>ERZ808245.150-NODE-150-length-41120-cov-15.907269_pt1 | contig 41120 bp, 63 predicted proteins | sample MGYA00521243_ERZ808245 | MGnify/ENA primary metagenome ERZ808245 (study PRJEB31516, sample SAMN03275576) | gut metagenome | biome: mammalia-associated habitat; material: feces | host: Papio cynocephalus | place: Kenya | collected 2012-07-07 ... | reverse complement strand
GGCGTAGTGGCTTTTATACACCTTGCCAGTAGAAGCTATGTAAGAAGACAAGCGTTCAATCCGTTCTTCCCAGTCGAAGTATTCAGCTTGCAGCTTTTCAAGTTCTTCATCAGTCAGAAGAACATTGGAATACTCACCGTGTTTATGCTTGGTGGGCTTTTTCGGCTTCGCAGAAGCCGAAGAATCATCTACATCTGTTTCTTCTTTCTCTTTCTTATCTTCTTCTTTTTCTTCTTCTCCTTCTGCTTGTCTAACATTAGGTTTACTGTTAGGTTTACTGTTAGATTTACCGTTAGGTTTACAAGCATCACCGGATGTCAGTGCTTTTTGTTTTGCCCTGTATTCCTTCATGTAATTTCGCATGAATTCTTTTCTGCTTTCCAATTGGTCAAGATTTTGATGCTTGCCCCAATTCGGAATAGTAATCACACCGTCAATGATTTCGACCATTCCAAACTGTTCAAAGGTCTGAAGGGCAAGCTGTACAGTCGTTTCCTTCATCCTGAATATGGTTGCAAGCATCTTGTCCGTGTATGGAATCTTGTCGGTCATCATAAAGACACCGCTGTTGTTCTGCTTTCCGGCAAGACACAACAGTTTGAACCATACCACGATGATTGCATAGGCATCGGGAAGACTTTCGATCAGAAGAATTTTTTCGTCATCGAAAATATCCGTTGTGATCTTGATCCATTTCACATCAGCCATTAGACCAACTCAACCCCCATTTCTTCCTTCAGCGTGTGCTTCAGGTCTGCCACTGACACATAGCCTTTTGCTATGCTGTCAGACAAGTCTTCGATTTCCTTCCATAGACGCTGTAATCTTACGCCGCCCCATCCTTCTTTGTCGTGAAGGCAGGTGAACATGATAGCCCAGGCGAAGCTGATCGCTTCGCTGGTTGCGTCCTTTTTCGCCTTCTGAATATCCGCATGGGTTGCCGGGATACGCCGTGGATTCACTTTCTTCTTCATGTCAGCACCTTCTTTGCATAGGCTCTGAATTCCTTTTCGTTTTCCTCCCGCATGGCCCCCACCTTGCCACAGGCGGCAAGGTGGGGAAAGGTTGCCTGAATCTTCTGTCGTGTCCGTCTGACACTCTCGAAGGGTGGGAACCCGTATTCACGCAGATGCAGAAGGAAAGTGGTGATGGACATGGATTGAATGTCAATGCCGTTCTTCGCACCATAGACATCCAGGACTTTCAGATACAGGAAGCTGTCACTGTTCCTGGCCTGTTCATCGGCTTCCAGGATCGCTTTCACGATCTTCGTTGTGGTAGTAAGGTCATTCATGTTCATCATCCTTTCTTGTGTAAGTCAGTTATTTCCGGTGATTAGGCCGGAATAGGGAAGCGTTTCGATCCAGCGGCACAGTTCCCGCCACTCGTCCAGTTTGTGGTTTTTCCTGCTCTTGTAGATGTTCGCAAGGACTTCATAGTTCAGCATGATCGTCCGCTTCTGGTTGTAGCTGGTGGGAAGAAGCTGGATCATCTGCCACCACCATTCCTTATCCTTCGTTTCAAGGAACATTTTGCGGTAATTGTTCAGAAGCCCGACAGTAATTTGTAACCAAGATACCGGAGTGACAATGATTCCCGTTCCATCGCCAAGTGCATCAACTAGCTCTGTTGCGGATTTTTGCGGATCAAGCATAAGGTGTTCAAGGCTGAAATCGTCCATCGTAAATTCCTTGCTGTGGATTTTGTGCATGGTACTGCACGAATTCGCCGTTGTTCCGATTTTGTATGTATCGAATTCCTTCCACCAGTACAGCGGGGCTGTGATGTCGGTGAAGACCACAATCATTCGCATGTACTTTCTGTGATCCGTTCCAGCGTTCCGAAGACGCTGCATCAGGTCGAAGTCCTTCTGACCAACGCAGAAAACGTCTTCCTGGAAGTCATCGTGTCTTGGGCATTTGCCGGTGATGCTTACACGGCAATCTTCAAAGCCGCCTGCACCCTTGCACAGTTCGCTGTCAGACAGTTCCCAGGAATTCATAGGATTGCGAAGGCCACGAATAGCAGCTTCCCATCCGACAACCTCTGTTTTCTCAATCTGGATCATTCGTTTTACCCTCCAATTCAAGGAATTTGCCCAGGTACCAGATAGCCTTCTTCACGTCTTCAATAGGCGTTTCGTGCTTCTTCCTACACCTGTACAGGTACTTGAACGCATTGCCCAGACAGAAACCTTTGGTATCTTCCAGTCCAAGTGATTCCTGCATCACGTCAATACACTCGAACTTTCCGGTTTCATAGTGCGAAGGGTGATTGATGGAATCTTTTTCGGCAGGTTCAAATAGATCAGAACGTTCCATGTAAATCTCTGAACCAAGAATTGCTGTACCAGCGCAAGAATTGCAAGGGAAGTCGTTGTCATCTACATAGAAATACTTGCATCTGTTACAGCCGTCATGTTCGTAACTCATCACGTCACGTCCTTCCGCTTCCTTGCTTCCGCAAGTCTGGCTTTGGCGGCTTCTTTTTGCTCATCGGTCATTTCTCGCTTTGCCCTGTATGGATTCTTCCCGAAACGGAAAGCATACAGATTGCAGTTGGTTGCACTGCACAGCTTCACGTCAATGATCGAACCGCCGCAACAATCAAGGCAGAACTTCCTGATTGCCTTCACCGGGTTCTTTTCCATACGATCACGCCCTTCCTATGCCCGAATAAAAGCGACTTGTTTTCTTGCGTTCAAGCGCCTGCATCAATGTTTCCCCTGGAACATCCGTCAAGCATTTGTATAACTTGGATTGGAAGAACTCTTTCACTTCCTCCAAGTTAGTTTTTGCTGCATTGTTGCCTGCGTCCTTTTGCAGTGCAATGAATGCACGTTGGTAATCTCTTGCCGCCTGGATGATAATGGCGGCTGCTAACTGTTGGAAACTGTTCTTGTCCACGTTAAACCTCTTTGATCCGTATGCCGTGAAGCCACAGCATCAATTTCCGCTTGATGATATAGTCTTTGGTTTTGACACCCTTCGTATCTTCCACGACTTGCAGACCGTAATGATTTTTATACACGAAGTCAGCGATATAGCTGCATTCGTGTTCAAGCAGCTTGCCTTTCTTCGGCTTCCCGCTTGCAGTGACTTCATCCGTCCATTCCCGTTGCGAAGGGATCAGTTTGAACTTGACCTGCCGTTGGATGTCATACACATGACCGGCCCTTTCCAGCAGCTTCAGTTCCTTCCAGCGTCTTGCTTCCCTGACAGAATCAAACTTGATCCCGTCCACCGTGACTTTTCTGTTGTGGTATTTGCTCATTCCTTCACCGCCTTTCCATCAGAAAGGCAGTTCGCCGTCATCTTCATCCGGTTCGCTGAAAGTGGACGCTTTCCTTTCCAGGTCAGCGAAGGCATCAGCCGAAGATGCACTGTTCTTTAGGGGCTTGTCTTTCGGAAGGGTGAAATCACCCGCTCTTACCGTATCAACAGACAGGGCTTTGAAGGGGCGAACAGACCAGCCGTGCTTTCCGTTGATGATCCATTCTTCATTACGGAACAGAATGCCGATCATCTTTCCAACCAGGGACGCTTCATCCCAGTTCCACTGATAACCAGGATTGGACTTTTCAAAAGCAGTCACCATGCCCTTGAAAGAACTCTTCGTCCATTCGTCTTTCTCGCTGCCGTCATCTCTAGGAATCCACTGTCTCAGAGTACCCTTCCACTTCTTGTTCTCACTGGTGTTTGCCCGGAACTCACCGATGAAGAAGCCGTTGTATTCGCCCTCTTCGATGTCAAACAGGATGCACAGTTGATCCCCGTAGTTGTTGGACTGTACCACGGCCTGCTTGACCTTGCAGATGTACGCATCAAGGGGGAGCTTTGGACGGTCAGTGAATTCCTGGACTTCGTTCCAGTTGTTAGGCTTTCTAATCATGGTTCATTTTCCTTTCTTTGTTAAAATTCTTCCAAGACTTTCAGAACTTCTGAAATGTCGTTGTCAATATAGTCACTGTCGAATGCGCCCATAGGCGTTTTTGCTGTTGAATTGTTGGCCTTCGTCTCAAAGACGTGCTTCCCATCAACCAGCTTTGCAAGCAGAACAACAGGGAACTTGCTTTCTACCGTGATCTTGTCCAGCTTTTTTCCGTTGGTTTTGATCCTGGTGAATTTGTATCCACTGTCATCTGTTTCTGTCTGCGTGTGTGCCACGAAAATGACCGTCAAATCATCACGCATAGTAAGCGCATAGTCGATGATGTCATAAATGGCACAGGCCAGATCAACCCACTTGTCGTATCCTTTTTCTTTGATACGCCGCATTTCATCAGCAACCATAATGCCGTTGATTGTGTCCACAACCACAGTCTTGATGTTGCTTGCTTTCTCGTTGTTGTTGATGCCGTGCAGCAGCTTCAGAACCGTGTCCTGGTTATCGGTTTTGAAGTAGTTTTTGTTTTCCTTGTTGTACTGCTTCTTCCAACCCTTCCAGGAAAGCCCCTTCTTGTCGCAGTCGATGTAATATGTAGTTGTCGGATCAAGGTTCCGCATGGAAGTTGTCTTGCCGGAACCTGATTCACCCATGACGCAGATTATCTGGCTCATTTAGCAAATCTCCCTTTCTGTCTCACTTGATCTGTGCATTGAGATTCTCAACCAGACAGCACCCGCCCACTTCCTGACCGGACTTCAGGATTTCCTTGATTGCGTTCTTGTCCGGTTGGATGGTGACTGTTTCCACCATAAGATGCTTAGGAATGCGGTCAGGGTCTTCGATTTCGACCCGTGCGGACTTTCTGAAGCTGACAGCACATTTTGCTGTGCTGAACTTCTGGCCTTCCAGGGCTTCAGTCAGCCATGCCTTCAGGCGTTCAATCTTCGCCTTTGCAGCCCGTTCACGTTCTGCGAAGGCATCCTTTTCCGCTTTGAAGGCCAGGACATCAGCGGACAGGTTCTTGACCCAAAGGGCCACGCCTTCAATCTTCTGCTGTCTCTCCATCTGAAGGGAATCCAACTTTTCAGGGTCGATGATCTCACCGGTTTCCATGTCCAAGCAAGACAGAATTCCTTGGTCGATCTGGTACAACGAACTCATGTTTTTTCACTCCAATCTAAGGTTGCAGCAGTCTTCTTTGTTGAAGTTCACTGCTTCCTTCCAGTATTCGTAATGTTCTGACACGTCTTCACAGACGGACAGTTCATCAAACCCTGTCACCCTGGACAGGTATTCGATCTTCTTTTCAAGCGGCAAGTGCTGATAACCGGATTGCTTCACGGTGTATTCGGAATAATCCAGCGGCAACCACTTCTTGACCCAATGGTTCACCCGTAAGAACTCAACGATGATCTTGCTGCACCGGATGCTGTTCAGTCGTTCAAAATCCACAAACTGTGGAACAAATGGGGATAACCGAACAGCCACGTCAAAACCTTCGCTGTGTAGCGTTTCAATGGCCTTGATCCTTCGTTCCGTACTGACTGCCCTTTCTGCCGGAATCCATGTTGTACTGATCTGGATGTGAGCAAGCCGCTTGTCCAGAATGTGCATGTATTCACATACAAGGTCAGATTTTGTGACAATCAGATAACGAACACCACGCTTGTTCAGCATCTTGATCGTTCCTGCTGTGATCCTGTAGTTCCTTTCAATGGGCTGGAAGCAGTCTGTCATTCCTCCCATCCGAACGGTATCACCAGGCTTCAGCTTTTCAATCTTTCTGCTGATTCTCTCAATGTCTGCAACAGAAGGTTCCTTTGCATCCCACAGCCCCCTGAAATCAAGCAGGGACTTTGCATAGCAATAAGAACAATCGTGTTGGCATCCGCAGCCGTAAGTGTCCAGGCGGATGTTATAACGGCACTTGCTGCCTTCGTTCCCGGATACTTCCTTGTAGAAACTTTTGAACTCTTTCATTTCTATGACCTCTTTCAAAGTAATTAGGTCAAGAAATGCACCTATCATTCCTTAATCGTATTTCACGCCGATAAAATCTAGCACATGACCAAGACCAAGCCCTGCCTTGTTCGGCTTCCACTTTCCATTGACCATTTCACCGCCATTGATGCAGTAATCATATTGCCTTGGATGTGTGAGCTTTAATCTCTGGAAGCGATTCGGTTCCTTCTCTAGGTGACAGCCAAACATGCAGAAAATACATCCTGTCCGATCACAGCCGGTGGTTTCAAGCGTGTCTTCCGGCTCATAGCAATCAAGATAATCAATCATGTTGATTTGACCTTTGTCGTTATCTTCCGATTGCTTCACTTTAATATCTCCGTAAACCGAACAATACGGGACGTTGTACTGCTTTATGTAGTGCAGAATATCCTGTTCCGTCCAGAAAGACAGGGGATTGCTGATTGGTTTCTTCATATCAAAACCATTGCAGCCGTTTTTGATCCACGCCAGTTCACGGCTTAAACTTTCAGATGCAAGTGTTCCGGTGATTGGCATTCGTCCTGTCTCTTTCTGATACTTCTGAGCAGGTCTTTTCTTCATAACTCTGCAACACACATCGGATACATCGAAATCTGCATCAAGCAAGAATGTCCACTTACCACCTGTTACAAATTTCGTCCACTCGTCACCACGCAACCACTTTGCACGCATACAGTTTGGGTTCTTCTTTGCTGCGTCTACATAGGCTGAAATCCGCTTACTTCCAACAGGATAGCCATATTCCTTGATAACTTCATCAAACCGCATATCAGGCCGAACAGTGACAACGTTCGGTTGTGACATTGCGAACCTCTGAATCTCTGGATATTCAAGCCCTGTGTTCACAAATAAAGAAGGAACGTCACTATACATGGAATCAACTATGTGCTTCAGTACCGTGGAATCCTTGCCACCAGAAAAGCTGACATAGACAGCCCCAGGCCATGCCCGTTCGATCCATTCCGTTTCCTTCAGCTTCGGTTCACTGTAGTCCCTTGTGTCATGGGTACAGAACCTTGTCTTGCCTGTTTCTTTGTCGTGGATTTCAAATCTAACCCACGATTCATACCACGCTTTGATTCGCTGTTGCGTTAGAATGATCTTGGATTCCAAAGAAAGACTTTGGTATTGCTTCAGTTCTCCTGGGCTGTGCCTGTGTTCTTTCATTCAGGTATCACCTCCCGTCTGTACGCAGAAAGACAGTCATCACACAGCCATTCTCCGTTGATATACACCGCATCTTCCTGCTGAATCGGGTGGTCACAGTCAGCGCAGTGTGGCAGCTTATCAAGCCACCTGTTCTGCTCTTCGTCCCACCGTTCAAAGTCCCTGATTGGATCGTCAGTCCTTATCAAACAAGACACCTCCTTTCCCTTGCTTTATGATTGCCTTGACGTACCGCTGTGCAGCGTCAGTCAGAACAACCTGCCGTTCTGCATCAGTCAGTTTGCCGTCATGGATTCGGACGATTGCACGTCCGGTGTTGTACTCAATGCAGCGCATTTCCTTTTACCTCGCTTTCTCATAAAGTGTCTAAATTAGACACCTGTTCAGCAAAAAAAATACGGTCAACCGTTTCGCTGTCAAGACCATATCTTGCTTTTATTTTGCAGATTTCGCTTTGCTTGAATTCTGTTCCGTTCTCGTTGATCTTATTGGACACACTCTGCTCCGTAATCCCAAGATACGCAGCAAGAGAAACGTTTGTGTCCCCATTAAGAATCATGATACTTCTCAGAAGGGCCTTGTCCACATATACCCCCCCTTTCTCGACCTGCCATCATCAGTGCAAGGCGGTCAACCCTTGCAGACGGCCTTTTCAGACCGTTTCGGCTAATCAACAAGAATCTGTCTGAAACGCTCTTTGCACCAGTGAACCAGAACAACGTTTCTGTAATATCCGTTTTCCACTTCCAGAACGGCATCTGCGCCGTACCGGTTTTGAGATAAGGACAGTGAAAGCCTTTCGTCATGGTCGGAAAACTCCACATAACCGGCCTTGTGAAGCAAATCCCACAGCTTGTTAAACCGTGTATTCGTCATGTCACATCCCCCCTTCTTCGATCTCATCAATCCAGTATCTGACTTCTGGCCAGTTGCTTGCCAGAGATGAAAGGACGGAATACACGCCCTGGAGCATTGCTCTGCGTTCGTTATTGATTTCCCTTTCAGTGTAATAGTCATCTTCAATAAGCAGAAGTATCCGGCGATCAACTTCATCATAAATGGCCTTGATCTGTTCCTTGTCAAACTTAATACCTGTCATAGCTTTGTACCTCCATTCAATCCACGATGTGTTCATCACGCAGGCGCATGATGTTTTCTAAGTCTCTTACTGTAACAACCTTCTTGTATCCAACCAGCCAGCACACCACGTCCCAGCATGTCGTAAGATACTTGTCTTCCTGCACCTTCTTTACCAGCCTGCTGTATGTCATCTGATTCTTTCTCATTCTCATCTTCCTTTCTGACAGGGCTTGTGACCTGTCCGCCGCATTACCAGCCCCGAAGGGCTGTCACTCTGCGATTAGTACATATAATTCTCAACCGGTTTGTATTGACTGAATTTGTATTTCCCAGTTTCCGGGTTCAATTCAGCGTATACCGGGATGCACTCACCGTCCGTGTCTCTGTCCTGGATTCTAGCCAGGTTTCGTACCTCTTCCATCGTGTCGGCATAACCAAGAACGTCTTTACCTTCGTAAACATCATAAACCTTATATTTCTCCATGATGATTTTCCTTTCTGTCTTATGGCCTGGTGGCTTGTTGTGTTGGTGTCTAATTTAGACACTTAAGTGTAAAAAAATATACCGGCCTGCGCCGTGCGGTGTCTTTTTAGGACACTTTTACTATACTACAATAATTTTGGTCTGTCAACTGGTTTTTTTGAAGTTTCTTAAAAAAATGTTGATTTTAAGGACACGAGGGTGTATTATTAAGACACAGAAAGGCGGTGATACAAATGTCTGATGTTGGAAAACTTATTAAAGACGCAAGGATTAGCAAGGGATTAACACAACAAGAACTAGGAGATATATTAGGCGTTCAGAAGTCAGCTATTGCAAAGTACGAAAGCGGACGTGTTGTAAATATAAAAAGAAGCACCCTGCAAAAATTAGCAAAGGCGCTTGATCTCAGAGGATCAGATTTAATAATTGAATCTGATCCCAAAGAAGCGGCTGAACTCAGTGCAAAGGTGCTGATAGATAGTGATATTCGTGAAGTAGTTGAATTATATAGTTCTCTTAGTGACGAAGATAAAAAAGCCTATAAAGACTTACTTCGTCGGCTGGCAAAAAAGTAGATTTAACAACTCTAGCAAATATTCAAGCTGTGCTGCTGACAGAGTAACAAGAATTTTGCTAATCTGATTTATGCTCATTAGTGTTTCTAAGTCGCATTTTTCTAAAAGTTTGGAAATGTCTTGTAACAATTCTGTGTTTGCAGACATAATGATTCTCCTTTCAATCATGCAGGTAAAACAACTTACAACGGAATATTAACACCATATAAAATTTTCAGGCAACTGGTTTATTCTTACATCGTGCGATTTCGTTGCATTGTTGCGACAAGGCGTGTTATGGTGTCATCTGAAAGGTTGTGACACCATGAATATTGGAAATAGGATCAAACAGCGAAGAACAGAATTAAAACTATCTGCTGATAGTCTTGCTAAAATGATTGGGAAGGATCGGTCTACTATATACCGGTACGAAAACGGAAGCATTGACAAGATCAGTGCTGAAATGTTGGAACCCCTGGCAGAAGCGTTGGAAACAACCCCTGCATATCTGATCGGCCTGGATCGTTCTGCTGAATCTGTTGTCGTTTCTTTTGTATCTTCAGAGGGGATGCAGCTAAAACATATGGAAGCGTGGCACCGGGAACTTGGTCACGTTGAATTTACAGATGAAGAAAACGATGAAATCATCAAGTTTGCAAAATATCTGATTGTCCGCCGTGACCTATAGGTTAAGGGGGTGCGGGGATGCCAGTGCCACATAAACACCCCCGCACAGAAAGGAATGATAGGCCATTTCCTAGGCCCAGCTTCAGCCTATCATTCAAGATCATATACTTCAATACGCAAAAGCAAAGTATCTGCTTCGTAAACGAATCAAACTGCTTCAGATATGAAAAAGGAGCAAAATATGTATCTTGAATGCTTGTCTTGTCCAAAATTGGGCGCAACGTGTAAGGGGCCGAACTTTATTTCTATGCCTGCCCACGACTTGTGGGTTTGGTGTAAAAAACGCAAGAGTCAGCTTCACATGACGAATGCAGAACTAGCTGAACTTTCCGGTACCCCAAAGGGAACGATTGACCGGCTGTTTGCAAAAGATCAAGCTGACTTCAGGTTTGAAACGATCCGATCCGTGATTTGTGTACTTGTGGGCGGTGACTTTGATGACTGCTGCCTGAACCACCAGGATCAAGAAGCAGAAGCAAAAACGATAACCCATCTGGAAGAAACCGCAAGATTAAGGGAAAAAGAAATTGATTTCCTGAAGGGCGATATTAAAAGCAAATGGAATGCTGTGGTTACTCTAAGCATCATTCTTACTATCACCCTATTTTCTCTTGTCTTTGCGTTGGTCGTTGATAAATTAAACCCTGATCTTGGTTTCTTCTGGACAAACGAAGCACACACGACTGAAGGCGTGCTACGTCAAATAAACAATTGGAGGATATGAAAATGGTAACCGAAAAAATCTTGTCTGAAACATCTGGAAGGTATGTTGGGGATCGTGACCAATATGCCATGTATCTACGAAAATCAAGGGCTGACCTTGAAATGGAAGCCCTTGGTGAAGGTGAAACCCTGGCCCGTCATAAGCGGATGCTGGAAGCCCTTGCTATGAAGCACGACATTTCAATGAACCAGGTCACTATATACCGGGAGATCGTTTCCGGTGACAGCATTGACGAACGGCCTGAAATGCAACGGCTGCTTGAAGATGTCTATGCAAGGAAGTACAAAGCTGTTCTGGTGGTCGAAATAGAACGTCTTGCCCGTGGTAACACAAAGGATCAGGGTGAAGTGGTTGATGCCTTCCAGTTAAGCAATACCAACATTATCACCCCTGCGAAGGTCTATGACCCACAGAATGAATTCGATCAGGAATATTTTGAATTCGGTCTGTTTATGTCTCGCCGGGAACTCAAAACCATCAAGCGAAGATTGGAAGCAGGAAAGCTGCAATCCGTCAAGGAAGGAAATTTCATCTTACCAAACCCTCCATATGGGTATGATATTTTGAAAAAATCCAGAAAGGACAGAACCTTAGTTGAAAATCCAGAAGAAGCAAAAATCGTCAGAATGATCTTCAACTGGTACACGGAAGATCGAAGGGCTACAACTTGGATTGCAAACAAGTTGACGGATATGGGGATAAAAACCAGAAAGAACAGGGAACGTTGGGCAAGAAGCACGATCAAAGACATTCTCTTCAATGCACACTACATCGGAAAGGTTTCATGGGGACACCAAGAAATCGTAAAAGAAAAAGACCCTGCCACAGGGAAGATAAAAAAGAAACGCAGACAGGTTGAAGCTAACATTCAACTGTACGAAGGCAAACATGAAGGCATCATATCCGAAGAACAGTTCTACAAAGTTAGAACAATTTACGGAAAAAACGCACCCGCCAAAGTAAATACAGAACTGGTCAACCCATTATCTGGCATCATGTTCTGCTGTGACTGTGGACGTGCCATCCGTTACCACGATTACCACGACAACAGATCAACAAGGTATTTACACCCTGGCAAGTTCAAGTGTCATAAAAAGTCTGTCAGCAGTAGCATCGTAGTAGATGCCATCATAGACGGACTAAAGAAACGTATACAGGACTTCCAAGTTGAAATGTTAGCCCACACTGATGAAAGCGAAGCGGAACGACACAAAGCCGCTTTGGAATCCATGGAAACCGAACTGAAGAAGCTGGAACGTAGGAAGCAACGGCTGTTCGATTCATGGGAAGCTGATGACGGGACGTATACGAAAGAGGAATTCATAGAACGAAAGCAAATGTACACCCATGACATTGAAAGGGTGAAGCAGGAAATCAATGATTTCCGTACCAACACACCAAAGCCCGTGAACTACGAAGAACAAATAACAACCTTGCACAACGTTATAGAAACGTTGAAAAATCCTGAGATCAGCGCCAAAGAAAAGAACATATTCTTGAAACGGGTTATCGAAAGAATCACGTTTGATTCTATTGACTTGGGGCAGAACAGAGGTGCAACACCGGTCGTTGAAATCTTCTTGAGATAAGGGCAATTTATTTTTTTGCCCTTGGTTATCATCCTGTACATTGCATCTTAATGTACTGTACAGGATGATAACCGCTTCGACCGCAGGTAATGTAATTATAAATCAGAAGGATGCGAAAAAACAAAATGAATACGATTGGTAAATTAGAACAGCTACTTATGGAAGGTAAGATCACGGAAGAGGAATACAAGGAAAAGAAGGCGGTATATGTAGAAACTATCCTGGAACTGTACTGCATGGATATTATCACCAAAGAAGAGATGTACGCTAAATTGAACCAGTAAAAGGGCATAAAAAAAGGGCCGGGGTTATTCCCCGGCCTTTTCTGCGTGTTCCAGGTCTTCAATCCTGTGATTGGCAACCTTCAATTTTTCATCGTAGACTTCACATTTCTTTTCGACTGAATACAGCCGTTCAACTGCGTTGTTATGCAGATCAACCTTCTTCGTCAACTGATCCAGTTTGTACTTAATCAGTTCAATGGTCGTGTCGTGTTGTTCTTTTGTTGCTTTGTTTTGAACTGCATTGTTAATCATGCAGACAATGATAGCAACGGCCCCGGTGATAATAGCTTCAATCATTCCTGTTCGTCCCCTTTTTTTATACGCCGATTACATAGCGCAGGACATATGCCTTGTTGTTGTAAGTGACACCGTTCCCTGTTCCTTCGTCATCGTTGCTGTCGTTCCCGGCAATGGTTGTGTCATTGATATACAGGTACTTCGTTGCAACCATGCTGAAGTTTACCGTGTTCATCCTAAACGCCGAACCAACACCCGGCTTTGCTGCCACAAACGCCTTGTGAACGAAGAACGAATTATAGTTGTGTTCTGCTGCGCCGTTGTCATAACGGCTGAACACAAGGACGATACCAGACGGTTGCTTGCTGACTGCTTCTGGCAACGTGATCTTGTGACCGGCTGTCATGTACATTGCGCCTTCCCACAGGATTTTTCCACCGCCATTGTAGACCGTTTTCCATTCGCCCCAGGTTGCAGAATAATAGCAGCGCTCATAGATCACCCCGTTTGCCTTTGAAGCAGTATGGAAAATCTGCGCTTTCTGTAAGCCATTTCCTTCCCGAACTACCATCAAGCATCCGGTCGAGGTTCCGTCATAGGGCTTATTCAGCAGCGTCCCAGAAATTGCTGTTGTTGGGACGGCATAAAAGCCTGGTTCAAGGATGGTATTGAAATCTTGGCCTTCTGTCAGGTAGATCACAGATGAAGGTGTTTCTGCGTGGCTGAAGACCGTCTTCATAGCAAATTCTATGCCTTCTGTCAATTCAGATACCTTCCCGAATGCAACAGCCCTTCCGTTTGCATTGAAGTCTAGCAGCGTGAATGCCGTGGGGATTTCAAAGGTACTTCTGACTGTCCCGAAAAAGTCAGTGACAGAAAGCCGAATATCAAAGCTGTTATCTGTGGAAAATACCCCGGATGCACTGACAATGCTTTGGTTCAAAGCATAAACACTGCCGCTTGTCAAGGCCGTCCAGGTTGTGGCACTGCTCAGTTTGTATTCGATGGTGTACGCCTTTGAATTCTTATCCCCGACAGCAGAAATGCTGAAGTTCACAGCAACTTTGATATAGGTTCCTTCATAGTTTTCCGTGCCGTCTTGAAGGCACCTGAAACCCTGGAAGCTGATGATCTTGGGTGCTGTATAGGCAAGGACGGTGATGCTTCTTGTGGCACTCGCAGACCGTCCACGGCTGTCTGTGACGGTGATGGTCACAGTAGATGTCCCGCTTTTAGTAAGTACATTTGAAGTGAAGGAAGCCTTTGTATAGCTTACCCCTTGTATCACCACCTTGTACGCCTTAATGGTCGATGAATAGATACCTTTTCCTGTCACGCTGACAGCGATTTTAGACTTGTTTTGCACATATCCGCCAAACTTATCAGCTAACCCAGAAACCGCTTCTGAAAGGCCCACAGATGCAACAGAAGGCACAACAGACGAAGGGACAGTCAGCGTGAAGTTCTTGCTGACAGCAGACCCTATCTTCGTACTGCCTGAATATGTTGTGACCGTGACCTTCGCTGTGCCGCTTGTGGCGTTTGGAATAGCGTTCAGCCAACTTGTAGGGATAGCATAGCTTGTCGATGTTCCAACCCCTGTTGTGGTCTTGGAATAGCTTCCAAAACTGAAAACGACTGTATGTGTGAAACTGCTTGCCGCCCTGGTGATATTCACCGTGACAGCGTTTGTGCCGTTCACGCTGACCGAAGCTGTCACACTGCTGATGGTGGATGCCCTGGCAATGGTGTTGAACGTTCCGTTGCCGGATGCCGTGACATTGCCGTAATAAGTACCAGACAGCGTGACATTGATGCCACAGGTTGCAGAAAAGGCACAAGTCTTTGTCCCGTCCGCATTGTGGGCCACAGTAACAGTTTTTGTGAACAGCGTTTTAGTCTGGTTGCCAGACAGTGAAGCAGTGAAGTTGAAGGTGTATTTTGTGCCGTTGATGGTAAGGCTTCCTGACTTGGATGCACTTGAATTGATGGTGTAGGAAGCGCCTGTTGACACCAGTTGAACCTTCGCTGTGACTGAAGACGTGTTGTTTGCGATTGACTGTGAATCGACCGTCCAAGCAATTTGGATTCTGTACCCTGTGCGGATCGCTTGCTGTATCGTCCCAGATGATGCCATGATCTGACCCCCTTTTTTTGTGGGGCCACGAAAACGGCCTATCATTCCTCAGATTTTCTTGAAGCTGATATTTCCGTTGTCTCTTGGCATGAAGGCGAAGTTCCCAAGCTGCAAGCTGTGAAGAATCTGCGTGTCTGTAACATACAACTTCCGGTTGCTGAAATAGGCCACTTCAGCACCATCCTGAAGAAAGCTGATCCTGTCGTTGCTGATCTGCAATTCCAGTTCGTTTCCCACTTCACCAAGAAGAATCTTGCCGTCTATAAAGCGGATGTACTTCCTGATCTCTTCAAACTCTGCATCTGCTTCGGTTGCCACAGCTTCCAGGTCTGCGCTGAATTGGGAAAACTGGATTTCAACGCTGTTCTTGGTCTGTTCAATCGCTGTGCTGACCGATGACACCATAGCTTCTGTGTCTTCCTTCATGGAATAGGTTTCTGCAACCACAGACTTGATGTTTTCTTCAGAAACCTGGATAGATGCCTGAAGATTCCGTTCTACGTTGTAGACCGCTTCAGAAGCCGCCTGTGCGTTTTTCTGAACTACCCCTATGATTTCTCCTTGCCAATCAGAAAGGCCCTTCACAGCTTCACTGAAGGCTGGAATAGTCTTTCCCAAGGTCATCTTGTTTGCAGCAGGATCAAGCAGGTTGATAGATAGTTTGCTGACAAGGAAAAGTTGGTTCAGGCCGTGTGGCTTGCTTTCTGCCTTGACTTGTGTTCCTAGGTGGAAGGAAGAAATATCCTGTCCTGTGGTGGCAAGGTCAGCCGCCGTCAATTCAATGGTTTCCCACTGGTTGACGGATTCAGAAAGATATGCTTGCCCCTTCGTCTTCAGGTTTTCCGGGTCTGTGACATCATCATAAATGACGGTTTTGACAATCGTTCCAAACTGTGATATAGCCGCTGCATCCTGGATGAAGTCAACACCGCCGTTGACGGATTCAATGGTCAGCCTGGTTTCCGTGTCCTTGCCTTCCTCATCCTTCAGCTTTGCCCCCAGGGGAATAATGACCGTTGCAATGTCTTCGCCTTTGCGAATGCGCTTCAGGTCGATCAAGTTCTTCCCAAACTGGATTTTTTGCGGTGCAAGAAGGTTGATTTCTGCTAGATAGTCAATGTAGTTTTTCCCGTCTTCGTGTCGTACTACGATATACCCGCCAAGCAGTTCAATCAGCTTCTTTTCAACAACTTCCCAGGTATTTACATAGTTGATGTCAGACCGAACAATGTAATCATTCGGGTCTGTCACTGTGACATTTCCAAGCGTGAAACGCTTTTCTTCATCTACCTGTGCATTGTGGTTTGTGATTAGGATTCCAAGGAATTCAGACACCCCGCCCGAAAATTCATAGGGCCGTTGAATGCTGTCCAGCAAGAAGGCAAGTTCCCCTTCGCAGGTAATGCGCCGTTCGTTGTACCATCCAACTTCATCATCAAGCACACGTCCCCGGAAGACCATAAAATTATCCTGGAAGACAGTGATGATAGACTTCAGCTTTTTTATCAGACCAAAGTAGGGATGATCTGAATGAATGGTGAAGTTGAAGCTGCCTGTCTTATTCAGTTCCAGTTCCAGGGAAGTATTAAAAATCTTCAGACTTTCCAGCTTACTGTAATACAGCAACAGGCCGTCACAATATACCCTGTACATAGCCGCCCCCTTTACAAGCTGCCTTCCTGATATGTGAAGGTGATGGTTCCTGTGCCGGTCAGGGTAACAGGGTTTTCACCTTCCACCAATTCCAATTCTGGCAAGGTGTAGGAACCGCTTCCCAAGTCCCAAATGTTGCCCTGGTATTCAATGCGGATGCTGCCTTCCGTTTCAATCACCACGTCTGGAACAACACGTTTCCTGCTGTTTGTCAAGGAAACGGTCATGGAATCCGAAACCCCTACAATCGCAAAGGTTTTCAGCAGCTTGTACTTGAAGGGTTCGCATTCTGCTTCCACAGTGATGATCCCAACGCCCTTTTCATTGGTGAAACTGGAAACATGCGGCCTTCCGACATAGTAAAAAGACGGATCATCATCAAGGATGATCCGCATCTTTTTACCATGCAGCGCATTTTTCACGGCAGAAAACAACGAAAGGAACTGAGATTGTGGAACGATGGTGGAAAACTGGAACTTGTGCTTGACATCCTCATACTTCGGTTCACTGAAGAAATCAGTGTAATCCAGGGCTGAATGCGCCCCTTCAATGTCGATCTTCCGTGTCTTCACGTTAGGGCTTCCCATCTCTTTTGCATTCAGGATCAAATGCAAGTCTTCATAGGAATGGAAAGTCCCGAAGGTGATTCCTTTCATACTGTCACCATCCTTTCAAAACACACAGCGTGTGTTTATGTGCCGGAGTACGGCAGACGCAGGTTGTAGGTGATGTCCTTGGTTTCACCCGCTGCGATGGTGATAGGCGTGGGCAGGACGATGCGGTCGAGCATTACAGCATAGATATTTCCGTTGGTATAAAGTCTGCCAAAAAGCGCAATTTCTTTTACTGTAACACTGTTGGAATTGTTGTTTTTTACCGAAAGAGTTGCCTGAAATTCAAGGTAGTTATCATTTTGATTCATGGCTACTTTTGCATCAGGCGAGGATACTCCTTTTATCGGTTCCCCACTCAGTTTATAGTCCGCAACACTTGGGACTGTGTCCCCGGTACCAAGATATAGTCCGTAAGAATTAGGAGTGTTTGTACCTGAAATAAAATTACTCCCAATCATAATACTGTCGAGCGCAGGATAGTTGCTGCTGTTGGAGAAAAAGCTCGAGCTAATATTGTACGTTTCCTTTTCTCCCTTTGAGTTTGTAAGTTTGATGTTATCAGCTTTATTAAGTAAAGCCAGCATGAGCGTATAGGCGTTATTAGTAAGCATTTTCTTACCTCCTTAACTGATAGAACTCTGGATAGCTGGACGGGATACCACGCTATAGATGACCGTAACATACGGCGAATCAGGCCCAACTACGGTGATCGTCCCGCCGGGCAGTTGGTATTTCGGCCCCGTAGTTCCGCTCCCACCGCTTGACATGGGCCAGATGATTGCGCCGTTGTATTCCCATGGGATGGTTGAAAACCGGATGTTCTTCACATAATTGAAGCCGTACTCATTCGCTGTGCTTCGATTGTCGGTGACATCCCAGTTCTGACCGGATTTTTGGAAACGGCACAGCACCCAACCTTGTGCAGAAAACTGCGTGGTATCGCTTTTGTAGCCGACAACTTTGAACCCTGAAGTCATGAAGATGATGTTCAGATATTCGTTGTTTTCACTCACGGCGAAGTTCTCATATTCGCCGGTGTACAAAAGTTTTGCGTGTTCCAAGTATGGTTCATACTCAGAAGGAAGGCTGGAAGCAGCGCCGATCTTCAGCGTCCCTTCCACCCCGTAGATCGTCACGCCCTCTGCAATGTTTTGGGGTTCCAAGTTTGCATCACCTTCCACGGTGACGGAATCAAACCCGGCAAACCCTTCGTTTGGTTTCAGGACGAATTCTTTTCCTGTTGGTGTGGCTGTCCCAGATTGCAGATTGCCGCCGGTGCCGCCTGCTTCCAGGTTTTCAATTGCAGACGGGAAATCATCTGCAACGATCTTTCCGGTGCTGCCGTCTTTTTTTCGGATTGCATCAGCAATGTCAGAAAACAACCCAGAAAGATTTTCGTGTTTGTTCGCCATTAGTACGCACCCCCAATCGCCGCACCAATGGCGTTGGAAATAGCGGTATCCGTGTACTTCTTCGTTGCTGCTTGCATATCTTCCGTGGGATCATCAGCAAGCACCAAAGCGCCCCGCATGGTTCCGCCTGCCTTCAATAGTGCGTCCGGGTTCATTTTGTTGATCCGATCCATAGCGGCAATCACGTCCTGAATCGAACGGTCAACGGGTTCAAACAGGGCTTCGATCCCTTCCATGTTCAGCCCGTTGATAGATACCCTGTACAAGGGGAAATCATTCAGAATGTCCACTCCGTTCAGAATATCGCCTTCCGTGTAGTCTGGATCAGCAGCGTTTTCCGCCGATGGTGTTCCCTGGATGACAACAAGGTTCACGTCTTCCACCCCGGTTGTGGTATCCTTCGTGTACCGTGCTGCAATCAGGTCTTTCCTGGAATAGCCTTCGCTTCCTGCGTCAATTTCCAGGTCAACATATCCGCCCTTGTTTAGACGGACGAATCTGCCTTGCATCATGATAGCCCCGTCATACACCCTGATCTGTTCGTGTGTAATGGCAGTTGCTTCAAACTGCCGTCCAGAACCAAGGACATACTGTCCACTGCCGATCATGGCGGCATTAAAAGTGCCTTGGTCAGCAGACGTGATGTGTTCCCGTCCTGCATACCCTGTGACCAAATGCAAGTTTCCCACGTTAATCACCTACCTCATAAGATATGATCGGCTGTCCGTTTTCAATGGACACGATCTTCTTTGTAATCTCAGCGGAAATCTGAATCCCTGTGATGTTGTCGATTGCGCCAACAATATCCCCTATATCGAAGGAATCTTCTTCCGCATCAAATGCAATAGAAAGTTCATCCTGGCCCCAAAGGGATTGAAGTTCTTCGGTTCCACTCTGGATCAGCTCTTCTTCTGATTCCACGTTTGCATAGTCATACACAGCAGCGTATTCATCCAGGCCGAACTGCGTTTGATTCCTGCTGATCCTGCCAAAAGAATCAACGTACAAATGGATGACCATTCTTTCTTCCAGGTTGCCTGTCCCAAGGCAAACCAGATGGTTCACCGACTTGTAATTCTTCTTGATCTGGAAATCAAGCAAATCGGAATCAAATTCTTCGTCCTTGGAATAGTCCTTTGCCGATGTTGCGGAAAGCATGACCATCCCATTCACGAAGACAACCTTCAGCTTCCCACCACTGGCCTTCAGCATCTTTTTGATTCCGTCATACCCCAGGATGTACCGATTCATTTTGTAGTTTTTGATGGTTACACCGGACGGCATAGGGGATGCACGGAACAGGTCAGTCAGGCCCATTCGTTCCAGCAGGGAACCAATCACAGCGTTTGCTTCGCCGTTCACCGTTAGATATGCCTTGCCTGGATCGGGTTCCAAAACCTTTGCGTTCAAGATGCCGTGCCACGTTCTGCCACGATATATGACAGACCCTTCTTCTTCGTTGCTTTCAATGCTGTCCACGATCCCGCCGTATTCTGTCCCTTCGATGTACAGGAACGATCCAGCAGAACAGCAATGGGAATCAGCCTGTATGGTACACTCAAAGTCGTTTTCATCAGCACCGAAGGCCAGGTCTAGCCCGTAATCTATCAGAACGCCCTGATCTTCCATCTTTGCATTTGTATAGATCAAGTCCATTTCGGTTCACTCCGTTCTTCCAACAGGATGATGTCAACACCGAAGTTACCTTCCCACGAAACCCGGTTGTTCCCGTGGGGAATCTTCTGGAAGATATAGGACGTTTTGTTTCTCAGGTTGAAGACGTTGGTCACGATCCCTGTTCTCGATGTCTTATAGACTTTCTTTGAAACAGAATCAATGGTCAGCGTTTCCCGGATTCCAACGTTGCAGTTCACCCGGTATTCATGCCCGTTCACGAATACAGACGGGTTTGAACACACCCCGTGTATGACCATCCTGAAGTTCGTGTCACTGAAGCCGGTGTTCACGATCCAGTTCCCTGCAAGTTCGTTGTGGAAGTCATAGGGAAGATCATGGTCATAGTCCAGGTTCTTTCCTGTCCGATCTTCAAGGCCGTTGTCTTCAAACGAAAATTCTGTTTCCTTCACCCAGAAGGGGAAGTCAGAAGTTAGTGTCAGCGTGACTTCTAACCATTGCTTGGAAGTCAGATAGTTTGCCTTTTGGCTCTTGGTGACGAAACACCTGAAATAGTAGTCCCCGACAATGAACCTGCCGTGTTGCATGGACAGAACGTCCTTTTCCATGACCTCAAGAATTTTGTTTCTCTTCTTGATCCCTTCGTCTTCCGTTTCGCACAGAATGATGACAGGAAGACTGCGTGTTGATACGGTATAGCCAAGGGAAGCAATTCTGTTGCCCCTGGTTGTAACCTCCCACTCATAGTCATGCAATTCATTTGAGTTGACGAAAACGCCGTCTTTCCCAAATTCAAACGTTTCCCCAAGGTGGTTCATGTAGCTTAGTTGTTCCAGCATCACGTCACCCCCTTCACCATTCGTGCGAATTCACGGTTGTTCAAGGACAGCTTTGCACCGTTCATGCCGTCTTTCGTTGCCCGTTTCAACGTATCGTATAGGCCGGAATCCATAGAAAGCAGCGTGGAAAGAATCGCTTCCAGCGCAGACAGCAGGCCAGCGTTTTCCTTCTGGACAGCCAACGAAACGTATTCTTGCAGTCTATCAATTGGTGCAATGGCTTCAGGCCCCGCTTCACCACCTGCAAGCAGCTTGTTCGATTTTGGATCAAGCCCAAACGCTGTCGGTTCCATCATGATACCGCCCTGCTTGTACCACTTGATACTGAACTTAGGAACAGAAGGCGGTGACAAGCTGAATTTACCGGAAATGTTGAAGTGCGGAAGTTTCAGCTTCGGAAGGCTCCATGAGAAATGGAAGAAGCCTTTGATCTTGTCAATGGCAGATTTCACCACGTTCTTTGCAGCATTAAGTTTGCTGCTGATAGCAGACTTGATGGAATCAAAGATTTTAGACACTGTGTTCTTTGCTGCTTCCAGGGGCTTTGAAATCGCATCCTTGATGGACGAAAACACCTTAGAAACCGCATTTTTTGCAGCGTTTATTTTTTCCTCAATGACGGATTTGATCGCACCGAAAACGGTAGTAACTACCTTTTTCGCCGCATTGACCTTTTCTTCTATGGTGCTTTTGATAGCCTGGAACTTCTGCGATACAGCCGTTTTTAATTTGTTGAACTTATCGGTAACAGTTTTTACGATTGCTTCAACCGGCTTAGAAATAGCGGACTTGATAGAATTCCAAATCTCTTTCAATTTGTTCAGCAAAGAAGTCATGATTTCTGCGATCTTCTTTTTGAACTCTTCAAACTTCTTCCTGACTACTTCAACAATCTTGAAAACCGTGTCTTTGCAGTTCTCCCAAATGAACGTCCAGGGCAACAGGATGATCTGGACTGCCGCTGAAATGATCTGACCGATGGTTTGCAGCGCAACTGAGATGACGTTCTTGATCGTCTCAAACACAGTGCCTACAACATCAGCCACAGCACTGAAAACGGCTGAAACCTTTTCTTTGATAGCATCTACCTTTTCAGCGATTGCAGAACGTATGCTTTCCCACACGTCCTTAATATGGCCCCATAGCGCAGACAGCTTTTCCTTGATCGTATCCCAGTTCTTATATAACAGCACACCAACGGCAATCAGTGCAGCAATAGCCGCAATGACAATGCCAATTGGGTTCGCTGTCATCACCGCATTCAGTGCAGCCTGTGCCCGTGTCATGCCTATCTGTGCAACCTGTGCAACTGTCATCTGCCCGGTCAGCAGTGCAACGACTGTTTCACCGACTGTTAGCGTTCCGTTCAGCACCCCTTGTGCGACCGTTGCACCTTCGGTTGACATGGTATAAAGCGCAATTGCAACTTGGGCTTGCTGGAACGAATTCACAACGCCTTGAATCATTGCACCAGCCTTGAAAGCAACCATTGCCGCTGTTGCTACGCCCAACACGTTTGCAACGGCTTTGACGGCTGTTTCGTGCTTTTTCATCCATTCAACCACACTAGAAATCCCGCTACATACGGTATCTAAAGCAGGTATTGCAGTTGAAGTGATAAAACTAGCAAGTTTTTCAAGCCCCGCTGATATTCCTGGTTCAAGTTTTTCGCCTATCTTTATCTTGAATCCTTCCCACGCAGATTGAAGCGAACGAATGGAACCGCCCAAGCCGGATTCCATGTTATCAGCCATATCTTTTGCGGCCCCGGAACAGTTATATAGTTGGTTTTGAAGGTCTGTATATGCACCTGATCCCTGATTCAGGATCGCAAGCAAGCCCTTTTGCGCTTCTGCACCGGCAATCGTTGATGCAAGTTCTGCTTTCTGTGCAACGTCCATTCCCTGTGTAGCATCACACAAGTCTTTAAGCACATCCCCCAAAGCCCTTGCAGTTCCGTCCTGGTTGTAAAACGATACACCAAGCGCTTCTATCGCATCCCTTGCACCGCTGGTATTAGTTCCCAAGCGTGTGATGATGCTTGATAGGGCTGTACCTGCCATTGAACCCTTGACACCTGCGTTTGCCATCGTACCAAGCGCAGCGGATACGTCTTCCAAACTGTATGAATATGTTCCAGCTAAAGAAGAAACATATTTGAACGCTTCGCCCAAATCTCCAACCGTGGTGTTTGATTTCGCCTGTGTGGTTGCAAGTACATCGGCATACCGTTCTGCATCTTTTGCGCTGTCACCGAATCCTGTCATGGAATCTGTCAGAATATCGGTCACTGTTGCAAGGTCTTCGCCGGACGCAGAAGCAAGGGACAACATTCCGCTTGTCGATTCAAGAATTTCGTTCGTATCAAATCCAGCAAGGGCCATATATCCCATGGCATCAGCAACGTCTTTTGCTGTCCATGCTGTGGTTGATCCATAATCCAGCGCAGCTTTAGATAGTTTTTCGTATTCTTCCTGCGTGGCACCTGATAAGGACTGAACCTTTAGCATCCCATCTTCAAACGATGCAGCAGTTTCAATGGCGGATTTTCCAAAGTTTACGATCTTATCAACCGCAAAACCTGCCGCAACAGCCGCCCCGACCCGTTTGAACGCTGCTGACATCTTGCTTTCTGATGCTTCAGCCCTGCCCGTGGTTTCGTCAATCTTTCTATTCGCTTCATCGTTGTTGATTGCGATTGTACCGAATAGCTTAAATAACTCCATTCCTTTCACTTCCCTTCCTAGGGAATCAAAAAAGGCCACGTTGCTTCGTGGCCTTACCTTGTGTTACCTCTTTTTGTGTGTGAAAATCTGTCAGACATGCGGGAATCAATGGCGGGGGCAAGTTCCCCGACCATTGCGCCGCTGTCCAGATAGATTTTCATTCCTGCCAGGTCTTCCAGAAGATCAACTGCACGGTTCAGCAGAGATTCAATGGCCTGGTTGTTTCTGTTCTGGAAGAAGCCGCTTTGCAGTGCATTCAGTTCTTCAGCAACCTTGGACAACCATGCACGATTATTTTCCAGCGGAACCACTGCTTCCGCCCCGGAACCTTCCAGGATACCCACCTGACCACGTTCCAGCACACCGCCTTTTGCAAGTCTTGGAAGACTGATATTTGACAGCGTTCCAACGTTGATCCCAGGAAGTTTGTTCGCAAGTTTAATGGCACTGTTGATTAGTCCGATGCCTTTATTGATTGTTCGTTCAACCAAGGAAAAGACTTTGTTCAGCCCTGCTTTTGCAGAATCGCCCATTGCTTTCCCAAGTGCGGAACCGATGCTTGAAAACTTGGACTTGATCTTCGACCACAGGCCACCAAAGAAGGAACCCCATCCAGAAAAGACGGACTTGATGGAAGACCAAGCTGATTGGAACTTTCCACGGAACCACGATCCGACAGAACCGAAGATTCCACGAATCCCTGACCAAATGCCAGCGAAGAAGGACTTTGCGCCGTTCCAGACTGATTTCACTGCTGACCACGCAGAACTGAACTTGCTTCGGAACCACGAATTCACAGAATTGAATACAGACTTGATTCCGTTCCACAGGCCCTTGAAAAAGGAAGTGCAAGCGTTCCATGCCTTCTTTATGTTGTTCCATGCGTCAACGAACCACTTTTTCACTTTGTCCATTGCGTCTTTTCCAGACTTCTGCACCTGTGAAAATTTTTCCTTGAACCACTTGCCGATTCCTTCCCAAGCCTTTGTAATGGCCTTCCATGCGGATTTTGCAGCAGACAGGATGATCTTCCAAAGACCGATCCAGAAGTTTCTGAACCCTTCACAGTTGTTCCATAGATAGATAAACGCAGCTACAAGCCCAAGAATAGCCGTCACAACTAGGCCGATGATGTTTGCCCTCATTGCCACGTTCAACGCCTTCATAGCGAGTGTGACAATTTTCAGCGCACTTGCCGCCTTCTGCATAATGCTAGACCATGCAAGGACAAGAACAAAACCGGCAACTGTTGCAGCGGCAATTCCAATGACTCCAGACCATAGCTTCACTTTTTCTTCGTTGTCTTTGATCCATTTTGCCGCATCCTTTATCTTGTTGATAAAGTTTTCAAGGTGTGGTATTGCAGCAGCAACCATATCGGCAACCTTTGTCTTAATCAGTGTAAGGATTGGTTCACCGATTCTGCCAAGTTCTGCAAATGCGTTTGTCAGCTTTTCTTGGGCCTTTCGTGCGTCCATGACATCCTTGTTAGTCTTCTTGTACTGTTCGGATGCTTTGGAATATGTGCCGTTCAGTGTGTCCATGATTAGCTTCTGCCGTTCCTGTTCACCAGAACAGGCATCTAGCTTTTCCTGGAATTTTTCTTCACTAATTCCAGCCCATGCCAACGCATCGACCAGGCCCCCTGTCAGGACACCTGTTTTTGACACCTCCTGGCTCGATTCCGCCAAGGATTCCAACGGAAGACTTTCGCCAAACGTAGCATAAACACCTGTGCAGATGTCAGTCCACGTTTGAAGTTCCTTTTCGTTATCAGCAAGCAGGGCCATGTGTTGTGCAGCTTCCACGGCTTGCCCACTGTCACCAAGTACAGCGTTCAATTCCGAATAGGTGTTCTTTGCTGCTGTGGAAGAATGTCCTGCTGTTGCAAAGGCTGAATCAAGCAAACCCATTTCCGTTCTGTATTCCCTTGATCCTTCTATTGCAGCAAGCCATGAACCGCCGATAGCAGCACCGGCAACGCCGATTCCTTTTGCTATCTTCCCAGCAACGCCACCAATTTTGTTTACTGCTGATTCAACTTCACTGCTTGTGCTGCCAGCTTTTGCAGCAACATCATTCAGCGTTCTGTTTGCATTTGTGCCATCAATAGCAATCGTTCCAAGCAGCTTGAAAAGCTCCATAGCTCGCCCCTTTCTAGGCAGGGCAAAAGCTATTTATGATTTCCTTGGATTCCAACACGGTTGCTTCCAGGACTTCCTGAGAAGGTCTATTTTCTGCTTTGGATTTTCCCCCTTTGACCTTGTTCAAAAAGTCAGCATAGGACATATCAAAGACCTTATGGCACCAATATTCCCACATAACCTGTTCTTCCTTTTCTTCGTTGTGAATCGTGATAAATTCACACACGAATTCATGGAAACGACCCGTCCGAAGCATCTGATTCAGAAGTTCCATAGGGTTTGCATACCGTTTGAACAGTATGTCCAGAAATTTGATGTCGTTTATTTGAACAACTTGGAAACAACCTGAAAAAAATCTTTGAATTCCTCTTTCTTGACAACATCCAGAATCATTTCTGCGAACGTTGCCAGGGGAAGAATCTTGATTTCATCCTTGGTCAGATTGGAAATCTGAGACAGGAACAGATAAATGTCTTCCTTTGCGTTCGGGACGTTTGCAATGACCACACCTGCAATGTCAATGGCAACCGCAACGCCAACAGAATTCAGATCAACCTGCTTGCCGTTTGCAGCGCTGCTGATAGCTTCCTTGACATCCTCGGATTCAAAGCAGTGCTTGAATTCTTTGATTCCGATCTTGGAAATGATCTTGAACATGGGGAACACATCTTCTGCGCACAGTGTCCGCAATTCATAGGCTTTTGCCGTGTTTGTTGCTTCACTCATTGATAACATTCCTTTCTGTGTAAGTTGCTAAAAGTACGGGATCACCCTCAAAAGAAGGTGATCCCGTGTCTTGTTCTTTAGGTTGCCGTGGGGGTGTAAATGTGATAGGGCAGGATGTCTGCTTCAGAACTCAGTTCTGCATAGCATTCAAAGGTTGCCTTGAACACACCGTTTTCCTTGTTCTTGCCTTCATGCTCGAAGCCAGACGTGCAAAGGGCATAGTCGAAGATGATGATGACAGGGGTTCCATCCATCTTCTTACCGACAAAGCCGAAGTTCTGGATGTAGTCACCGGCTTCAAGCTGCCGCTTAGATTCGATGACATCATAGCCATCAAATTCGGATACACCGCTCTGACCAACAACCGCCATCTTGATCCAGTCAGCAGTCAGTTCAACCATGTTGGTTTCCATGGTTGCAGTTTCGCCGATCTTCACAGCAAGGCCCTTCACCTTCACCAGTGCGCCGTCAACTTCGATGTCCTTAAATTCGGGGACAATGCTGATCTTAGTGCCGCCAGAAGTTGCACCGATCAGCGATTCTTCAAAGTTCCACTTTCCTTCAGAATAGGTCAGTCCTTTGTGGATAGTACCAGCCCCAAGCATGATATTCTTCGGGGTGTCAGCAGTGATCCCGCTGGACTTCAGTTCTTCGTAGGCCATATTATTTCACCTTCCATTCTTTGATTGTCAGATTGATTTGCAGCCGTTTCAGTTCAGAATCTCCCGTGGGGACAATCAAACTGTTGTCATAAAAAACAGCCACCGCTGAACCGTTGTCAGCAATGACTGTCCTACCTGATACCCGATTGAAATAGGCTTCAATATCTTCTTTCGCATTTTCCAATGCCATCCAGGATTCTCTTGAAAAGCCGGTCAAAAGGAATGTAGTTTCCTGAAGACCGTCTTCTGTGAATGGCGCTGTTTCCGTGTATTCCCCCACAAAATAAGGATATACAACCGGATCACCGGAATACTCTCCGAAATCGTATTCAAGGCCAAGGGATTTCATAGCATCGGAAATGATTTTAAGTGCTGCCTTTGTCATTTTCCCATCCTTCCCTTTAAGACTTGTTCTGCACGGCGCTTTATCTTCTCTTTGTTAGACTTAAACGCATTGTGCAAAGGCCGAAGCGGTGTTTTACCTTTCGTCCGATGGAATTCACCGGTTTTTTTGTCCTTGTAAACCCATCCACCTTTTCTTCCGCCCTTCAAAGCGTATTCACCGGTACCAAATTCTTCCCAAATGGCATTTTCCAACGGATTTCCGATGATAACTTCTTTCCCTTTTACAACGTGCGTCCAGCTTCCTTTAGTTTGACCTGTATCAACACGGGTTTGATTCCGCTTCACCTGTGCTTCTAGTTCGCCGCCTGCTTCTTCAAGAAATTGTTCGACAGCAGATTCAAGTTCTGCCTTGACTTTCATGCTGAAGTCTTGGAATTCGACAGACATGATTACTGCCCCCCTGTATACCGAAGGTAGATTTCCAGTTGGGAACCTTTCTTCATACCCATCGGATTATCATACAGAAGAAGATCATACCTGAAGCCACCAATCAACATCCTTGAATTTTCAACGGTAATCCGTTCGTCCAGGTCAACATAGTCAGAAATGAAGACGTGAGTTGATTCCTGAAGTTTGGTGTTAAATGTGTCATGTCGTGCGTCACCGGCAGATAGGTCAAGCCATCCCTTGATAGTTTGTACATCAGTCCAGGTCTTCACATTTTCCCCGATCTCGTTCTTGGTTGTAGTATAGACCTGTATTGTTCCTGTGATGTTTCCACCAATGCCTTTCATACTCTCAACCCCTGTCCGAATCTGGCCCGTTTGTATGGCTTCAGGAAGCCAAGCATGGACTTTGGAAATCCCATGATGGAATTATCCCCGTCCATGTTGAAATAGGTCACAGAATGCCGGGAAATAGTCTCAGACTGTACACCAACTTTGTCCCCGTTATCAAGCTGCCATTTGAGCATATTTACAACGCCCATCTTGACATCTTGGGGATATTGCACCTTCGTAATGACCACACAGGATTCATCATACAGGTCTTCAGTGACCGTGATCTTGCCGTTCTCAACAGCAGCGACAGTCACAAGACAATCTTGCATCAAATCCGATTCTGTAATCTGCAAGGTATCACCTGCCTTGAAGGGAACAGACGTATTCACAAGCATGGTTTTGCCGTTTGTGGCAACAGTAACAGCCCGGAAAGCCCTGACTTGAAAGTTGTTGTTTGTGTACGCACGGATTGAAAGTTCAAGTGCTTGAAGTTTTGCTTCAAGCACCTGATCCTTTTCATCTGTATCGACATACTGCCGAAGTTCGGCAACGGTCATGATCATAGGGAAGTCAGCCCTTTCTTACCTCTTATTACTTCTTGAACTTTGCAAGAACAACCTTGGAATCGTTGGTCAGTGCAACGCCGTAATACTTTGCGGCGGTCACATCGGTCTGCTGCTTTTTGGGGAACCACTCAGTGTCAACGCTGATGTCCTTCTTCAGGAAGATGGTCACAGCAGGCAGCTCATCTTCGGTGTACTCGGTTTCAGCGCTGTCGGGTTCCAGCTTGATGATGGGGCAAAGGTAATACTGGCTTGCAGCAGCCAGTTCCTTCACTTTGCTGGAAGTGGTCAGCTTCACAGATGGGTCAACCTTTGCCTGATACTCTGCGATATTCGATTCAGTGATCTGGATGTCACCGGAACCGTTAACCTCATGAGTAACAAGCCGTACCTTCTTGGACTTCTTGACCCATGCACCGGCAATCTTACCGATGGAACCATTGACGGCAACACCGGCCTGGAACTTGTCAGCAGACAGGAAGTCAGCGTCCTTCAGCAGGGTTGCTTCCTGTGCAGGGTTGATGAAGATGACCTTCTCAATGCCGTCTTCCTCATCCTCGAATTTGGCGTTTGCGTCAACAATGCCAGCGTAGGAAACAGCAGCCAAGGAAGAAGCAGCATAGACGTTCGTGCCCTTGTAGACGGCATCCAAAACGTCATTGTCCACCTTGCCAGCAATGGCCTTTGCAAGCTGCTTCTCGGCCTGACCGATGGGATTGCCCAGGCCGCTGTTGACGGCTTCCTGAGTGATACCAACAGCCTTCATTGCCTTCTTGATGGTGAAGGTGGTGCTGGAAGCGGTCAGGGTGGACAGACCGACTTCTGCGCCCTCTGCCACGTCCTCTGCATCACCGATGTAGTTCCAGGAAGGAACAGTCTTGGTATCGCCGGGAACGCCGACAAGCGTTCTGTCCACCTTTGCATAAGGGGTCAGCTTCAACAGCGCAGAAATTTTCGCTTCGATCATCGGCCCCATAACTTCGGGGTTGATCATATTGGTCATCATAGTTACAGCCATTTTGATTACCTACCTTTCGTGTTGTAGTTCAGTCAGTCTGACATTGCAGTTCTGAAAGCGTCCGGGTTTTGCTCGAAGACCTTCGCACGTTCTGCATAAGGCATCTTCAGCAAGGCTTCCTTGGTGATGGTATCACCGCCGCCATCGTTGTTCGGAAGTCTGTTTTCGATGATGTTCTTCTTGCTGTCCGTTTCAAACTGCGTGGGGAACTGCGTTTTCAAACCAGCAAGTTTGTCATCCCAGCCTTTGATTTTGCCGTCTTCATCAAGGGCAAGATCACCCTTTTCACGAAGTTTGAAGGTCAAATAGTCCACATCAACGGCTTTTGCAGACAGCAGTTCGACCTTGATTGCAGCGTCAAGTTTGGTTTGTTCCAGTTCTGCCTGAAGCTGTGTGACCTGATCTTCATAGGCAGTGATCTTCCCCTGAAGGTCTTCATTGCCCTTGCTGGACTTCTTCAGTTCAGCAATCAAGTTCTGCGCTTCTGTCAGTTCCTTCACCTTGCCTTCATGGTCAGTCTTCAGCTTTCCATATCGGACATCAAGGTTTTCTTCGCTTGCGGTGTATACCTTGTTCGCCTTCATATCGTCCAGGACAGCGGTGATGGTTTCATCAGCAATGCCCTTTGCCTTCAAAATTTCAGCAATCGTCATGTTTTTTCATCCTTTCAATAATTTCTATACGCTTTTTACATGGTTGCATCATGTAAGAAATAGATGTTTTACACCGTCCCCGGTGACATATAAAAAAGCCACTGTTTCCAGTAGCCCTTTCATCACTTCAGATAAGATTTTGATACATAGCCCTGTACGCCGGTACCATCTACGACATACAGCCAAATTGTCCCGCCGTTATCTGTGTAGTAGCCATAACAGCGAACCTTGGAACCATAGGGAAGCGTCTTGATGATGCCTTTGTTTGTGCCTGCTCCCAGGCGCATGTTCAAACCATCCTTCGCAATGACTGTGTATTCCTTGGAATAGCCCTTGTGAAGGCTCTTGGCAGCTTCCACAGCGCTTACCGTAGGCTTCACAGTAGTCTGTGCCTGTCCTTTCAGACCTGCCTTGACAGCGGACCTGAAGGTATCCATAGACTTCCCATGCTTGGGGAACCAGTGCATGACATCACCGTGATTGGATGCAATGCCCAGCTTGTGGCCCTCAGAATGGCAGATGATGTTTTGTTCGTTCAGGCCGTACTTCTTGCACAGATAGACACACAGTTCAACGGCTTCCTGATAAACCTTGTTGAAATAAGCTCTGTCTGTCAGATCATCTTCACAGATTTCAAACCCAATGTAGCCCATATTATAGGCATATCCCTTGGAACCGCCGCCGCTGTGCCAGGCCGCCCACTCCCAGGGCATGATCTGGTATGTTGCAATACTGCCGTCCTTCAGTTTCCCGATGAACGCATGAACGCACACAAAGCGCCCGCCTGGTTTCCTGACATTGAAATGATTGTTGCTTGGGTTGAAACCCAACAGCCCGTCATCTGGTTGTACATAGCGTTTCAAATACGGGTTGTTTGCACCAGTGCTGTGAACCATGATCCCCTTGACGGTCATTTTCTTTGCGTTCTGATAGCACTGGTTGTATGTAGCAAAGCATTTATGAAGGTTCATTCTGTTTCACCGCCTTCATCGTCCTTGCATTCTGGCAGACCGGCAACAGAAGTCAGCAGGGACAGGATGCCAGCCAAAACGGAAGCAGAAGCAACAACCATCCAGTCAACTTCAGAAATCACAGCAGCAGCGCCGATGGTTGCAACGGCAGTCTGTGCCACTGTCTTCACCGCCCGAACAGAAGCGGCCTTAATCCAAGTCTTCCAACACTTCATGATTTTTCTTCCTTTCTTCTGATTTTGTGCATGAAAAAAGCACCATGCAGATTTTGCACAGTGCTTTTCAATATACAGGCTGTTCGGTTAAAACATTGTCTGCGACATAATCAAACGTCATATGAACGCCATCTTTATTCGCTTCTTCGACCATATCAACCAATTCTTCAATATCTTCGTCAATATAGCCGAACTCTTTTGCCTTTTTGATGAATTCATCTTTTGTCACGTTTTACCCACCGCCTTTTCAATAATCGAACCGATTTTGCTTGCTATTTCTCTTGGTTTTTCGCTATTGCAGTATTCGGCATAGCCTTCAGCTATAAATTCTGCAATATTACTTGCCCCATACCTAGACAAGCCTTTCTCAATGTCTTCTTTTGATAGCGATCCCCAAAGTGTTTTCATTGCTTGGTTATCACGTAGCCCGGTTGCATAATCAATCTGGTGTGCTACCTCATGGTCAAAGACAGAAGCAATTGTTCCGCATCCCATAGGATGCCAGCTTACTTTTACATCAGATTCCAATGCACTGATGAACGCTTCTGCATTTCCGCCCCACTTGTTATTGACAACAATTCCTGTGTACTTCTTAACAACATCCGGGGAATTTTTCAGCGCTCTGCTTGCGAAAGCATATGTTTTCGCATCAATACGCCCAACCGCTTTGCTTGCAAATGATTTTGCGTATTTGGTATACCATTCGTCCGTCTGACCAGGATAACGATTCTTCAGGTCATCCAAGTAGTAATCAATCATTTCCTGTTTGAATCGCTTGTTACGCTCTTGCCCGGAACCAACAAAATTCAGCCTGTCTTTGATAGCAGGACAATAATCAAGCCCACGTTGAAAAGCTGCGTTCATATCATTTGCACACTGCAAATCAACGCCTTTATAGGAACATTCAAGCCCTAACTTATCCCTAGCAAACGCTTCTGCTTCTTTGATTGTTTTTGCAGGCGCAAAATTTTGCGCTTCCATTTTAGTTGATTCTTCAGCCGATTTCAAGTATTTCTGCTTGAAATCCTCAAAGTCTGTGGCTTTGTCAAGTCCGAAGTATTCAGCACGTTCTTGAAGCGTCTGAAGTTCTGATTCATCCAGCGCCCACTTTGCCCTTGTCAAAGAAACGCAGCGACAATGAATGTCCTCTTCAGGTCTTCCAAAGTCACCAGGCATCATTGCTGTCATACCCCTAACTTCAAATGGTTCATCAACTTCCCGAATCTGCCCATCAAGCAACCTGTGTGTTTCCCTGGTTCGTCCGTCTAGGGTTGCGTCCCATTGCTTGACAACATCTGCACCTTTAGCCTTTGCCGCCTTCTGTGCATCGTAGGTGGAAGCCTGCTGGATTCTATGGCCCTCAGTCCTGGCAATGCGTACAGCGTTATACAGGCCGCTTTTGGAAGCGTTGTTAATGTTCCTGGCAATGTCGATATAGGGCAGGGAAGAAGCGATTCCCCGTGATACTTCAGCAGGGATCACTTTCTTCAATCTGTCAAAGTCAACGCCCAGGGCTTCATAGTATCCTTTGACAACCTTTGAATCAAGAACCACAGCCTTTGCAACGGCTTCCTGATTGATTGGGACGATAATGGGGATGCCCTGTGCATGGATGTCATACATCGTACCAAGAAAGCCGTCCTGATAGCATTCCTTCAGGTATTGTTCCACAGTTGAAAAGGTATCACCATGCAGCTTGTCAAGGATGCTCCCGATCTGCTTCTTCAGCGCTTGCTGATATTGCTTCTGATAGATTTTTGCTTGCTTCATAGATTCCAGGGTTGCCCTCTGTGCTTCATCCATAGAATCCATGTTCAGCAAAGTATCAAGTGATTTGATGTCAGCATCAAAAAGTTTGACTTTCTGGTTGATGTCGGACAGCGCCCTTTTGTACTGCTGCTCCATCTTTTCCAGAACTGCTTTTTCTGCGTCAAGCTGTGCCTGTATAACCTCTTTTTCACGCTTATTCAATCAGATCACCGCCATCAGGTTCAATACTATCAAGTGTGGACTGTGCATCTTCTAGGCCGCTTTCATCCTTCTTGGGTAGTTTGTCCTTGATTTCGTTGTAGTCTATATCAAGGATGTCACAGATGTTCTGCATCAAGGTTTCGTCATCCAGATATGCAGCAAGGTTCAGCATGGTTGTAATCTGAATCTGTTGTTCCTGCGCTTCTGTCAGTCCAATCTGTGCGTTTTCCTGTGCATTGGTCATGACTTCACGCTCGAAGTTGAAGTACACGTCCTTTTGCTGATAATCAGTCCCATCCCGTTCATTGATTTCAGCAAGAACAACCTTCAGCAGCTTCCGCATAAATTGCTTAACCCTGATTTCCAATTTGTTTGCCTTCAGGTCAAGCAGGGAATAGGCGGACTTGATAGCAATGTTCGTGGTTGCACTGGTATCCTTCAAACCCGCTGTATTCAGGCCGAAGCCGAACCGGTAGATATTCTTTTCATCCAGTTCCAGCTTTGTCTGCCGTGCTGCAACAGGGATGTCAACCGTTCTTGTTTCAACATCACCATCTTCACCGACCCCGATGATCTTCTTGTTCTTTACGTTGAAATGCAGTTCATCCAGGTTGTCACCATCAAAACCCTTGACCACAAACAAGGTTTCGTTTGAATCCTGGATGTTATTGGACAGCCCACATGCCATCAAGTCATAGTCATCAATCAAATCCTTGATAGGCTTCAGGCCGCTGAATTGCTTTTTGTTGTTATCCAACCGGAAGAAGGGGATGAAACCGAAGCCATCAAAGTAGGTTGCTTCATCACCATCATTCTTCCAAATGATGTGCGGCCTTGGGTTGATCTCAACAGATTGGTCAAGTTCAATGCTTCCTTCATCTTCCTGGCAGAAGAACGTGGTCTGTTTTTCATCCCACACCTGAATTCGTTTGATTTTCTTGCCGTCCTTGCCGATCCGGTCAAGGTAGTGATAGATAACGTATTCACAGCCGTCATCCGTTTCTTTCTTCTTGACCTCGACCACACCAAGACTATCAGCACACTGGAAGGCTGTTCTGTCCTCTTTGTTCTTATAGGCAAAGGCGTATTCAAACCCCTTAGAAATACAGCCTGTCAGCACTTCATTCAATTCAGATACGAAGTCTTCATCTTCATTGAAGTACAGGTCAAGCTGTTCCTGAAGGTCAGGATCATCGGACTTCACAAACCCATCTTTTACAGAAAGCATGTACTGAACTTGCTGGTCAACCAGTTCAGTGAAGAAAGGATGACTGATCTTGATGTTCGACCGGTGCTTTTCCTCTCTCACTTCTCCATCTGCATCAATCCAGAAAAGGCGATAATTGCGGATGTCGTGATCTGCTTCATAGTATCGTTGTCCGACCGTGGCAAGCCGTTTTTTAGTGCTTGACATGTCGTTATCAATGAAGGCTTTGATTTCTTCTACAGTCAGCATTTAATCACCTCCGATGCTATACAAGCCATTTCTTTTTCTTTCGCCATCCTTCCACGGAATAACGAAGTGCAGCCATTGCGTCATCTTGGAAGGGAACAGGTTCGTCTAGGTATTCACCTGTACGATCATCCTTCTTCCATTTCCATTGCTGCATCTCTTTGATGGTATTCACACACGATGGATGGACGTATATTTTACGCTGCTTCAGCCAATCAATCTGTGCTTTGACAGAACCGGCAGAACCACCTTTATCAACGCCCTTCGCCCTGAATCCTGCTTTCTGCCACATCTTGATCCTGTCTGGTTCTGCTGAATCACACCACATCTGCTTCTTTCGTTCGATTCCCAGGCGTTCAGCAATCCCTATCAGTTCGTTGGTGTCTTTCTCGAATTCATACAGTTCTTTCGTAATATACAGGTCATCGTCCTTGATACCAACAGCAAGAACGACATTGGCGTGATTGAAACCAAAGTCCTGACCATTGGCGAAGTCATCATAATCAGCAGGATTCTGTGATATATCCTTGACTTCCCAATTGTGCAGGATCAGACCGCCGATTTCGCCCCATTCTCCAAGGCCGTATATCTGATAGCCTTCAGGGTCTACCAGCTTTCTGCGCTCCATTCTGGCCCTGTACGCTTCGTCTATGAAACGGTTCATCAGGTATGTGGAATGGTGGCAAAGTACATTGTCATCAGGAATGTCAAAAAAGACCTTCTTGATCCAGTGGTTCTTGTTCACCGGATTGAAGGTCAATCTGATTTGATAGAACTGACCTGCTGGCAGTTCACCACGAAGACGGTCATCAATGATTTCCAGGTCAGCTTGTGTCAGTTCGGTTGCTTCTTCACACCAAACATCGGTCAGCTTCCCTTTTTGGAATGTGATGGACTTCAGCTTTTCCCGCTGCTTGTCATCGTTCATCCCACGGAAGATGATTTGGTTCCCGTTGGCCTTGCAGGTCAGCTTCAGCGGGGACATATTGATCTGCCAGTATCGGTCAGCTTTATCACCAAACATCCGGTAAATGGTACCTGTAAGCTCTGCAAAGGTGCTGTCCCGGTTCGTGATGTCTGACTTTCGGATACAGACAAGGTTCCGGCCCTTGTCACGCATCAGACGCAGGATGTAGTTCTGTGCCGTGTCAACGCTCTTCCCTGATCCAGCCGAACCTTTCATCACGATATAGCGCTTTGTGCTTTGGTCAACTGCTTTGAAACATGGATTAGCTTGAATTGTTAGATTCACAGCGCATCAGCCGCCCTAAATGCTTTAAGTATCTTCGGGAACTGAATGGCAAAAAAGTCAATCATTTCTTCGTTCTGCGCCCATGGTGAATTTTCGGCAAGCCCGGATTCAAAAAGAAAAGCATGAATTATTTCGTGCCGCATGACCTTTCTTGGAAGTGCAACAAGATTTTTTTTGGAACTTGGGTTTCCCTTGTATTCGTCAAAGGTTTCCACAAACAATTCTTTTGTTGTTTCATCACAGCAGCCGCTAACCCCGGTCAAACGGGGTTCCTCTGCTTCACTGCACACTGTCAGTGTGTATTCAGTGCCCAAAATGTTGATTTTTCTGCTTTCCATCATTCGTCACCATAGTCAACAGTAATATTCAAATCCATGTCCACTTCTTGCTGAACCTTGTCCGTGAACATCATGTGTGCCTTTCCAAGAAGTTCAGCAGCTTTCAGCCGTTCCTTTTCGTCTGGTGCCTTCTGCATCTTTCTAGCTTCTGAACAACCCTCTCCGGTACCTTCCACAATCACAACTTCTGACTGTGACTGACCACGCAGAACAGATGTCAGATACTTCAGGACTTCCGCCTGATCTGCAACCAAAGCCGCTTCTTTCTCAGCCATCCGCTTTTCTATATATTCCTTGATAGCAGGTTTAGTTAAGTTTTCCTGTCCTATCACTCTTGCTGTTTTAACTGAATACCCGGCTCTGATTGCGGCCTGAGTAGCATTCAGGTCAATCAGGTATTCGTCACAAAATCTTTGCTGTTTTGCTGTCAGCTTTGCCACAATCATCACCGCCTTTCAAAGAAAAAGCCCAATAGGGAAGACCCTATCAGGCTTTCTTGTTATGTCAATATAATAATATTACACTAACAATATGAAAAACAATGAAATTTAGTGAAAACTTTGCCGTGCCAGTAACAGCCGTTCCACCTCTTGCAATGCCTTTCCGTGTATGTAGCACACGTTCCTGTATGAGTACCCTAGTTCACACGATGCCTGTTCCAAGGTCTGATATTGGAAGTACACCATGTACAACAGTTTAAGCTGATCCGGGTTCTTGATCCTCTCAATCAATTCCCGCACTTCAGCTTTCTTATCAACAAAGGCATCAATGTCCTTGTTGATCTCCCGCTGCATATCAACGATCTTGGAGACGATATTGCCTAGCTTGTCCTGGTTGCCAGAACCTCCACCGGGTTCCATAGACCATGCAGAAGTTGTCTTGGTTGACATGGCTTTTAGCTGTGCCAGTTCTTCCAGTCTGCTGTTTATGTGGATGTCAAACAGCTTGACCTGCTTCAGATATTCCTGGGCTTTGTTAGGCTCTTTCTTCGCCACTATATCCACCTTCCTTCACCAGTTCCATCAGCTTCATCATGCCGCATCTGGGACAATGCCGTTCGTGCAAGGTGTTCACATCCTGGCAAACTACAGCCCATTTGCAGCGATATGTACAGACCTCTTCAGCCGCCTGTGTTATCAGTTTCTTCAGATCGCAGCTAGGCACAACTACCACCGCCCTTCGCTTTCTGTTTCATCTTGAAATCGCACCAGGGGCAGATATAAATCTTGCCCCCTGGTTCGATGCAAGAAACGTTCCAATCAGCGCCGCATTTACGGCACCGCCTGAACACTGCCTTCTTGCCGGTCATCTGTCGCACGTCCTTTCGTCTTTTACTGCTTGCAAGCAGGGAAGACTTCATCCCACATGTTCCGCTGCTTCGCAAGTTTCTGGATCGCTGCCTTTCTCAGCCTTTCTTTTTCGTCCCGTGCCTGTCGCACAACGTCAATCATCGTGTCATAGTCCAGGGCACGTTTCACATCAAAAACCGTTTTCATCTTCAGTCCTCCATTCTCTGTCTGCATAGGCTCTGCTTGCTGTAATACTGTCCTGATCCTGGTACTTGCCTGCATACCGCTGCAAGTTCTCGCCGTCTGGTTTGTGCCAGTATAGCTGTCCGATCCGTATACCCGCATAAATGCGTATAGGCTGGACAACGCTGATCTCCAACGTCCAACGCCCACGGAACCCCAAGTCACCGAAACCTGCTGTGATATGACTGCTCACACCCAAACGCCCAAGAGAAGACCGTCCTTCATACATCGGTATGTAATCCGGGTTGTCGGTGAACTCAACCGTGCTTCCTAGATACAGCTTCCCAGGCCGCAAGACGATTCCTTCAGGTGGTATCTTTATGATGTGCCCCCTGTTTTCTTGCCGTACATCCAACACCGCTTCATCGTAGACGAAAAGTTCATCACCCAAGCGGACATCATAGCTGTTCGGCCCGATGCAGTCTTCATCGAAAGGCTGAATAATCAGCCGCCCGGAATGCACCTGGACTTTGATTTCGTTTCCTGTCAGCATGTACCATCACCTTCCTTTTCCTTTGGCATCTTCCAATCACAAGGGACTGTGATCTGAAGGATGCAGTCACCATTCGTTTCTACGAATCGGCAATTGTCGCAGTTAGTTTGCTTTTCGCAATATCCCCGCAACCGCTGAAATGCTCGGTCAATATAGCTCTTCATGGTTCCATCATCCCTTCTGCGTTGTTCTTCTGTTCCAAGCCCTTGTCAATGCTTCTTCTGCCCAGGATTTTTTCAGCGCCCAAAATGTCATAACCACATGGCATCTGCTGCACTGACATTCAGCCTTCCAGCCGTCATCCCCGGAAGGAACACCCATTTGACGGGAACAGATAATCCCGATTCTTTCATTGCCGCAAAAAGGGCAAGGCTTCAGTTCCATCATCAGTCCCACCTAGCCGTTTCAATGCGGTTGTTCCATGCTTTCACTGCCTTCCCTTGTGCGATAAACGGCGTTCTGTGCCAATCTGCAACCCAGAACACAGGCCCGTTTGTAAGGCACTCAGGGCAATCCACAGAATAGCTTCTGACTTTCCTGCTTCTAGTTCCTTTTCGCATGATTTTTGCCTTCCCCCCACAGAATGGGCAGGGTTTCAACTCTTCCATGTTTTATTTTCCTTTCTGCGCTTCAACTCTCTGCTTCATGCGATGGAACTTCCTAACTGATAGGTCAGCATCCGGCTCGATCCCGATAGCAATAGCACAGGAAACCAAGTCCGTGAATTCCTCTTCAATGTCTTCCAACAAATCCCCGTAGCTGACAGGGGTTGGGTTGTCCTTCCGAAGGCCCCTGGCAACTTTGATCGCAGCGTGGGCCAGTTCCACGCATTCCTCTGCCATGCTTTCAAACACAGCAGGAAGGCCAACATAATCCCGGAAATCCTTCCAGACGTTCATTTCGTCTCTGATCTTCATGCTTTCTCCTTTTTAACCGGGTCGATTTCGACCCCTTTAACCGTAATAGTTGCTGTAGAAGATACCGTCCTTGTCCGCTTCCTCATAAGGGATTCCGTACAGTTCAGTACACATCTGTTCAACGCAGCATCCCTTTGCGTTTTCCCATCCATAGCAGAAGACAACCACATCTGCCTGAGACATCAGCTTCAAGGATTCGCCAATATACCACAGCGGCTTTGCGTCATCAGGTGCATCCTTGAAGAAGCTGTCCAGGATTTCAGTGTCTTCGCCGAACATGATCTTGATATGTTCTGCTACCTTCTCCCGCATTTCCAGGATTTCAGCGTCCGTCTTGTTCCTCATAGGCTGTGAGATGAATGCTTTCATTTTCGTTCCCCTTTCTTTTTAACATGGTCGATTTCGACCACTTTAGTTGTCCGCTTCCGGTGGTTCAGGAAGTGGCATCCAGAAATCCGGGTCACAGATGATTTTCAGGCCAGGGCAATCACTTTCTTTGACACCCCAAACCGTCACACCGTAGGTGATGTTCATCAAACAGCCAACGTACATGTTCCCGCTCGTGAAATACATCAACACCATGCGCCGCTTCTCTGGTAGCCTTTCCTCCGTCGGAATCCACTGAATCTTCATGGTTTACCTCCAATTCTCAGGAACCCGTTGTCATCACTTTCTAACCGGATTCGATCAATCACTTCCTGAAGAGGAAGCGCAATCTGCTGTCGTGTATGTTCACGCTCTGACATGGTTTCATACATCATGCGGAAGTTCGCACGATCTGCTGCAATGTTTTCAGACATGCAGATATTCCTGAAGCCAAGCCGCTGAACACACGTCCTTGTCATCGGATCAAGAGTGTCTAGGGCTTCCCGTTCTCTGTACGATCCGTACTTTCTGATTGCCGTCAAGACCTGCTCCCACCCTTCGCCCCAATCAGGGATTTCGCCATTCTTGACGTTAGCAGCCGTTTCCCTGATCTCTGCAATGGACGGTGACCATTTGTTGGTTGCCACCCATTTCCGCAAAGCCGCTTCAGCAATGTCAATCGGAATGTCCTGAATCTCCCTGAACCACAGTTCCATAGCCTGTTGGTTCGGAAGAATGTTTTCCTTGGGATAGTACGTCCTGATTGCCATCACGAACGTTGCAAACTCTTTTTTGTCCACGTTATCACCTTCCGTTTAATCATCTTTCGCCCAATTTGCCGCCATAGCATAGAAGTCATCAAGTTCTTCCGCCTTCGTCTGACGGCCACCAGAACGCCCTGAGAAGGGCCGTTGTGCTTGGGCGGCATCTTTCCTTGCCCAGTTGCGTATAGTGGCGTAGTGGCTTTTATACACCTTGCCAGTAGAAGCTATGTAAGAAGACAAGCGT
>ERZ808245.148-NODE-148-length-41531-cov-6.167832_pt1 | contig 41531 bp, 33 predicted proteins | sample MGYA00521243_ERZ808245 | MGnify/ENA primary metagenome ERZ808245 (study PRJEB31516, sample SAMN03275576) | gut metagenome | biome: mammalia-associated habitat; material: feces | host: Papio cynocephalus | place: Kenya | collected 2012-07-07 ... | reverse complement strand
AAAGCATGCTAGCAAAAAATCTTTTCATCTTCTTATCTCTCCTTATGTTTTTTCCTTTTTACCTGTAAAAGAAGTCTGTTTCAAGCTGCAAAGTTATAAGTTTCTTTTGAGGTCAGCAAAAAGCTAAGGCTAAAAAAAATAAAAAGCGAAGAATAATCATCTCTCAATGAGAAAGATTTCGTATATTTGCAGTCGATGAATAGTAATGGCATTACGGTAACTTCGTCAGAAGTTGAGAGAGTGTCTTAACCATATTTACCTTCTTTTTGAAGAAAAAACATAAGTTTCTTGCAGCATTGGAATAATATTTGTACTTTTGCACAAAAAGCAAAAAAACCGGGGTCATCACCAGCATCGAATTATCTGGGAGAGGGCCTTACCGGGACTGCGCTGCAAAGATAATACAAATAATGGAATATACCAAAGATTTTTTCGAAAAAGTTTTTTCTGCAGATAGAATGAGTAAGTATTTTTTGCTCTATCCAGAAAACGACGGTTAGGCTATCAAGCATTACCAATGTAATATTATGCTTTCTGAAGCTATGTATCCTTGCCTTTCTGTGTTTGAGGTAGAATTGAGAAATTCCATTGTTCGAGAATTGAAAACTTTTGCACATCGTGAAGATTGGTACGTTGTGTTTAGTACCACTCCAGGGTTAATGGATTTGAATAAGTACATCAGTACGGCAAAGAAGCAAATAACAAGTAGAGGTGAAGAGGTTTCGGCAGCAAAGATTACCGCAGAATTGACTTGGGGCTTTTGGACTTCTCTATTCAATCGTAATTACGAGCGCATTCTCTGGAAAGATTTGCGACGTGCTTTCCCTTTTGTGAAGAAAGCTAATAGGCAAAGAAAGGTGGTGGCTAGTTCTTTGAATAAGTTCCGCCGTTTACGAAATAGAATAGACCATAATGAAGCCATCTGTTGGAATCTAAAAGAAGTAGAGATGATTCACGATGAAATGCTTCATGTTATGGGATGGATGAATAAGGATGTACCTGTGAGAAAGCATAGCCACCTACTATCATCTGTGCGCTATCCGCAATTTTATCAATATCAATTTGATTCATGATAACTAAGTTTTACTGATTGGATTGGTTTGAGGAAAGTCGCAGGATTTATGTAGAGATTCTTAAGGATGGGTTGCAAGTCAATGTATTCCTCTGTAATCCCAATCCCCTCATAATCAGCCATAACGACAATATAGCCATTATCCCATTCTTTTATCTCCGTATATCTTTTTAGACGTTTGGGCGTTCTGAATCGGATATTGTTGTTTCTGAAGCAAAATGAAGTCATATCTCCATTGCTGGAGAGTATTGCTACCGAAGATGGGGTCTGTCTTTTATCCATATTTACCTCCAGTTTTTAAAGGGTTCGACAATTTCTGCTGCAAAAATACACTTTTATTTTGGAAGATGCAAGGAATATTGGGAAAAAGTGAGAAATGATGGCGATAAACAAGAAAAAGGTGTACCCACTTGCGCTGCCCGATGATTGGGGCGATGCAGGTGGATACACCTTATTATATAGGCTATGGATTGGGGTAATCTTGGTTGATGCCTCTAGGCAAGAAGTACCCCTTGACGCAATTGGGATTGCAGACACAAATCTGAATGTGGTTCTTTTCTCGGAACCCTGCATTCGGATATAGTTCCTGGCCTTCCCAAAACACACCTTTCACAGAGTCATAAGGATGGGCGTTGGCCTTTGCGTTGATTCTTAAAGCTGTTTGCACTACGGCACAATCCAGTTTTCTTATCAACTTATCTGGCGAACTTCCTATTGTTGTATTTTGTGGAAGTGGCAAATCTGAATCTGCATAAAGTTCTTCAAGAACTTTGTATGATGTTTTTAACTCTTTTAAATAGAAGCTGTCAGTTAGGTCAAAACAATAGCCCAAGTCTATCAATGCACCGATTACTGCAGGTACTCTGACTTGTGAGTTCTTTCTTTTTGCTAAATCATTTGCCCATTGCCATGCTCGTTCTTCATTGTTTTCCCAAAAATAGATGCCACTTCCTAACCAATCATAATCGTTAGTGCTAGCGATTAAGTCTGTCTTTCCTGAAATGACATCTTCTACGACAGACTTGTCGCAACCATGAAATCCAATTATCAAATTGGAACGTCTAGAATACAAAGATTCTTCCATAAGTAGCTTATCTTAGGTGTGGAGCCAACTCGCCGTTTTGCAACATAATCCCAGCTTCTATAAGGAATTTTTTTGCATTCTCTTTACTAGCTGTAATTTCTTTAATTACAGTTTGCATTCTTTCTTGTCTTTTGCTATCAAATAAATCCATATTTACCTCCTTTTTTTAAGGGTTCGACTTTTCTGTTGCAAAGTTACGCTTTTCTTACGAAAGAAGCAAGAATTTTAGCGAAAATGTTAGAGGATAAGATGAATGAAACGAAAAAGGTGCATCCCAGGTTGCCCGATGATGGGGAGGCAAGGATGCACCTTTTTTATGTAAACCACCCTTAAATGGGTGGTAGAATCTTATTGTTAATTGATCGATGGAGCTGTTGCGTCAGCATTGTAGTCGGTCTCGTTCAATGGAACGTCCCATGTCCACTTGTTGCCATCCTCCGGGTTGATGGTGATGGCTACAGATGCGTGAGCATTGCCACCCTCTGCGAATGAGTGACGAACTACAGCCTTGTTCCAACGCTTGAAGTCGCTCCACTCGAAGCCCTCGCCCCAAAGCTCAAGGCAGCGATAGTCCTGAATCTCTGCGAGCAAGTCATCGCCTGTCTTGGTACATGTGTATTCTGGGTTACGACCAGAAGTTGCGTTCAACTCAACCAAGGCGGCCTGAGCCGCAGCTGTGTTGCCCAAGAAGTAGTTTGCCTCAGCCTCGATGAGAACCATCTCGCTAGAACGAATGAATGGTACATAGCCGATACCTGGCTGATCCAACACATAGAACTTCAAGTTGGCATCCAAGTAGTAGAAACCTGCCTGGTATGGAGCGGTAAGACCTTTTGCTTGATGAGCTTTAACGATAGAGTCTGCCTGCTCATAGATGTCATCATCTGTCATACCAAGAATACCAAATGTTCTATAATATACTGACTCCTTAGAGAGGTCAAGATTTGGAAATTTGTCCTCTGTCAAGAAGTTCTGCATACGAACATCATTGTTAGGAATACGAGAAATTAACCCATGACCAATGGTACCAGCACCTTTAGCTTGGTCAATTGCAGTCTGATAGTCCTGGCGGAACAAAGCGGCACGAGCATAAACAGCGTGAGCTACGTTTACGTTAGGAATCCAAACTTCGCTAGCGGCACGGTCGATTCCACTCTCGCCAAACAAGGTGATAGCCTCTTGGCAATCCTTGTAGATTTGAGCTACAGTCTCAGCCAATGTTGCGTATGGAGCATCATCTGTAGATTCATCAAGACGAAGAACCACACCCTGTGAAGCACCATTGTTACTGTCTTGCCAACGATAGCAATAGTAGTGAATCAGTTTTTCGTAGCTATAAGCACGGAATGACAAAGCTGAAGCCTTGATAAACTGCTTGTCGGCATCGCTACCTGTTGCATCATCAATGTGGGCAATAATTCTATTAGCTTGTCCGATGAGCTGATAGTAATAATACCATGCATATCCATCATAGATGGTACTTGTTCTGTGATGGAATGTTTGGTTGTGGATTGGTGCCCAACCTGAAGCATAATAGTTGTAATTATAGTTCTGACTAGGTAAGTTCTCGTAGAGACGCATAATGGCATTCTCACCAGCGAAACCCTGTGAGAAGGCATAGTGCTGTGTAGTCTGGCAACGAGCGATACCATTCAATGCCTTGTAAGCCATATCCGTTGTGGCAACAGCAGCCTCAGAATCAACTGAGCTTGTTGGTTTTGTATCGAGATAATCGCTGCCACAAGATGTCAGCAAGGTTGCGGAAGTCAAAAGGGCGCAACCGAATATCTTATTTATATAATTTTTCATCTTTATTTTCTGTTTATTTTGTTATTCGCTTAGAATGTTACAGACAAACCGAAGTTGAACACACGAGCACTTACGTAGGTGTCGTCAGAACCGCCGCTGAAGCTATACTGAGGGTTCATACCCTTGCGAGCTGTCAGTGTGAACAAGTTCTCTGCGCCAGCCTTCACTGTCAAGCCCTGGATGCCTAAGCTCTGAATCCATGCCTTTGGCAAGTTGTAGCTGAGGTTGATGTTCTTGAAGATGAGATAGTCGGCGCTTGTCAACCAACGGTCGCTCGTATCATTGTTGTAAGTACTCAAGTTGAAGTCGATGATAGGAGTACCGTTAGGGTCGATACGGTTTGGAGAGGTCTCAGTCATACTCTCTGGCACGCCATTCCATGACTTCAAGAGATCCTTGTGGTTGGCTGATGCAGAAGAAGCTTTTACTGTTTTTGATTGCATACCGATGTATGTAATCTCCAACTTGGCTCCGGCAGGAGCATTCAATGAGAAGTTACCGTCGATGTCGGTAACGGTACCGGTGTTGGTACCAGCAACCTTGATGGACGCACCGATTACAGGGCTTCCATCCTCAGAAGAGGTAACGTGACCGGAGATCTGACTTTGCGCAAATGCCATGCTCGTAGAAACTGCGAGGGCTGCGACTGCTGTCATGAGTCTTTTTTCCATAAATCTCTCTCGTTTTTAATAAATGAATATATAATGTTTATAATTTCTTTCTCTACATACCCCCCAATTATTGGGGGGGCTCTCAAATTCCCCCAATAATTGGGGGATTACCATGCTCCACCTCGCGCCCCGAGGTGGAGAATATATAGAAAGGAAAGGGAAAGAGAGAATGGAAAATGTTTAACGGCTGATAAATATTTCTCGCTCTGAAACATTTATCTGCCGTTTAATAAGATAAAGCAACGATATTTTAATAAGGCGAAGCGATGTTATGAAGCGATGTTATTTTAATAAGGAGAAATGTTGCAATATTCTCGCTTAAACCAAAGCTCAAACACGGGGTCCACCATCTTGTAGCCCTCGCCCCACTTCTCGATGAGGTCTTTCTCCACCAGCGTTTTCTTGTTCTTCGTGATGGTGCGAGGAGAGCCCAAACCATATTTGGTTACCGTTTGCTGGGCATTGAAATGTGTCTCGCCCATACATACGGCTTGCAAGAAAGCGATTTGGGAGGAAGCCATCCCGTCAAGGTCCGACAAGAACATGTCGCTGTTGGTGTCGAGCAACTTGGTGAGTTGCGAACGGTAAATTTCTTCTGTTACTTCGGTAGCCGTGCGAGTCCAAATCAGGAAGCAAAATTGCTGCATATACCAGGAATGGCATTGCATCACATCGCATATTCGCTCTATCATCTCGTCACTGATGGTCTTGCCATAGTTATAGAAACTATCGTGGATGAAAGGTTTCCAATACTCCTTGCTTATCTTTTTGAGAGTCATCATTTGCCCGAAGCGATAGAAAGGGTTGCTGGAGTTGCCGAATATTTCCATCATCATGTGGCGCTTGCTGCCATATAGACAATAAGTGGTGCTATGCTGGGTTTGCCAAACCGAGCGCATGGTGCCTTCCAGACGCTTCCAGTCGGGAAGATTAGCCAATTGCTGGAATTCGTCGATGCATACGATGACATGAATCCCCTTGGCTTTCGCCATCTTCTCCGGCAAGTTGAGAATCTCCTCTGCACTTTCCTTCAATGGCTTGAAACCAAGCTTTACCTCCACAGCATTCACGGGGTCGCTATTTACGGTAAGACTAGGAGAGATGCTTTGCACGAACTTGACCATATCTGCCCATCTCTTTTCCAAACTGCTAGAAACTCCCTGTATCACAGCACTGGCAAACTGATTGTAAAAATCCTCCTCTGTAAATATCTTGAAAGCATCCAGATAGCAGACTCTGACATCGGGGCTTTCTTGTCTCAATTCCTCCATGGCTGCCTTTACAAGCGAAGACTTACCCCATCTTCTTGGTGAGATAAGCATCACGTTGATGCCCCCTCCGAGGTATGTCTTCAAATCTCGACGGTCTTCCACTCGGTCGATGAAATACTCGTTTTCTGCTATCGAACCGTATTCAAATGGTATCTTGTTCATAATGCCTTAACTTAAAATTTTCCACAAAGATACTAAATTATACCCAAAGGTATTATACCTTAGGGTATAATTTAGCATTCTTTATATTATATTTGCAGCGTAAATTGATGTGTTCGAGACATTTATTAACCCTTTAAGTAGTTACGATTATGGTATATTTCAAGTTGGAATTTGGCTTCGGAAGAGGCAAGAGAGCAGAGAATAGCTCGGAGAATGAAAGAAAAAGTGATGATTTTCACTTGCCTGGCGAGCAGGCGATGCCCGAAAAGCGAGGCTGGGATTTCGTTGCCGCCGAGGTGGAGAGGGCAAGGCAGGAGCAACGTTACAAGATAGCCCAAAACTATCTGACGGCGGCTCGCTCCTGGACGACATTCCTGGGCAAGCCTTGCCTATCAGCATCATCTTGACATCAGCCTAATAGGCAAGGCATTGGGGCACACTAAGAGTTCCACCACCTTCATCTACATCAAGAGCCTCTTCGACGTAGGTTTAGCTGAGGCTAACCAAAAGCTGATGAGCGAACTCGGCTTATAGCGTGCGGAATCTATATTTTTTAGCCACATTCCGCACGCTATCAAGCTATTTTGTAATTTTGCTTTCTTTGGAAAAATAGAAATAAGCGTTAATATCCTGTATTCTAGGCAAAACAGAGCTTTCAAGAACATCACAATCTTGACAAGAAAGAGTGCAAAAATGTTAAAAACCCGCTTATAGCGTGCGGAATCTATGTTTTTTAACCACATTCCGCACGCTATCTCGATACTTTTTCGTATTTTTGCAGCAAAAATGCAGTAGATTATGTTAGTAGGAAGAACCGATGAACTGAGATTGCTGAAACAAGCGGCAAGGGCGGACGAGTCGAAATTCGTCGCCATATATGGGCGAAGACGTGTGGGCAAGACTTTTCTGGTAAGAGAAGCCTTCGAGTATAACTTTGCCTTTTATCATACTGGAGTTGCCAACGAGTCGAAAACCACACAACTTTCGGAGTTCAAAAAGTCGTTGGCAAAATATGGTCAGGTAAAGCGAGGTGCCTTGAAGACCTGGTACGATGCCTTCGAGCAACTGGCAAAACTCCTGGAGCATAACAATAACGAGGAGAAAAAAGTGGTGTTCATAGACGAAATGCCATGGATGGATTCTCCACGCTCTAACTTTCTTGCTGCGCTGGAATACTTCTGGAACAGTTGGGCTTCTGCTCGCAAAGATATCTTGCTCATCATTTGCGGAAGTGCCACTTCGTGGATTATCAACAAGGTTATCAAGAACCATGGAGGATTGCACAACAGGGTGTCTGTCCGAATACACCTAAAACCATTCACTCTGCACGAGTGCGAACTTTATGCGCAGGCTTTGAGACTTCAGTTTAACAGAAGGCAAATCCTGGAGGGATATATGGTTATGGGCGGCATCCCATTCTATTGGTCGCAAATGGATGGCAGCATGAGCCTGGTGCAAAACATAGACAAGCAGTTTTTCTCAGAGGATGGCACATTGCGATATGAGTTCGACGACTTGTACGATTCGCTTTTCAAGCAGCCCAAGCCCTATTTGGAGATTATCAAAGTGCTTGCCACGAAAAAGGTTGGTATGAACCGTACGGAAATTCTCAAGGACACCAAGCTTCTGGACAATGGCAAGTTCACAGAATACCTGGAAAACTTGGAATATTGTGGATTTATCAGAAAATACAACTGCCTTGGCATGAAAGCCAAGAATGCGATGTATCAACTGATGGACAATTACACCTTATTTTATTATAGGTTTATCAAGGACAGCGACGTGAACGACCCTCACTATTGGAGCAAGATTGCCGGAATGCCAGCGTATAACACATGGTGCGGATTGGCTTTCGAGCGAGTTTGCTTGCAACACACGGAGCAAATCAAGGCGAAACTGGGCATACAGGGGGTCATCACGAACGTCTATTCTTGGAGTGTGACGGGAACGGCTGACAAGCCGGGAGCACAAATAGACTTGTTGCTCGACAGAAACGACGATGTCATCAACCTCTGTGAAGTCAAGTATTCCAAAGCTCCCTTCAACATCACAAGTTCTGTGGATAGTAACCTGCAGAACAAGCGAGAGAGATTCGTCGAAGAGACTATGACGAACAAGGCGGTGCATCTCACGATGATAACCACACTCGGCTTGGTCGAAAACTCGTATGCCTACGATGTGCAGTCGGTGGTAACGATGGACGACCTCTTCGGATAGCAGATTCACAAAACCATACTTTTCATTTTACCCTTCACCACCCTTCACCCTCGTCATAAGATTACGAAAACTACTACACATTACACCCTGCGCGTGTATTGTGTTGATACACAAGCGATTAGATGGGTGTAGTGTCTGCGCCAACATTACACCCACACTACACCACACTACACCGCAGCGAGATTTTTACAGAGTAAAAAAACTGGCAGAAAGAAAAATGGGCTTGCGCAAAGGAGGGGGTAGAAACGAAAAGGGTGGAAGCGAAAAGGGTGTAGTGTGGTGTAGTGTGGGTGTACTGTGAAGAATAACACTACACTCGTGTAATTCGCTGCATTACAATCGCTTAACAAACATTCGGTGTAGTGTGTAATAGAAATGAGAAACAGTGTTTGCACGACGAGCCTATTCGGGCTTGCTCTTCTTTTTCCTGATGAATGCAATCCTTTCTTGTCAGGCTAGAGCAATATATTGCCCCAGCTAGGGCAATGTTTTGCCCTGGCGAGGCAAAAAACGGAATAGCGGTAGGCGGAATTTTGAAGAAGCCGAGCAGAGATTTGCCTAAGCCCATGCAAGCTGCAAAAAGAACTCAGGGTGAAGGGTGGTGAAGGGTAAAATCGAAGCTGCCTGTTGTCTTATCGTACGAGTCAACTTTCTTCAGAAACTCCTTAGGAAAATGTGATGAATGTGGACAAAACTCCTTAGGAAATGTGATTTTTCTTGGCTAACACGCTGTTTATTAACCCTTTGAGAAAGCGATAGGTTAGAAGGCGTTTTTGATGTCTATAAAAGCGATACTCGTGTGACAGTTTTACAAGAAATTGTCACCCCTTTTCTTATAATTGGTAAGCGAAATCGCATAAATATGGTATATTTATAACAAAATGTCGTTCCAAATGCTATTTTTCTTGAAAAAAGTTTGGCGGTTTCCTAAATAATGCTTAATTTTGCACCCGATTAAAAATATTTTTAAAAATTAAGCAAGTTTTAGAGGCTCACACTTAATTAGGTATGACAAATATAAAAAGGTGTAGAAAAGAGCCAATCCCCTCACCACCTCGGGGCGCGAGGTGGAGAATATGAAAGTTGCCCTCTCTGGATAACAGCAGGGCGCGACATATATAAATAAGGTATTGAGAAAGAAATTATAAACATTATATATTCATTTATTAAAAAACGAGAGAGATTTATGGAAAAAAGACTCATGACAGTAGTCGCAGCCCTCGCAGTTTCTACGAGCATGGCATTTGCGCAAAGTCAGATCTCCGGTAAAGTTACCTCTTCTGAGGATGGAAGCCCAGTTATCGGTGCCTCCATCAAGGTTGCTGGTACCAACACCGGTACCGTTACCGACGTTGACGGTAACTTCTCATTGAACGCTCCAGCCGGTGCCAAGTTGGAGATTACTTACATTGGCATGAATGCCAAGACCGTTAAGGCTTCTTCTAACATGAAGGTGGTTCTCGACCCAGACGAGCATAGTCTCGACGAGGTGATGGTCGTTGCCTTCGGTACACAGAAGCGTTCTGCTTTCACTGGATCTGCTGCGGTAGTAGGTTCTAGCGAGATTGGCAAGACTCAGGTTTCTAACCCTGTAGAGTCTTTGAAAGGTAAGGTAGCTGGTGTGCAGATGACTCAGGTTTCTGGTCGTCCAGGTGAAAGCTCTAAGATTCGTATCCGTGGTATCGGTACCATCAATGCCAGCACAGACCCATTGATCGTTGTTGATGGTGTGCCTTACGATGGCGACTTGAACACAATCAACCCTGATGATGTTGAGAGTCTTACTATCTTGAAGGATGCTGCTTCTTCTGCTCTTTATGGTGCTCGTGGTGCCAACGGTGTCGTGATGATTACCACCAAGGGTGGAAAGACTGGTTCTTCTTCTATCACATTCGACGCTAAGTGGGGTTCTAACTCTCGTTCTATGCCAGACTACAAGTATATCGACAAGGCTTCTGGCTACTACGAGACTTGGTACACTGCATTGAATAATTATGCTTTGAACACATTGAAGTATGATGCCAACAACGCTAATCGTTGGGCTAACCAGAACTTGACAGCCGACAACAGTTATGGTTTGGGCATGAGCGTGTTCCAGGCTCCTAAGGGCGAGCTCCTGATTGGTACCAATGGCAAGATGAACCCTAACGCTACCATGGGTCGCTTGGTTTCTAACAATGGTCAGCAATATTATGTTACAGCCGACGACTGGGTAGATGCCATGTTCCGCAACAGCCTCCGCCAGGAGTACAATATCTCTGCGCAGGGTGCCAGCGACAAGGGTAGCTTCATGGCTTCCTTCAACTATTTGAACAACGATGGTATCACCTTCGGCTCTGGTTTCGAGCGTTACTCTGGCCGTTTGAAGTCAGACTATAAGATCAAGGATTGGTTGAAGGTTGGCGCCAACGTTAACTTCTCTCACTATGCCAACAATCAGTCTGGTATTTCTGACGAGGGTTCGTCTGGCGGCTCTGGCAACGTGTTCGCATTCGTAGCCATGGCTCCTATCTATCCTCTCTATATCCGTGATGCCCAGGGCAACGTGATGATGCACCAGGCAAGCGGCACCAAGATGTACGACTATGGTGATGGCACAGTAAATGGTCAGAAGCGTGCTTATCTTGCACAGGCCAACCCATTGGCTGCCAATCAGCTTGATGAGTATAAGGTTGTGGGCAACAACTTCAATATGCAGGGTACCATCGAGGTACGCTTGCCTTTGGACATCACCTTCACTTCCATCAACAATGCATACGTAGATGAATATCGCACCACATCTACCACCAACCCTTACTTCGGTCAGTACGCATCTTCTAACGGTATGGTTTCTAAGTATCACGAGAGATACTTCAACTATAACTTGCAGCAGCGTTTGAACTGGGCTCACGAGTTCGGTCAGCACTCTGTGGCTGTGATGCTCGGTCATGAGTACTACAACCAGAGCTACGCTTACCTCTATGGTAACAAGACTAATCAGTATAGCCCTGCTAACGACGAGTTGGCAAGTGCCGTGTTGGTAGGTGGTACCAACTCTTATACCCGCGAGTATAACAACGAGGGTTACTTCGGTCGCGTACAGTATGATTACAACGACACCTACTTCTTCGATGCTTCTTTGCGTCGTGATGCTTCTTCACGTTTCGCCAAGGAGAACCGCTGGGGTACCTTCTACTCTCTCGGTGCATCTTGGGTTATCAACAAGGAGAAGTTCTTCAAGGCCGACTGGGTAGATGACTTGAAGCTCAAGGTGAGCTATGGTCAGGTAGGTAATGACAATATAGAAAGTGCTACTTTGGGATATTACCATTACTCTACAAACTACGATATCGTAAACTCTAATGGTTCTGTGTCATTGGTACCAACAGGTCGCTATGGTAACAAGAACATCACTTGGGAGACCACAGGCGAGTTTAACGTAGGTGTTGACTTCGGACTCTTCAAGAATCGCTTGAACGGTACCGTAGAGTTCTACTCTCGCAAGACCACCGATATGCTCTTCAACTTCTCATTGCCAAAGTCGTTCGGTTACAGCGGTTACTATGACAACGTAGGTGACATGATCAACAATGGTCTTGAGGTTACTTTGAACGGTGACATCATCCGCACCCGCGACTTCACTTGGAGTGCCAACATGAACATCACTTACAACCACAACTACGTAAGCTATTTGCCAGAGGCAAAGAAGACTACTACCGTGGATGGCGTGAAGGGTTACACCAATAATGACTACTTCATCGGCGAGGGTGAGCCTATGTACACATACTACCTCCATAAGTATGCAGGTGTAGATCACGAGACTGGTGAGGCTCTCTACTACAAGAATGTAAAGGACAAGGATGGTAATGTAACGGGTACAACAACTACCAAGAACTCTTCTGAGGCAGACTACTACTTGTGTGGCACAGCCTTGGCTGATGTATTTGGTGGTTTCGGAACAAGCGTAGCTTACAAGGGCTTCGACTTCTCTATCGACTTCATGTATCAGATTGGTGGTCAAATCTATGACAACGACTACCAGAGTGCAATGAACGCCAGTGGTAAGTCTATCCGTGGTATGGCCCTGCATGAGGATCTCTTGAAGGCTTGGACCCCAGAGAATAAGAACAGCAACATCCCACGTTTGCAGTATGGTGACACTTACATGGCTTCTACATCAGACCGCTGGTTGACCAACGCTTCTTACTTGAGCCTCCAGAACATCAACTTGGGTTACACATTCCCTAAGGCATTGGTAGGCAAGATCGGTTTGAGCAACTTGCGCATCTACGCTCAGGCAAACAACGTTTGGGTATGGTCAAAGCGCCAGGGTCTCGACCCACGCACCAGCCTGACATCAGGCAACGCTTCTTACTATCCAGGCGTTCGCACCATCACGGGTGGTATCACACTTACATTCTAAACTCATATAATATTTAGAAATACAATTATGATTAAGATAAAGAATTCAATATTAGGTGTAGGTCTGGCCTTTGCGAGTCTTTCCACATTCACAGGATGTATCGACGAGACCCAGCCTACCGATATGGCAACATCTGACCAAGTAAGTCAGTCTGCATCTGCAGTAGAGGGGTTGGTGATGGCAATGCCAGCGTTCTTCAACAACTTGAACATGGATTTCTATAGCCCAACGAGATACGACTTCAACTTCGGCTATGGCTCTATGATTCGTATCCGCGCCACACTGACCGAGCCTTTCGTAACAGGAGGATCTGGTTACGACTGGTACTCTCCATGGGCACAGTGCGAAGCTCTTAGCCAAGATGCTGCTCGCTCTAACTATGTTTGGACTTACTACTACAAGTTTATCCAGACTGCCAACAATGTAATCTCTACCATCAACGAGGAGACTGCCACCGACGAGCAGAAGGGTTACATTGCAGCAGCCAAGGCTTTCCGTGCGCTCGCTTACCTCGACCTCGGTCGTATGTACGAGTACTTGCCTACAGATGTTACCTCTGGCGTTAATGCAGATGGCAACGACGTTACTGGTTTGACCGTGCCTATCGTAAAAGAAGGCATGAGCGAGACAGAAGCACGTAACAACCCACGTGTGAAAAAGGAAGATTTGATTGCCTTCATCAAGAGCGACTTGGAGTATGCTGAGCAGAACATCGGCAAGTTGACCTTGGACGAGAAGACTCTTCCACACTTAGACTGTGTATATGGTTTGGAGGCCCGCCTCTATATGTGGGAGGGCGACTATGCCAAGGCTCAGACTGCGGCAGAGAATGCCATCAAGAACTCTTCGGTGCAGCCTATGACCCAGGCACAGTGCTTGAATGCCACAACAGGTTTCAACACATTGTCTGACTTTATGTGGGGTTCTCAGCAGACCTCCGAGGATGATGCGGTTATCACTGGTATCATCAACTGGGAGTCTTGGATGTGCAACGAGCAATCCTTTGGTTACTGCGGTGGTGGTACTGGCGACTTCATCAAGATTGATACCTTGGCTTACAACCGCTTGAACGATACCGACTTCCGTAAGTTGGAGTGGGTAGCTCCTGCTGGTTCTCCTATCGCCGACAAGGTGTCTTTCGTCAACAAGACTTATGGTGCATCCATGCCAGCCTTGGCATCCGTGAAGTTCCGTCCTAACAAGGGCGATATGACTACTCCTTCTATCGCTGCCGCAACAGCATTCCCTATCATGCGTGTAGAGGAGATGTACTACATCCGTATGGAGGCTGCCGCACAGCAGGATCCTGCCAAGGGCAAGGAACTCTTGGAGATGTTTATGAGAACTCGTGACCCTAAATATACTTGTGACGCAACAAGCAAGGACGACATCATCAAGGAAATCTACTTCCAGAAGTGTATCGACCTTTGGGGTGAGGGTATCACATTCTTCGATATGAAGCGTTTGGGCTATTCTTTGACTCGTGGTTACAAGGGCACTAACCATGCTGTGGGTTGCCGCATCAATACGAACGGTCGTCCTGCATTTACCAACTTTGTAATCTATCGTACAGAGGCAGAGAACAATACAGCTCTCAAGGGATGGAACAACCCAGATCCATCTGGTAAATATACCCCTTGGACAGAGTAATAACACTTTATAGTAATATAAAAGATTAAAAAAGTTATGAACAAGTTTTTTAAATATACATTTATAGCGCTGCTCGGTGTTCTTACCCTCGGTTTGAGCTCTTGTACAGACGAATACGACTATACACCAGCTTCTAAGACAGAGTTGGGTGGCAATGCGTTCTTGGTAAGCGAGGGTTCAACAACCCTTTCTTACTTGCCTACGGCAGAGCAGAGCTTCACCTTCCAGGTATCTCGTGTAGATTCTACAGAGGCACAGACTGTAACTTTGTCTAGCAGCAACGATAAGTTCACAGTGCCTGCAAGCGTTTCTTTCGCAGCTGGTCAGAAGACAGCAGAGGTAAAGGTAACCTTCAACATCGCAACCGGTACCTCTGAAAGCACTCGCATTGCGATTGCGGATGCCGAGAAGTACTATTACGCAGCTACCGTGCTCGACTATTCCATCACTCGCTACCAGGCTTATAGTGGTACCTACATATCACAGGGTGTGGGATTCGAGATTCAAACTCCTTGCTATCAGATTGGCGCTGGCAAGTTTATGATTCCTGCTGATCCAGAGAATGGATATGAGTACGACATCGTATTCTCTATCAGTGAAAAGAATGTGGTGACAGTTGCTCCTCAGGCAGCATGGTCTCATCCTTCTTATGGCGACGTTTATGTAATAGGTAACGCCGACGGTGATGCAGCAGCAGATGGCTCAGGTTCTGGTGTCGCTGGTACATACGACCCAAAGACAGGTTTGGTCAAGATGCAATTGTATCACTTTGTTCCTGGAACAGGTTCATTTGGTACATTCGAAGATGACTTCGTATTCGATGAGAAGCCAAATCTCTAATTTAAAATAAATTATCAAGCCAGATGGACTATGCCCATCTGGCTTTTTTCATTTCTTAGCCTATGAAAAGATTCTTTACTTTAACGTTGGCCGTAGTTTTCTTCCTCAACGGGGTTGAGGCGAAGGAGCGTACTATGGACGAGAAGCAGGCTATCGCTGCTTCGGTGTTGAACAATGTTCAGCTACAGACTCGTGGCGTGACAGCGCAACCACTCCATTTGTTGCAGTCATCAGACACTTATACGGTGCTGGGCGATGACAGCCGTTTCGTCGTATTGAGCAATGATGATGCTTTTGACGCAGTTATTGGCTATGCAGATTCTCCTTTTGATGCAGCAACCAACAGTTCTTTGGCTTGGTATCTTCAAGCAGCATCAGAAGCGATGAAGACAAATGTGCAGAAGGGCTCTGCCGTGACAAGAGCCTTGGTTATTCCGAAGGGAGACTTCAAGGAGGCTGTCGCACCTCTGTGCAAGACCTTTTGGGCACAAGACAAGCCTTATAATAATCTTTGCCCTACTACTTCCAAGGGCAAGGCTTATCCTTCTGGATGTGTGGCTACGGCATTGTCGCAGATTATGTATTATCACAAGTATCCTGTAAAGGGTAAGGGAAGCCATCAGTACAGTTTTACTCCAGCAGTGGGAGATGGTAGATTGCTGAGTTGCGACTTCGAGAACACCACCTTCGATTGGGATAATATGCTGCTGGATTATGGTTCTCAGAAAGATTACACAGATGTCCAGGCTAACGCCGTAGCACAGTTGATGGCAGCCGTTGGTGTTTCCGTGGATATGCAATACACTGAGTCCGGCTCTGGTGCAATGTCCAGGGAAGCTCGCTATGGTTTAATCAATTATTTCTGCTACAATGAGAACATCAATTGGTTGAATCGTTCTTTCTATTCAGCCGAGGAATGGATGAAGTACATCTATACGGAGTTGAATAATGAGCGTCCTATCTATTATACTGGAGATGATGAGAAAAACGGCGGTCATGCTTTCGTGCTTGATGGGTATGATGCAGAAGGCATGGTACACATCAATTGGGGATGGGGACCTAAAGGTGGCAATGGCTACTTCGACATTGCCTTGCTGAACCCATCCGGCTTCCAGTTTAGTGAAGGGCAAGATATGCTGATTGGTATTTCTCCTAAGGCATGCTTGCAATACGAGTCTCGTCTTTACTCAGAGAAAGAGCTGAAGGTGAGCAAGGTCGCTACATTGCTGAGTGTTCAGCCTGGTAAGATTTACAACCAGACGGGTGACGACTTCACGGGTGATATTGCCGTGGTCATGGAATCTGCTGATGGAACAAAATACCCAGTGCAGACCACTCATATCAATAAGGCTATCACTTATTATTATGTGAATGATGCCAGTTCTGGAGTAACCATCGGTGGTGTTTTCAAACTGCCAACGACATTGGCAGATGGTGAATATAGAACTTATGTAGCCTCAAAATGCGATAAAGATTCCGATTGGAGATTGATACGTACACCTGAGGGTACAGCTAATAGCTATATGGTTACGATAAAAGATGGAAAGTTGGCTTCCGTAGGAGAAGGTATTGCCGACGATACTTGGACCACAGGCATTTCTTCCGTCATTTCCGCTCCTGCCAAGTCGAAATCTGCAAAGGTTTATAATATCAACGGTCAGCAGGTAGATAAGAGTTACCATGGCATTGTCATCAAGAATGGCAAGAAGGTTGTGCAGTAAGCATTTGCTTGTATATATAATAAGGTGTACCCACTTGCATCGCCCCAATCATCGAGCAGCGCAAGTAGGTACACCTTTATCTAAATTTTTCATTCTATCTTAATTTAGAAGCTTTTTTATTTCATCTAGGCTGAGTTTCTGTAATCATTCATTTTTGAAACAAGTCGTCCAAGGTTATCACTCGTTGAATCCTGGAGCTATACTCGTTGGGTACTAGCCCAAAGGTCGTGACAATGACAGGATGTATTGCTCGGCGTCCTTGCACTTTGTCCATCACCACTTGTATCTTGTTCCTGATATTGGCGTCGGTCTTCTTGTCGATGCGATAGTCGCTCACGCAGAACTTCATCTCACAGATGTTGATGATTCTGTCCGAGCGATTGATGAGTAGATCTATTTGCGCACCTTTCTCGTTTTTATCGGTTGGCACATAATGCCAAGGAGAGAAATCTACCTGAATGCCTTCGATTCCCAAAGCTCGGCGAATCTGTTCGGAATGGACCATGCAAACATCCTCAAAGGCTAATCCTCTCCAGGCATTGGCTGAGGCTGACTGCTGATTGTTTTGCCAAAACTCAGGATTTGTCTTTCTTTGCTTTTCTACAAAACGAATATAAAAGAGTGAATAGAAATCGGTGAGCTTATAATAGACCTCACGTTTGGATTTGCCGAAGTAGGTATATCGGGTAACGAAATCGCTTACCACCAAGGCTTCCAAAAGCTTACTTAATGTACCTCCCGAGGATAGCCCCAATTCCTTGGCAATTTCCTCTCGTTTTAGGCCTTCACGGTAGTTTGCCAACAAGCGTATCACTTGCTTGTACTGTTGAGGAGAAGAGAATATGGAACCAAAAAGACGATTGAATTCCAATGTCAGTTTTCCCTGTTTGGAGAAAAATAGATGGTCTAGGTTTTGAGCTAGACTCATACCAGGCTCAATGAACGACATATAATAAGGTATGCCTCCTATCGCCATATAGCATTGAGTTTGGTCGTAACGATCCATTACAATCTGATGTTCCCGATAATACTCCTCGCACTCTGCCAAAGTGAATGGCGAGAGGTGCATCTCACGAGTTACACGATTATATAATCCTCCCTTGTTGGCAAGCAATTTATCGACTATCCAAGTTGTTGCAGAGCCACAGACTACCAGTAGCAAGTTGTCTTGTCCTGCTGCCCAACCATTCCAAAAGTGCTCAAAGGCTGTGATAAAACCAGACTTTGGGGTGTCAAGCCAAGGCATTTCGTCGAGGAAAACAACTTGCTTTTCTGTGGATTCTTTCTTTTTCAAAAGTTCGATGAGTATGTCAAATGCCGACAGCCAATCTGTTGGAACCTCATCTATCTCAGCCCCATAGTTTCGCAAAGAAGATGCGAAGTTCTGAAGCTGCGCTTGCAAAAGTTCTTTATCTTCTAATTCCAATGGGGATAGCGCTGTATGGTAGAAAGCAAACTGTTCCTTGAAATAATTGCGAATCAAGAATGTCTTTCCAACTCTACGACGACCATACACCACAAGAAATTCTGCCTCCTTGGAATCAAGAAGGTGGCTGAGTCTCTGTTGTTCTATTTTTCTGCCTATTATTTTTGCCATTGCTCTTCGTTTAAAATATTCGACTGCAAAAATAGTTATTTTTTGAGAACCTTGCAAGCTTTTTAGCAAAATAATCAGCCACGAAACGCTTTTTTGTGCGTTCGTGGCTGATTATGCGGAAAATATGGGCCGATTGTGTAAAAGTATTATCTTGATAATCAGGTTGTTTTCTGATTTCCTATGACAAATCAGCCACGAAACGCTTTTTTGCGCGTTCGTGGCTGATTTGTCCTTTTACTTGATTTCCATCTTCGAGAAGGTTTGGAAATATTTCAGGCAAACGTCTCTCCACTCCTTCGCATTTTCGAGCTGCACATTGAGGAGCGAGTCGGTATGCGCCCATTCTTGTTCGTGTCCCTTCATATAGGGCTTTGCAGAGGTGTGCCAGAAGTCGCGATATACTTCTACCATCGATACACCCATGTTGTAGCGCATGCAAAGCTCCTGCCAGAGGGTGCTGCCCGATTTCATCTTGTGGTTCCATGCCACATGGTGGAACCAAAGGAGGTATTCCTCGGGGCAAGTGTCGATGTTGTCGTAGAGGCTACGATAAGGCTCGGGATACTGGCCTATGGCATTCGTGCCCTTGCTGCTGCGGTCGAAACCGATGCCCTGGGTGTCTGCCTTGTGGTAATACACAGGGCACCATTCCAAAGGGTAGCTGGCGATGAAACCATCTGGTTCCGGACCATAGTGATGGTCGAACTTGAAGATGTGATGCAAGCCTAGCGGCATCATATAGTTGACGCAAGCCTCTCGCGAGGTGAGCATCATCATCTCTACGGGTTTCGTAAACTTCTCGTCGTCGCATCCATAGGTCTGCACGAGCCATTCGTGGGCAATCTCTTCGGCGCTAAGCGAAGGATTCCACGCTAGGCGACCGAAAGCGTACCAGTTGGCTTGCGAGAAAGGATGACCGCACCAGTTGGCATCGTCGCCGATGTTTGCCACTCCGGCGATGCCCTTCAGCTTCTTTGGGCTTACGAAATCGAAGAACTCTTTCCACATCGGGGCGAGATAGGTGAGGTGCTTGCTTTGTCCCAGATATTCCTGGGTAATCTGTAGCTCTGCCATCTGAGGGGTCTGCTTGATGTTGTCGAAGATTGGGGCGTATGGCTCACGTGGCTGGAAGTCGAGCGGACCGTTCTTGGATTGCAGGATGACATTGTCGTGGAACTTGCCGTCCATGTCCTTGAACTCGCTCACAGCTTGTTTCACACGGTCTTCTCCCTTGTGGTTGGCTCCATATACGAAGCTGCGCCACATCACGATGCCGCCGTATGGCTTTAGGGCATCTGCCAGCATGTTGGCTCCGTCGGCGTGGGTGCGATGGTAGTCGCCAGGTCCTGGTTGCCCCTCTGAGTTGGCTTTTACAAGGAAACCGCCGAAGTCGGGAATTGCCGCATAGATTTCCTTGGCTTTCTTCTGCCACCACTGTTGTACCTTCTTGTCGAGCGGGTCGGCGGTCTTGGTGTAGCCGAGTGCCATCGGCGATGCGAAGTTGATGCTGAGATAAACTCGTATGCCGTAAGGGCGGAGGATGTTGGCGATGACTTTCACCTTATTAATATATTCGGCTGTCATCATCTTGGGGGATGCGTTCACATTGTTGAGCACGCTACCATTGATTCCCAGCGATGCGTTGGCACGAGCATAGGCGATAAGGCGGTCGTGGAGGCTCTTGCTGATGCTTTTTGCCTTTCCGCTCTTGTCGAGTTTGATTTCTTCCCACTTGAAGATGCTCTTGCCTGCATAGCCACGTTCGATGCTGCCATCGAGGTTGTCCCAATGGTTCAAGATGCGCAAGCCCACTTGTGGCTGCTCGGTCTCGTCGATGGTCTTTCCGAAGTTCTGCTGTTTGCCGCTGCCCGTGTTGTAGGCATCGGTGTCTTGCAGGCGAATCAGCTCGTAGGCACCATAGAGCAGTCCGATAGGGGAGCTGGCTGTGATGGTTGCTTCATACTCAATGTTGTCGCCTTGGTGGGCAGGACGGGCATAGACTTGGTAGCCTTCGCCGAGGTTGAGGCTTTTGTCTATTTTCAGTTCCACTTGCTTTCCGCGCCAATGATTTTCTAGCTCTTGGCGAGCGATTCTCACGGTGGCGTTGTCGTCGGCGGTAGTTGAAACTTGGCAGGATTTGGCGTAAGCCTTGCCCAACCAAAGTGCCGAACCATCGGCTTGTGCCATGGCTTGCAGCGAGGCAAGCATCAGGCATAATGCAATCAAGTATTTCTTCATAAGAGTAGTTTATTGTTATTATTTGTAGTTATTTGTTGCTTGTCTAATATGTAAGTTGTTATGTCTGCAAAAGTAATAAAAAACGATGAAATCAGCAAATATTGGTGTAACAATATGTTTCGTTTCCTTTGGTTTGTCTGTCTATTTTCTTTTCTTTTTGCCGGATGAAACATAGGCGAAAGTTCTTGTTACTTTTGGAGTACTAGGGTTTCAATAGTTTTTAGTAAATTTGCATCGTCAAACAACTGATGACATCTAAAGACAACGTAACATATAATAACGTAACATATAACTAAGCGAATAACAATAATGACTAAGCAAACGACAATAAAGAATAAGCAAATGCATAGAATAATGATGAAACAATCCATCAGAATCTTTTCGTTGGCTCTTGCCCTCGCCACATCTAGTATGACTGCTTTTGCGCAGAATGTGTGGAAAGGCACATGGGCTACCGCCGTGGAATGGACAGGAAAGGGCGACATGCCTAAGGAAAGCTTGAGCAACCGATCTTGCCGACAAGTGGTACACGTCTCTTTCGGAGGCAAGGAGCTCCGACTGAAACTCAGCAACGAGCAGAGCAAGCAGCCTGTGGAAATTAAGTCGGTTTATGTGGCTGACACAGATGGCGATTGCAATTGGTTCGTGAATGGTAAAACCGTCAAATACCTGAGCTTCGGTGGAAAGAAGAATGTAACTATCCAACCGGGTAAGGCTATCTATTCCGATGCCTTGAAGTATGCTTTGAAGGCAGGACAACGATTGAGCATTACCATCGATTATGGCAAGCAGACTCCTGAAAACGCAACTTCTCATCGTGGTTCTCGCACCACCTCTTATATTGTGAATGGTTTGAGAAAAACTGCCAAACCGATGGACAAGTCTTTTGATGATGGAGAGAAGGTGGATCATTGGTACAACCTGTCTGCCATCGAAGTGAAGACCGAACAGACCACTCCTGTGGTGGCAGTCCTTGGTAATTCCATCACCGATGGTCGTGGTAGTACAACCAATATGCAGAACCGCTGGACTGATTTCCTCTCGGATGCTCTTAACGCCGAAAAACCATACGGTGTGCTGAATCTAGGCATCGGTGGCAACTGCGTGGTAGAGGGAGGACTGAGCGAACCTGCCATGAAACGTTTTGACAGAGACATCCTCGGGCAGGCAGGTGTGGATAAGCTGATTATCTTCGAGGGAACCAACGACATCGGTTGCTCCAGCAAAAATTACGAGCATGTGGCTGATACGCTGATAGCTTGCTACAAGGTGCTCGTTGACAAGGCGAAGGCGAAAGGCATCAAGGTATATGGCGCCACCATCACTCCAACCAAGGGCAATGGTTGGTATTCCTTCTGGCATGAGGCAATCCGCCAGACCGTGAACGAGTGGATCAGAAAGAGTGGATACTTCGACGAGGTCATTGACTTCGATGAGCTGGCTCGTGACCCTCAAGACCCACAGCGTTTGAAGAAAGAATATTCCGATGACTGGCTCCACCTCAACCCAAAAGGATATGAGGCAATGGGCAAGTTTGCCGCTGAAAAACTGAAATAAAAAATAAAGAAATATGGAACAGACTTCACAGGAATCCAAGGGATTCTACAAACTAAGTTGGCTACAACGCATTGGATTTGGCTCTGGTGACTTGGCACAAAACCTTATCTTCCAGACCACATGTATGTACTTGTTGTTCTTCTACACCGACATCTATGGACTTGATGCCGTCGATGTATCCGTGATGTTCACGGTGGGAAACATCGCAAATGTAATTTGGGACCCTATCGTGGGTGCCCTTATCGACAAGCACAACCCTAAGTTGGGTAAGTATCGCTCTTACCTTGTCTTCGTGGGCATTCCGCTTTCGGGATTTGCCATCTTGTGCTTCTGGAACGGATTTGCGCCGTCGTTGCTCTATGCTTACATTACTTATATAGCAATGACGTTGCTCTATACCTTCATCAATGTGCCATACGGTGCCTTGAACTCATCGCTTACTCGTGACACCGACGAAATCACCGTCTTGACATCCGTGCGTATGTTCATGGCAAACTGCGGCGGATTGGCTGTGGGTTCAGGTCTGCCTTTGCTCATAGCTTACTTTACCGACCAGAAGGCTGATGGACTGCCAAAAGACCCAGTGGCTTGGTTTACCACCATGACCATTTATGCAGTGGTGGGCTTGGCATTGCTTCTCTTCTGTTTCTCTCAGTGCAAGGAGCGTGTCGTAATGAATGCCGAAGAGAGTGCCAACGTAAAGATTAGCGACCTTTGGATGGAGTTCTTCCACAACCGTCCTTTGCGTATCATCGCCTTCTTCTTTATCACCGCTTTTGCCATGATGTCTATTGGTAATGCGGCAGGTGCTTACTTTATGAACAGCAATATGCATGGTACTTCCGAGCAGTTGTCCATCTTCATGGGCTTGGGTTCTGCCCCTTCGTTCATCTTTATGCCATTGGTGCCAATGATCAAGCGTGCCATCGGCAAGAAGAATATGTTCTATGTGTTCCTGGGCATTGCCATCGTGGGTATGGCTTTCCTCTACTTCGTGGCTAAGATGGATGAGCCAAGTATGACACTTGTCTATATCGCCCAGTTTGTGAAGTCAACGGGTGTCATCGTGGCAACTGGTTATATGTGGGCATTGGTTCCAGAGGTCATCTCTTATGGTGAGTACAAGAGCGGCAAGCGCATCGCTGGTATCGTGAATGCCTTGACAGGTATCTTCTTCAAGGCAGGTATGACCTTGGGTAGCGTGGTGGCTCCTGCCATCCTTGCTTACGTGGCTTATAACCCTAAGAGTGTGGAGCAGACTCCATTTGCCCAGGAGGGTATCCTTTGGTTGGTATGTGTCATCCCGGCAGCCTTGTTGCTGCTTGCGATGTTCATCATCTCGAAGTATGAGCTTACCGATGAGGTCATCGACGACATCAACCAGAAGATTGAGGCTCGCCATAAGGCTGAGGCTTAGATAAATGATAGGCTCCATTTGATGAAACTGAAGTTTCAAATGGGAAATATCGGAAATTGCAAATTATAAATATTAGACAGAAATTAAGATTAGAATAATTGAATTGATATGAAGAAGATAACGACTTTGGCTTTGGGCTTGATGCTCGCTTCAGCCGCTTTCGCACAGAAAGGAAACAAGGCTCCTATCCCTACTTTCCAGGAGACGATGGGAAAGTACTTCTTGGTGGGGGCTGCCGTCAATACAAGTTTGGCTGACGGAAGCGACCCTGCCGCCGAGGCTGTGGTGAAGAGCCAATTCAACCAGGTTGTGGCGGAAAACTGTATGAAAGGTGAGGTGAATCATCCAGAGGTAAACCGCTTCGACTTTACCGATGGCGACAAGCTCGCCGACTGGGCAGAGAAGAACGGCAAGACCTTGATAGGTCACTGCCTTGTGTGGCATTCCCAACCACCTAAGTGGATGTTTACCGACAGCAAGGGTAACTTGGTGAGCCGTGAGGTGCTCATCGGAAGAATGTACAATCACATCATGACCGTGGTTACCCACTACAAAGGTAAAGTGAAAGGTTGGGATGTGGTGAACGAGGCTATCGAGGACGATGGAAGTTATCGCAAGTCTTTGTATTATAAGATTATAGGCCCTGAATACATTGAGCTGGCATTCCAGTTTGCCCACGAGGCAGACCCAAATGTAGAACTCTATATCAACGACTATTCGATGGCGAAACCTGCCAAGCGTGAAGCTTATTGCAAGATTCTTCGCAACTTGAAGGCAAAGGGACTTCGCATCGATGCCATCGGTATGCAGAGCCATAATGGCTTCGACTATCCTGATTATACCGAGTATGAGAAGAGCATTGAGGCTTTTGCCGCCGAGGGTGTAAAGGTGATGATGACCGAGCTGGATGTGAATATGTTGCCTAACCCAGAGGGCTTTGGTGGTGCGGAAATCAGCCAGAAGTTTGAACTTCAGAAGAAGTACAATCCATACGTGAATGGTCTTGACAAGAAGGGACAGAAGCTTTTCAACCAGCGTTATCTCGACCTCTTCAAGATTATCGAGCGTCATAAGGATGTCATCAGTCGTGTCACCTTCTGGGGTGTCAACGATGGTCAGTCTTGGCTCAATGGCTGGCCTATCCCTGGCAGAACCAACTATCCACTGCTCATCGACCGCAACAACGTGGTGAAGCCTGTGGTAAAGGATATTGTGAAGCTCTTTGAGTAAGATAGAAGTTAGGGGTTAGAAGTTTTTATTTCTTCTCTTCACTTATAATATAAAAGGTATATAAATAAAAATAATATGAAAGCAAGATATTTGTTCCCAAAGGATTATATGGCAGACCCATCTGCCAATGTGTTTAACGGTCGCTTGTACGTCTATCCATCCCATGACTGGGACAGTGGCGAGAGCTTCGATGATGATGGTGGTCACTTCCAGATGAAGGACTATCACGTGCTCTCGATGGATGACGTGATGAATGGCGAGGTGACCGACCATGGTGTGATACTCGATGTGAAAGATGTGCCATGGGCAGAAAAGCAAATGTGGGACAACGATGTGGTTGAGAAGGATGGCAAGTATTATCTCATCTTCTCGGCAAAGGATTACAATGGCGTGTTCCATCTCGGTGTGGCAGTAGCCGACAAGCCGGAAGGACCATTCGTTCCTAATGCCGACCCTATCCGCAAGTCGTACAGCATCGACCCTTGCGTGTTCAAGGATGATGATGGCAAGATATACTGCTACTTCGGTGGCATCTGGGGTGGTCAGCTCCAGTGGTACAAGGACAACAAGGCGCTCAAGGACGAGCATCTACCAGAAGGCAAGGAGAATCCGCTGCCATCACGGGTAGCAATGATGACCGACGACGTGCAACAGTTTGCCGAGATGCCAAAGCCTGTGGTTATCGTTGACGAGGAGGGCAAGGTATTGCCAGCCGATGATCCACATCGCTTCTTCGAGGCAAGTTGGATGCACAAGTATAAGGGCAAGTATTACTTCAGTTACTCTACGGGCGACACCCATTATCTCTGCTATGCGGTAGGCGATAATCCTTACGGACCATTCACTTACAAGGGTGTTATCTTGGAACCTGTGGTAGGCTGGACCACCCATCATAGTATCTGTGAGTACAAGGGACAGTGGTATCTGTTCCATCACGACTGCGTGCCTTCCAACGATACCACATGGCTTCGTAGCTTGAAGGTGGCTCCTCTCTTCTATGATGAGGATGACAACATCTTGCCAGTAAAGACAGACTAGATTTTTAAGTTTTGATGAATAGTTGATACATGAGTTAATGTTAGTTTAGACCAAGCAGCATCTTCGCGAAGGAGGTGCTGCTTTCATTTTTACTTTTCTATTTTACTTCGAGAAGAAGGTTTGGCTTCTCTTATCTTTTGCTAGATTTATGTTATATTTAAGTTATTTCCGTCAAATTAAAAGGAAAATAGGATATTTTTGTGTACCTTTGCAGCAAATAAACCAATTTAAAAGTAAAACGAATAGTTTATGCTGAAATTACTTATCAAACTGTGGTGGCTCCAGCAGCGCCGCAACTTCCATAAGCGAGACGCCTTTATAGCTTGTTATCTCCTCTTCCTCTATGCAGTGATGGGAGTGAGCTTCTTCCATGGTTTCACCGAGAGTGGGGGAAAACTGGAAGGCGAGGACTTGCCTGCTACTTTGGGAGCGGGCATTGTCATCGGTATGCTCATCCCCGACATCGTTATGAAGATGGTGATGAAGCGCGACATTACGGCGATGGATGACTATGTAAAGTCTCGCCCGATCCCCGAAAGCATCTGGAATCGTTTCCTTCTTACCACGAATTTGGTGAGCTTCTGGAACTATGTGTTGCCCGTACTGTTGCTGCCTGTGTTTATCTATTTGCTTCCGGCAGGTCAGGTGGTGGTTAGTTTCTTCTTGTTCTTGGCGTTCTCTCTCATCGATGGTATCTACATCACCTGCTATCGCAAGGCAACCGAATGGATGCTCAAGTGGCCTTTGGTGCTGGGCTGGATGGGTATGTTTGCCGTGTTGATAGGCTATATGTTCATCGCCTCGCTCTTCCCGACATGGATGGTGTGGATAGGATTGTTCTTCTTGGCAGGGGCTGTGCTTGCTGGTCTTGTGGTCTATCTTTACAATCTGAAGATATACAATGAGCAGAAGCGCAAGGTCTCCAAGTTCCGTGGCTTCAACCATATCAGTCTCTTTAGTTTGCAATATATCGGTACGATGAGGGCGAAGCGCATCCGCAATATGGTGATACTTATCAGTGCCATTTTCCTGTTTGATGCTTATATGTTTGCCTTGCTTCCTTCGGAGGCCTCAAGCGAAATGGGTGGAAAGGATGCGATGGTAACCTTGTATGTGGTTGGTGCGATACTCCTGCCATCGGTGGTCTTGTCGCAATGGACTTTCGGCGTGGAGGCAAACTTCTTTCAGGGATTGATGACGAAACCGATAAAGATAGGACAGATGCTGACAAACTGTTTCTATTTCAATGTGTTGGTGAGTGCCGTGGCATTGTTGTTGACCCTTCCGTTTTTGTTCTTGGATGCAGGAGTCGGAATCGTCGTGCTCATCTCTGGTTTCTGCTTGGCGGTGTTTGTCAATCTCTTCAATCTGCCTACGTGCCTTTTCTCCTCTCGTTTGGAGATATTCAGTTCCTCAATGTTCAGCATGCAGGGAGCCAACATGAAAATCAACCTCTTTGGTATCGCCTTCTTGGTTCCGCTGGGTGGGGTAACAGTCATCTATTATTTCTTCGGCGAGCTGGCATGGTGCATCTCTTGTGTGGCAATGGCGCTCGTGGCAGTGCTTATCCACAAATGGTTTATCGGCAAGATAGCTGCCATGTTCTATAAGAATAGGTATAAGCGAATGGAGAAGTTTATGGAAAACTAGCTTGCTATTGAATGCGTAAGCCCAATTTAACATTTAACATTTAACATAGAAAAAGATGATTACGATACAGAATCTCAAGAAGATATACAATGGCAATACCGTCCTCGACATCGAGCATTTGGGTATTGCTCATGGTGAGTTGATAGGACTCGTTGGCAACAATGGAGCGGGCAAGACCACCTTGCTCCGTCTCATCCTCGACCTCATACAGGCAGATGAAGGCTATGTGGAGAGCGACGGGCTGAAGGTGAATGAGAGTGAGGTTTGGAAGGAATACACCGGCAGTTACATCGACGGCAGATTCCTCATCGACTTCCTCACCCCAGAGGAATACTTCGATTTCATCGCCAGTGTCTATCATATAGACGATGAGACCTTGAAGGAGCGTTTGGCACAGTTCGAGGGCTTCATGCACGATGAAATCATGGGTACGAAGAAATATCTCCGTGACTTCTCACAGGGCAATCGCCAAAAGGTGGGCATCATCGGGGCGATGATTATCCAGCCGAAGGTGCTGCTGTTGGATGAGCCGTTCAACTATCTCGACCCATCCTCGCAGATGACCATCGCCCATATGATTCAGCGCATCTGCAAGGAGCAGGGCACTACGGTCATCATCTCCAGCCATAACCTCAACTTCGTAGCCGACATTTCCTCTCGCATCCTCTTGCTGGAGAAGGGCAAGCTGGTGAGGGACTTGCAGAATACGGATGGTGCCGCCATCGCCGAGCTGAATGAATACTTCGGGATTCAGGCAGAATGAGAAGTATCAGCACAGATCGAAGAAAAGGTAAACTTGGGGTAAACCTGTTATGGGGAAGATATGGATATACTACTAGTCTATCCATATCTTGAATCCCTCGCCACGCAGTGTCTCCAAATGGATGGAAGGATCTTTCTCAAAATATCTTCTCAGGTTATACATCACATTGTTGAGGCTTTCGTCACTGCAATGTATTCCTTTCCATACCGTATCTTTGAGTTCTTGGCGAGGGGTAATTTCTCCCTTGTTGAGCCACAAAAGCTTGAGAGTCGCAAACTCAGTATTGCCCAGTTGCTTCTCTTTCAGTCCTTGATGGTAAAGCGTGCGGCTGTCAGTATCCAACGTATAGTCTCCTATGTTTATCATGCGAGAATTGCTGAAATCTTTGCGCTTGGCATAGCGGTTTACCCATCCCAAAAACTCTCTGCTGTCGAATGGCTTCTCGATGTAAATCATGGCGCCATTGTCGGCAGCCTCAGTTTTGAGTTCTGGGTCATGTAATGAAGATACACACATGATAGGGATGTCTTCTGCGGCAAGTCGGATGTCGTTGATTCTTTCCAAACTGTTCTCTTCTCCTATCATCACATCGAGGATGATTAGGTTAGGAGACAACTTCATGATAAGGCTTTCTACTCCAAACAGCGTGTTTTGAAAGTACACTTCATAGCCTGCTTTTTGAAGCAGCAAGACGGCAGTGTTGCCAAAATCCAGGTCGTCATCGACCAATAGTACTTTTATCTTTTCCATATTTTTTGTTTTATTTTTTTTTCCTTACATTACGATTTGTAGCTTTTGTTGAGCGGCAAAGTGAACGTAAAAGTACTGCCTTTGCCTAGTTCGCTTTCCACCTTGATGGTTCCGCCATGTGCCTTGACTGCATATTTTACCATGGCAAGGCCTATGCCATAACCGCTCTTATGATGTGTGGCAGGTATGCGATAGAACTGCTCGAATATCTTCTTTTGATATTTCTTGTCGATGCCTATGCCATGGTCGGATACACTGATAATGGTGAAATGTTCATCCTGTTTGATGTTTACTTCAATGTTTGCCTCTTTGTCAGAGTATTTAACGGCATTTTCCATCAGATTGTGTATCACATTTTCTATCAAATACTTATCGGCATACACTGGTGCATTATTTGCACGATGGTCGTGGATACCGATGGTGTGTGGCTTGCTAGCATAGTTGATGTCTATTTGTTCTTGCGCTAGTTGCGTTAGATTGATGATATCAACTTGCTCTTTGTTGATAACTAGCTTGCTATCACTAGCCTTAGATGTAATCAGTATCGTCTTGATAGTATTGGCAAGATGCTTAATTTGTCTTTCAGAAGAAGTTATCATCTTTTGCAAGTCAGCATCCTTGATGCAATCTTTGATGAATCCCAACTTTAGCAAAATGCTTGCCAATGGTGCTTTCAGGTCATGTACAGTTCCATGAAGACTAACCTCACGATTTCTCAGAAGGTCTTCCTTGTATCTGATAACCGTCATCTGGTATCCTATGCAAAAGACGATAATGAGGGCTAGCAGTATGGACGAGATTAGAGTCTCTACAGAATTTATGATGAAAGAAGATGGGGTAATATCAACCATAACTTGTACAAAACAAATAGGTTTGAGACCTATGGCAATAGGCTTGCTGGCTTGCCAACTCTCAATATCCTTTGTTTGTCCATAAGTCGTAATGACCTTTTTGTTCTCGTCTAAAATTAATAAGGTATATGAAAAATCCTCATTTAGATTTTTTTTGAATATTTGGGAGAGTTTCTTAAGATTGATAGGATTACCCTTGGCAGTAAGTATATCTTTTGTCAATAATCCCATAGCTTCGGATTCGGTCTCAGTGATACCTTTGTCTCTTAAATCTTGAATATTGATTTCGTTAAAATCAATAATGTCTTTCTTTTTAGGCTTTGCTTCCTGAAAATCTTCTTCTGACATTACCTTGTAGTAAACTCGTTGCTTCCCATCTTTATGTGAATGATTGTTCTTGTGTGCTCGGGTTGCATATTCTTCGTCAATAGAAACTTTTAGTTCAGAGTTTATCTTGTCGGTTTTATTATGGATATAGTCCTTGTATTGCAAAGACACATTGTATCCTTGTAACAAGGTAACAACAAAAAGAGCTAAAATTGTTATGCTATAATACTTTTTCATACTTAGTATTTTAATATTTAACTTTAAAAATGCAAAAATACAAATAATTTTTCAAAGAAGTGCATTTTCTTACATCATTTTTACATCATAATCTGGGGGGGGTAAAAATGATGTGAGATTTGATGTGAAAAGTTTGGCGGTTTGAACAAAATGAGATAATTTTGCAGCCAGAAAATTAATCAAACTAAGGTATAAGGTATGTATAAATTAAAAAAGCAAGAACAAAGTCAAATTCTAGGTGGCGGCTATTGGTGGCGTGCTCCTGATGGAAAATGGTTTTACATCGATGGTGACGAAGAACCTGATGGTAATGACATCATTTGGGGATAGTCATTGAAGTAAGAAAAATAATAAAGTCGACGATATTATTTGCAGACCTCACTGTTCAAAGGCGTACCTTCAGAGAAGCACGTAGTCTTCCAAGATAGTTAACATGGTATAAAACTCTAAAATGTAAAAGTTATGGAGAAAATGAATTTGTTTGAGATGCAAGCCATTGCAGGTGGAATCTCAGCTAAAGAGTATTGCGCAGAGTTAGACGCAATTATTGCAGACAATTGGGGCAATTTTACTGAAAGTGAAAAGAAAGCGGCTGCTAAATCATTTGCACAGAATTGCTAAGTAGAAATCTATGTAACAGTCTCAATATCTTTTAGCGGGTATTGAGGCTGTTCATTCTAAAAATTAGGTGTTATGAGGATTTTAATAAGTATGTCGGTATTATTCTTTTATGGGCTTTGTTTGCAAGCTAAGAATGAGGTTATAGATTATGGGCAATTTTTGTGCTCTTATTATTATTGTTATTCGAAAGATACAATAAAGAATGATAGGAAAGAAGAAGATTTGCTCTTTCTTACTATTGGGAAGAATGTCTCAAAATGCTACAGCTATTATACGTATCAGTCGGATTCTTTAAAATCTACTGTGGATGGCAAAGCAAAATTTCGTGCATTGTTTAAAGAAGCGATTAGGCGAGAAGGATATATGACTAGTTCTTTTCCACATAAGCGAATGACCGCATGTATTTATAAAAATTATCCTCATGATAATATGATGACAGTGACAGATTATCTTATGTCTCAATATTATGTATATGATGATAGCTTGGGTAATCAGAATTGGGTTATAGACGGAGATAGTCTTAAAAATATTTTAGGCTATAACTGTCAGAAGGCAACTTGTAAATTCCGTGGCCGTTTTTGGACTGCATGGTTTGCTTTGGATGTTCCAATTAGTGATGGTCCTTGGAAGTTTAGTGGTCTTCCTGGGTTGATAATGGAAGTATATGATAAAGGGAAACAGCAATATTTTTGTATAAAGGGATTGCAGAAAGTAGCTGACTCCCCTATTGTATTTGATGTTTTTAATCGAAAACGGATAAAAATAGAAAGAAAAGATTTTCTAAAATCTAAATATAATTACTTTCGTAATTCAAATAGCATAAATGAGGCGATGACAGGAATATCACTGGATTCGTCAGATTCTCAGCGTAATTATGACTTGATAGAAAGAGAATAGAATCAGATAGAATATTAATTTTAAACAAGAAAAAAGTTATGGAGAAAATGAATTTGTTTGAGATGCAGGCTATTGCTGGTGGCATCTCACAGAAAGAGTATTGTAAGCAGTTAGGTACAATTATGGCTAATTGTGATTTGGATGATGGTGCAAAAGAAGGTGCCAAGTATGCATGGAATAAGTATTGTGCATAAGTTGTTATGCCGCCAAATATTATATTTGGCGGCGTTAACAATTGTCGCCATTGCTGGGATTGGGCATTGTTATGCCCAAAAGGAAATAGATGAGGCTTATCTGAAATGTCAATATGACTATACTTATGTAGAGGATTCTTTGTCTGGGAGAACTGCTAAGGATTGGCTTGTGCTCCTGATAGGCAAGAATGTGTCCAAATGCTATAGTTATTATAGTATGCAGGTTGATTCGATATTTGCTTCTCCTAACAGAGATAGAATACTTCATCAGCAAATTAATGCGGCAATAAATAGTAAAACGGAATGGCCTCATAAAAGGATGAAAGCTTATGTGTACAAAAACTATCCAAAGGGAAAGATGACGGTAACTGATGGTTTACTGTTGCAAGATTATATTTATGAAGATTCTTTATTTGCTCAAAATTGGGTAATGCAAGATTCTTCTAAATTTATCTTGGGTCATGAGTGCCAAAAAGCAGTCTGTCATTATCGAGGTCATTGTTGGACGGCATGGTTTGCTATGGATATTCCGATAACTGATGGACCTTGGAAATTATGTGGATTGCCTGGACTGATAATGGAGGCTACTTCGGAAGATAATGGCCATGCTTTTAAACTACTTGGTATGGAAAGTGTGTCAAAAGAGCCGATTGTCCTTAGTAAGACTTACGTTGGAAACAACAAGTTTGAGAAGACGACATATAAAAGTTTTTTGAAGAAACAATATGAATTTCTTTTTGGAGATTTCCAGGCACAAACGCAACTACAGGGTATAGAGATTCCAAAGATAGAAAAAGTTGGGGCTAAATCATGGAAATATAAATCATTAGAATGTTTGTAAAATAAAATTAGAAAAATAGTATTATTTAATTTTAAATATAAAAGTCATGGAGAAAATGAATTTGTTTGAGATGCAGGCTATTGCTGGTGGCATCTCACGTGCAGAGTATTGCGCTCAGCTCAAGAAGATGATGCGCGAGTGTGAAATGGATGATAAGAACTTTGATAATGCCGTTGAGGCTTATCATAGAAATTGCATGTAATGTCAAATGTTGCAGCCTGTGCTTTATTGGAAGTGTAGGCTGCAACCTGTATTGAGAAATCATGAAAAGAAAGTGTTTCGCATTTCTATTTTTGACTTTCGGGCTTGTTGGTTTTGCACAAAATAAGAAGATAGATGCTGCTAATTTGTTGTGTAGCTATGCATATGAATATCTCACGGATACGCTGCCTGGAGAACAACAGCGTAAGGAAGACTTGCTTTATCTGCAAATCGGAGCTGAATGCTCTAAATGTTATAGTTATTATACTTATCAGTGTGACTCTTTGATGGCTGCTCCTAATGGTGATAAACAATGGGATAGCTTTTTGACAGAAGCTATTGGGAAAGGATTGAAAGGAAAGCAATTGCACAATGCCATACCACACCGCAGAATGACTGCAACCATCTACAAGAATTATCCGCAGGGAAAGGTAACTGTTACCGATTTTTTGTTAGGGCAATATTATCTTTATGATGATTCTTTAAACTCACAGGAGTGGAATATAGAAAGTGATAGCATGAAGATTGTTCTTGGTTATGAATGTCAAAAGGCAGCTTGCTACTTCCGAGGAAGGCAATGGACTGCTTGGTTTGCCTTGGATATTCCTACAAGTGATGGCCCATGGAAATTTTGTGGTCTCCCTGGGTTAATCATGGAAGTATATGATTTGGGAAAGCAATACTATTTTTGTATCAATGGAATGCAACAAGTTAGGGCGACACCAATTACTTTTGGCGTACTTGACAAGAAATTTAAACATTTCCAGCATACAAGTAGGAAAGTTTTCTTATTGTCTAAAAACAAGTATTTGAAAAATCAAAATAGTATAGATGAGGCTTCTACAGGAATATCTTTGGGTATCGCAGATGAAGCCTTGAAGTATGACTTAATAGAAAGAGAATAAGTATAGTATAATGAGAAAAACGGATTTAACCTATTTGGTGGAAATACTTTCTAAACATCTGAATGCAGCTTCTGTACATTTTAGTGTGGAGGAGTTGCAATTATGTTTGTTGTCTTGTCCAACGAATATTTCAGCACTGTCGATAGTTCAGGCTTATACTTGTTTGGGGGCTAAGGCTACTGTGTTTAGAGCTGATAATGATTCTACTTTAAAATGGGGTAAGCCATTCTTGGGACAATTGAACCGAGATGGTAAAGAATCGTTTGTCTTTGTGAAAGAAATAACAGAGACTTATGCCGTTTATTATGAGGGAAGGCTTAAAAGAGTAGTTTCTGCAAGTGATTTTAAGCAAGAATGGACCGGGATTGTTATCGCTTTAGAGAGTATCAAAGGAAAAAAGCAAGAGACAAAGTGTTTCAAGGCTTTTCTATATTTTTCTCTATTACTTAGTATAGTAGTTTTGGTTTTAATCAATCTGCATTTGCCAGCGTTGGCAAGTGTCAATTGTGTATTAGATTTGATGGGAGGCATTCTTTGTTTAGGGGTAATGCTACAATCCTCTTCGCCTTATTATAATATTTTTGAACATTTTTGTATAGCCAATTCAAGGTTTGACTGTCAGAAGTTGGACTTAGAACGCTGGGGTGTGCTATTTCGTAAGGTTAATTTGGGACGAATGGGGTTTGTTTATTTCATTTCTTGTACTTTGGCTACAGTGCTGGCTGTTAGTAGTCCTAATCCTTCAGTAATCTATGATTGGTTGTCTATGACCTCGATAGTACTGTTGCTGTTAGCTATCGTGTCTATATTTTATCAACTGTTTGCTAGACGGTTTTGTCTCTTATGCTTGGCGATAATGGGTGTTATTGTTGTAAATGGAGCATTGGCATTTCCTGTTAGTGGTATTCCTTCATATGTCCCGTTAGATGAAGGATTGTTTTTTCTGATGGTTGTCTTGGTTAGTAGTGGTCTCCTTTATATGTGCGAATATTATGCTAATATTAAGCAACAAACTTTCTCTACAAGAATAAACGAATTGCGAATAAAACGAATGCAGAGTGTTTTAGGACATTTTTTTATGACAAAATCGATGCTTCCGTCAAATGAATACTCAATAACGCTTGGCAACTCCAAAGCACCGTTGACTATTACAACTTATTTGAGTCCATGGTGTAAGACCTGTATGAAGGTAGCCTTTGAAATGATAGAGTTGCTTTATAAATATCCTGATTATATTAATTGGCAAATCTACTTTGATGGGGTGAAAGCCACATCTGTTAATGAAGTAAATTTGCCTCAGCTCTATCTGTATCGGTATTTGGCTAGTGGTGAAGATACGAATAGAAAACTTGCAGTTTTAAAATATTGGTATAAGAAGAAATCAATAAAAGGCTTACAGGCAAAGATTGAAGTGTCGTCAACGGATATAGAGGCAATTTTGGAAATATTTAACAAGCAATTAGAAGCTATGGCAAATGAAAAGCAGGTACCTATGGTCTGGATAAACAATAGAAGTTTTCCTTCTTGTTATTCTCTAACAGATTTGCCTTATGTGTTACTAGATTTATGTATGATTTATTCCCTAGAAGAAAAAGTATGAGACAGTTGATAGTATTAATATGTTTGATTTTTGCAAATACCTTAACTTATGCCCAGCAGGTTACCTTGTCGGGTAAGGTCGAGGATGCCTATACAGGAAAGGGATTGCAGGGAGTGATGGTAACTATCCGACCAAAGGGGGGCAATAGAATTTTGAAATTTTCCAAGACGCAAGAAGATGGAAGTTATAAGATAAATCTTAACGCTATGCCTGAAGGGAACAACGTGCTGCATTTCTCCATGATGGGATATGCCACGAAAGTTATCCCTTTGTCAAAGGATACTGCCCAATATGATGTACTCTTGACCGAGCAGGCTACAAAACTGAAAGATGTCGTGGTGAAAGCTCCAAGCATTCGACAAAGAGGTGATACCATCACTTATAACGTGGCTAGTTTTGCAGATGCCAACGACAAGAGCCTTGCCGATGTGCTAAAGAAAATGCCTGGTATGGAAGTATCAGACAATGGCGAAATTAAGTACAATGGTAAGGCTATCAATAAGTTTTATATCGAAGGCCATGATATGCTTGGTGGACGCTATTCTATTGCCACCAATAATATCCATCAGAATGATGTAGGCTCTGTGGAGGTGATGACCAACCATCAGCCTATCAAGGCTTTGGAAGATATGTCGTTCTCGCAAGACCCTGCCATCAACATCAAGCTGAAGGAATCAGCGAAAAGTCGTTTGGTAGGAACACTAAAAGTTGGTGGTGGTTTTGAACAAAAGGATGGAGGTACAGGATTGAATGTTTGTGAGGGCGAAATGGCTTTGATGCGATTTACCAAGAAAACACAATCGCTCAATACCTTCAAAAGTAACAATGTAGGTACGGATGTGACACGTGAGGGCAACCTCTTGTTCTCTGATGATGGCAGTGGTGTCTTATCAAACAATTATCAGTTGAAGGATTACATAGATGTAACGCCCGATAGACTGACAGACATTTCTGATTCTCGTGTTCGCAAGAACCAAACACATGTGTTGACTACAAACAACCTCTGGGCACTCGGCAAGAACACGGATCTCTCTTCGCAAATCGTCTATACCCACGATCGTTTGTTCTCCTCCTCACGGAGCAATACACAATATTTTCTCAACGACTCGACCATTGTGAACGAGGAAGATGAACAAGCCAAGCAGAAGCAAAACAAATTGGTGGCAGACATTACCTTGACATCGAACAGTGAGAAGTCGTATCTTACCAACCGCCTCTCCACCGACTTGGCTTGGAATGACATTTCCCTCAATATGGCTGGCTCTTATCCAAATCTGCAAATGGCAAAACTGCCTAGCTATAAGGTATCGGATAAGTTTGAGTTGTTGCAGCGAAGTGGCAAGCGAGCCTATACTTTCAGTAGTTACAATGCCTATATGATAACCCCGCATTCCTTGGAGGTGGAGCGAAAGAACGAAGCCTTGGCAAGCGATGGCTTGTCGCAAAGAGATAACTCGCAATATCAGTCGGTTCGTTCTGCAGCTTTCTTCAGTCATACTAATACCTCGCTTGGCTTTTACCTCAAACCTTTTACTGTGAGTATGAAAATGGGGCTGATGGTATTGAGCCGTACTATGAAGAGTCATTTGGACGGTATGGAGAGTCTTTTAGGAATTGGGCAAAGTGAAGAGCAAGATAATCAACGAACAGAATATTCAAATACTCTGCGAAATGATGAGCGTATGACTTACGTGAGAGCCTATGCTTCGCCAGAGGCTGAGTATAACCAACATGGTTGGCATATCCGATTCCAAATGCCTGTGGCTTATACACCTTATTATTATAAGAGCTATTTGGAGGCAGATTCTCACAACGCTTACAAGGCGCAGGTATCTCCTCGTTTGAGTATCAATTATTATCTCACTTCTCGCTTGCAGCTCACCTTGTCGGGAGGCATCTCACAGCGAGAGATAAACGAGCAGAATTTTTACCAAGGGCTGATACTCCACGATTATCGCAATCTTTATCGTGGCTTGGTGGATTATACCGCTGATAGAAACAAGAATGTATCGTTGTCCTTGGACTACAAGCGTCCTCTAGCTACCTTCTTCGCCAATGCTTATCTAACTAAGAGTTGGATGAATAGCCATCTTACAACCGCCCGTGATTTTGTGGACGAATACATCATCAACTCTTATGTACTAGAAAAGAGCAAGACAAATAACTTGATGGCTGGTGGAAGAATGAGCAAGGGTTTGGGATTCATGCATGGTATGGTGAGCGTAGCTTTCGACTATATGAAGTTTGAGGGAAATATGAAGCAGAGTTCCGTAGGGGAAAATTATTCCTCCGACCGATACATTTCCGACCACTATACTTTGACTGCGAAATGGAATGGGCGACCAGTGGATTGGTTGAACTTCACTTATGAGTTCAACTGGGGTAAGGACGGTATGACTTTGAAGACTATCGACTTCAAGTCCTCCTCCACATCCCTAGCCCAGAATCTCACCTGCAACCTCCATCTTCTCAAACCATGGTTCATCAAATTGCAAGGCGAGCATTATTGCAACCAAGTATCAGAGAATCAGCACAAGAACCTGTTCCTTGCCGATGCTTCAACAAGTTATAGTCTAAAGGGAGGAGTAGAGTTGAGTCTTACAGCTCTCAACCTCTTCAATCAGCATACCTATGGCTACACTGTTTATTCGGGTTTGACTCGCATGAGCAAACAATACCAGTTGCGAGGCAGAACGATATTAATGTCAATATTCTTTCATTTTTAGTAATGGCACATATAAAGATTGAACATCAGCACGACAGCATGCAATGTGGCATCACATGCTTGCAAATGATATGTAGATATTTCGGCAGGGAGTACTCATTGGACTCTCTGTCGAAGATTTGTTTTGCTACGACCGAGGGGGTCTCCATGTTGGGCATCAACGAGGCGGCAAAAATATTGGGATTCCAAACGGTTTCGGTGCGAGCTACGATAGAGGAACTAAGCGAGACTCCGCTTCCTTGCATCCTTCATTGGAACCAAAATCACTTCGTAGTATTATATAAGGTGAAGAAGGGTAAGAAGTTCTATATCGCTGACCCTGGTAAGGGAAAGACAACTTATAATTTGGAAGAGTTCAAGCAGCATTGGATAAGCACTCACTCTAATGGTGAGGACAAGGGCATCGCCATGTTCTTCGAGACCACTCCAGCTTTCTTTACCTATCAGATGGAAGGGGAGGTTAGGCGGAAGGAACAACGGTCCTTCAAGTTTCTTTTCGGATATTTCAAGAAATATCGCAAATCTTTCTCTTGGATAGTTCTAGGATTGCTAGTGGGAAGTGCCTTGCAACTTGTGTTGCCTTTCCTAACCCAATCTATCGTGGATGTTGGTATCAAGAACCAAGACATCGGATTCATCTGGCTCGTTCTCTTGGGACAGTTGATGCTCACCATCAGTCGAACAGCGATAGACTTCGCCCGTCGATGGTGCTTGCTCCGTATTTCCATGCGCATCAACATCTCCTTGGTGAGCGATTTCTTCATCAAGCTCTTGAAACTCCCGATGTCGTTCTTCGACACAAAGTTGATGGGCGACTTGATGCAGCGTATGAATGACCATAGCCGTGTGAATAACTTCCTAACTCAGCAGACGCTCAACATCACTTTCGCCATGCTCACCTTTGTGGTGTTCTCGGTGGTGCTTTTTATATATAATAAGGTGGTGTTTACCATCTTCTTGTTGGGTAGTGTTTTATATGGTGGCTGGATGGCACTCTTCCTGAGTCGAAGAAAGGTGCTCGACTATGAACTCTTCGAACAGCAAGCCATCAACAACAACAGAACATACGAGTTTATCACCTCCATGCAAGAAATCAAGTTGCAGGATTGCGAACAACGTAAGCGCAAGGAGTGGGAGGAGACTCAGGTCAACCTTTTCAAGGTGCAGCAGAAATCCCTCAAACTCCAGCAGACACAGGAGGCAGGAAGCATCTTTATCAACGAGGTGAAGAACATCGTGGTGACGGTGGTGGCAGCTACAGCTGTTATCCATGGTCAGATGACCTTGGGTATGATGCTCGCCGTGCAATATATCATCGGACAGCTCAACTCGCCAGTGGAGCAACTCATGAACTTCTTCTATTCCGTGCAGGACGTGAAGATTAGTTTGGAGCGAATCAATGAGATTCACCAGATGGATGATGAGAATGGAAAAGATGGATTGAAGACGAACCTTGACCCTCCCGAGGAGGGCATTCATATCGACCATATTATGTTCAAGTATGATCCTCATGCTCTCCGAAAAACGATAGACGGGGTGGATATTCATATCCCGCAAGGCAAGGTGACGGCAATAGTGGGAGCATCGGGTAGTGGGAAAACCACGCTCATCCGATTGATGCTCGGTTACTATTCGGTATTGGAAGGCAAAATCACGATTGGCGAAACCGACATCAACCAGCTCAACAAGAAATGGTGGCGCCGACAATGCGGCGTAGTGATGCAAGAGGGTGTCATCTTCTCTGAGAGCATCGAGCGCAACATTGCCGTGGATGATGCGGAAGTTAATCGAGAGCGATTGATGAAAGCAGCCGAGATAGCTTGTATCAAGGATTACGTGATGGCACTGCCGCTGAAGTTCAATACCAAGATAGGTCGTGATGGGGTAGGATTGAGCCAAGGACAGAAGCAACGCATCCTGATAGCGAGGGCGGTGTATAAGAATCCCGATTACATCTTCCTTGATGAGGCTACTAATTCGCTGGATGCCAACAATGAGCGGAATATTGTGGAGAACCTTGATAAGTTTTATCAAGGCAAGACGGTAGTGATAGTGGCTCATCGCCTGAGTACGGTGAAGAATGCCGACCAAATCATCGTGCTGGATCATGGCAAGGTGGTGGAAGTAGGCAACCACGAATCGCTCACGGCGAAACATGGTGCTTACTATGGTTTGGTGAAAAACCAGTTGGAACTGGGAAATTAAGACAGATGAAGAATATAAGAAAGGATATAAGGTGCGTATGGCTTGGCATTACCTTTTTGGTTAAATATCAAAAATTATAAATGTATTTATAATAAGAGTATTTATAATTTTTGTACCTTTGTAGCCAAAACGAAAATAAGAATAATCAATGAGCAAAGGAAAATTAGCTAAGTTTGCGGATATGGAGCGTTTCGAGAACGTGTTCCAGTATCCTTATAGTGTGGTAGATGACGTGCCTTTCGACATGAAGGGCAAGTGGCGTGAGATGTATTTCCACAACGATAATCCTATCGTCTTGGAGTTGGGTTGTGGCAAGGGGGAATATACCGTGGAGCTTGCCAAACTTTATCCTGAGATGAACTTCATCGGCGTGGATATCAAGGGTGCTCGTATGTGGACGGGTGCCAAGAAGGCTATCGAGGAGGGACAGAAGAACGTGGCTTTCCTCCGTACCAACATCGAAATCATCGACCGCTTCTTCGCCGAGGACGAGGTGCAGGAGATATGGCTCACTTTCTCTGACCCTCAGATGAAGAACCCTCGCAAGCGTCTTACCTCTACTTACTTTATGAATCGTTATCGCCACTTCCTCGTGGATGGCGGTATCATCCACTTGAAGACGGACTCTAATTTCCTCTTCACTTACACCACTTATATGGTGGATGGCAATCATCTACCTGTGCTCTTCCGCACCGAAGACCTTTACCATCAGGAGGGTATCGATGAGGAAACCCGCAAGATTCTCTCTATCCAGACCTACTATGAGAGTATGTGGATAGAGCGTGGCT
>ERZ808245.146-NODE-146-length-41648-cov-3.655928_pt1 | contig 41648 bp, 46 predicted proteins | sample MGYA00521243_ERZ808245 | MGnify/ENA primary metagenome ERZ808245 (study PRJEB31516, sample SAMN03275576) | gut metagenome | biome: mammalia-associated habitat; material: feces | host: Papio cynocephalus | place: Kenya | collected 2012-07-07 ... | reverse complement strand
TGTCATGTGGATATTTTGTAAGAGTGACATTTTGGCACCCATTTTCTGCCTTATTTGATACAGAACAACTTTCAAGATTTACTAGAACACTAAACGGAATTGACGTCTTGTTTTGATTGTCTAGCGGATAAAATTTTATCTTTGTCATATTTTTGTCTGTTGAGCATAAAAGTGTTGTAATTTTGTTTTTGTCCATTTCAAAAGACTCATTTTCCATTTCTACAAGAGCGTCAAAACTTGGCTTTATATGTAAATATTTTTGCATAATTTCTCCTTATCTTTGCTAAAAATTTGATATATATTCTTTTTTCTACATAACAAATTATTGCATTTATATATTTGTATTTTTCCTTGCGGGAAGATATGATTTTGCGGCACAAACAGCCGTCATTTGACAATTTTTGTAGGTTTAAATTGTGAGTTTTTGGCAATATTTTTTGTGGGGGAATATATGGAGAAAACTTTGATAGATTTTGAGCGGGCAAAGAGTAAATACGCAAAGAACATTGGCGACCAAGAGATAAATGCACTGTTTTCGGGACTTGTTAAAATTGTTAAAAGATATGCAATAACACAAGTTGAAGGCGATTTAAAACGGGAATGTGCCATGGCACAAGACAACTTTCGCTCCACCCTTGTAGATTTGCAACTGGCAGAAGAAAAACTTAAAAAGCAAACAGAGCGAACAAAATATCTTGAAGGCGTTGTCGCAAGTCAGCAAGAGAAAATTGCTCGACTTCTCAAAAAACTTGCTCGTAAGTGAAAAATAACTTTATCTTTTGCCTTTTTTTTGCTAAAATAGGAAAGAAAAGGATATTTTATGGACAAAAGAGAGTTTGAGAGAAATACCAGTCAAAATTTACGCCACGAACAAGTGGTGATTTTTGGCAAGACAAGTGATGACCTTTTGCACAAGACAATAGAACTTGTGGGGGAAGATAGTGGGCATAGAATTGTTGTTGTGCCAGACAGAATGACTGTTGTGTGCGAAAAGAAGATTTTTGAACAACTTAACATATCTTCCACTTGCGACATAGAAGTTGTGACCATTTCAAGATTATCAAGCAGAATTTTGCCCAACGTTTCTGTAATTTCCAAAAACACAAGCGTTATGCTTATTCAAAAAATTCTTACGCAGAATAGGGAAAAATTAAAATATTTTGGCAAAGGGCTTTCGGCAGACTTGGCTCAAACAATCTTTGGCACGATAGCGCAGTTTAAGAGTTGCAAAGTGTCACCAGAAGAAGTGTGCAAAGCTGAGTGCGACGACCTTTTAGCAAACAAACTCGCTGACATTTCTTTAATCTATGGCGAGTATCAAAAAGCACTCAGTCAAAGGGGGCTTTGTGATAGTTTGGACAGACTTAACATGCTTGAAAGCGAAATAGCCAAAAGTGAACTCATAAAGAACTCAAACCTTTACATAACAAACTTTGACGGCTGGACTTATCAAGGCTTTGCCGTTATGTCTGCTTGTGCCAAAGTGTGCAAGAAATTTTGTGTTGCCTTGACTTATCCAGACAACCCAACAAACGAACATATTTATGTAAAAAACTTTGCAGAAAGTGTCCTTAAAATGCTTCCAAATGCAAAGATTATTTCTTCTGAAGGCACAAGGAACAAAGAATTTGAATTTTTATCCGACAATCTCTTTTCATTTTCTCCAAGCAGCATGAAAGTTGAAAAAAGCCCAGTGACAATTTTTCAAGGCAAGAACTTTCTTGAAGAAGTGCAATTTTGCGTGGGTGAAATTAGATCCATAGTGCGGGAGGGAGCGGGATTTGAACAAATTTTTGTAGCAGTGCCGAACCTTGCCTCAAAGCGAGAAATTTTGGAACGAGAATTTGCCAAAAATGACATAAACTATTTTATAGATTTGCCACAAGATTTTTCAAAGACAATTTTGCCACAATTTGTTGACGGAATTTTTGAAATGATGCAAGAAAACTTTTCGCAAAAAACAACTTTAAGAGTACTCAAAAATCCACTTTTTGGAGCAAATTTTGAAGACATAGAAGACTATGAAGACTACACTCTTTGCTATTCCATTGACGACTTTTGGTCGCTGGACAAAAACTATGAAACAAGCGAATATTTTGAAGGGTTCTCAAGAACTCGAGAACAACTTAAAACTTGCATGGAGGGGTTTATAAATGAAATTTCTCAAAGCAAAACTTTTGGAAATTTTGTTGCAGCATATAGGTCACTAGCAAGCACCCTTAACTTGAAGGAAAAGTTGGGAAACATGTCACTAGACTTTTTTCAAAAAGGTAACATAAAACAATCAAAACTTTTTGAACAATATTATGATGCGTTTGAAGATATTTTGGAGCAGATAAACAGTCTTTTGGGTGACGAGGAATGTGACCACAAAATGTTTTATTCCACTCTTAAAGTTGGACTTTCAAGCGTCAAAATTTCCACCACTCCATTGTCATGCGATGCAGTGTTTGTTGGGGACACGAGTGCAAGCTTTTTTGAAGGACGAGATTATGGCTTTATTCTCAATATGAGCGAAGGTTCCTTTCCAAAGAACATCACCGACTGCGGGCTTGTCAGCGACCAAGAAATATCCAAACTTGAGGCAAGTTTCAAACTTGAGCCAACAATTTTTGAACTAAATCAAAAGGAAAGATTTAAGTCTTATGAACTATTGCTTAGACCGCAGAAAGAACTCTTTTTGTCAAGCAACATAATAGGCACTCAATCACGACTTTTGGGTGAAATAAGGAAAATGTTCGTTGTGGAAAATGACGGGAAATTTTCGACCATTCCACAATATGAATTTAACACATTGCCAAGAAGTGTGGCACTGTCTTCAAAGCCGCTTTGCAAGCAAATTTTGACACGAGAATTAAGGACATTCTCAGACGGCTCATGCGACTTAAACTCGCTTGACAGTTCGCTGTATAACGCCTTAAAAGATGATTTAGATGACGACTATCTTGAAAGATTTAATTTTAAAAATCACCCAAAACTAAATAAGTCCCCATTCTTTTTGCAGAACAAGACAAGCGTGTCGCAAATTGAGTGTTTTATGCTTTGCCCATATCTGCATTTTGTGCGATATGGTTTGCGACTGGGGCAAAAGGAAGAAGGTGTTTTTGATGCATTGAATGTGGGAAATATTTTGCACGAGGTGGCATGTTTATTGCTTAAAAACATTACACTTCCACAAGAGAATAACGTTGTTTTGAAAAAAACGGACGAGATTTTTGACTACATAATTTCAAAGGATAAATACCTGTCACTGCAAGCAAATGGCAAAAATGCTGTGCTTATAAAAAACCTTCAAAACGAGGCAAAAAGATTTGCTTTGGCTCTTAACGAACAAGCCAAAGTGTCAAGTTTCAGCCCAAAATATTTTGAAATGCGATTTGACGACAAAAGCAAAATAAAAGCACTTAAAATTAAAGCAAAAGGGAAGATAATCTCTCTTGTGGGACAAGTGGATAGAATTGACGTTTTTAAAGATTTCTTCCGAGTGATTGACTACAAAACGGGCGTGTGTGACACATCACTCAAGGAACTATTTTTCGGCAAAAAAGTGCAACTTGAAGCCTACATAAAGACCGTTCAAATCTCTCTTAAACTAAAGCCAGCGGGTGCATATTATTTGCCAATTAAAGCAGGCTTTGCAGACGAAAATACAACGCTTCAATCTAGATATTCACTAAAAGGTAGAACGCTTGATGATATTGAGGTTATTTCCGCAAGCGACAACAGGCTAGGAAAAGGTGAAAAGACAAGTGATGTTGTGGAAGTTAAACTTGCAAAAGAAACGGGAGATATGCTTCACACAAGATATTCAAAAGTTGTGGATAGTTTTCAAATGGACAAACTTTCGCAATATGCTTTTGACATAATTTCATCTGCGTGTAGCGATATTTCAAATTGCATAATTGAGCCAAGTCCACTATGCTTGCCAGACGACCCATGTGCAAGGTGCGAATACTCTGCACTCTGCCGATTTGACAAACTTTTTGGAAACGAAAAACGCTCGCCAAAAGTGGATATAACAATAGAAAACTTTGTAGGAGGTGCAAGATGAAGTGGACTGACGACCAAGAACAAGTGCTTGCATGCAACAGCGATAATTTGCTTGTTTCGGCATCTGCGGGCAGCGGAAAAACAATGACTGTCATTGAAAAAATTGCACGACTTATTGAAGACGAACACGTGGATATTACAAATCTTCTTGTTATAACTTTCACCGAAAGTGCCAGTGCGGAAATGAAAATAAGACTGAAAGACACCTTGTCAAAATCTGCAAAAGACAACAAGTTTGTGGCAACGCAACTTGCCAAACTTCCGCTTGGGGATATAAGCACAATTCACGCTTTTTGTGCAAAAATGTTGCGAAAATTCTTCTTTTTGGCAAATATTAAGCCAAATTTTGCAGTGCTTGATGACAATTCATCAAACTTTCTTAAATCAAAGGCACTTGATAAAACAATAAAACAATATGCTGAAAGTGGGGATAAGGAGTTTATTCTTTTGTCTTCCAGTTTTGGTGGCGGAAGAAAGTTTGAAGGTCTGAAGTCAAGTGTGCTTTCACTACAAGACTTTTTGACGGGCATAGTGGATAGGGAAAAGTATCTTTCAAGCATAGCCCTTTCTTGCTACAAAAAGGAAGACAACAAAGCGATATCATTTTTAAACGATTATGTGTTAAGAAATGTGAAATTTTTGGAGCGAAGAATTAAGGAAAAACAAACTGAAGCCCAAAAAGAAAATGCGCCATATTTTGTGGAATTTTTGCAAGCGGCACAAGCACAACTTGCGACTGTTTCTTCTGCAAAAGATTTTTGGACAATGATTGCCTCATTACATGAAATGTCACTTCCAAGACTGACAAACAAAAAACTTTCTGACGAAGAAAAAACATTTAAAGACGACTTCAAGCCGTTTTGGACAGATGTGCAAAATAGATTAAAATCTATAAAACAATATGTGCCACAAAGAACGCAAGAAGAGGCGTTTATTGAGTTTGAAAAGACATCACAACTTTTGGGCAAACTTATTGAAGTGGAACAGGTCTTTGAAAAGCATTATGAAGCACAAAAGAACAAACGAAATGGGCTTGACTTTGCCGACCTTGAACGAAAATTTCTCGAAATTTGCAAACTTGATGAAGTGCAAAATACACTCACATTTTCTCATGTTTTTGTTGACGAATATCAAGACATAAACTATGTGCAAGAGGAGATTATATCTAGGCTTATTAAGCACGCAAAACTTGTTATGGTGGGTGACGTGAAGCAAAGCATTTATGCCTTCAGAAATAGCACCCCCGAAATTTTTTCTTACAAAAGTGCCGACTATAAGACAAACGAAACCCATGGCTCGCTTAAACTTTTGAACGACAACTTCCGCAGTGACAGCACTATTTTGCAGTTTTCAAACGAAATTTTTTCAAGGTGTATGACACTTGATTTTGGCGGAATTGACTACAAAGAATGTGGCATGTTCAGAGGCCTTGCAAAATATGAACATGTGTCGCCAATGCCCGTTGTTGAAGTGAATTTGATAAACACAAACAAAGAAAAAAATGACGAGGAAACCTCAGTAGAACTTCCACAAGTTTATTCAATTTCAAAAGATAAAATGCTTTATGAGCAAGAAATTTCCGAAACAAAATGTGAGGGGCTTTTGATTGCTCAAAAAATTCTTGATATGCTGAAAAATGATTATCAAATTTATGACGCAAAAGAACAAAAAGCCAAAAAGATAACCTTTGGCGACATTGCAGTTTTGTGCAGAAATAATGAAACTTTAAAGCAAATTTCAAAAGTTCTAACCGACCTAAAAGTGCCAACAAAAATAAACACAAAAGATAATGTTTATCAAAATAAAGACGTGGCACCGCTGTTGTCAATTCTAAAACTAGCGGGCAATTTTCATGATGATTTGTCGCTTGCAACCGTGCTTTTAAGTCCATTTGCAAACGTGACTGAAACGGAACTTGCAACCATCAGAACCGCTTGTCCCGATGAAAAATATTTCTATCAAGCGGTCAAAAATTTCCTATTGATTTTTGATGAAAATTCAAATATAAAAGAAGACGATTTTGACAAAAATGCGAATGATGTTTTGACCCAAAATGCGAATGGAAATGATAAAAATATAAGCGAAAATTGCAAAAAAAATAACGAAAAAGATATAAAAAATGGGCAAAAAATAGCAGAAAAAATACGAAAATTTTGTGATTTTTTAAACATTATTCGAGAAAAACTTATATATAATTCGTTGCATGAAATATTAAATTTTGCTTGCGATAGCGTGGGGTATTTTGACTATCTCACAAGCCTTCCTGACGGTTTTGCAAGAGAAAAAATTGTGCGAGATTTTGTGGAAAGTTTTGAAGGTTCGGACTATAATTACGACTTAGTCAGTTTCCTTGATTTTGTCAAAAATTACGCTTTTGAAGGTCGCTTTGCGTCAATGCTTGCAACCAGTGACAACGGCGTTACATTAAGCACAATTCACGCAAGCAAAGGGCTTGAATATCCCATTGTTTTTGTGGCGGGGTGTGGCAACAATTTCCCAACAAAGACCTTTAGAGAAGCAATTTTAAAGGATAAAACTTTCGGACTTGGCATGCAAACTTTTGATGAAATTTCCTTTTCAAAATCGACTAATCTTGCCCGAAATTGCATACTTCTAAGCAAGCGAAGAAGTGAAAGATGTGAAGAGTTGAGGCTTTTGTATGTGGCACTAACAAGGGCAAAAAATCACCTTATTGTGATAGGTGAAAATAAAGATTTGTTTGTTGCAGAAAACGATGACGCAGAGGGCGCGGGCAATTATTTGAATTGGATTTTATCTTACTTAAAACCCGCTGAGCGAGCAAGCCTTATGCTTGGGAAGAAAGAAATAGTCAAAACATTGTCGGACGGGGAAGTGAAACTTCAAGTGTATGAACTTGACGATTTTCGCTTTGACGACACAAAATCAAGACAAATTATATTCCCAAAAGACGACAAAAATTTGACAGAAACAATAAGAAAAAATATGCTTCTTCAAATGCCAAAACCATGTAACATTGCTCTTAAAAATTCCGTTTCAAGTTTGCTTGCCGAGCATAGCAGTGACGAAGAAAGTTTGAATTTAACTCCAAAAAAATTAAGCGTTTTTGAATATAAAAATGGCAAAATTGATATGGGAAAACTTGGCACTTTGTATCACAAAATTATGGAAAAAATTGACTTTGATAGTCCATTTGAAAGAGAAGAATTTGACAAGATTTTGAAAGACATTAACTTGCCCGATGAATACAAAAAATTGGTCAATTTTGAAAAAATTTCTTTATGTGAAAATAATCTTAAAAAACTGGGCAAACTAATTGTAGCGAGGGAGTTGCCATTTATAAGTTTCTTGCCTTACAACCAGTTGTTTGTTGAGGGAACAGACAAAAAGATTTTGGTCCAAGGGGTCGCCGATATGCTTTTAAGTGACGGAAATAGGGTTTTTTTGATAGATTATAAGACAACTAAAGCTTCTCGTCCCGAACAACTGGTCGAAAAATATAAAGTTCAACTTATGCTTTATAAGACTTGCTTAGAACACGCATTAAATCAAGTGATTGACGGGGCATATATCTATTCTTTCTCGCTCGACAGACTTATTAAAGTTTTGTAACACAGACCGTCTGGTCAACAAATTTGCAAAAAAATAAAAAAATTGTCGCAAAACATTTTTATTTGTTGCTTTGATGTGATATACTACAATAAATTTTTGAGGAAGGTGGAAATATGAATTTGCTTGGACTCAGTGGTTCGGAAATTGTTGACTCAGTTAGAAACTTTGTCGTTAACCTTTTTGTTACCCTTGCACAACAATGGTTTTGGCCAATAATTTTTGTTGGTCTTATGTTGCTTGCTGTTGTTGTTATGGTGGCACTTATCAGAGGTTCCTATGAAAACAAACTTTTGAAAAGTATTAACAAACTTAATAAGTATTTTTTGGCAAAACCTTTTATAACCGAGGAGAACTTGGTGGAGTTTAACCTTAAAATGAAAAGGGTGCCAAAAACGCTTAGAAACTCTTGGCAAATATATATGCTAAATAGGGAAGACGGCCCAACCAAATATATAAATACAAACACCTGCGTGGACAAACCACTTAGGTCTTCTTCCATTGAAAAGCACCTCGGCAACTTTTCAATTTTTACAACACTTATTGCAGTGCTTGCATTGTCAGTTGGGCTTGCATATTCTTACAAAGCGGGCATTGATGTTGTGGAAGAAAACATGAGGCTTTTGGTCGCAGTTTTATGTCCACTTGCCGTTGTTGTTATCTATTCAATTTATGTGCTTTTTGCAAGACTTAGAAAGAATGAAATTTATTCGCTTCTTTTTGAAAACTTTCCGGTGTTTGAACGCAACCTTGAAAAAGCAGTTACAACACTTCCAGCATATGTCGATTATGAAATTTTGTTCACAAAACAAGAAATTAAGGAGGGAATTCCTATCCTTCAACAATATCTTGAAAAACGTGCTTTGGTTGAACAAGAACAACTTGAAAAAGCAAGAGAAAGTTCTGTTGCTTGCGAAGAATATGACTTTGGCGACCTTGGCATTGACGGCTCACTTGTTCTTGAAAGAGCAATGAAGGAAAGTGAAACCTTTATTAAAGTGAGAAAACGTTTGCAAGACGAAAGCGACGCCATTGAAGCGGAAAAGGAAAATTACAAAAAGAACTTTGAAACAACAAGCAAAGACATGCAAAGAAAATTGCAAGCATCAAGAGAAAACTTGGATAGTTTGCGTGCGCAACAAGAAGCTTCTACAAACCGTATTGAAAGCAACTATATAAGAAAGCAACAAGGTGACGAAATTAAGAAACAACAACAACTTGAAAAAGACCTTGAAGAAGCAACAACCAAATTTAATAATGAACAAGAAGCCCTTGATGGTGAAATTAAAAAACGTGAAGCAGAAATTGAAGAAAAGAAAAACTTTGTGCAACAAGCAATGCTTCTTGAATTCAAACATTATGCAAACACACTTTATAAGGCTTTGACCGAAAAGGCTGCAGAAGTTGGGAACGAAAAACTCCTCGCACTTGCTCAAGAAAACAGCGACTTAAAAGCACTTCTTACAGACCTTCAAGGCGTGGGCGGCATGACAAATGAACAACTTGACCCAAATGCCAACCTAATTAAAGGAAATGAAATTACAACAGATGAGTTGTATTCCATGAAACAACAAAACCCAGAAGAAATAACTTCAACTGAGGAAAATTCCATTGATACGGGTTCAAATGTGTCTGAACAATATGTTGAACCACAAAACATGCAATATGTTGAAACTCCACAAGAAGCTGCATCTCAAGCAGAATCACAAAGTGAACAACCTCAAGAATATGTAAATGCAGAACCAGCGGAACAACAAGTCCCTCAAGAGCCAGTTCAGTATGAAGAATATGCTCCAGCACAACAAGATTATGAGCAAAATGTTGAGCAACCAGTGCAACAAGAAGTTTCTGAACCACAAGAAGAAACTCCAGCCCAAGATGTTTCAAATGAAAATGCTCCAGTTGAAAACAATTCTTCTGAAGAAAGTGTGAATGGTGAAGATTTCTTCAAAAAAGAAGACGACAATGACAGCGATGATGACGGAAGTATTTCAACAGAAGCAACTGCAGACGATTTGCAACAAATTCAAAAGCAAATTGAAGAAGAAAACAATAGGCTAAAGAGAGAGCGTGAACAACTTGAGCAAGAACTCAACAACACAATCTCCAAAATGGACGCACAAACTCCAGCGGGGCAATATGGCTACAACGGATATAACTATAACCAATATCCTCAAGGCTATCCACAAGGATACGCTCAACCATATGTTGCACCTCAACCAGTGCCACAACCTCAACCTATTGTTATTCAAATGACGCAACCTGCTGCTCAACCAGCACCACAACCTGCTCCTCAAGCGGAACAAAAAGTGGAAGAACCAAAAGTTGTGCCACAAGAACCAGTGGAGGAAGAAGAAAACGAAGAAGATGAAATTCAACTTCGTCCAGCAAGAAAAGAACGTAAACAATCGGTGAGAAACAGAGGAACAAGTGCAAGAGGCAAAAAGACTGTTTCAAGAAAACAAAATTCTGAAATTGATGAACTTAATGCCGAAATGCAAAAACTTCTCAACTCAAACAAATGATTATGAAAACGCCCAAAAGATTTCAAGTCCTTTGGGTGTTTTTTTATTTGTATGGAAATTAGTTTGAACGGGAAAAAACTGTGAGTTCTACAAGTTTGCCATGCCTACGGGCGGCTTCAAGAGTTAGGACGGTTATTGGGCTTTCTTTTTTGATAATTATCTCATTGTTTACGCCATAAATCGTTTTGACGGCTCGTCTTCCAAGTAAAAAGTTTGGGGACGCCACTGCACGGGCGGGGGTCGAAGGTGTTTTTGCCTCGACCTCAATTTGAGGGGCTAGAATTGTAACTTTGTGGGCGGGGTCAACGGAATTTTTGAAAGGGTTTGTCCTAGATTTTGAAAGTGTTTTTGTCGTATTTTCGCCTTTTGTTACAATTACTTTTCCAAGGCTTATTATACTGTCGGGGGATACTTTTTTGTCACCTATGACAAGGGAATTCAGTTTATAATTATCCGTCAATTCAAGGTCGCTAACTCGTCCTATGTTTTTGCCATCTGCTGAATAAACTTGCATATTCATGGTGGAAAAATCTCGACATTCTGCTTCGTTTATGGCAAGAACCATGGCTTCTCTGTTTTTTATAACCACGGCATCTTGTCCCACTGCACATATTTTCCTAGCATTTAACAAATATTCTTCGTCTTCGTCATCAAACATTTTAAAGTTTTCAACTTTTTTAAAATTTGCATCAAAACAAGCATTTTTTATAGTCCCTTCAACTTGTCCAGAACTAAGGTTTAACACTCTTTTTGCAATAAAATCGCTTAGAAGTTTCATTTTTTCTCCCTTTTTGTGTAAGTCAATACTTAAATATATGTAAACTTTTTGCCATTTATTATTTCATTTGCTAGCATTTTTTTGTTGGGTGTGATAAAATTATGACGAAAGTATGGGATTTTTTAGTTTTTTTTCTAACTTAATAAAAAAGAAAGCAATTTCGCTGCCAGAAAAATATAAGGGTGATATTGTTTATTTTGTTCCTTTGAAAAATAATTCTATAGAACTGGGGACAAATGTTCAAATTGAGCATGGATATAACCTTGTTGTGTGCTATCATAACAAAGTTCTTGATATTTTGCGAGATGATGAGGGCGAAGTTAAACTTGAAGATGTGACTGTGCCAAGACTTTTTAGGGAACATCACCATATGCTTGTCAAAAAGGGAATTGTTACGCCAAAAACTCTGCCAGCAGATATTTATTTTGTGAAGATTGACGGACATAACTTAAGTTTTAAAACTCACGAGAAATTTCTTTGCAAAACTCCAAATGGAAAAATGAGAATTAGGCTTCTAGGCAATTTTGACTTTTGCATAAAAGATATGCGAAAATTTATGGGAGTGTTTAGCTCTGAGTTTGCTGTTTTGAGAAATAAGACGCTCGGACGAGAGATTTCCATTCTTGTTGCGGATGAAGTGTCAAAAATTTTGGACAAGGCGGAACTCAGTTTTGATATTTACACCACTTGCAAAGAAAAAGTGCAAGATTTAGTTCTCTCCAAACTAAGCAAACTTTGTGTAAGTCTGGGCATTGATATTACGGCAATTAGAATAGATGACTTAATCATTCCAAAAAAGGAAAAGACATTGCACGATTTGGCTCTTAAAAGGGGTCAAGAAGACGTGTTTTTGACTCATGTTGAACAAGAACTCAACTCGGCACAAAAACCCCAAGAAAAGGTCTTTGTAACCGTCTCAAATAGCGAGATTATATTGGGAAAAGAAAACTCTTTGCAAGGCAATGATACATTTAGTAACAATTCTGCGACAAATTCTTCTGCGAATATAGAAAAAGTAAACAATTATTCAAACTTTAACACACAAAGCGGGGAAAATTCGTTTTCAAGCGGAAAAAGTGATAAAAATTCTTTCGGAAGTGAAAATTATTCGAATTTTAACAACTTTAACTCAAATAATGTTGGAAATGCACCAGAAAACAACAGTTGGAATACTTTTGAACCAGTGTCCGTGCAGAAAGAACCTAATTTGTTTAAAAAAGAAGATGAAGGTGTGCAAGCACTTGAAAATTATATGACAAGTCACCAAAAAGATAACGACAATGTTGGGAATGGCGACAAAATTTCTGTTAGTGACAGTAAAAATGACTGTTATGACATAAAAAATGAGATTTTAACGAAGAAATGTCCACGATGTGGAGAAAATATTGACCAAAACTCGAATTTCTGCAAAAAATGTGGTTCTCAAGTGAGTGGGTTTGTCGTTTGCCCATGTTGTGGAGCAAAAAACACAGATGAGAGTGAAATTTGCATGGTTTGCAAGAGTAAGTTGTAGATTTTATCCATTGGACAAATAAAATAATTGACGAAATGTGATTTTGGGTGTAAAATTTTGTGTGTTAAGTAAAAAAAACTTGCGGCTGTTACATTTTTCAAATAAAATTTGCTTTTTGTGAGTTAAAATTTTGGAAAGTGATAAAAATAAGGGAAAAGTGCTTAACAAAATAAAGGAGAAAAAATGGAAGTTAAAAAAGACACCACTTTGGGTGAAATTTTGAGAAATTACTCCAATGCGGAGGATATTTTGCGTGGGTTTGGCATGCACTGCTTTTCTTGCCCAATGAGCCAAATGGAAACTGTGGAAGAAGCGGGTGCGGTTCATGGACTTGACACCGACTTTATGGTCAAAAAACTTAACGAGGACTTAATTCCAGCAAAGAAAAGTTAAAAAAAGTGATTTCTTAAGGGAAAATTTATTAATTTTCTTAAAAGACAATTTTGGTCGCCTACGGGTGACCTTTTTTGTTAAAATTTGGCGAAAATGCAACCTATTATATATATAGGGACTTTTCGGCGGGGGTGAAAGGTAAAAATTCTGGGGAAGGGGGTGTCTTTGACAAGAAAAATGGGGCATTTTGAAAAATATCTTTGTGCAATTTGCACAAATTTATTTTTTTTTGAAAAAAGGGTATAATTTATTGAAAAAAAGGGTTGACGAATTGAATAAGTTGTTGTAAAATGGTGTCACCGTGAAAATTGGGATGAAGCGCAAAGTTACCACTTTTAGCAACAAAACTGGAGAATTTGCGTGGACAAGTTTGAATTAAAATTCAAGCGGGCTGGTTAAAAATCTTTCTAAGATTTTTTTTAAAGACCTTCAATACGAAACACACGGGGAAGTGTATTGAATGTCCCAGCATGGTAGAAGGAGAGTATATGGCAACACAAAAAATCAGAATCAAATTAAAAAGTTATGACCACAACTTGATTGACCTTGCTACTTCTAGAATTATGGAAGCAGCGTCAAAATCCGGTTCCCAAGTTGCAGGTCCAATCCCACTTCCAACTGAAAAAGAAGTGGTGACAATCATCAGGGCGCCTCATAAATATAAGGATAGTCGTGAACAATTTGAGATGCGCACACACAAAAGGATAATTGATATTTACACACCATCAAGCAAGGCTGTCGATTCACTTATGAAACTTGATCTTCCTGCTGGCGTTGATATCAATATCAAACTATAAAGGTCGAGAGGTGAAAAATGGAAAAAGCTATTTTAGGAAAAAAATTGGGGATGACTCAAGTATTCGACCTTGATGGAAAAGTTACTCCAGTAACTGTTATCCTTGCAGGACCTTGCACCGTTGTCCAAAAGAAGACCGTGGATAAAGATGGATACGATGCAGTGGTTGTTGGATTTGGCGAAGCTAAAGAAAAATCCAAAAATAAACCAGAAATGGGGTTGTTTAAGAAAGCAAATGTCGAAGCAAAGAAATATCTTAGAGAATTTAGACTTTCTGACACATCAAACCTTGAAGTTGGAAACGAAATCAAATGTTCAGTGTTTGCTGAAGGAGATTTGGTTGACGTGACTGGAACTTCAAAAGGACATGGGTTCAGCGGCGTTATCAAAAGATGGAACGCAAGAAGACTTAGAATGAGTCACGGCACAGGACCTGTGCATAGAGAAGTTGGTGGTTTGAGTGGAAGTTCAACACCAGCAAGAGTGTTCAAAAATCGTAAGATGCCTGGACAATTCGGTAACGATAGAGTTACAAAACAAAATCTAAAAGTCGTAAAAATTGATGAAGAAAGAAATCTTATGCTTGTCAAAGGCAGCGTGCCTGGCAGCAAAGACGGACTTGTGTTCATCTGCAATGCAAAAAAGATCAAAAGATAAGGAGTAGTTAGAAATGCCTAAAGTTAAAGTTTATAACACAAAAGCAGAAGTTGTAGGACAAGCTACTCTTTCAGAAGAAGTGTTTGGCTGTGAATACAATGAACCTCTTATTCACCAAGTTGTGGTTGCTTACAACAATAATCAAAGACAAGGCACAAAATCTGCTTTGCTTCGCAGCGAAGTAAGAGGACATGCAAAGAAGCCTTGGAGACAAAAAGGCACAGGTAGGGCAAGACAAGGCTCCACAAAGAGTGCTCAATGGAAAGGCGGCGGTATCATTTTTGCACCAAAGCCAAGAGATTTCTCTCAAAAAATCAACAAAACAATGAGAGTTGCTGCATTTAAGAGCGCAATCAGTGCAAAACTTGCAGATAATGAAGTTGTTGTGCTTGACAAAGTTTCTTTGGAAGCTCCAAAGACAAAGTTCTTCCAAGAAATTATGAACAATTTTGAAGTTGGCAAGAAAAATGTTATGTTTGTTCTTGACCAAAAGAATGACGATATTCTTCGTGCTTCAAACAACATTCCAAACGCTCATGTCACATATGCTGACGTGCTTGGAACTTATGATGTTGTTGCAAATTCAAGACTTTACATCACCAAAGATGCAATCAAAAAAATAGAGGAGGCTTATAAACAATGAACGCATATGACATTATCAAAAAGCCACTTCTTTCGGAAAAGAGTTATGCAACAATTTCCGACAAGAAATACACATTTATTGTTGACCTAAACGCAAATAAAGTTCAAATTAGACAAGCGGTTGAAGAAATCTTCAAAGTTAAGGTTAAACAAGTGAACACCCTTATTGTCAAGGGAAAAGTTAAAACTCAAAACACCAAACAAGGCAGAAGCGTTGGCAAAACAAGTGATTACAAAAAGGCAATTGTTTGGCTCACCAAAGAAAGCAAACCTATTGAGTTCTTTGAGAGTTTAAATTAAGGGTAGGAGAAAGATAAAATGGCAATTAAAAGACACAATCCAACCACACCATCACAAAGATTTTTGACCACTGCCGATTTTTCGGACCTTACAAAAAAGAAACCTGAAAAATCTCTTCTCGCTGTTAAAAATAAACACGCTGGAAGAAACGCGCAAGGCAAAATCACCGTTAGACATCATGGTGGTGGAAACAGACAAAAATATAGAATTATTGAATTTAGACGTAATCACGACAATGTTCCAGCAAAAGTTGAAGCACTTGAATACGATCCAAATAGAACTGCAAACATTGCACTTTTGCACTATGCAGATGGCGCAAAATCATACATCTTGGCTCCTGTCGGACTCAACGTGGGTGACAAGGTTATGAGCGGTGTTGAAGTTGAAGTAAAAGTCGGAAACTGTATGCCTCTTAAAAACATTCCAGTTGGTAGCGTTGTGCATAACGTTGAACTTAGACCAAACCAAGGTGCGGTTATTGCTAGAAGTGCAGGAATTTCTGCAAGACTTATGGCAAAAGAAGGCAAGTATGCAACTCTTAAAATGCCAAGTGGCGAAATGAGAATGGTTCCAGCAGAGTGCAGAGCTACTCTTGGACAAGTGGGAAATGTTGACCACGAAATCATCTCTATCGGCAAGGCTGGAAGAAAAAGACATATGGGTGTTAGACCAACTGTTCGTGGTGTTGTTATGAACCCATGCGATCACCCACACGGTGGTGGTGAAGGTAAGTCCCCAATCGGAAGACCAAGCCCAGTTACACCATGGGGCAAACCTGCTCTTGGATATAAGACAAGAAACAAGAAAAAAAGCACGAACAAATTTATTATAAGTAGGTCGTAAACTACGAGGAGTTATGAAAGATGAGTAGATCATTAAAGAAAAAACCATACGTTGAACAAAGATTGTTCAATCGCATCAAAGAAATGAACGAGTCTAACACAAAGAAACCTGTGAAAACTTGGTCAAGAGCATCTGTCATTTATCCAGACTTCGTTGGACACACAATCGCTGTTCACAATGGAAAGAAGCACATTCCAGTTTACTGCACAGCCGAAATGGTTGGACATAAACTTGGCGAATTTGCTCCAACCAGAACTTTTAGAGGCCACGGCGCAGACAAGGCTAAGGGCAAATAAGGAGAAGGGAAATGGCAAAGAGAATTAAAGAAAAAACAGAAAAAATAAACCAAACTCGTGACACAAGACCATATGCAAAAACAAAGTTTTTAAGACTTAGTTCTTCAAAACTTGACATTGTTATGGACCTTGTAAGAGGAAAGGGTTACAATGAAGCAGTTGCTATTTTGAAAAATACTCCAAACAAGGCTGCTGATCTCATTTGCAAAGTGGTTGAATCTGCTGGTGCAAACGCTGAAAACAACAAAGGACTTAACAAACAAGACCTTTATGTTGCAGAAATTTACTCTGGTCAAGGCCCAACTTATAAAAGACAAAACATTCGTGGCAGAGGCAGAGTTGACCAAATCTTAAAAAGAACAAGCAATATAACTGTTATATTGGACACAGTTAAGTAAGGGAGAGCATAGATATGGGACAAAAAGTTAGTCCAAACGGACTTAGAATAGGTATCAATAAGGGCTGGAGTTCCTTGTGGTATGTTGGCAAAGCTGATTTTGCTAAGTATCTTAAAGAAGATAACACCATAAGAACTTTTATCAAGAAAAAATACTTTGCTTGCGCTATTTCAAAAATCGTTATTGAAAGAACTGCAAAAAGAGTTATCGTTTCTATCTACACCGCTCGCCCAGGTGTTCTTATCGGACAAAAAGGTGCTGGCGTTGAAGCCCTCAAAAAAGAAATTATGAAATTGACTTCTGCTGATTCAATCTCAATCAACATCAAAGAAGTTAAAAATCCAGATGCTGACGCAACTTTGATTGCTGAAAGCATTGCAAGCCAACTTGAAAAGCGTGTTCACTTCAGACGTGCTATGAAAATGGCTATGCAAAAGGCAACGAAAGCGGGCGTTAAAGGTATCAAAACTATGGTCGCTGGCCGTCTTGACGGGGCAGACATTGCTAGAACAGAACAATATCACCAAGGAAGCCTTCCTCTTCAAACTTTGAGAGCAGACATCGACTACGGTTTTGCACAAGCAAAAACAACATTCGGAATTTTGGGAATTAAAGTTTGGGTGTATAACGGTGAGATTTTCTCAAAGAAAGTTCCTGCTGAAAAAGGAGGTAACGTCTAATGTTAATGCCAAAAAGAGTGAAAAGAAGAAAAGTTCAACGTGGCAGAATGAGAGGTGTTGCAACCCGTGGAAACAAACTCGCTTATGGCGATTATGGCTTGCAATCAACTGAACCATGCTGGATTACTTCCAACCAAATTGAGGCCGCTCGTATCGCTATGACAAGATACACAAAACGTGGTGGCAAAGTGTGGATTGATATTTTCCCAGACAAGCCAATCACTAAAAAACCTGCCGAAACTCGTATGGGTAGCGGAAAGGGAAACCCAGAATATTGGGTTGCAGTTGTAAAACCTGGCAGAGTGCTCTTTGAAATTAAGGGCGTTGACGAGGCTGTTGCAAAAGAAGCATTAAGACTTGCTTCTCACAAACTTCCTTGCGTAACCAAGATTATCTCCAGAGAACAATCCACTGCTAAAACTGAAGAAAACATTGTGGAAGGTGGTGCAGTTTAATGAAAATAAAAGATATTAGAAGCATGACCAACGATGAACTTAATGCAAAATTGGTCGCTACAAAAACTGAACTCTTCAATCTTAGATTTCAACATGCAACAGGAAACCTTGCAAATCCAATGCTTTTGAACTCTTTGAAAAAAGACATTGCAAAAATCAAAACTGTTCTTACCGAAAGAGAACTTGGCAAGACTGCTGAGGTCGATAAAAAGGTTAAGGCATAGGAGTGAACGAGATGGAAGAAAAAAGAAATAACAGAAAAACAAAAATAGGTGTTGTCGTTAGTGACAAGATGGATAAGACAATCGTTGTTTCCGTCGTTTCAAACGTAAAACACCCACTTTACAAAAAAGTCGTTAAGATAACTAAGAAATTTAAAGCACACGATGAAAATAATGAATGCAAAATTGGTGACACTGTTGAAATTATGGAAACAAGACCAATAAGCAAAACAACTCACTTCAGACTTCTTAGAATAATCGAAAAAGCTAAGTAATACAGGAGGAAATAGAACATGATTCAACCACAAACAAGGCTTAAAGTCGCTGACAACACTGGTGCAAAAGTTATTATGTGCATAAGAGTTCTTGGCGGGTCTTTCAGAAGAAGTGGCAATATTGGAGATGTGATTATTGCCTCTGTCAAAAAAGCAACACCAGGCGGTGTTGTTAAAAAAGGTGACGTTGTTAAAGCGGTTATCGTCAGAACAAGCAAAGGAGTCCTCAGAAATGACGGTTCTTCAATCAGATTTGACGACAATGCAGCAGTCATTATCGACAACCAAAAACAACCACGTGGCACACGTATTTTTGGGCCAGTTGCTAGGGAACTTAGAGAAAATGGTTATATGAAAATCGTTTCTCTTGCTCCTGAGGTTCTTTAAGGAGGAAACAATAGATGGCAAAGTTGAATGTTAAAAGAGGCGACAATGTTGTTGTTCTCACTGGAAAAGAAAATGGTAAAAAAGGCACTGTGCTTGAATGTTTCCCAACTGAAGGGAAAGTGACTGTTAAAGGTCTTAACATGATTGTTAAACACAACAAACCAAAGTCTGCTCAAGACAAGGGTGGAATTGTCAAGAAAGAAGGCAAAATTGACAACAGCAATGTTATGATTGTTTGCCCAAATTGCGACAAAGCAACTCGTGTTAAAATGGACGTGAACGCTAAAGGCGACAAGGTTAGAGTTTGCAAAAAATGTGGAGCATCACTTGATACAAAGAAAGCTGCTCCAAAAGCAAAGGCTGAAAAATCTGACGCTCCAGCAAAGAAAGTTAAAACTGCAGAAGTTAAGGCAGATGACGCTGTGAAAGCAGAAGCAAAAAAGCCAGCAGCAAAGAAAACCGCTGCAAAAACTGCAGAAAAGAAAACAACAGCAAAAACCGCTGTAAAGAAAGAAACTAAGAAGCAACCAGCTTCTGAAAAGACAGGGAAGTAGGAGGAAAAAATGGCAGAAAAGAAATCAACAAATAATGCAAGACTTCGTGATTATTACAAATCAACCATTGCTCCTGCATTGCAAAAAGAGTTTGCATATAAAAACGTTATGGAAATCCCAAAACTCGAGAAAATCGTTGTTTGCATGGGACTTGGCGAAGTTAAGGATAACTCAAAAAGCTTTAATCTAGCACTTGATGAACTTACTCAAATCACTGGACAAAAAGCAATAGCAACCTTGGCAAGAAAATCAGTTTCTAACTTTAAAGTGAGAGAAGGACAAAAAATTGGTGCAAAAGTTACACTTCGTGGCAACACAATGTATGAATTTTTGGACAGACTTATCTCTATCGCACTTCCAAGAGTTAGGGACTTTAAGGGCGTAAATCCAAAGGCTTTTGACGGCAGAGGAAACTACGCATTGGGCATTAAGGAACAACTTATATTCCCAGAAATTTCATATGAAAAAGTCGACAAAGTCAGAGGTATGGATGTTATCATTGTTACCACTGCCAAAACTGACAAAGAGGCATATGCTCTCCTTCAAGGATTCGGAATGCCTTTTGCAAAGAGATAATTTTTAGAGGAAAAGGAAGCAAAAAATTATGGCAAGAAAAGCAATGATAAACAAACAGCAAAGAGAGCAAAAATACAAAACTAGAGAGTACACAAGATGTTCCATTTGTGGACGTCCACATGCTGTTCTAAAAAAGTATGGAATTTGCAGAATTTGCTTTAGAAATTTGGCTTACAAAGGCGAAATACCTGGTGTTAAAAAGGCTAGTTGGTAAAGGAGAAAGAGAAAAATGATAGTTACAGATCCAATCGCAGATATGCTCACTCGCATAAGAAATGCGTTGACTATTAAAAGAACTGAAGTTACAGTTCCTGCTTCAAAGACAAAAAAGGCTATTGCTGAAATCCTTTTTAACGAAGGTTACATTGAAAAATATGAACTTGTTGATGACGGCAACTACAAATCAATCAAAATTGTTTTGAAATATGGTCCAAATGGTGAAAAAGTTATTCAAGGACTTAAGAGAATTTCAAAACCAGGACTCAGAGTTTATGCAGAATGTAACGACATTCCAAGAGTTCTTAACGGTTTGGGAATTGCAATCGTTTCAACAAACAAAGGAATTATGACGGATAAAGAGGCTAGAAGCCAAAATGTTGGCGGCGAAGTCTTGGCTTTCGTTTGGTAAGGAGGAAAGGGAAATGTCTAGAATAGGAAGAATGCCAGTTGCCATACCAAGCGGGGTTGAGGTTAAAGTTGACTCAAACAATTTGGTAACTGTTACAGGAAAACTTGGAACACTTTCACGCGAAGTTGACAAACTTATCAAAGTGGAGGTTAAGGACAATGAAGTTATTGTTACTCGTCCAAATGATTCCAATGATTGCAAAGCAAAACACGGGCTTTACAGAATGTTGATTGCTAACATGGTTAAAGGTGTTTCAGATGGATTTTCTAAATCACTTGTTATAAACGGTGTTGGTTACAAAGCCCAAAAACAAGGCAATAAAGTTGTTTTGAATGTTGGATTTTCACACCCTGTGGAAGTTCAAGAAATTGCAGGGATAACCCTTGAATGTCCAGATGCAACAACAATCGTTGTAAAAGGCATTTCAAACGAAGCTGTGGGTCAATTCGCAGCTATGGTAAGAGGAATTAGACCTGTTGAACCATATCACGCATATGGCATCAGATACAGCGACGAAGTCGTTATCAAAAAAGTCGGAAAAGTTTCAGGTAAGAAATAAGCATAGTGGAGAGAAAAAATGATTAATAAAGAAAACAAAAACGCTAAGAGAGTTAAAAGACATCTTAGAGTAAGAAAAAACATTTTTGGCACAAAGGCTGCTCCAAGGCTTAATGTTTACAGAAGCACAACAAACATCTATGCTCAGATTATAGATGACGAAAATGGCAAAACTCTTTGCAGTGCTTCAACTTTGTCTAAAGAAATCGCAAACGACATTAAGGGTAAGTCAAAAAGTGAACAAGCATATGCTGTTGGCGAACTTATCGGAAAATTGGCACTTAAAAAGAAAATCAAAACTGTGGTGTTTGACAGAGGTGGATACCTCTATACAGGCAGAGTGTTGCAACTGGCTGAAGGTGCAAGAAAGGCAGGTTTGGAATTCTAATGGAGGAAAATATGGAAAACGAAGTTCTACAAGAAAATGCTGTTGAAGAAAAAGTTGAACAAACAGCACAAGAAGAAGTTGTTGCAAAGAAACCTGCAAAAGTTGAGAAATCAACTGTTAAAGTTGACAATCCTCAAGACCGCAAACAAGGTAACAAGAAATTCGACAAGAGAAAACAAGAAAAAGTTGCTCCAAAGAAGGAAGACAGCGAATTCGATAAGAAACTTGTTGAAGTTAGACGTGTTGCTAAGGTTGTTAAAGGCGGAAGAACACTTAGATTTAGTGCGCTTGTAGTTGTTGGAAATAAAAATGGTCTTGTTGGTGTTGGAATCGGCAAGGCAAACGAAGTTCCAGAAGCAGTTGAAAAAGCGACTGCCGCTGCAAAAAAGAATTTGATTTCTGTGCCTATCGTTGGAACAACAATTCCACACAATGTTATCGGAAAATTCGGTTCATCAAATGTTCACATGTTCCCAGCACCTCAAGGAACTGGTGTTATCGCCGGCGGAAGTGCAAGAGCAGTGGTTGAACTTGCTGGAATTAAAGATATCGTTACAAAGGCTCATGGCTCAAACAACAAAATCAACGGAGTTAAAGCCACTCTTGAAGGCTTGAAACTTCTTAGAACACGTGAAGAAATTGCCGCACTTCGTGGCAAATCACCAGAAGAAATTTAATGCTAGGGAGAAGAGAAAATGGAAAAGAAAACCACAAAGAAAGCAAAAAACATGGGACAACTTAAAGTTACTTATGTTAGAAGTGTCATTGGGTTTGACAAACGCCAAGCCAAAATCTTGGAAGCATTGGGACTTACAAAACTCGGCACAACAAAAATTTTCCCTAACAACGATTGCATTAAGGGAAGCCTTTTCAAGGTCAAACACTTGGTTAAGGTTGAAGAAATCGACTAAATTTCAAAAAATTTCGTGAAAGGAGAAAGTTAAATGAACATTCAATCATTGAAACCTGCTGAAAATTCAAGATTTTCAAAGAAAAGACTTGGACGTGGCATTGGAAGTGGCGTTGGCAAAACAAGCGGCAAAGGTCACAAAGGACAAAATGCCAGAAGCGGGGGCGGTGTTCGTGTTGGATTTGAAGGCGGTCAAATGCCTCTTATCAGAAAATTGCCAAGACGTGGCTTTACAAATGCAGACTTCAAAAAAGTTTACACAGTTGTGAATGTTTCCGACCTTAACAGATTTGACGAAAACTCTGTTGTTGACGCTAACGCTATTGTTGAAAAAGGAATTGTTTCCAAAATCGAAAAATATGGCGTTAAAGTTCTTGGAAATGGCAAACTTGAAAAAGCTTTGACAGTTAAAGCAAACAAATTTTCAGAAACCGCAAAGAAGAAAATTCAGGACGCACAAGGCAAATTTGAGGAGGTCTAATGTTTAAGAACCTTAAAGAAGCATTTAAAATTAAAGATGTGAGAAGAAAAATCATATTTACTTTACTTTTGTTGCTTGTTTATAGGATTGGCTGCTGGTTGCCAACCCCTGGCATTAAGCTTGACACATTTAAATCAGCAATCACTTCAGGCGGCGACTTTTTGAATATCATAAGTGCCGTAAGTGGTGGCGCACTTGCCAGTGGGGCAGTGTTAGCATTGGGTGTTGTGCCTTATATCAACGCTTCCATCATTATCCAACTTTTGACAGTTGCTATTCCATCGCTGGAAAGACTTTCAAAACAAGGTGAAGACGGAAGAAAAAAGATTTCAGCATACACCAGAATTTGTGCTTTGATTTTGGCAATTATCCAAAGCGTTGGCATAGTTGTTAGTTTCGGGGCAAGCAGTTTGGATAGTGCAGTGTTCTTCGGCTCAACTTGGGCAACAGGCGCTCTTGTTGTGTGCATTTTGACCGCTGGCTCTATGTTCACTGTTTGGCTTGGCGAAAAAATCACCGCACTCGGAATTGGAAACGGATTGTCACTCCTGATTTTCGTTGGTTTGCTTTCCTCTGCTGGACAAGCAATCTTCAACAATATCGCAGGCATTTCAAGTTCCAATCTTGAAAACATTTGGACATTGCTTATATTCTTCGCTTTGCTCGTTCTTATCTTTGGCTTTATTGTCTGGATTGACAGTGCAGAAAGAAGAATTCCAGTTCAATATGCAAAGCAAATGAAAGGCAGAAAAATGTATGGTGGACAAAACACCAACATTCCTATCAAAATCAACGCTTCAGGCGTTATGCCAATCATCTTTGCAACAGCACTTATAAGTTTTCCACAACTTGTCATGAGCATCTTCTGGTATAGCACCGAAGAAGGCAGTGCATATAGGTGGTATGCAGAGAATATGGGTGCTGGCACATGGCCATATACAATTTTGGTCGCAATTCTTATCTTGTTGTTCTCATATTTCTATTCACAAATCAGCTTTAACCCAGAGGACGTTTCAAGACAAATTCAACAAAACGGCGGCTTTATCCCAGGTTATAGACCAGGCAAAACAACCGCTGACTACCTCAAAAAGGTTTCAAACAGACTTACTCTTTGGGGTGCAATATTCTTGGGGCTTATCGCCCTTGTGCCAAGTTTCATCTTCACATTTATCGGCTCATCAGGCTCACTTGTAAACGCATTCAGTGCAACAGGACTTTTGATTGTTGTTTCAGTTGCTCTTGAACTTGACAAACAACTCGAAGCGCAACTGCTTATGAGAAATTACAAAGGTTTTTTGAAGTAAGATAAAGTTTCAATTTTGAAAAGGGGTGAAAATGAAAATTGTGCTTTTAGGGCCTCCCGGAAGCGGGAAGGGAACACAAGCAGAACTTATTTGCAACAAATATAACATTCCTCATATCTCCACTGGTGACATTTTCAGACAGAATATCCGAGAAAAAACTCCACTGGGCGTGAGCATTGAGGAATGTATTGCAAAAGGTGAACTTGTGCCAGACAAAATTACAAATCTTGTTGTGAAAGATAGACTTTCTAAACCCGATTGCAAAAATGGGTTTGTGTTAGACGGATTTCCAAGAAATCTTGACCAATCAAAATTCCTAGACGATGTGACAAACATTGACAAAGCAATTATGATTGACCTTGATGATGAAGAAATTATAAAACGACTTTCCACAAGAAGAATGTGTAGGAAATGTGGAAATCCTACAAATGTTGGTTGGCTTGTTGATGGCAAATGCGAAAAATGCGGCGGCGAAGTCTTTATAAGACAAGACGACATGCCAGAAACGATTAAAAACCGACTTGAAAAACAAAAACTTCCACAAAATGTTGTAGATTTCTATCAAAGCAAGAATGTCTTTGAAAAAGTAAGTTCACTTGGTGGAAAGGAAGAAACTTTTGAACATGTGGATAAAATTCTTGCTAGTTTGAAAAGACAGGCGAAAAATGATAAAAATTAAAACGGACAAAGAAATTGAACTTATGCGTAAAGCGGGTGAAATTACAAGAAATACTCTTCTTGAAGTGGAAAAGTATGTAAAGCCCGGCGTTACAACAAAGTATCTTGACAAAATCGCACATGATTTTATCAAAAAGAACAATGCAACTCCTTCTTTTTTGCACTATGGCGGGTTTCCTGCAACCATTTGTGCGTCAAAAAATGATGTGGTTGTGCATGGATTCCCAGATGACGTCCCTCTTGAAGAAGGTGACATAATATCAATAGATGTTGGTGCCTGCTACAAGGGTTATCATGGGGATAGTGCAAGAACTTTCCCAGTGGGGAAGATTAGTGCTGAAAAACAAAAACTCATTGATGTTACAAAGCAAAGTTTCTTTGAAGGCATCAAAGGGATAAAGGCAGGAAATACAGTGGGCGACATTTCGTCACAAGTCCAAAATTATGTTGAAAAATATGGATTTGGAGTTGTGAGAGAGATGGTTGGTCATGGCGTGGGAAGAAATCTTCACGAAGACCCAAGTGTTCCAAACTATGGCTACGCAGGGCTGGGGCCAAAACTCAAAAAGAATATGGTCATCGCCATTGAACCTATGGTCAATATGGGAACATATGAGGTTGATATTCATGGCTGGTCGTGCAAAACAAGCGATGGGTTGCCTTCCGCTCACTACGAAAACACCGTCCTTATAACAGACACTGGAGTTGAAATTTTGACTTGAGAAGGAGAGTATTGTGTTGAAGATTGGCAGTGTTGTTGTGTCCAAAATGGGACATGACGTGGGAAAAGTGTATGTTGTGATTGACCTCTGCGGCGACTTTGCCCTTGTTGCAGACGGCAGAACAAGAAAAATCTCAAACCCTAAGAAAAAACGACTTAAACATCTTAAAGATACATTCGTGTGTTACGAAGGGCAAAAAGATAAATTTCAGGATTTTGAAATAACAACTTTCTTAAAAAACATGTCAAAATGCACAAAAATTTAACTTTTCTATTGCAAAAAAGGAGAAATTATGCCAAAATCAGATTGTTTGGAAACGGAAGGAATTGTCACCGAAGTGTTGCCAAATGCAACTTTTAAGGTGAAACTTCAAAACGGGCATGTCATCACTTGCTACATTTCCGGAAAACTTAGGATGAATTTTATTAAAATCCTTGAAGGAGATTCCGTTAAGGTGGAAATGAGCCCTTACGACTTGACAAAGGGCAGAATCACTTGGAGAAGCAAGTCAAACTAATACATTTAATAAGGAGAAAAAAATGAAAGTTAGACCATCAGTAAAACCAATTTGCGACAAATGCAAGGTTATCAAAAGAGAAGGGAAAGTTATGGTTATTTGCCCAAATAAAAAGCACAAACAAACTCAAGGTTAAGCAAACAACATGGTCACAGGCGGCTGTTTGGTTGCTTTTTTGCACCAAATCTGTGACTTGTGAAAATAAATAATCGGATTTAATTTAATTTTATGGAGGAATAAAAATGGCTCGTATTGCTGGTGTTGATTTACCAAACGAGAAAAGACTTGAAATCGGTCTTACCTACATCAAAGGCATTGGACTCAAAACAAGTCAAAAAATTTTGAATGAAACAAAAATAAGCCCTGACATTCGTGTAAAAGATCTTAGCGAAGAACAAGTTGCTCAACTTAGAAACTACATCGAAAAGCACCTCACTGTTGAAGGCGACCTCACAAGAGAAGTGTCACTTAACATTAAGGCTCTTTCCGAAATCGGTTGCTACAGAGGCATCAGACATCGTAAAGGTCTTCCAGTTAGGGGACAAAGCACAAAACAAAATGCAAGAACAAGAAAAGGTCCAAAGAAGACCGTTGCAAAGAAAAAAGGTGCTAAATAAGCAAGGAGGTAATGGATAATGGCAGAGAAAAAGAAAGTCGTTAGAAAGAAAAAACAGACAAAGAACATTGACAAAGGTGCAGTTCACATTCAAGCATCATTCAACAATACACTTGTAACATTTACAGACCTTGCTGGCAACACCTTGGCTTGGTCAAGTGCTGGTTCACTTGGCTTCAAAGGTGCAAGAAAAAGCACTCCATTTGCTGCTCAACAAGCAGTTGAAACTGCAGCAAAACTTGCAAAAGAGCAAGGCTTGAAATCAGTTGAAGTTTATGTTAAAGGACCTGGCAATGGCAGAGAGGCTGCAATTAGAGCTCTTGGTGCTGCGGAATTGAACGTTACAAAAATTAGTGACGTTTCTCCAATCCCACACAATGGTTGCCGTCCTCCTAAAAAGAGAAGGATTTAAGAGGAGATAGAGAAATGGCAAAATACACAGACGCAGATTGCAGACTTTGCAGACGAGAAGGTTGCAAACTCTTTTTGAAGGGTGACAGATGCATCTCTCCAAAGTGCGCAATGGAAAAAAGACCTGTTGTTCCTGGACAACATGGCATGGGAAGAAAGAAAGTTACAGATTATGGCATGCAACTTAGAGAAAAGCAAAAAGTTAAAAGAGCCTATGGACTTCTTGAAAAACAATTCAGAGAATATTATGAACAAGCAACCAGAATGAAAGGTGTTGTTGGTGAAAATATGCTCAGCTTGCTTGAAAGACGTCTTGACAATGTTATTTACAGAATGGGCATTGGCGATAGCAGAAGCGAAAGCCGCCAAATCGTAAGCCACGGACACATTTGTGTTAATGGAAAAGTGGTTAACATTCCTTCTTATTGTGTTAAGGAAGGCGATGAAATTTCAGTGAAAGAAAGCAAAAAAGATTTGCAAAAATTCCAACAACTCAAAGGTATCAAAATTGTTATGCCAAAATGGTTGGAATTTAACACAGATACAATGGTCGGCAAAATTGTTGCTCTTCCAAAGAGAGATGACATCGACTTGAACATCCAAGAACATATGATAATTGAGTTGTATTCAAGGTAAGGAGGGATATTCACATGATGCAAATTGAAAAACCAAAGGTTTCGATTGAAGAAAAAAATGACGGCAGTTTTGCAAAATTTGTTGTTGAACCACTTGAATGTGGCTACGGCATAACCCTTGGCAACTGCATGAGAAGAACTTTGCTTGGTGCAATGCCAGGTGCAGCTCCTGTTGCAATCAAAATTGATGGTGTTCAACATGAATTTTCCAGCATGCCTGGAGTTACAGAAGATGTAACAGACATTGTGCTTAACATCAAAGAAATGGCTGTTAAAACAAGTGTTCTTGACGAAGACTTTACAACAGTTATCAGACTTAACAAAGTTGGACCTTGCGAAGTTTTTGCAAGCGACTTTGAACCAAATGACCAAGTTGAAATTTTAACTCCAGACCTAAAAATCTGCACACTTGATGACGATGCAGAAATCAATATGGAAGTTACTATTGGTCGTGGCAGAGGATATGTCCCTGCTCAAAAGAACAAAAAAGAAGACAGCCCAATCGGCACAATAGCCGTTGACTCAATCTTTACACCAGTCAAAGCAGTCAACTACAAAGTTGAAAGCACTCGTGTTGGTCAATCAATCGACTTTGACAAATTGACCCTTGAAGTGCAAACAAATGGCACAATGAGTGCAAAAGAAGTTGTTTCTTTGGCAGGAAAGATTATGGAAGACCACGTTCATTTGTTCGTTGACATGGTCGAATACATGGGAGATATGGATATTCTTGTTTCTCATGATGATGCAAAGCCTGTTAAGGTTATGGAAATGACAATAGAAGATATGGATTTGTCCGTTAGAAGTTACAACTGCTTGAAACGTGCAAATATCAACACTATTGAAGACCTTACTCGCAAATCAAAGGACGATATGCTCAAAGTTAGAAATCTTGGACTAAAGAGTTTGGAAGAAGTTATCAGCAAACTTGAAAGTATGGGATTGTCACTTAGAAATGACGAAGAATAAAAACAACGGATAATTTAAAGGAGAAATACAATGGCTACTATTGCAAAACTAAATAGACCTACCAAGGAAAGAATCAGTTTGCTCAGAAATCAAGCAAGTTCTCTTTTGTGGGACGGAAAAGTTGAAACAACTTCTGCTCGTGCAAAAGCATTGCAGAGTTATGCAGAGAAGATCTTAACTTTGGCAATCAATTCCTATCAAGACACAGTTAAAGCTGTTAAAACAGAAGTTGATTCAAAGGGAGTTAAGGTCAAAAAAGAAGTTCTTAACGATGGACCAAAGAAACTTCAAGCAAGACGTGCAATCATGGCAAAGCTTTTTGATAGGCAAGAACAACGCCAACCAAAAGAATCAAAAGAAAATTTTGTTGCAAGAACAAAAGATGTCAATCACCCATTGATTGAAAAAATCTTCAACGTTTATGCTCCAAAATATGCTGCACGTAACGCAGAAAAGGGACAAGCTGGCGGCTATACCAGAGTTCTTAAAACCAATGTTAGACGTGGCGATGCTGCTCAAATGTGCATAGTTGAACTTATCTAATCTAAAAACCACTCAATCGAGTGGTTTTTTGCTGTTTTAAATAGGGTGAATTGTTTGACTTTAAACCATAATAAAGGATATAATTATACTGTATATTTGTGCAAACGAATATAATCAGTTATTAACCACAAAATATATATAAATGCACATATGCACACATGTCTTTGGAGAAAAAATATGCGAAGATTGTTAAAAGTTATTTTGTTAACATTTTTATGCACGGCAGCAGCCATGGGGTTGGTGCTTGGCGGAATATATCTTTTCGGCGGTTTCAACGAGAAGCCTGTTTATGCTGAATCCATTTCCTTCAGCGAGGCGGAAGTGGTCAAATCTGGGCCCTTTTCTTTAACCGTCAACACATCAACTGAAAATGTGAACAAGCGAACACTTGTGCTTGAAACGTCAAAAAGTCCAAATGGTGACGCAATTATAAATTACCCAAAATACATAACAATCGGCGAACCTTTCCACATTGCTCCAATTTTGACAAATGGAACTCCAGTTGGCGGATATTTGGAACTCTACGCCAGATACGAAGGGGAAGGCTCAAATCAAAGTGCAGTTGCGACTTGCAGAATTCTAATTGATGTTCCAGTTAAAACTGCAGAACTTCAACTTGACCAATCAACTCTAAAACTAGGACATTCAATATCAATCTCAAAAGCAAACGAAACAAAACTTGCAGATATTGTAGCCATTTCACCTGCAAACGCTCTTATGCCTTTTGCAAACTCGTCAAACGCTCTAACATCAATCACCAACGGCTCACTTTTTGCAGGACAGAATGTTGTTAACAAAAAGATTTTCTTGAAAATTGCCTCAAATGATGATAATCCACTTGTTACTTTCAAAATAGGGGAAGGTGCGGCTGCCACAACATCAACACAAACCGAACTTACTTATGCATACATAAACGGACAACTTGTCGCTACAAACTCCATTTCAATCGTCACAAACGGTGAAAATGTGGGCAATGTGACCATTGAAGCCTATGTCTGTTCGTCTTACGAGAGCAATGCAGAAGTGATAACCGACTTGGATAAATTGTCTGTCCCTGCAGTCAAGGCAACACATGATATTACTATTATCAATTACACAGTTGACCAAATGACACTTGCGACCGACACAGAGAGCATATTCTTGGGCGAAACAACAAAATTGTATCTTAACAACACAAATGCTGAAGCGGGAAGTTTAAACCTTGGAATTGACCTTGTTTCAAGTGACGGCAAAACGACTAACCAACTTCAATCATTCTTAAACAAAAGTGTTTTTGTAAAATTTGACGACAGTTCTGTTGGCGGAATTATATCTCGTTCAAGCGGAACACAAGACGACATGAATGTAAATTATGGCTTAAACTGCATGTCTGGCTCCACTGAAATGGACGAATGGTACTTCAATTTGCTCGTAAATAACTATCAAAAATACCTCGATTATGTGTCAAATGGCAATAAAATCAAACTAACTGTAACATTTTACGACAAAGACGGCTCACTCGGCGAAACGCAGACAATAATCCAAAAAGATTTCTATCTTGTGCCAAAAATCACTGAAGTAGATAAAGTCGAGTCAACCCAATATAGCCTCACAGCCAAAAGCGGCGCCGAACTTAGTTTTAACAAAGACAAATACTCAATTAAGTTTGAAAACAACGCAACTCCAGTGGGCATCGCAAAAAATTTTGAAATAGTCCACTATGTAAAATGCAACACTCCAGCAGACGGAATAATTGTGCTTAATGGCGTAACAATTTCTTCTGAATACACTCAAACAACGCTAAACGGCGAAAATATCCTCATTCTCAAAACGCCAAACGCAGTAGTCACTGGCTCGGGGACATTCAAAATTTACTCACAAGCGTGCTACAAAGACGGGCAAAATATCTATTTCTTGGGTGAAAATTGCAACACAGATATTGAGGTCGTGGAAGCAATCGAGTATATTGATTGTTACTCTTACGAAAATGACCAGCCAGTAAACTTCACAAAATTTCAATTTGACGAAAACGAAAAAGACAGCGGCAAGAGCGTTACTCGTTACTTGTATGTTACAACTTCCAGCGAGCAACTTCCAAAACTCACAACATTTGTAAATAATAACAAATTGAAAGTCAATTTTAAGCAGATTTCTGGACTTGCTGACGAAACAAAATATAACAGTTCCACCCTTGGCGGCGGGCTTAAAGACCAAAACAAGAATACAATTTCATTTGGCAACTGGGAAGAAGTTAGGGAAGGTGGAGTTGTTGTAGGTTATAAAATTTCTTACACAATAGGCGAGGTCGTGACAATTCAAATTGACGGCAATCCAATTCAAAGCATATTTGAAATCAGCGTTTACCTTGACATCTCGCCAGTTGAAGTCACCACAAATTACAAAGTCGCAAGCGGCAATACAAAATCACTTCAATACGAAATTAAAGACAAAATCTTACAAAAAACAATTTTGTCACTTGACTCAATGGGGACTTCACAAGACAATCCAATTTCACTTACGGCAACAGTGAATGACGCTGGGCAACTGACATGGACAGGTGGAAATCTTTCCAACTTGACCTACGGCTTTGCTTACGAAGGGAACACCCCAGCAAGCATCTCTGGCTATAGTTACAAGTTTGCCTTTGAAGAAGGAAATTTGCCAAACAGCATATGCTCATTTACTGCTCTTGAAGGTTTCAAAGGTGGAATAAACTTCACCACTTTGCCTTATAAGGCGGAAGGTTACCTAGGAAAATTCACATTTTTGTGCCAAAATGCAAATAGCGACAACTCAATCATGCAATGGAATGAAAGTTTGGGACGCTTTGAACAGGTTGTCAACCCAAGTCTTGAAGCAAAAGTTTTGTATTTCAAATTGACCGGACTTAACCTTATTGTTGAAGCAAATTCCACCAAAATTTCTGGAATAAACGGCTCAAACATTCACATTTTAAAAGCAACAAACACTGATACAAATTATCTATTTACGCTCAAGAGAATTGAAGGCAACTCGCAAATTGACGTTTTGTCTGACGACTTTAGACAATTTTTGACCCTCGAAGCAGTTATGGGTAGCAAAGAAAATAACGACAAAGTGACCTTCTCTTTGGCTGACAACAACTTTGCAGTTAATGCAGATTTCATAGCAAGCAGTCAAGTTCTGTTCTCGTTCTCTTGCCAAAATTCAACAATCAAAATTTCAAGCAATGGCGAAGAATTATCCTCAATTTCAAGGGAAATTCTTGGAGCATTTGACGTTTCGCAAAAGGAGAGTACAACAGAAATAACCCTTGGCGAAACCGCAGAAAACGCTCTTCTTGCTCCAATGTTTGTAGGGCTCACAAAAGATAGTTATCTTGAAATAACCTATGGTGGTAAAGCAATTTTAACCGAAAATGACCCATTCGCTGCTGGCAGTTACACATTATCATTTATAAGGAAGTCAGATGAAACGGCGGAATGGCTTGTTTTGAACAATGACGGCACAATAACTCTCAAAGCAATAAATTCACTTGACGTTGTTCAAACTTCGTTTGTCGTGCGAATTGCATTAAAGTCGGATAGTTCAGTTTATCACGATTTTGAAGTAAATATCTATGCAAAATCAAGCATTTCAAACGAAGACTTGGTTGTAAAATATGCTGGGGAAGACGCAAATCCGAATGAAATAACCGCTGGTAAAAATAATGGGATTGCTTATAATAACGGAATTTCATTCCTCGAAAATAGTCAACTCGCAACTCTTGCAGAAAATTCAAAAATCATTTCAGTGACACTTGAAACAGTCTATGCAGAAGACGGAATAAAAAATTTCATAAAAACAACAAACAGTTCGTCAGACCTTGCCTTTGGCTTCTATAGCGGCGACCTAGCAACCGACCAAAGTGTTACAATTAAATTTACATTCACATTTGCTGACGGGGCAGGTGAATTTACAATTTCAAAGCAAATCATTGTTCGTAAAAACATTTCATTGTCACTCATCACAAATAGAAAATCTGAAACAAATCCAGACGGAAACGACGGGTTTGACTATAAATCAGGTGAAGTAATTAACATTTTCAAATCTAGCACATATATCTACACACAAAATGGCTCGGTGATAACCGCCCTTGACCTCTCAGACTACGCCGACAGCGACACAAAAGACAACCATCCACACATAAAAGACCTGGAAAATTTAACCCTCGGCACGGCTGGCGAACTCGTCTTAGTTGCAAGATTTAAGACAGAAGAGGACACCGAAGACATTGTTTCAGCCTCGTTTACTTTGGTTTATGAATATAACAATGACGGACTTGAGTATTCGCAAGACATAAAATTTGAGTTTGAAATAGGTTTGCTTTCATTATAGTAAATCTGTTTTTAAAAATCATTTTGGCATAAAAATATAGATTTTTATGGTTTAAATTTGAGTTTAAGAGGAAAATTTTAACTAAAATACAAAAAAAATTTAACTGAAATTTAAGAGAAGTTTAGAAAAACTGTAAAACAAAGGAGATAGAAAATGAATTTGTTTGAAAATCAAAATTATTATAATAAGGAGTCCTTTGACAAATTGAGTTTTGATGACCAAAAGGAGTTATTTTTGAGAATCAGAGCGTGGGTGCCTCAAGTTAGCGAAGATGTCAGATATAATAAGGACAAATATAAACGAGTTATCTTAAACAGAATTGAACAAATTTGCGCCTACGCTTGTTCGGGGCATATCCCATCGCAAGATTACATGGGGTACATTTATAAACGTGGTTTTGCAGATTTTTTCCCAATCAATTACAAAAGGTCACTTGAATGGAACATTATCGCTGCAAAAAACGGCAGCAAACTTGCTCCGCAAAAAATGAAGGCGTTTATGAGCCCAGCCATTGATATGATAATGATGAGTCCACGTTGGGGGCAAATCATTCGCTACAACGACTTAAACTTGTCAAATTATTTTTGGTTTTTGAGCCAATATGTCTGTGAAATTCTGTATGCGGACCTAAGTCTTGACCCAGTTGAAATGTCAAAAAAAGAACTCATTGAAGAAGACACGAACGAAAGGAAAATACGAATTTTCTTTGACAGATTTAGGGACAGAAGCGTTGAGGGGGCTATCGAAAATCTTGTAAAACAACTGCCAGAGGACATGCCAGAAGTGGAAGAAGAAGGTTTTGGCGAAGAACTTTTGCGTGACGAAAATGGCAGAAAGAAGGACGAAATGGACTTTGAAAGCATAAATATTGACGATATTTAACCAAATTTTTATACAAAAAACGATAATGGGCTATTCCACTATCGTTTTTTTGTTGCTTTTTTATGTTATCTTGTTTGGTTATCTTGATTGTTCTTCAGCGTTTTCATTTGAGTATGAATTTTGTCCAAGTTCATAAGTTTTTGAATTTATCGCTCGCAAAACATCTGATGCTGTATCAAAATCTAGCGTTGGAAATTCCAAAAAAAACATATTTTTCTTTTCTTTTTTGTCAAGAAATGCAGGGAACTCAAACTTGTTCATAAAGTGTAAAATTGCTGATGATACAACAACATCTTCAAATGAAAATTCGCCAGTGTGGTCAAAATATATGTTGGAAAGTAAGCTTGAAATTTGATCAAGTCCTACTGTATTATTTAATCTTTCTTCAAGTTCTGTTTCCGAGCCGCCAAAAATTATGCCCGTGTCTGAAAGTGAATAATTGTGGCTTAAATCTTGATTTTGACGACAATATGATTCAAGCAAGTACGCCCCAGAATAGAGAACTTGTAAATCTTGAGGTTTGTTGCGTGCCGCTGGAAAATTAAAAATAAGTTTGTGAAGTTGTCTGTAGTTTTTCATAATAGCCCCTTTTGTTTTACGCTATATTTTAGCATATTTTCAAGCTTTTTTCAATAGGGAGAGATAGAAAATTATACCCAAATTTTGCATATAAATGATAGAAAAATCGTTATTTTTTATTTATATAACAATTTTTTACAAAATAGGCAAAAAGTTTGCATAGTTTTCTTGCAAAGACAAAAACTACTTACAAGATTTAAAAGGGGTTTTTGTTATGAGTTGCGGAATGGTTAGAAAAGTTGATGAACTTGGACGTGTTGTTGTTCCAAAGGAAATGAGGCGTGTGCTTGGAATTAAGCCGGGAAGTTCGATTGAAAAGGACAATAATGTTGTTTTAAAAAAGTTTTCTGAAATTGAGAACTTGGAGTTTTTTGCGCAAATTATTGCCGATACACTGTTTGAAATGACAAATAATCCCGTTCTAGTTTGTGATGACGAAAAAGTTGTTGTTTCAAAGGGAATATCTAAAAAAACGATTGATAATGCCGTTTTGAAAGAAATTTTTGAGCAAGAAATGATAAATGAAGTGAATTTCGCAGGCTATTCAAAGGGGTTTTCTACAGATATAAAAAGTGACGGGAATGTTTGCGGATACATATTTATGCTTTCAAATGAAGAACTGAGTAAAGAAATTAAAAAAATGTGTGAAGTTGCGTCAAAAATATTTGCGAAATCAATCTGTTCGTGAGGCGTAAATGAAAAAACAATCTTTCATAACGGGAGCAATCATCCTTACAATAAGCGGCATTGTTTGCAAAATTTTGGGCGCTTTGTACAAAATTCCACTTACAAATATCTTAGGCTCGCAAGGAATGGGAATTTATTATATAATTTTCCCAGTTTACGCTTTTTTGCTAACTTTTGTTTCTTCTTGTTTTACTATTTCAATATCTAAAAAAGTTTCTTCCGCTATGGCAGATGACAACTTTTCTGCTGCACATAAATATTTCAAAGCGTCACTTTTGTTGCTTTTTACATTGGGGCTTGGGCTAAGTCTTGTGATGATTGTCCTCGCAAAACTCATTTCTCACCTTCAAGGGCTTTCAAACATTTATGTTTGTTATTTTATTGTTGCACCTTCGATAATTGCTGTTGCTGTGCAAAGTGCATTTAAAGGTTTTTTTCAAGGATTGCAAAATATGACTCCGTCTGCAGTGTCGCAAGTGGTGGAACAAATTGTAAAATTAACTGTTGGATTTTCGCTTGCAAGTTTGCTTGTGGGGAAAAGTGTTCTTTGGGGTGCATGCGGGGCATTAGTTGGTATATTAGTTTCAGAAATTGGCACATGTGCATATTTTGCTGTGTCATATTTCGCTTTTAAGATAAAAAACAAGGATTTATATACAAAAAACAAGCAAAAAGAGGGTAAAAAACGGGTTAAAAACGATATTAAAGCCAAAGCTGAGTCGCAAGGAAAACTTATGAGAGAAGTGTTTTCAAATGCAGTGCCTTTTATGTTAAGTTTGCTTATCATTCCACTTTCGCTTGTTGTTGACAGCTTTTTGATTGTAAATATACTAAAATCAATGGGGTTCGATAAGTTTTTTGCAACCGCACTTTTGGGGTTGAATTCTGGGGTCGTAAGTACTCTTGTTGGGCTTCCAGCAACCGTTTCATCATCACTTTGCACCACCATTGTCCCATATATAACTTACTCCATTGCAAGTGGAGATATGGCGTCCGTTTCGCAAAAAATTTGTATGGCACTCAAGTTAACTATTATTGTCTCGCTCCCATGTTTCTTTGTTTTTGTGTTCTTTTCGCCAAATATTATAAAAATTTTATATTCTTTTGAAAGCGTTTATGAGTTTAATGTTGCAAGTTCACTGCTTATGATTTCAAGCATAAATGTCCTATATCTTTCAATTTTGCAACTGACTATAGCCATATTGCAAGCGTTTGGAAAAACATATATTCCAGTTGTAAATTTGAGCATTGGATTGTTATTTAAAGTGATTTTTGAGTTAATTTTAATCAATATCCCTTATCTTAATATTTCAGGTGCCATTGTTTCAAATATTGTCTGCTATTTTGTCCCATGCATGTTAAATGTTATTCAGATTAAAAAACTTGCTTTACTTAGCCCAAGTTTGTGGCAGACGTTCATTTCTCCTACAATTTCAAGTATTATTATGATTGGGGGAATATATGCAAGTTTGCTCATAATTACACATGTTTTGTCATACAGATTAAGTTCACTCGTTGCATTTGTTATTGGAGCAATAATCTATTTTGTTTGCATTATGTTGTTTAAAACTTTCTCTAAAGATGAAAGGCGTGCTTTTACTCTTTTTAGGCTAAAAAAGAAATCAATTTGACTACGAAAACAATTTAATTGTTAAAATTTGTATCGCAGAAGTTAAAAGGCATAATTGCTATAACACGCATTATAAGCGAAAGATAGGAAATATTTGTAAAATAAAATGAAATTGCTATATTTGCTAATTGTCGCATTATCAGCGAAAAGCGTGAAATATTGTATGTCTTGTGGCTTTCTTTGAACTATAAATAATTTTAAACTGCTAACAGAAATTTGATTGTGGGGTGTAATAGGAATAGTGCGTAAGATAGGACGAAAAATTATACTGAAGTTTAGTTGTTTTTTTATCAAAAATTGTGTTTAAAAAGTCTAAAATTGTGTTGCGAAATGTTTTAAGATTTTTGTTATATGTGATAAAATATCAATATGAAAATAGGAAAATTTGAAACAAAAAGTGATGTTTTTTTAGCCCCTATGGCGGGTGTAAGTGATGTGGCGTTTAGGGAACTCTGTCGCAAGTTCGGAGCAGGACTGACACCTACAGAGATGATAAGTGTTAAGGGCTTATACTACAACAGTAAAAATTCACAGAAAATGCTAGAAATTTCTCCGCTTGAAAAGCCTAGTGTTGTGCAACTTTTTGGGCATGAACCTAGGGTGTTTGAAGAAGTTTTTAAAATGGGAATTTTGGATAAGTTTGACATCATTGACTTAAACATGGGTTGTCCGGCGCCAAAAATTTGGAAAAACGGGGACGGAAGTGCATTGCTTAAAAATATTGATTTGGCAAGAGAAATTATTGAAACTTGTGTCAAGTTTTCGGGTAAGCCTGTTATGGTGAAATTTCGAAAGGGCTTTGGCGAACATGATGACATATTGGTGCAGTTTGCTAAAATGTGTGAAGAAGCGGGTGCAAGTGCAATAACTGTCCACCCAAGAACAACTTATCAAGGTTACAGTGGGAAAATTGATGTTGAAGACATCGCAAAGGTCAAAAGAGCGGTTAAAATTCCCGTTATTGGAAATGGTGATGTCCGAAATTATGACGACTATTTGAAAATGAAGCAAACGGGCTGTGACGCTGTGATGATTGGGCGTGGGGCTGTTGGACATCCAGAACTCTTTTCTAAATGTTGTGGAATTGAGCCACCATTTGTTGGACTGGACTCATCTAGAGAACATATTGAAATTATCAGAAAATATTTTGATGACAACTATATTGTTAAAAACTTCAAGCGACACGCTTTTTCTTATGTTGACGGCATGGGTGCGGTGGAAAAACGAAAGAAAATTGCACTTTCGAGAACCGCAGAAGAACTCGAGAAAATTCTGTTTGATGAATAAATATCTAAAAATTGATAGGAAATTTTGTTATTTTTCCAGTTTTATGCTCAATTTTGTTCACAAATGCTTCAAAAATTGCTAAAATAAAGTGATTTTAATGAATTTCTGAGGTTTATTTGCAAGAAAGTATGCTTTTTAGACGGGAAAAAATGATTTTTAAGCAATAAAATGATGATTTTCGTAAATTTTCGGTAAATATTTGAAAAAAGATAAAAAGAGGAATTTTAAATGAAAAAGACAATTAAAGATTTGGAACTTGAAGGAAAGAAGGTGCTTTTGAGGTTGGACCTTAATGTGCCAATCAACACAGAAACACACGAAATTACAGACTGCACAAGAATTATGGAAAGTTTGGGGACGATTAACTACCTCTGTGAACATGGGGCAAAAGTTATCATTTGCTCGCACCTTGGAAGACCTGACGGAAAAGTTAACCTAGATTATTCCTTAGAACCTGTTGCGGACAAACTTGGAAAACTTATTAAAAATAAAGTGACCTTTTCTCATGACACAGTGGGAAAGGAAGCAAAGAAACTTACTTCCGAAATGGAAAACGGCGATGTTGTTGTGCTTGAAAATTTGAGATTTGACAAAAGGGAAGAAGAAAATGACAAGACTTTTGCAAAAGAACTTGCAAGCCTTGCAGACATTTTTGTTTTTGACGCCTTTGGCACTTCGCACAGAAAACATGCTTCAACTTATGGTGTGGCAAGTTTCCTTCCAAGTGCAGTCGGATTTTTAATTGGCAAAGAACTTAAAGTCATTGGCAAAATTTTGTCCAACCCTGATAGACCACTGGTTGCTGTTCTTGGCGGGGCAAAGATTGAAGACAAAATTCCAGTTATCGAAAATTTGCTTCCACGTGCAGACTACATTTTGATTGGCGGGGGCATGGCATATACTTTTGTTAAAGCAAAGGGCGGCAGTGTTGGTTGCTCGCTTGTTGACGAAAGCAAAATTGAACTTGCAAAGTCGTTACTTGAAAAAGCGGGGGATAAAATTGTTCTTCCAAAAGATAATATTTGCAATACAAGCATTGATAGCGCAAGCAAGCCAAAGAAATTCGCTTCGGACAAAATCCCAGAAAACTATATGGGACTTGACATTGGACCAAAGACCATTAGACTTTTCAAAAAATATATCAAACGTGCGGGGACTGTTGTGTGGAATGGACCAATGGGCGTTTTTGAAAAGGAACAATATGCTCATGGCACAAACAAAATTGCAAAATATGTTGCAAAAACAAAGGCATTTACATTTGTTGGTGGCGGCGATAGTGCTGCAGCAGTCGTGAAAACTGGTTATTCAAAAGAAATCAATCATCTTTCAACTGGCGGTGGAGCAAGTTTGAAATTGCTTGAAGGGGGAGTGCTTCCTGGCATTGAGGCGATTCAAAATGTTGAAGACGAAGTTAAAGTTGAAGTACCAAAAACAAAGACTTCAAAAACTGCCACAAAATCAACTGAAAATAAATCTGATGTAAAAAAGGCATCAGTAGAGAAGAAGTCTGAAACAAAGAAAGTGGCTGTAAAGAAAGATACAAAAAAGACAGAAAAGAAAGTAACAACTAAAAAGACCGCCGCAAAACCAGCGAAGAAAACAGAAAAGACCGTTAAGGCGAGCGTGAAAAGTGGCAAAACTGTGGCAGCCAAAAAGACAGTTGCTGCAAAGACTAAAGACGCAAAAATTGCGAGAGTTGCACAAAAGCCAAGAAAGACTGCTCAAATGATAAAGAGCAACAATAAGGGAGAATAAATGGCAAAAACGGATAATTCCAAAATGCAAAACAAGCCAACTGTCCTTATTGTTATGGACGGGTTTGGAGTTCCAAAAGATATTAGTCGCAGCGGTATAACTGCAGAAAATACCCGAAATATTCAAGAATTATGTGCCAAATTTCCAAATACAAAGATTAGAGCGAGCGAAGAATATGTTGGACTTCCAAAAGGGCAAGCGGGAACAAGTGAAGTGGGACATATGACCATTGGAAGTGGGCGTGTAACTTATCAACCACTTGTCAGAATAAACAAGGAAATTGAAACGGGTAATTTTTACAAAAATAAAGAGTTCCTAAAAGCCATAAATTATGCAAAGAAAAACAATAAGAAAATTCACCTCATCGGCATACCAAGTGACGGCGGAATTCACTCGCATATAAATCACCTTTTTGCCTTGCTTGAACTTTGCAAAGAGCAAAAAGCGGACAATGTGTTTGTGCATTTTGTTGGTGACGGCAGAGATACCCCACCAAAAAGTGCAAAAAAATACATTCGCATGGTGGAAAAAAAGTCAAAAGAACTGGGCGTTGGGAAAATTGCAACAGTAGTCGGCAGATTTTATGCTCTTGACAGAGATAAAAACTGGGACAGAAACAAACTTGCCTATGAACTTTGGACAATGGGAAAGGGAAAGCAATTTGATAACATAAATAAGGCTATAGACGCTGCATATGCTTCGGGCGAAACAGATGAATTCTTAACCCCAATTTGTATGACGGAACAAGGGAAACCTATTGCAAAAATTGAAAAGGGCGATGTTGTGTTTTCATATAATTTCAGGGCAGATAGGGAAAGACAACTGGCATATATTTTGGCGGAAGATAATGACTTAAATTTTGTTAAACCGCTTGACTTATATGTTGTTACAATGACAGAATATGACGAGCATTTTTCAAAAGTCCATGTTGCATATGGGACGGAAGTTCATAAGAATATTTTGTCAGAAGTCTTAAGCAGAAACGGTGTAAAACAAGCAAAAATTGCCGAAACGGAAAAATATGCACATTTAACATTTTTCTTCAATTCTGGAAAGCAAGACCCATATGAAGGGGAAGATAGATTTTTGATTGACTCTAAGAAAATGGCGAGTTATGCAAAATGCCCAGAAATGGGTGCAGAGCGAATTGCAAGCAAAGCACTTGAAATTTTGGACAAATATAAATTTGTTGCAATCAACTTCGCA
>ERZ808245.145-NODE-145-length-41677-cov-4.049613_pt1 | contig 41677 bp, 39 predicted proteins | sample MGYA00521243_ERZ808245 | MGnify/ENA primary metagenome ERZ808245 (study PRJEB31516, sample SAMN03275576) | gut metagenome | biome: mammalia-associated habitat; material: feces | host: Papio cynocephalus | place: Kenya | collected 2012-07-07 ... | reverse complement strand
ATTTTATTTTACCGTATGCGATTTGTCCAGATACCGTTGCAAATATTTTCCCGTCAGCGATTCGGGCACTGCGGCGACCTGCTCTGGCGTACCTGTGGCAATTACGCGACCACCACCCGCACCACCGGTCGGGCCCAAATCAATCACCCAATCCGCGGTTTTAATCACGTCCAAGTTGTGTTCAATAACGATAACTGTATTCCCTTGGTCAACCAGTTCGTGCAACACAGACAGCAACATCTTGATATCTTCGAAATGCAATCCCGTTGTTGGTTCATCCAATATGTAAATCGTCTGGCCCGTGCTGCGCGCCGCCAATTCCTTGGACAATTTGATACGCTGGGCCTCGCCCCCTGACAAATCCAAAGAACTCTGGCCCAATTTGATATAGTCCAACCCAACGCGTTTCAGTAATTCCAATTTGCGCGAAATCTGGGGCACATTGATGAACAAATGATACGCCTCGTCCACCGTCATATCCAACACATCTGCGATGGATTTGCCCTTGTATTTAACCGCCAACGTTTCTTCGTTATAACGCGCACCGTGACATTTATCGCATTCAACATACACATCGGCCAAGAAATTCATTTCAATCTTTATCTGGCCATCACCCTGACACGCCTCGCATCGACCGCCCTTGACATTAAACGAAAAGCGACCAGATGTGTAGCCGCGGGCCTTGGCCTCGGGCAAGCCGGCAAAGAAATCACGAATATTTGAAAACACACCTGTGTATGTCGCAGGATTACTGCGCGGGCTGCGTCCGATGGGCGACTGGTCAATGTCAACAACCTTGTCCACATTTTCCATACCGCGAATGATATCGTGCGCACCCATTTCAATCTTGGAATTATACAGCGCGCGCATCAATGCCGGATACAGCGTGTCCAACAACAATGTGGATTTGCCAGACCCAGACACACCGGTCAGCGCAATAAATTTACCCAGCGGAAATTCCACATCAATGTTTTTCAGATTGTTTTCACGCGCCCCAACAATGGTGATTGATTTGCCATTGCCACTGCGACGCTTTTTCGGCACGTCAATTTTGCGCTTGCCGGTCAGGTATTGCGCCGTCAGTGAATCTTTGCATTTCATCACCTGTGCTGGCGTACCGGCGGCGACAACATTACCACCATTTACACCCGCCCCACGACCAATATCAACCAAATAATCCGCCGCGCGCATTGCATCTTCGTCGTGTTCAACAACAATCACCGTATTGTCTTTGTCACGCAGCATCTTTAACGTTTCCAACAGTTTGTCATTATCACTCTGGTGCAGGCCGATTGACGGTTCGTCCAAAACATACAACACACCGGACAGTCCACTGCCAATCTGGGACGCCAAACGAATACGCTGCGCCTCGCCCCCAGACAATGTTCCCGCCATACGAGACAACGTCAGATACCCCAACCCCACATTCTGCAAGAATTGCAAACGTAACGTGATTTCGCGCAAGATAACGCGCGCAATATCATTTTCTTTCTGGGTCAGATGATTTGGCAAATCCGTGAACCAGCGCAGCGAATCATCAACCGCCAAATCACATGCGTCCATAATGTCAAATCCATTGATTTTGACACACAACGCCTGAATATTCAGACGTTTACCATGACACATCGGACACGGTTTTTCCGACTGATATTTGGCCAATTCGGCCTTCATTGCCTCTGATTCCGATTCGCGCCAACGACGTTCAATATTTGGAATTACACCCTCGTACGGCTTTTCATAAACAAAACCGTTCCAGTTGATTTTAATCGGTTCATCACCACTGCCGTACAGAATCAGGTTCTTTTGTTCCGCGGTCAATGTATGCCACGGCTTTGACAATGGAATCTTGTACTTTTTATGCAGCGCATCCAACAAATGGTCAAATTGACTGAGCATACCACCACGCGACCACGGCGCGATTGCACCGTCCAGAATTGATTTAGACGGGTCTGGAATCACCAAATCGGGCGACATATTCAACTGTACACCCAAACCATCACAGGACGGACACGCCCCCAATGGCGCATTAAAAGAAAACAAACGTGGTTCAATTTTCGGCACGGTAAAACCACTGACCGGACATGCATAATTCTGGGAATACAGCGTATCTTCGTTTGTGTCCAAACGACGCACCAATACCGACCCAGGGACAAGGCGCAACGCCCCTTCAAACGACGCGTACATACGACTGCGAAATTCGTCCACGTCACCGCTGTCGGCATCCGCCGCCGGCATTGCCAAGCGGTCAACAATCACAAATATATCGTGCTTTTTATTCTTGTCCAACGCCGGCACAGATGACAAGTCATACAATTCACCATCAACAATCGCGCGCTGGTAACCTTGCTTTATCAAGAACGCGATTTCTTTCTTGTATTCACCCTTGCGCGCACGTACCAACGGGGCCATGATATAAATTCTCGTGCCGGCGGGAATTTTCATCGTCCAGTCGACCATTTCGGCAATCGTCTGGGATTTAATCGGCAATCCCGTCACCGGCGAATGCGGCACACCCACACGCGCCCACAACAAACGCAGGTAATCATAAATTTCCGTCACCGTACCAACGGTCGAACGTGGATTTTTAGATGTTGTTTTTTGTTCGATGGAAATCGCGGGTGCTAACCCCTCTATCAAATCAACATCGGGCTTTTTCTGCATGTCCAAGAATTGACGTGCATACGACGACAATGATTCAACATAACGACGCTGCCCCTCGGCATAAATGGTATTAAACGCCAGCGACGATTTGCCGGATCCCGACACGCCAGTAAAGACCACCAATTTATTTTTTGGCAGATCCAGATTGACATTTTTAAGATTATTTTCGCGTGCACCGCGAATTTTAATTATTCCACTCATGATGTTAAATATAGAAAAAATATCGCGTTTTTCAATACAAAGGGCGAAATTTCTTTCGCCCCTGAATTTGTTCTTGAACTTGGTTTTATTCTGCTGTCGCCATCAATTTTTCAGGGCTCAGAACAATTCCACTTTTACGGGCGTGATTTGCACCGACCTTTGGGGCTAACTTGCCATTTACCCAAACGTCAATCCCGCCGGCATTACCGAATGTAGCGGTGTATTTGCCACCCGCAGGCACATAATACACGTCCCCAGGCAACAAAACACGGCTCAGTTCTGTGCGGCCACGGGCATCTTTGACCTCTACCCATGCGCCGGTTTCATTGGCATCGCGATTCGCCTGCAAAATAACATTGGCCTTGGCGCGGTTATCTGTGCCAAAGCGTTCGCGTACCGCAACATTGTATGCGGGTTCTGTGCTGACCGCGACAACCGGATTGTCCACCACAGATGTGTCCGCCGGCGCGTCTTCGTCCGCTGCACCCGACGCCAAAACAACCACCAACACAATCAGCAAAATCAACGTAGCGACGCCCGCCGCGAACCATTTCCAGTGCGTACGAACATATGACCACGCCGCCGCAAACACTTCACGCACTGATGCCCCCGCATTATGATGCGCATTTGATTCGCACGCCGCCGCAGCCGCGTCATTTTTATCTTCTTTCTCAGAATGAATCTGGCATTCGTTCGACAGACCCATTTCGTGCTTTAACTTGTTCACGATTTCATCCGGATTCAATCCCAATTCCATTGCATAATTACGCGCAAAACCCAAAATATAAACAGGTTCCGGAATCACGCTGTAATTGCCATCTTCCAATGCCTGCAAAAATTCTTCGCGAATGCACAACTGTTTGGAAATAGTCGGAATTTCACGTTTGCGACGACCGGTTGTACGCGCATTGCGCAGCATTTCGCCAACCGTCAATTCAACCTGAACATCTGTATTATTTTCATTCATGTCTGTCATTTCTGTCTTTTCCCTTGTTACACCCTATCATAAACCTATATTTCGGCAACGCAACCCCAAAATTCGCGAATGGTATCACGCAACACATCGGCATCCGTTATCTGGTTCACACGAATGCGAAATTCAGACGAATTTGGCCGCCCCGCAGAATACCACGCCGCATGCTTGCGAAACATCGGCACGGCAACCGACGGCCCATAATATTCAATCGCATATTGCAGGTGGCGTAACACCACATCACCAACATTTTCCGGCGCGCATTCACGCCCCGCAATTTGCCCCAGAACCCATGGCCGCCCCAACATTGCACGCCCAACCATCACACCGGCATAGCCCAGTTTTTCCATATCTGCGGCGTCCTGCGCGGTTGCAATATCGCCATTTGCAATAATTGGAATCGGGGCATCTGACACATCTGGGTGCACCGCCGGCCCGACATATAACTGGGCACGCGTGCGTCCGTGTAACGTTGCAAATTTCACACCACTGTCCGCCGCAATCCGCACCAAATCCGCCCAATCACGATTCTGGTCGTCCCAGCCCAAGCGAGTTTTCACAGACACGGGAATTTCCACCGCACGCACCACCGCCGACATAATCCGCCCCGCCAACGCATGATCACGCATCAGGAACGCGCCCGCCCCCGCGCGCGTTGCAACCTTTGGCACGGGACACCCCATATTGATATCAATCCACTGCGCCCCCGCATCTTGCAAGATTCGCGCCGCGTCCGCCATCAACGCGACATTCGCACCAAAAATCTGTGCACCGACCGGCCCTTCGTCGTCATATCTGTCGAAATTACGTGGGCAATTTTTATGTGCCGCAACCAACGAATGGCACGAAATCATTTCCGTCACCAACGGCGCATTTGGTGCAAACGCACGCAAGACCCGCCGAAACGGCCGATCAGTAATTCCCGCCAACGGTGCAGCAAAAATTTGATTATCACTAAACATTTATGATATAATGCCATCTATGAGGGAAAAAATCAAAAATTTCTTTGGATTCATCGGGCGCGCATGGACGGCCGGTTGGCGGGGCAAGGTTGGCATTCTGATGTTGGCGTTTGCGCTGTTTATGTTTGTGCGCATATTCTGGGGCACGGTCAATGTCCAGAAATTCATTGTGAACATATGGCGTCTGAATACAGAGGAAACACAACTGATGGCGGAACAGGAAAAATTAAACACCCTGAACCGACATATCGATTTACTGCAACATTACAGTTCTGATTATGTCGAAGAATTGGGATTAAAATACCTGAACGTCGGCGATCCAAAATTCAAGATATTAAAGATATAAAAATCCCACATTGCGTGGGATTTTTTCTTTATCAATTCAACCATATGAATGCGATATTCAGGTACGCCGCAAAAATCATCCAAATAATATACGGCCAAACCAGATACGATGCCCACTTGGAAAACGGACGGAACGCACGCATCATCAGGGTTGCCACGAATATCAGCGCAATCAGCACAACCAACGCCCAACCAATCATGTGCGCGCCAAAGAACACGTATGACCACAACGCATTCAACACCATCTGGGCCAAGAATAACAGATACGCACGCCCCTTGGACAAACGTGTTTTTTCATTTCGTATGACCAAGAATAATGCAATCCCAAGCAGTGCATATAAAATCGCCCACGCCAATGCAAACACCCAACCGTCGGGCGTCACAATGGACTTGTTCAGCATATTATACCACGCGTCAGACGCACCATTCGGCGAATACATACTGCCAATCGCCCCTGGGATAAAAGAAACAATCATTGCAAAGATAAATTGAAAAACGCGTCGCATGTGGGCTCTCCTTTGAACTCTGTACACGCACATTATACGCGCACACCACGTCGACCGCCACAGGAACAAATTCTATTTCCGCATCATACGCGCATGCACTTTCATAAACACACGCACCAACGGTTTCATAATTTCTGGCAAATGATAGAAATGCATCAACACCAATCCAACATTGCGCGCCACGACGTTCGCACCGATTGGACTGAACACATCGCCAACATACCAACGCTTGGCCCACAGAAATTCCACCAACGCCAATTCGCGAACATGCTTGCGCGACACGCGCACGCCCGTCTGCCGTTGATACTCGCGCAAAAATTCGCGATACAGCCGCCCATTGCGCGACAACGAAAACAGAACCAAATCGCGTCCGCGTTCATATATGCCACAATTACAGAAATCAAACACACCCTTTAACCGACCATCAGGATACACAACGGAATTTGCACCCTTTAATCCCATGTGAACCAACACCATATCAGATTTATCAATCGGCGCATTTACAACACGATTGTACATTTCACGAAAACGACGCAACTGGCGCGCGGTCATAAAAGGTTTCAAATATGGCACAACCAAATCAAAATCAATGTATGGCACGCCATCACGCACCGCGGGCACGGCACGCACCAACGCATCCGTATCAATCGAATGCAACTGTGCCAAAAATTGCGCCGCCGACCGCGCCAGGTTGCGCTGGCGCACGGGCGAAAATTGAAACTTGTGCCACGACCAACGTTCACCCATCAGCATTTCATGCACGGCATATTGAAATCCATCGCGATGAACAATTTGAATATCAGGCACTTGAACATCAACGTACGGTTGAACAAAGTGGCAGATATCTGCATCCTTGGCATAAATAGAAATATTTTTACTGGTAAAACGAAATACGCGCGTACCAACACGAAATGCATCAGAATCACTGCCCTGCCCCAAATATTTAATCTTTTCGTTTGGGTAATTTTTTTCCAAGAAAGCAACAATGTCTTGCTGTGCCATTTTCGTCCCCATTATAAAAAAATTTGCGCAACGCCGGCGCATTTACATTTTGGCGCAATACAACAATGCATTCGGGTCGCTCGGTGTTTGACACACCTGCGCGGCATTCCTGACGGCTCGCCTGCGCAAACAATGCTTGGCTTGCCTACTCATTGTCAGAACCGCTCCCTGTCGCAGGTTCGAATCTAAGTCCCCCGCAACGTGCAAATCCTGTGACTACGCTTTTAATCTTGGCGCGCCCTGCAGGATTGGCTGACGCCGCCCTTGCAAAATTTGCTGGCGCAAACCGGCATACTCCCGTCTGCCTTTTTGCGTCGGGTCGAACCGCTCCCTGTCGCAGGTTCGAATCTAAGTCCCCCGCAACGTGCAAATCCTGTGACTACGCTTTTAATCTTGGCGCGCCCTGCAGGATTCGAACCTGCGACCTGCGGATTAGAAATCCGATGCTCTATCCAGCTGGGCTAAGGGCGCACAGCCCATATTCTATACTATCTTTCGGCAAATTTCAAGTTTTGCATAAACCACAAAAAAACACCGCTCGAACGGGCGGCTTTTTTTATCATGGTCTATTCACCCCAAGACCAACCAGATTCTGGTTCTATCTCCGGTTTTATCTCCGGTTTTATAGCCCTTGTTTTTCCATAATATACCTCTCTAGCACGCACCCCTGCTTCGGCGATAACTTCTTTTAATAGCACTATACTGAAAAAAGCAGCCACGATCCAGAAACCGTACCCTATCCAATAGAAAAAGTCCAAACCTCCCCACCTATTAGCATCACTCACAGCAATGCTTATGCACACCCCGCCAAAGAATCCCATAGCAAAAGCAAACCAAAAATAACCAGGCCAATATATGGGCGAGATTTGTTCTTTTTTAGAAACATTTTTCATATTTTTTGTACCGTTACTCATTTTTTTCTCCTTTTTTATTTATTTAAAATCACCTTCTATCACAAATGGCGATATTTGCGTTTGCATATCTTCTGCTATGTTTACACTTCTGTACAAATGCAAATACTTTTTTGCCCTTGTTGTTGCAACATAAAACAAGCGTCGTTCTGCCTCAACCTCCTCTGGCGGAACAATACTCGTATTACTTGGGAAACATGGCCAGATACCATCAATACAATCTAACACAATGACCTTTCCGAACTCTTGTCCTTTCACTCTTAGTGCAGTCGACAAAATTATTCTTGGTTTTTCTTCAATCAATATGTTGTCATTATCTGCCGAACATGCCGCCCGATCTATTGCCCTATTAAAGTCGTCAACAAACCCATCAAAATCTTTGTCATATTTAGCGGCAAACGACAACAAGCTTGCCAACGGTGGGTCTTTGTAATACAGATCCTCTAACGAACGGTTATAATTTTGTTGAAATCCGCCAAAGCAACCTAACAACACCGCTAAGGTATCATATACATTTTCTGCTTTCATAAATTTATCCAACGCAACATGAAAATCTACGACATAATCACGTAAGAAAACCTTTTCAAACCTAGGTTGTTTTTCCCCTAAAAACAACAAGATTTTGTCTATATTATCGATTGTAGCATAATTTGCATTTAGGGCTCTATAAAGTGTATCTCTGGCCTCTTTATAAAATTCGTTCTTGCTAAACATACAGACCAAATCTGTCAAATCACCCGGCCCAAGTTTCGATTTCCTTTTTATGTCCATCGCCCTATTCAAATTTGCCGCAGCTGATGTATAGAAAAAAGCCAAGTCATCACTTACAGAATATGAAATATTTTCCTTGGTCAGCAGAATTTGATACGGCAATAATGCAGATTTTTTACGCGATAATACTGCAACTGTTTCATCAGAATTATTGGCCAATGTTGCTTTTATGTCCTGAATAATGGCGTCTACCATATTTTCTGCTCCATCATATTCCTTTAATTGTATTTCCGCTTGAGCAACTGATGATTTTGCCACAACATTTTTATCAACGCGATTTTGATTATTTTTAATCAATTTCATTGATTTCTCTACAATGTTTGCTGGTGAACGAAAATTTTCATCTAATACAAACGTCTTGAATTTTGCACCAAAAATTTTTTCTGGGTGCAATATAAAATATGGACTAGCGCCCCTAAATTCATAAATAGCTTGGTCATCATCACCAACAATGACCAATGACGCACCCGTTATTTGTTGTAGATTTGATATCAACTGTAAATCTAGTGGAGATGTATCCTGAAATTCATCGATAAAAATATAATCAATCTTCGCCGCGCCTGTACGCTTTTGTTTTTTTCGGATTTTTTGCGCTAAATCTACATTTGCAAAATATTTTTGATCGTCAAATGTATATTGACCTGTTCCTAACATTTGTTCACAGCAGTCACACCAAAAAGGAATCCAATGTCTGACTATATATTCATGTTTACGGTCATCAGGTTTATCTAGCTCTTTTTTGCCGATCAATAACAAAACCTGACGCATAATCGCGCTGTAATATCTGTACAATGAAACCCTTTTTATAAATTGCACATGTTCCTTATAAATCTCCATGTTTTTAGAAAAATTTCGCGAAAAGTCGGTATGTTTGAAACCTATGTTCTTAAACTCATCTATCAGTTCCAAGATTTTTTCACTATTATGAACTCTGGCACGCTTTGTCAACAAAGGTTCATATTTGTCACTATAAGCCGCTTTTGTCCATATTGGTTGTAATGTATTTAATACATACCATTTTGTATCTTTTCCAGACACGATTCGCGGGTTTCTTAATACGTTTGCTTTTATATAATTATTTCCCCAACTGTTCAATGTATGAACTGTCACACAAGTATCGTTATCGCAACGTGTTCTTATTTCTTCGGCGGCATTTCTTGTAAATGTAAAAATTGATATTTTTACCTTTGGATTATCACTGAACAATTTCTTTGCTTTTTCAACAATTGAAAAAGTTTTTCCGCATCCAGCTGGTGCCAGCAAACGAATAAACGCTTCCTTGCTATTTACAAAACTCATTTGTGCTTTTGTCATCGCCATTTTATTGTCCTTTCACATAAAAACACCACCTGGGCAATGCAGGTGGTTGGAGGTTCAGAACTATAATATGGTATAGCGGGCTTATTTTGATATATCACCACTCTCCAACCAGCAGTTGGAGGTATTTTTATGTCCACCACGGACACCATATTCAGAGGTTCTGACGCCCCAACACGGCATCGCCATGTCGTTGTATATTCTATCATTGATGCGAATTTTTTCAAGGCGATATTTATACACAAAAAAACACCGCCCGAATGGGCGGCGTTTTATCCGTTGATTTGTTAACTCAGTACGTTGCGTTTCAGTTTCAGCAATTCGATATACATGTATATATCTGATGCCGCATACAGCAACAATGTTATGGCCAGATAATACACAATCGCGATTGGTGCCGCCAATGGCCAGAACAACAATGCCACCGCCAGTGCGACCAGCGCAACTGCGATAATCAGGTCAATAACCCAATGACCAAAACGGGCGCGCGCCATATTGATGGCGAACACCAGTGCACGCAGCGCCTTGAACAAAAACAGCACTACGAAAATCAATGTCAGTCCGATAATCGAACCCGTTGGGTACACACAGAACACAACACCCAACGCAATATTTACCAGACCAAATATCACGTCAATCCAGCCACCGCCGATATTACGTGATACAATAAAACCCGAAATCGTGCGATACAATCCGAACAATATCAAACCGATACCAATAACGAATGTCAGCACGTTCAAAATTGGAACAGGATTGAAAAACATCCAAATCGCCGCAATACCAAACAACAACCCTTCGCATACCAACAATGGTGCGGATTTGTTATACATACGTTCAACCGCGGCCGCGATTGGATCGGATTCTGTGCGACGACTGCGCACATTCCGCACGCGCTTTGGCGCAGATTTTTTAACTTGCTCTTTCTTTGGCATAATGCAACTCCCTTTCCTGTTGACGTGGTTATTGTAGTACTTTTGTTTTCGATTTTCAAGCAAATCACGCCAAACGCCATGGGCACTTTTTCATAAAAGTATAACACAAACAAAAAACGCGCCGGTGTGGCGCGTTTGTTTTTGAACTTGGCATTCCCAATTTTTAGAATGGAATTTCGTCGTCCAATGGTGTTGTCTGGATTTCTTCACGCTGTGCGGCGGCCGGCGCAGACGCCATATCGCCACCCATGTTCTGGGCATCCAAACTTTTTGCGCCCGACAGGATTACCATCTGGCCGGAAAATGGATTCAAGACCACTTCGGTTGTGAATACATCTGCACCCTGTTGGTTCTGCCATTTGCGGGTACGCAAAGAACCCTCCAAATACAGCTTTGTGCCCTTTTGCAACATGCGTTCTGCAACCTCTACCAAATTCGGGTTAAAGATTACAACACGATGCCATTCTGTCTGTTCTTTCTGTTCGCCGGTTGCACGGTCACGCCATCTGTCAGATGTCGCCAACGAGAAACTGACAACCTTTTGCCCGCTCTGCATTGTGCGCACCTGTGGTTCTTGACCAACGTTACCGACCAATATCACTTTATTTATGCTACCTGCCATATTCACTTCCTTTGTTTTACTTGTATATCAAATGAGAGCAATTATGCGCCGAAAAAGCAAGTAAAAATAACAATTCTTGACTTTTTGCCCTAAAATGCGTATAATAAGTGGGTCAAAAAGACAACTTGGGCCGCGGATTCCCGCATTCAGCCCACCCCCACAAAAGGATTTATTTATGCATGTGAATGAATTAAAGGCGAAATCGCCACAGCAACTGCTGAAAATGGCGGAAGATATGGGTATTGAAAATCCATCACAGTTAAATGTGCAGCAACTGCGCTTTGCCGTGATGCGTGTTTTTGCCGCCGATAACAAGATTACATTGATTGGTGACGGTGTCTTGGAACGTATGCAGGACGGTTTTGGTTTCCTGCGCGCGCCCGAGAGCAACTATCTGGCCGGCCCAGATGACCTGTATGTGTCACCAAATTTGATTAAAAAGTACGGTCTGAAAACTGGCGATTATATCGAGGGACAAATCCAAGCGCCCCAGAATGAATCAGAACGCTATTTCGCATTGGAAACGATTGAGCGCGTAAATGGCGACAATCCCGACAAATTGCGTCACCGTGTGTCGTTTGATGATATGACACCACTGTATCCTGATGAAATGCTGCGCATGGAAGTGCCAGATGACAAGGACAAGGGTCGCAACCTGTCGGCGCGCGTGATTGACCTGATTTCCCCGACGGGCAAAGGGCAACGCAGTTTGATTGTTGCGCCACCACGTACTGGTAAAACAGTTATGCTGCAAAATATTGCGCATTCCATCGCGACAAATTACCCTGATGTAAAACTGATTGTTTTGCTGATTGACGAACGTCCCGAAGAAGTTACCGACATGCAACGCAGCGTCAAGGGAGAGGTTATTTCGTCCACATTTGACGAACCTGCCGCACGTCATATTCAGGTTGCCGAAATGGTTATTGAAAAGGCCAAACGTTTGGTAGAGGCCGGCCAAGACGTCGTTATCTTGCTGGATTCCATCACCCGTTTGGGGCGCGCATATAATACCTGTGTCCCATCCAGTGGCAAGGTTTTGACCGGTGGTGTTGATGCATACGCGCTGCAACGTCCAAAGCGTTTCTTTGGTGCCGCCCGTAATATCGAAGGGGGCGGTTCGCTGACCATCATTGCAACTGCGCTGGTTGATACCGGTTCAAAAATGGACGAAGTTATTTTCGAAGAGTTCAAGGGAACCGGTAACAGCGAAGTTATCTTGGACAGAAAACTGTCCGACAAACGCGTGTATCCGGCAATCGACATCACGAAATCCGGCACACGCAAAGAAGACCTGTTGGTGGGCAAAGACACATTGTCAAAAATGTACGTCTTGCGCCGCATTATCAACCCAATGGGCACGTTAGAGGCCATGGAATTTTTACTGGATAAATTACGTTTGACCAAAACAAACGAAGATTTCTTTAATTCCATGAATCAGTAAAAAAACGGGGCATCGCCCCGTTTTTTTTATAAAGGGAACATTATGAAAATATATTTGATTGCGGCATTGTCCGCTTTTATTTTATTCGCATTTTGCGCGGGCGTGCGCGTTGGCGTTTTGCAATGCCAGCGCAATACAGCGCGCCAACATGCAACAGCCCAACAAACAATCATTCAACAACAGGTAACCACACATGCAGAAACTATGCATACTGGCATGCACGATATTCGTCGCGTCTTGCGCGAAAAATACACCATTGCCGAATAACACGTGCACGCCGTGCATACCGATATACGGGCGTGCAAACGATTGGGGCCAAATCAGTGACGATTTGGCCCGCAATATTTATCAACATAATTTGATGTGTGAACGGCTTTAATCCGCCAACGCAATACCAACCAGTTCACGAACGATGTCCGCACTCTGCGCGTCGCCATCGTGTGGGGCGTATTCCACAAATTCAAAACTGTGTGCGTCGGGCGCGAACGCATGTGTCAACTGGCGCGCCGCAGACAACGAAATACCATTTGGTTCTGGAACAAGCACAGATGCAAACGTATTTGGATCAATCGCATCAAAATCAAATGATACAACGTACGGGCGGTCGTCAATCTGGCGGAAAATTTCGCCAACCACGCGGTCAATCTTTTCCGGTGTGTCTAAATCCAACGGCGTACGCATAAAGATATTATTCTGGTGCACAAAATCAATTTCCGCCGGTTCATATGAACGCGACCCCAGATAGAACAAATTTTCTGGGCGCAGTGCCGGCACGCGCGCCTGTAACCCCAGCCAGCGTTCGTCCCCATTGCCCGCCAATGCGCGTACGTTTGCACCATGTGGTGCGCCCGATGCCTGTGCCCGGGATGATTCCGGCGTATGCGCGTCCAAATGCGCATCAATGTAAATTAGACACAAATCTTCATCCATCAATCTGTCCGCCAACGCAGCAAAGTGCCCAAAGTTCACCGAATGGTCACCCCCAATCATTACGTGGGGCGCATTCGGCGTTGCCGCATAGATTTTCCGCTGAATCAACAGGTTTTCACCAAATCGATCACGCGCCCACAAATCCGCGTCATATGGGTCGGCCGTAACCATCGTCCAATTTGCATCAGGGTACATTTTCTGCATCGCCGCAGGGGCCAATGCCGGCCCGTCCAAGACAACTTTCGCGGTCGCGCCGCGGCCATATTCTATACCAAACAAAGATTTCATTTATATGCCTCTACTATACTTTCCGCCGCATTTTTCAATTTTTGCAACGATTTTTCATACGTCGAACAATCGCGTGCAATGTCAGACCGATAAATATCGCGCAGATTTGCCGCCATGTAAAAACAGCCCTGTAAATGCTGCATGCAATAATCATGCCCCGTTACAAACGCATTTTGACCACGGGCGCGGCTTTCCAAACTGGCCCAATCAATATTCAATGCATTGTCTAAATTAGTCCACGAATTTTCACCACGGTATTTGCCGACGACGCTCATCCAATACTCGTTCATCTCGGCCTCTGTCCACCGATTCGTGCCCCGCATTGTCAAAATCTGCTTTATCAAACTGTCAATCTCGGGTTGGTACTGCGCATCAATCTGGGACAACTTGGCACTGCAATAGCAGCGATTGTACGCGGTGTTTTCACGCACACAGTACCCATCCATGCATTCACTGTAATCCGCCAAGCATCGCGCCGCCGTAACGTTGGTGTGACTGCCGCTGGTGCTGTTAGTGGCGGTATTTTGCGTATTTGATACCGCATCGTCACGCGTCACCGTGCCATTGCCACGAACCGTGCGTGCACGAACATTACGCCCAGACGCCACGCCAACCGAACTGCGCGCCGTTGTCGCGACCGATGTTGTCCCACTGCGCGATGCGCTGCGCGCGACAACACGGCGTGCATTGGTGGTCGCCCCCATCGTGGTGGCGGTATTGGACGCGGCGGCAGCCGCAACGGCCGTGCCGGTCTTGGTTGCACTGCGTGCGTTGGTGGAACGCGAAACCACGCGACGCGCGGCGGTGGTCGCGGTATTCCCCGTCGGAATTGTATGCGTCAGAACATCTATCTGGTTTGTAGATTGGCTGGGGCTTGTCCCTGGGTTCAACTGGGTACGCATCGCATTATTCATGTACGGGTACATGTTGTTGTATGTATTCGCACTGACGTAATCCGACGCGCGCGTCGCCGCGCCAGCCACGCCGCCGCACGCAACACACAACGCACACAAAATTGGCAAAAAATGCAATAACTTTGACATTTGATATTATGATATAAGTTTTTCCCCCATGCGGGCAAGTATAAAATAAATTTTAATATTTGCATTTGAAAAAAATGCTGTTATAATCTGTGTCGTTTCGGGGTGTAGCTCAGTCTGGTAGAGTGCTTGCTTTGGGAGCAAGATGTCGAAGGTTCGAATCCTTTCGCCCCGACCAGAAAATAACAAACGACCGCTTTGGGTCGTTTTTTATTTTCCCGCGGGACGCGGATTCGAACTTGGTTCTCATCTTTCCCTCGTTGTGGCACGCCACAACTGCGGGGCATTCGTGACGGTTTGGTCGTGCTATGCACGCCCGCACCTACTCATTGTCGCCCCGACCATGAATAATTCAAAGTCGCGTGTTCACGCGGCTTTTTTTATGTGTTGCCCGCAATCCGCGGGGCTTTGCGTTTGACATTGACTCTGGTATCCGCCCAATATACGAAAATCCACCCCAAATATACCCATTTGTATACAATGGGCATTTCCGCGGAGTCAATGGTTGTAAATTGCTTATTGTTGGTGTAGTATATGATTGACCTTTGGATGTATTATTATACTGGTAATGAATAAAACAAAAAAATTTTACAATCTTGTTAAAGCTCGCTCGATTGAAAATCTAGCGGCGTTTCAAATTGAATATAATGCCGGCCTATATGGTAAGTGCGTATCTACATTAAGGGAAGAATTGGATAGCTATATTAAAATCATTTTTTTAAGAAAGCATCCAGGGAAAGATAGGTTTATAGACCAGACATTGAGTGGGAGACAGTGGAAGTTTGGTAGTCAAAAAATAACAGATAGGTTTATGCTTGATTATTTGAAAGATAGTACGATTGATGAAATGGATTATTGGGAAAGAGAATATATTTATAGAATGGGTTGTTTCTTCATTCACTTGTCCAATTTTCACTCTTACAAAAGCGATAATCCATTTAATGCTATTGCAGAACTAGACAAGATAAATATTATAAGATTTATCAAATCTAAACATGGTTATGAAATGGATACTAGTAATCTTGATATAAATAAATTAGAAACAATAATTCCATTTTTGCCACTTATTATGAATAAAATTAATTCTAACTTATTGTATCAGCTTGAAGCATTGAGTTAGTGTAACTCATTATCTTCTATAGAAATCTTTTTCCTGTTCTTCAAAATCCTCGTATTTACTCGCGATGGCGAATAACGTTTGTAGGTTGATGTGGGGAGGGATTTTACTGTCCATGATGTCGTTGATAATTCGTGGCGCCAGGTACGCCAGGTTCAGGTATTTATAGATCGTGCGTTGATCGCGTTGTTCCTTTGCGGAAATGGTCTTGATGCCAACGCCGTTTTCATATTGCTGTTTGTATTTCCATGCGTAACCCAATGCCTTTATCAACATTGTTGCATTTTCTGCCTTGGTCAATAAATCCCTACTACCACCGCTATTACGATAGTTTATACAGGTGCGACTTGATAATATGACCTCGGTTTCAATAATTACATAATTTCCGTCTTCGGATATATGGCAAGGCATCGGATTCATACGGGAGTTCATATAATTGTCTTTCTGAAATGGTGTCAGATAGCCCAAGTCTGCGATGTTTATAAATATAGCCAGTTTATTGTTATAATACACAATCTTTTCAACCATAGGCTTTATAAGATCTGGCGAAAATTCTGTTTGCTTGAAACTTATTCGTTTGTCATCGCCCAGACAATTCATATCGGAATCCAAGAACTGTTTTATTGTATCGCTAACTATGCTGTCAATGTCGCCCATGGGCAATGATACACCGCCGCCGTAATAATATCTGTATCGTCTGTGCGAGTTGCAGTTTCTCCTGCCGACTTTATTTTTCAATACCGTTCCATCCGATGTCATTATTTTATTATGCAACAATGCCGTCCCGAGGCAATAACCGGAACCTATATGGTTATTGTTTGCCCTGATTTTTTCCTGAACCGCATTAAACAGGTCTTGTGCGATAATTGCCGCATGTTGACCGTCAAACACTTCGCCTGTTGATTTATTGGGCAGTTTACCTAAGTAAATCTGATTCTTTAATATGCGTTCCACGATATTGGCAGTCATGGTGCCACCACCACGGGATTCGCCTTTCTTGGTTGTCCAGGCTTTGCCATGAATACCCATTGCAGCAACCTTGTCACGGCATGCCAGTAAACTGGAGCTGTCCAGATATGCCTGAAATATTGCTTTTACCATTGGTATTTCTGTTTCGTTCGGAACCAATTTCCCAAATTGTATGTCATAGCCCAGTGGCGGAACGCCACCGACCCACAGCCCCTTGGACTTGGTCGCACGCATTTTATCACGGACGCGTTCGCTGGCGACCTCTCGCTCAAATTCTGCGAATGATAGCAGCATATTCAGTGTCAGTTTCCCCATTGCCGTACTGGTGTCAAAACTTTGGGTGATGGATACCAAATCGCATTTATGTGGTTCAAAGTCCTTTTTCATCATGCTTTTGAAGTCGTAAATGCTGCGCGACAGGCGGTCAATTTTATAGACCAGCACGACCTGAACTTTACCATTATGAATATCGGTTAGCAGCGTTTGCAACCCGGGGCGCGCCATTGTTCCACCGGAAACACCACCATCGCTATACGTCTTGAAGTATTCCCAGCCCTGAAATGCCTGTGATGCGATGTACGATTTGCAGGCCAGTTCCTGGTTATCCAGACTGTTAAATTCTTGGTCAAGACCGCGGTCAGACGATTTGCGAACATATACAGCACATTGTATTTTCTGCATAATTTTACCTCTTTGCGTGTGAGTATTTGTGCTTACAAATCATCAAAAGTCCAGTAGTTTATTGGGCTTGACTTAACGGCGATAATAAGCGGTAATTGCAACAAAAAAGGTGTATAAAATGAACGAATTAAAACAAATGTCACCCGATAAATTACGCAAATTATGGCGTCGATATTTTCAAAATGATGCCCGTCCGCAGCTGCGTCCATTATGGTACAAAATTCAATGTGAACGAACCAGGCAAAAGATAATCCAAAAATATATAACACGCCTGAAAAGATATGCGACCGCCCCGGAACTATGTGCAGGTCAGATGCGCTCGACGAAATATCATGTTAAACCGGGCACGCAACTTATCAAAAAATATCGTGGCCAAGAATATATTATAGACGCGATTGCCAACGATATGTTTCGATATAAAGGCGCGACATACAAAAGCCTATCCGCCATTGCGATGATTATCACGGGGCACAAAGTATCAGGCTATGATTTCTTTGGCTTTTATAACAAAAGGAATAAAGAATGATATATGGCTATATACGGGTTTCAACGGATAAACAAGATTGCGCAAATCAAAAACTGGGCATTGAATCCAAGGCGGGGGCGCTTGGGTTGCGGATAGATAAATATATAGAAGATTCTGGCATATCCGGCACACGCGAACCAGAAAAGCGTGCGCTGGGTGGAATCTTGCGACGATTGCACGAAAATGACGTTATTATTTGCAGTGAATTGTCCCGGCTGGGACGAAAAATGTTCATGATAATGCGGATTCTGGAACAATGCATGCATATTGGCGCCAAAGTTTACACGGTAAAGGATGGTTACGAGCTTGGCGACAACATTCAAAGCAAAGTTTTAGCATTCGCATTTGGTTTGTCGGCTGAAATAGAGCGAGATTTGATTAGTCAACGCACACGCGAGGCATTGATAAATTTGCAAAAGCGCGGTGTAAAATTGGGGCGACCGGCCGGCGGTCGTAACGCCCACCATATAATAGACGGGCAAGAAAACACCATAATCGATATGTATTTGGCAGGAATTTCAAAGCGGCAAATTGCGCGTACCCTGCACGTTAGTCCACCGACAATTTCCCGTTTCCTTGAAAGCAGAAAATGACCCTTTTACTGTTTCACAAAGTATAAACAAAAATTCCCAGAAAAGCAACCACTCTTGGTGGCACAAAATTTCCGTCATATAAGTGTGCCAGACCAGGAAATCGTGTAAAAACAAACAAATAGTTTCAAAACGCCGTATCGCTGATCACGGCGAGGTTTTTACTGCCCCGCGCGAAGTCAACGCTATGCTTGATCTGGTAAAACAGGAAACACAACGCATAGATAGTCGTTTTCTGGAGCCCGCATGTGGCAAGGGGGCGTTTCTGACCGAAATCTTGCGTCGCAAACTGGATGTTGTGAACGCACGCTATCACCGCAACCAGGTTGAATATGAACGGTACATGATTCTGGCCGTATCCAGCATATATGGCATTGACATATTGGCAGATAATGTCGCGGATTGTCGGACATTGCTGTTGGGCATTTGTACTGAAAATTACGCCGCCGCATGTAAATGTGAATGTTGCTGCATACCGGCAGACTTTATTGAAACACTGCGTTTTATACTGATCAAAAACATTGTTTGGGGTGATGCATTGACCCTGAAATATGCCGACGGTTCCGGTATGCCCATTGTTTTTTCCGAATGGTCATTGGTTATGGGCAATATGTTCAAACGCCGGGATTTTTATTTTTCAAACTTGGTCAATTCTGAATTTAACGGTGTTTTTGACAGTTCTGATACAGGCGATACGAAATGGTCGCCTGTCCCTGTTCGGGAATTTCCCCTGTGTGATTACAAGAGGTTAAAAGATGCAGAATAAATACAACCCAGATGTATTGAGCTGCCTGGCCAACCTGAGCAATGATGAAGTGTTCACGCCACCGGCATTAGCAAACCAGATGTTGGATATGCTGCCAACAGACCTGTGGTCAAATCCAGACGCCAAGTTTTTAGACCCGTGTTGCAAAAGTGGTGTATTTTTACGCGAGATTGCCAAGCGATTGATTGCAGGGCTGGCAGACAAAATTCCAGATTTACAGGAACGTATAAACCATATATGCACCCAGCAACTGTATGGGCTTGCCATTACCGAACTAACATCATTGTTGTCACGCCGGTCGGTGTATTGTTCCAAGAACGCCAACAGCAAATATTCAATTTGTAATAAATTTGGTGATACATCGGGAAATATACGTTTTGAACGTACCGAACACACCTGGGAAAACGGACGGTGTAAATACTGTGGCGCATCACAATCCGAATATGACCGTGACGAAGCACTTGAGACACACGCATATCAATTTATTCACGCAGACAAGGTTTTTGACATGAAATTTGATGTAATTATTGGAAATCCACCTTATCAATTGGGTGATGGTGGGGCAGCAGCAAGTGCCATCCCCTTATATCACAGATTCGTTGAACAAGCCAAAGCACTAAATCCGCGTTATTTAACAATGATTATTCCATCGCGTTGGTTTAGTGGCGGAAAAGGTTTAGATGATTTTCGTGACGAAATGTTACATGATACAAGACTTAAAAAAATTGTTGATTATCCAGCATCGTCAGATTGTTTTCCTGGTGTAGAGATAAAGGGTGGTGTTTGTTATTTCTTGTGGGATAGAGATTACTCTGGGGATTGTAATGTCGTGACTTGGCGTAGTTCTGATTGTTCACAAGCAACAAGACCTTTGTTGATGCCTGGCAATGATATATTCATACGCTATAATGAAGCCATAGGAATCCTAAAAAAAGTATCAAAAGCTGCCGAACCAAGTTTTGCAGAATTAGTAAGTGCAAGAAAACCATTCGGATTAACAACAGATTTTCGAGAATATCATAAAAAGCGTAACTTGAACGACATACTGATTTATGCCAACAAAGAAACAGGATATATCACATTAAACCAAATTCTTCAAAACCATAACTTGGTAAATCAATATAAGATTTATATAAGCAGAGCTTATGGTGCTGGTGAAGACTTTCCGCATCAGATTTTAAATGTGCCAATATTTGGATATAAGAACACATGTTGTACAGAAACATATCTGACAATCGGTCCCTTTAACACAAAATCAGAAACATTAAACGCGATGCATTATATTGCAACTCGTTTTTTTAGGTTCCTTGTCCTAATGATAAAAAATACGCAAGATGCAACTAAACGTGTATACCAATTCGTTCCCATGCAAGATTTCAATGAAGAATGGACAGATGAAAAATTGTACAAGAAATACAAACTCACCAAAGAAGAAATTGCTTTTATTGAATCTATGATTCGACCGATGGAGTTAGAAAATGACCAATAAAGTATCATTCCCGGCTCGGCCGAATGCTAATCCGACTATATATGCGTATACCGATAATAATCCGCAATATGCTGGGATGTTAAAGGTTGGCTATACCATAAAAAATGCGGTTGAACGTGTCGCCGAACAGTATCCGATATTAAAACCAGGTGACAAGCCGTATAAAATTGTAATTGATGAACCGGCAATTCGCGAAGATGGCTCTGTGTTTACAGACAAAGATGTGCATCGCTTGTTACGCGGTCACGGATTTATTCAACTGCATGATAAAGACAACAAATTGACCGAATGGTTCAAATGTTCTGAAAATGATGTTATGGCGGCAATAACCGCATTGCGACACGGCACAGAACTAGAAACCCAACGAACCGAAGATTTCTCTATGCGTCCCGAACAGGTCGCAGCAGTTGAGAAAACAATGGCTTACTTTCAGGCATGGGAACGTGAAAATCCGGGTAAAACGCCGCATTTCCTCTGGAATGCAAAGATGCGATTTGGTAAAACATTTGCGGCATATCAACTGGCACGGCGTATGGGGTGGAAAAAAATTCTGGTTTTGACATTCAAACCGGCTGTGCAACAGGCCTGGGAATCCGATCTGAACACCCATAAAGACTTTGATGGGTGGCAGTTTGTTTCTAAAAAAGATAAAACCACTGAACAATTTATGGATGCGGTAAAGCATTTGGACGGCAACCGCCCGATTGTATGCTTTGGATCATTTCAAGACTATCTGGGTAAGAATGAGGTTGGTGGTATAAAGCCACAAAATGAATGGGTGCATGGCACAAACTGGGATTGTGTCATATTTGATGAATACCATTATGGCGCATGGCGCGAAAATGCCAAAGATTTGTTTGAAAATGAATCACGCGCCGAACAAAAATCCGCCAATGGCGAGGCCTTGGATTACTTTGATGAATCAAATATGCCAATAACAACGGCACACTATCTGTATTTGTCTGGCACGCCGTTCCGTGCGATAAACAGCGGTGAATTTATTGAAGAACAAATTTACAACTGGACATATTCAGACGAGCAACGGGCCAAGGCAGAATGGGTTGGTGATAATAATCCGTATGCCGCATTGCCACGTATGGTGATGATGACGTATCAATTACCAGAATCCATCCGCAATGTTGCGCTGGGTGGTGAATTTAACGAATTTGACCTGAATACGTTCTTTATGGCCACAGGCGATGGCAAGGACGCCAAGTTCAAGTATGAAAACGAGGTTCAAAAGTGGCTGGATTTAATCCGGGGCAATTTGTTGGAAACAACCTTGGATAACCTGAAAATGGGGGCGAAAAAACCGCCAATGCCATTTGCAGATTCACGTTTGCTGGGGATACTGTCTCATACATTTTGGTTCTTGCCGTCTGTGGCATCGTGCTATGCGATGGCCAATTTGTTAAAACGTCGCCAAAATGTATTTTACCACGATTACAAGATAATCATTGCTGCGGGAACTGAAGCCGGTATCGGTGAAAAAGCATTGTTGCCTGTGTTTGAAACCATGGATAACCCGCTGGAAACTAAAACCATAACACTGTCATGCGGCAAATTGACCACTGGCGTATCAGTGAAACCGTGGTCTGGGATATTTATGCTGCGTAACCTGAAAACACCGGAAACATATTTCCAGGCTGCGTTTCGTGTTCAAACACCATGGACAATCAAAAATCCAGATGGTGAACACCCGAATGCGGTTCAAATAATGAAGGAAGAATGTTATATCTTTGACTTTGCACCAGATCGCGCATTACGCCAGATAACAGATTACAGCTGTCGTTTGAATGTCAATGAATCTGACCCAGAAAAGAAAGTTGCCGAGTTTATAAACTTTTTACCCGTGCTGGCATACGATGGCAGTGCGATGCGCCAAGTCAATGCCAGTGAAATACTTGATATGGCGATGAGTGGTACCAGTGCGACACTGTTGGCACGCCGTTGGGAAAGCGCATTGTTGGTCAATGTGGATAATGCCACCCTGATGCGTTTGATGTCTAATGAAAAGGCAATGAAAGCCTTGATGAGTATTGAGGGTTTCCGCAGTTTGAATCAAGATATTGAAACCATTATCAACAAATCCAACGCAATCAAAGAAAAGAAACAAAAGGCCAACGAACGCGAACTGACCAAACAAGAAAAGAAAGAATTGTCCGAAGAGGAAAAGGAATTCAAATCTAAACGCAAACAGATTCAGGAAAAATTGATAAAGTTTGCGACCCGCGTGCCAATCTTTATGTATCTAACCGATTACCGCGAAAGAACATTGAAAGATGTTATCACGCAATTAGAACCAGGCTTGTTCAAAAAGGTTACTGGGTTGGATGTGAAAGATTTTGAATTGCTGGTAAGTCTTGGGGTATTTAACGACGCCTTGATGAATGATGCCGTATATAAATTCAAACGTTATGAAGATGCAAGTTTGGAATACTCCGGTATCAACAAACACGAAGGTGAAGGCGTTGGTTTGTTCGACACCGTCCTAAGCCACGAAGATTACGAGATGGTGTAAAAACGTGGTCAACAGACCACGTTTTTAGTTAATACGGGTATTTTTTACCCTTGTGCAGATTCTCTTCCCAGTGCAATGGTTGCAGGTTTCTGATGCAGTCAGTACCCCCAAGTGCTTTTGGGTGTATGTGATCCACATGCCAACCATATTCGCCACAAGTTCCATATGAACCGCGACGCATAAGATTTCCTTCGGAATCTTTGCGCCAAGTCTCCGGATTCTTGCCGCGCACTGTAGAACCCTTTTGCCAAACAATGTCTATTTTTGACATGTTTTGCTCCTTTGTTCAAATCGGCAATTGTCCCAAACCAACAAACAAATTGCCATTAAACCTGGATTCTGCTATAATAAGGCGTGAGTCGATTCCCTTATTATTTTGGGCATCCGTTCTTGGGGATAATCCGTCCCCCAGAACGCTCAATATATTGTATATCAAAGCGCTCACATACACAATATATAGTATTTTGATGACGTTTATAATGTAAATTTTAACAAACATGCAACTTTTTTACTTGCATTTGTAAAAAGCCCGTTTTCTGCCATATTTAAGGCATCAAAATCATGTAAAAACAAATTGTTTACATGTTTTTTGTGCGACGTATTTATAAAATTCCGGCAGTTTTAATGTATAGTGGCCACATATTTCCCTGATAAGTTTTAATAAATTCCCTGTTATTTTACAGGAATTTTGATTAGAATGGGTAGAAATTCGGTGTTTATGCGTGCTTGACGTGGTCAAATTCACTGTAGATTCCCTGTTAATCCCTGAATTGGGGTATCACGTATGGGATTTTTAGCAAGTATTTACAGACCCGACCATGAATAAAAAATCGGTATCGTCAGATACCGTTTTTTTATTCATTGATTGAGTGTGTGGGATTCGAACCTTCGAGGCAGAAGGTTCGAACCGCAGGCACAAGGCAGACGGCAGTATGCCGGTTCCGCGCCAGCGCGAATGTGCCAAGGTCGGCGTCAGCCAATCCTTTCGCCCCGACCAAAAAACACATTATTTTTACATTGATTTTATTCCTGTTGGCAATTAAAATTTAAGCACTGACACAGAAAAACAAAGGAAAAAATATGTTCAAAAAATCTCTCGCTGCTGTTGCTCCTCTGTTTGTTTTGATGGGTTGCGCTACAATCGTCAGCGATTCATCAAAAAATCTATATCTATCAAATGCAAATTTACCAGAAAACACGAAAGTTTTAATTGAATCCAAGGGCAGCACTTACTTAGTCAATGTTCCTGGGAATGTCGTTTTACCTAACACATGTCAAGGAGCTGATGTATATTTGGCCGATACACACGAACCTATACAACATATATCTTCTGAAGTAAATGGTTGGATTTTAGGTAACATTGTGTTTGGTGGCGTTATTGGCTTAGCAGTTGATGGTCTAACAGGCAATATGTGTAGGATCGGCAATAATTATATGGCATTGTAATTAAATTTAGCAACACAAACGACCCTTTGGGGTCGTTTTTTATTTCCCACGGGACGCGGCCCGTAAAAAAATCACCCCGCGGTGCGGGGTGGTTTTCTTAGAAACGATATGATCCGGAAACCTTGATATTATGCAGTTGAATATCTTGGTTATACTGGTAACGGTAATCCAGACCAATCTGCAAGCCACTGGCCGACAGCATTTCTACGCCACCGCCGATGTTCGCCCACATTGGATCGATATCAATATCATACTTTGTGAACGAATTTGCGACCGAGAATTTATATTTCGCGTTGTCTGGCGCGCCCAACACATCGTATTCGATTCCGATTGTCGCATATGGGCGAATCTGGAACCATGCCGATGGATAGATACGCTTTTGCGCGGTCAACGAATACCCAGGTGTAAAGATCAGATACCCGTCGGATTCCATGTCCATATAATCGTGGCCACGGGCCTTTTCCGTCAGCGAGAATCCAAAGTTATACCCAACGCGCGCATACATATTGCCAACAACATACTGGTTCAGCCAATCATGCAGCAAGCCCCATTCACTGGTGAATGCAACGTCATAGCCCGTACCATCAATCGCACCATTCATGTATGTCTGGTGACGTGTGGTATCCAACACATGGATGTCCAAGAACGCATTACCATAAACGCGTGTTTTTTCGCCCAATGTCTGCATCAAATAACCACCCAGACCGATGTTGGTATCTGCAACCTTGACATCAACATTGCCGGCGATGAACGGATTTTCAACGGTATAGCCCAAATTCATAGAATCCGAGTTGTCCGCCGACATGTGCGATATACGCCCTGTCAACCCCAGAATCAAAGTTTCAGAATGCTGCCAGTCAAATCCACCCGCGACGTTGATACGGTTACCATCAACGCGTTTGCCATCGGACACTTTCTGGTTGAACATACCAAATTCCGCATCAACCCATGCCTTTTTCAGGTTGCGGTTACGATTCCAGATAAATTCGTCAAACATGCGGTCTTCGAATGAACGGAAATTAGTGTGTTCATTCAAGACAATGCTGCCCACGACCTGTTCGATTTCACGTGGCTGAACCAAGCGGCTGAAACGTGACAACGCCGTACCATCGCGATTCGTATTATAATCTTCCATACGCTTGTACAGTTCGTTGCCCAACTGTTCCAGATTTGTGCCACGGAATATCACAGGCAACATTTCCAGCGCATGACGACCATAAAATCCCTTGCCAGCGGCCGCGCCATCCAACATGTCGTCCAACGCGCCTGCGGACATATATTCGCCACTGGTGTGCCCTGGGGTGCGGCCAACAATCGGCTGAATCTTGAACACCTCTACCGGCCCACCAAAGCGTGGATCAAACACCAAATAGATACTGTCGTCAATACCATCACCGTCGGTATCACGCACGGTCAGGTATGCAGAATCCGCATCAACCAGCGCACCGCTGAAATAGTCATAACACATCGTGCCCGTATTGTTGCACACAACAACGTTCAGATTGCGCAGTTTATCGCCCAATTCTGTGATGCCATCGTCTGCATGTACCAGCCAAATTGCATCGCCCACCGTTGCCAATTCACGCAACGCAACACCAATCTGATCGGTCGCATTTGCAAACCCAGTCGATGGATTACGCGACAGCGTCAAATCAGATGTGAACGCACCATCAACCTGAATCAATGCACCCGCATTGCCGTCTGTGGCGTTTGTGATGCGCCCCAGCGTGTTATCGTCCGCCAAACTGACCGATGACCAGTAATTGCGTGTTGGTGCGGTCAGCACATCACGACGTCTGACATCAACGTACAGGCCACTGTCGTTATCAAACAGATAGTTGCCACCAATCGTCATTTCTTGCAAGCCACCAAAGCGCGCGCCGCCAGAAACATTACCGGTAACGCCCACGGTCAGGCCCGCGTTTGAATACACACGCATGTTTTTGACGTCAATATTACCCGCAACCGTCAGGTCAGTCGTATTGATGTCCAGCGCACCCGATGTTTGCTGAATATTACCGCCCACAATCACATTAGACGCAGACAGTGCATAACTGTCGCCGGTGATATTTGCATCACGCACCGCGATTGTCCCAGCATAATTCTGGTACAAGTTTTTGACTGTAAATGCACCCGCAGATTTCATACCCGCGCCCGACAATGTTGCCGTGCCATTATTGGCAAAGTAATCAACATTTGCCACATCCGCGCCCGATGCAATCGTCAAATCGCCATCATTGTCAACCGCACCCAGTGTCATACCACGTGCCGCATTCAGTGTCAGAGTACCCTTGTTTGAAATGCCCCCAAATGCGATGCTGGAATTTTCAGACGAAATCGACGTTGTCGCGCCCGCCGCAACATTCGCCGCGCCGGTAAATGCAACCGCGTTTTTAACGTCGTATGCAACCGTACCGGTGTCGACCATCAACGCGCCAGTGGCTGTCAAACTGCCCGCGGTGACGTTTGTGTTGCCAACAATGCTCAGCCCAGATGCCGCCGCACCTGCAACGTCAGATGCGTGTGTTATGTTACCCGCAACAGAAATCAAATCATCAGACGTGATTGTTGGCGCATTGATAACCGCACTGCCCCCCGACACGGTCAGCATCGCCATATTCAATTTTTCCGCCGAAATATTCAGTTTCAGATTTGATTCAATCGCACCCGCGGTAATAGAATCCGCCGCAACCAAATTCAATGTGCCGGTATTGTCAATCTGGCCAATGGTCAGGTCAGACGCACTGTTGATATTGGCGTTACCACTGCTGGCCAATGCGCCCATATCAATGGTTGCGCCGTTGATTGTCAATGTGCCGCCGTTGCTGGTCTGGCCACCGATTTTGGCAGTGTCCCCCGCATCAATTTTAACCGTGCCATTGGTCGCCAACGCGCCGTCCATTGTGAAATCTTGGTGTGACGTCAATGTCAACGTTTTACCATTGGCGATTGTCGCGCTGTCAAAAGACACGCCCCCCACGCTGGTTTCCATGGTGTATTCGTTGCCACTGATAACCATTCCGGCCATACCCCATGTCGGCGTCGCATCGTTAAACAACAATTCACCACCAACACTGATATCACCTGTTGTTGCGGTCAATGATTTCCCAGACAAAACAATCAAACCATTCGTTGTGCCGCGATTCGTCAGTGATGCAACATTTGAATTCGCCGCCGCAATTTCCAGCCATGCGCCATTGGTTGCCGATGCCGCACCCGCAACATTCAGCGTCTGGCCCGCTGCACGCGATGCGTCCGCCGAACCAAATATCAAACGCTGGTTTGCATTTGTCGCCAACGCATCACCACCAATGTCCATCAACGACGCGTCCATACGCACCGTACGTGCAGTTGTATCGGTAACGCGAACGTCCCCGCCAATATTGATTATGCCGTTATTTGATTTCAACACAAACGCCGTTGTTCCGTCCGCCGCAACCGACATGTCGCCCGCATTTGCCGCGGCACTGCCACTGGCGATAAAGTTACCATCAATTTGTACCGAATTTTCAACAGTCAGGTTTTTAACCGCACTGCGCAAACTCAATTTACCGCCAGACACAATCATTTTGTCCAGAATTTGAATATTGCCAATCAGTGCGTTCATTTCAACCGAACCGCCCAATACGTTCAGATTCTTGGCCGAAATATTGTCGCTGGCATTGCCCGAACCAATAACCGTCATCGCGCCGGCATTATTTGTCAAATCGCCGCCAATCGTGATATTACGCGCCGTGATGTCCAAGACCCCTTGGTCACCCGCCGACGTGCCGTTCACAACGTTACCATCAACCGTCAGCGCACCACTGGACGACGCAGATGCCGCCACACGTAAATCACCAGTGTTCGTAACACTTGCCACCTTTACTGTATTACCGTCGATGCGCATTTTACTGCCATTTGTGTTGGAAACGTCGCCCCCAACAAACGCGCCACCCGCCGCAATCGTTGCATTTGCGTCCGCACCATCACCAGAAATCGCCCCTGTTGTAATACTCAGACCACGAATTTCCAACGTGCCCGTATTGCGAATCGATGTTGATGTGAAATTACCCGCACTGTTCAATGTCAATCCGGCAATACCGCCTTGCGGCAAAATCGACGCATTAGAAATCGCACCAAACGACATATCGCCCAGCGTCGTTTCAATGGTCGCCATACCCTGTTTCAGCAAGATATCGCCCGTCATCTGCAAAGAACCGGTTTTCAACGTGAATTTACCGCTGTCGGTCATATTGCTCCAATCAATATTCTGGGCAATTTTGGTCAGGCCCGAAATATTCGCAACAAACACACCGCTGTTGACGATGGACGCGTTCTGGCCGTTACCACCATTGATGGTCAAACTGTCACCATTGATGTTCATTGTCCCAGACGTATCTTCGTTCGTGATTGCGCCTGCAATCGTAATGTCCTTTGCCGACACAGTAACCGTACCTGCGGCCTTGTTTTCCAAACTGCCCGTGGTGTCGGTATTGGTCAACGTCAAATTGCCACCCGCCGTTACGTTCAGCGAACCCGCAGAATTTTGAATTGTGCCCGATGTAATATCGCCACCCGCTGTAATCTTGCCAGTGCTGTTCGCATTCTTGTATGTGAACTGCTTCATAGTAATAGAATCAGTTGCATCCAAATTGACGTCAGCATTTGCCCCCGTGGCATTTACATCAATCGCACCGGTATTGATGGTATTTGCAATGATGCGCAAAGTGTCGTTTGCATTTATCGCACCCGACGTAAATGAATTGATACCACCACCGGCAACACCACTGTTTGCCGCCACGCTCAGCGCGCCCAGCGCATTTATCGTGCCACCAATCGACACATCCATGCCCGCCGCCGTGCCGTTCTGAATGCCCAGCGTCATGCCAGATTTAATTTCCAGATTATTACCAATGACAACATCGCCATCGGACTGGATGGTGAAAGACCCCGTATCGCGCAAAATTGCCAAATCGCCGTTACCGCCCTGACCCGTGCCACCAACATAAACCGCGCCCGCGACATTCAAACCATTTGTCGTTGCCCCATCGCCCAAGACCAAACTGGTGTCCGTTGCGTCAATCGTTTTACTGGCATCGGTTGCGCCGATATTCAGCCCATCTGCAAACGTGGCCGCGCCCGCACCAAAAGGCATCAAGCAACATACAACAGATACTAATTTTTTTGAAAACAGAGACATCTTTCTTTCCATTCCTTGCAATTTGTTATTCCATTATAAAAAAATTTTTGGTATAAGGGCAAGACAAATATTACACAAAGAAATGAAAAGAAAGGAGAAGCAAATATGTATGAGATAAAATCAGTTCATGCACGCCAAATTATGGACAGCCGTGGCAACCCAACCGTTGAATGCGACATTGTGTTATCTGGGGGCGCACGTGGTCGCGCGGCCGTACCGTCGGGTGCATCAACTGGCAGTTTCGAGGCCTTGGAACTGCGTGATGGTGGCGACGCATATATGGGCAAAGGCGTTGCAACCGCCGTCCGCAATGTAAATGAAATCATCGCCCCTGCAATTATTGGCATGGTGGCAAACGACCAGACCGCATTGGACGAAAAAATGCTGGCACTGGACGGCACACAGAACAAGGACAAATTGGGCGCGAACGCAATTCTGGCTGTGTCATTGGCGGCGGCGCATGCGGCGGCCAATCAATCGGGTATGCCATTATATAAGTACATTGCGGGCGTATACGGCAACGCAAATCCATGCGTATTGCCACGCCCAATGATGAACATCATCAACGGCGGCGCGCACGCAGATAACGGTCTGGACGCCCAAGAATTTATGATTATTCCAAATGGCGCAAAATCCGAAGCCGACGCAATCCGCATGGGTTCTGAAATATTCCACCATTTGAAAAAGATTCTGAAATCCGGTGGCAATTCCACCAACGTCGGCGACGAAGGCGGCTTTGCACCAAACTTTCATTCTTGTGCACAGGCACTGGATACAATAATCGCCGCAATTCGCGATGCGGGCTACACCCCAGGGGATCAGGTTTCAATCGGTCTGGACGTGGCATCATCTGAATTTTATGCCGACGGCGTATATAATTTCGAAGGCAAAAAATTATCATCCGACCAGATGATTGAATTTTACGAACAGTTGATTGCAACATATCCAATTATCTCTATCGAAGATGCATTGGCCGAAGAAGATTGGGCGGGATGGAAAAAACTGACCGAAACAATCGGCAAAAAGTGCCAGTTGGTTGGCGATGACCTGTTTGTGACCAACCCTGCGCGTCTGCGCCGTGGCATTGATGCCGGTGTTGCGAACGCAATTTTGATTAAAGTGAACCAAATCGGCACATTGACCGAAACATTGCGTGCCATCAAAATGGCCCAAGACGCAAATTACGGCGTAATCATTTCGCACCGCAGTGGCGAAACCGAAGACACCACAATCGCGGATTTGGCCGTTGCGACAAACGCGGGTCAAATCAAGACCGGTTCTATGTCACGCACCGACCGTATGGCAAAATACAACCAGTTGTTGCGTATCGAAGAAGAACTGGACAAATCGGCAAAGTATGGTATATAATTTACTAGAAATGTAACAAACGGGGGGCGAAATCGTGCGCCCCCTTTTTCTGAGGCCCAATGATAACAACGCACCAAATTTTTATTATTGCCAAATACGCAATCGCAGTATTGCTGGCCATTGGCATATTCTTGGCCCCCGCATGGATTGCGCGCCAAACGGCACGGGGCAAGCAAGATATGATTCTGGTTCGCTTGGGCAGTTGGGTATTCAGTTGGACTGGCATCGGATGGCTGTGGGCATTATTCTGGGCCAGCAAGAAATAATTTTTTCATAATCTATAATCGTATCGCCTGCTGTCTAGCCCCCCCCCTTGTCATTGCGAGCGCAGCGTGGCAATCCAGTCAGTAGAGTTGCACCGAATGGCGCACAATATGTATTCTCTATTATCTATGCTCTAAAAAAATGTCCGCGGGTGGCGGCGGACACAACATCACCACAAAATCACGCACCAGTACTACTGCTGGAATCTGGATTAACCGTACGTTCATAACCCTCGCCATTGTCAATATCGCATTCGGCATAACAAACGTCATCAATCATCAAATACCCGTTGGAACATGTGTTGACATCGCAAAGTTCCCAGTCACCATATTTACTACATGTTTGTGTCCCAGAACCCTTTGTAGTTACACAATCCTGGGTATCCCCAGGGGTGCAATCTGGTTTTTTACATTTTCCTGATGTATGATTCAATTCATAACGATGATGCACATCCTCGCTATTAACGTCCAACCACGATTCTTCAACGCATGTAACCTTGTATTGCAACACGGTTGTATCGTCGCAATAACAGTCAACACTAGAAATGTCGGTAATATTTTTTTCTGTTACTGGGGCATCGTACGAATCAATTTTACAATCGTGGGTATACCATGCTGCGCTACCTTGATTGTCATTCAGCGTCGGCCCGCCACACTTCAACCTAATATAACTGCGTGATGCTGCATCGGCATCTTTACTGTGTATAACGCCCACGAATGCCAGCACCGTTGCCCAAAAGCGAAACCAAGATGATTTTATTTTTTGCATTTTATTTTCCCCCTAAATATCAATATTTACAATCACCGCCAGAATATTGCCAATTACCCGTACTATCTTTGAATGTTTGGTAATCATAAGGCGAAATATAACACGCACCTTCCAGCAAAGGTTCATTGGGTGCAACCGGTTTCAGCGTCAGGCCGGTGTGCGGACTGCCGATAACATCGGCTTGCCATGTACGCACCTTGGCTGTGCCACCACTGGCCAGCATCTTGCCAGGACACTTGGTACATTTGGTGTACATTGTTTCGCCTGACTTATAATCCATAAACCCTTCTGTTGCGAAATAGCCATCAGCGCACTGGCGTACAACACATCGCGTAACGGTACTGGCGTTTGCACCACCTGCCGCCAATAAAATCGCAAAACCACAGACAATGAATTTTTTCATATTTTCCTTTCCCTTTTTTCGTCGGGCACAAAAAACACCCTGCCAAGGCGGGTGGTTGGAGGTTAAGAACTATAATTTACAGAAAATAGCGGGCTTATTCGAATATATCGCCACCCTCCAACCCGAACATAGATTGGAGGTATTTTTTGTCCCCTCGGACACTGTAAATTAGAGGTTCTTACGCCCCGACATGGCCGCTTCGCCTTGTCATAAACACTCTAACACAGATAAAATTCCCGCGCAACAGGAAAGTGCACAGAGCACACATAACAATCAAATACTGATTGCAAAAAAGACGTTTCCATTATACAATAATCCTGCCATTGGGTATTCTGATGGTTGGGCTTCACAACCCACAGATGGCGTCAGAGAAGACGAAAAAACTCCAATCATGCACATGGTTGGAGACGGGTGGAATATATTGAATACACTCGGCTATCTATCTGTAGTTGTGAATCTCCAACCGCCAATTCTGGCGGTTTTCTTAACAAAAGGAGATTACATGAAAAAAATACTAATTTTTGGGTTATCTATTTTGTGCATGCCATGTATGACGCATGCAGCATACGAGCAGGTGAAAATTTGTGCGATTTTCCAATGCAACGACGGTTTTTATGCCGATAGTGTACGAAGCGATACTTATTTTCAAAAGACATATTACACCAGTTGCACCAAATGCCCAAACAAAACATTGGCGGATGGTGGCACGGCCAAGGTACGCACATGGTCGGTTGATGTTATCGGCAGTCCGCATACCGGCCTGACACTGAAACCGATTGCACCCAATGAACCATTGTTGCGAAGTGCGTGTTATATATCGCCTTATGATTACCAAACGTTCAAAGATAGTACTGGTAATTGGCAATATTCTGGTGGTGATTGCAAATATTGATATGAATTTTTTTTAGGAGGAAGATAAAATGCAAAAAATTAAATCATCTTGGTTTCGTTTTTGGGCAGCGGTGCTGGCGTTCGTGGGCGTTATGCACAGCAAAGACGCCGATGCGGCACGTAAAACAGTAACCGTAACATGTGGCGGCACACAAAGCACCGATCAGATTCATGTAACCAGTACGGAATGTATATTAGAATCTACAACAAATGTCCGTACAAGTTTGGGGGATGGTGACATGATTCAATGTTATTGCGATAACACGACATTGTTGCAATATCGAATGACGTGTTCAAAAAGCACGACCTATGACGAAAAAAGCGAAAGTGTGTACACAAACTGGTCTTTGTCACAGACCCGTGGCACGTGCAAGGCAGAATGCACCGTTGGTGCAACGCGTTCTTGCTCAACATCATCATACACTGGTACACAGACGTGCAACGTATTCGGTACTTGGAATACATGTGATAGAACGTCGTGCAAAAGCGGTTACCTGTTGATTGATGACACGTGTTACCCCGAATGCACGGTTGATGATGGCACAGGGTTTGAAATAACAATTTTTGAGGGCAGCAGCAGTAGTACCGAGGCATAGTTTTTATTATGACAATGTGTCCGCCACCCGCGGACACATTTTTATACTGGATTGTTTTGCATTAAATTCCCCTCTATTGGAGGGGGGGCCGCAGGACGGGGTGGTCGAGAGAACGCGTAATTATAGATGCGTGCTTTCTGACAAAAGACCACCTCCCCGCTACGCGGTACTCCCCCACAAGAGGAGAACTTTGTCCGCAACAAGAATGAGTATTACATTCTAGAAACTTGTCATTCCCGCGCAGGCGGGAATAGGGACTAAGCAGTGCGAACGTAGTGAGCCAAATACAAAAAAGTTGCGGTCTTTATAATTTTCGTAAATTGTACATAAACGAAAATTAGTAATTTCAGAGACCCTATTCCTGCCTGCGCAGGAATGACAAAGAGGCGTGCTGCGCAACATTATCAACTGGATTGCTTCGTTACACTCGCAATGACGTTGTTTTTTGCATGTGTCGCCTGCGGGCTAACGCCCTTGCCGCATCCTGCGCTTCGCTTGGATTCATTGCGAGGAATGAAATGACGAAGCAATCCAGTAAATAAAAAAGTGCGCCGGTGGCGCGGCTCTCTTATTACCTGGATTCCGTGGTCGAGCCACGGAATGACAGTTTTTTTCTAGAACATACTAAATTCCCCTCCCACGGAGGGGTGGCGCACGCAAGTGCGGCGGGGAGGGTTCTTTTATTTGGCTCACTACGTTCGCACTGCTTAGTCCCTATTCCCGCCTGCGCAGGAATGACAAAGAGGCATGCTGCGCAACATTATCAACTGGATTGCCACGCTACGCTCGCAATGACACTAGCAAACGCGTGCCTCTATTATCTATTCTCTATTATCTATGCTCTAAAAAAAACACAGGGGGCAAAAGCCCCCTGTGCAAATAGCGATTTAATCGGCACAGAAATTATTTTTCACTCTGGTTGCCACTGTGTAAATTCACGCCGCGCGCCATAAATTCGGCCGCCAAATTCACCGCAGCAATACCTTTCTTGTACCCTGCCCCAGCATTCTTGTTTGCCAATGCGCTGGACGCGGTATTAAACTTGCTCACATTATCAGTCATATTCAATGCCTCTTGTCAAAACATCTCTCTGACAGTGGTCAGATTAAACTAATAAAACTTTTTTGTCAAGTATTATTGTCAACCCCACTTACTCGTCACAGCCATACATTCCGCATGGTTCATTCGCCGAATATTCTTCGACAACAATCGGTGCGGCCTTGGCTTCTTCGGTATAGTGCGTTTCTTTGACCACACGCACACGACGGTTTGCCGCGTTTGCGACACCATCGGCGGTTGGCACGGCCAAATCTTCCTCGCCGGACGAAACCGCAACAATCTGGCTGGCTGGGATGCCGTATTTAATCAGCATTTTCTGAACCGCCTCTGCACGACGGCCACCCAATGCATAGTTATAATCCTTGCTGCCCATTGTGTCGGTATGACCAACCACGGACACCTTGATATTCTTGTTGTTCTGGGTTGCATCCGCCAATTTACGGATTAAATCCTGATATTCTGGTTTGATTGTCGCCTTGTTAAAATCAAAGCGGATTTCAAACACCTCTTCCATCACGTGCTGTTTTGGTTCCAACGGAATCTGCTGAACCTTGATGATGGTCTTTTCATTTGTCGCCGCCTGAATTTGATCCAAGCGTGAATTGATTGCCGCCAATTCCGCGCGCATCGCCATCATCATGTTGATAAATTCTTCACGTGTGACCAATTCATCACCAATCTGTGGGATTTCTTCGGTGGTCTGCTGTTGCTGTGGTACGCAATCCGCATTATTCACGTTATTGCCACAATCCGCCGCCAAAACCGCGGTGTTGTTGCTGTTAGACATGCTCTTGTCACCGCCGTAAATATTCTGGTTAAACACCACTGGTTGAACCGGCACAGGGTTTATCAAGTGCTGTGGCACATTTACATTGTTCACAATAATAACCCCCTCGCGCGCACGACCCGCGCCATTTACCGCACGCAGTGAACGTGTATCTGGGTAATAATCGGTTGGAACATTGCTGGCGTTTGTGATGCGCGATTTAACCGCAACTGTTTCAGACGCCGTTGTTGTTGCAATGGCAGTGTTCTGTTGTTTCGTATTTACAATCTTCCCCCCCTGACAATCGCGCAATGCGGTCAACGTACGCTGGAAACGATCGCGACATTCACGCGCCGTACCATCCTGACCACTGGCCGCCGCCGACAACCAGCAATCAAATTTTGCCTGTGCTTCGGCCGCCAACTGTGGATTATTTGTGGTTGCATCGTTTTTGAATTGTTCAATCAAATCGTTATACGCCGCCGACAATTCGAACGCGGTCTGTTGATCTTCGACCGGCCAATTATCCAATGTTTCTGGGAATGGCACTTCGCCACTGAATGCCGCCACGGCCTTTTGCGCGAACAGTTCGCCCATTTCAGAATACCCACTGGTGCGCGCATTATAAATAGCATAAGAACGATAATTCATCGCCAACTGATTCAAAAAGGAATCCTGATGTGGTGCGGAATAAACGTCCAACTGTTCCACATAGTCAACCGTCGGTGTGTCAATGGGTGCATAATCGTCATTCTTTTGACCTGCGCACGCCGCCAGTGCAACGACAGACGCCGCCATCATCATGCGTGATATAATCCATGTTGATACACAAGATTTATTTTTCATGAAAAATTCCTTTCTATAATCCAGCATATTATACGATTTTTCGCCATATGAGTAAAGCAAAAAAACAGTCCCGTGCGGGGACTGCTCTTATTTATCTGCAAATTGTGACACGATTGCGCCCAACGACGACATTCCGCCACCACTGCTGAGTCCGCTGACCGTTTCCATAATCGAACTGGTATTTGTTTTCTGGCCCAGACCACCAACTGTGCTGGTTAAAAATTCACCCCACATTGCACGCTTTTTCGCCGACAGACGCGCATTGCTGCAATTTTCAATTTTCGACAGCAATTTTGCCGCCATTGTCGCCTCTGTCTTGGTGTAATCACTTTCAGAAAAATCGATTAAATTAAAGACGTCGTAAATATCAGAAACGGTCTTTTTATTTTTGCACGCCTGTGACCCATCGTCGCAATACGACGCAACCGATGCCTTGGGAAATTGATACCAGACCATGTTTTTATCACTGGACGATGCGAAATTATCATAGCATACCAAATCGCCATCGTCACCATTCAGCGTCGTGCGCACCGCCATTTGATACCCCGTGCCCCCAGGACATGGCGTACGTCCCAATGCACGCTTGGCATCATCAGACGTCATTTCGCCAACCTTGGCCCACTCTTTCATTGTGTTGTTCACAAACGTAATTTCTTGGGATGTTGGAATACATTCTTGGGTCAATTCGCGCTGTTTCGCATTCAACTGTTGAACCCCACTGACCAAGCCCAACACGGTTGGCACTAAACTGGCCCCCGTGTCCTGAACCGACGCGGCCTGTGTTGCGACGGGCGCGGCCTTTTTAATAGTAACCGCCGCCGGCGCAGACGACACCGCGCAGGAAATCATGCACATAAAAATCAGCAGTTTTTTATTCATCTCTCGTGCCTGCATTATAACATAAAAAAATTATTGAATAAATATAAAAATTGCTTTTTGTGTTCGGGCGCGCTAAACTGGACACCGTGCAAGGCGATAGACGTAGTTTTATTATATTTACTAAACACAGACGATTACAGCGTCTGTGGCAGTTTTTCTTTACCGGTTGGGGTCTGGTAATGGTGGCGGCGTTGGTCGCGGGTTCACTGTTTACCAAGCAATTATTATGGACACCCATCACCGCAATCAATATGACCGATATCGTCAGCAATCAATTCAAAATGTCAAACGCGGTATTTGCCGGCACGGACACAAATGGCGAACCGTTCAAGATTCGCGCAGCATCCGGCCGCCAAGAATATGGCAAGCCCGACATTATATTCTTGGAATCCGTATCTGGCACAGTCGTCCGCAAGAGTGGCGACACAAAAATAACCGACAATATTCGCGCCAAGACGGGGAAATACAATCGACGCAACAAGACCGTCACACTGATGGGCAACGTCCGCATTGATTCCAGCAACGGCGACAAAATTTTAACAGACGAATTGGTGGTAAAATTATGAAACAATCCGTATTACGCATTGAACACTTGTCTAAATCATACGGCAAACGTATGGTAATTCGCGACATTTCCATGATTGCGCGTCAGGGCGAATCGGTTGGCTTGCTGGGCCCAAATGGCGCGGGAAAAACCACGGCATTTTACTGCATCACGGGCCAGTTGGCGGCAACCGGCGGGCAGATTTTTCTGAACTCTCAGGACATAACCCACCTGCCGTTTTATCAGCGCGCACGCCTGCACATCGGATACTTGCCTCAGGAAAACAGCGTATTTCGCGGCCTGACGGTTGAACAAAACATTCTGTCTATTTTAGAGGTGGTCGAACCAGATCGCAAAAAACGTCGCCAGAAACTGGACGCATTGTTGGACGAATTTTCCATATCGTCCCTGCGCCACAGTCCGGCAACCGCCCTGTCGGGGGGCGAACGTCGCCGCGTTGAAATTGCGCGTGCACTGGCCAACGATCCTAAATTCATCTTGCTGGACGAACCATTCGCCGGTATTGACCCAATCGCGGTGAATGAAATCCGCACGCTGGTATCCCAACTGAAAAACCGCGGTCTGGGTGTGATTATCACCGACCACAATGTGCGCGAAACACTGGGCATTACCGACCGCAGTTATGTGTTGCACGACGGAAAAATCCTGAAACACGGTACAACCGACGAAATTATTCAGGACGAAATGGTTAAAAAAGTATATTTGGGCGAAGATTTCACGATGTAAGATTCGAGAAATAAAAACACCGCCAAACGGCGGTATTTTTTTAACTGTCGCGAACCCTATTCCGATTCCTCGTCCATATCTTCGTCATCGTCGTCGTTTTCAACGGCATTCAGATCTATTTCCTTTGGCACACCCAAAATATCTTCTATCTTGTCAGATGCGGTATCCAAATCAATCTTGTGCAAAACAGCAAATTCCTGTGCCATACGTTCCAAGGCACGCAAATACAACTGGCGCGCAGAAAACGTCATTGTATCCGCCGCCGTACGACGCTGCAGGTCACGTACAACCTCTGCCAATTTCATGGGATCGCCAGAATTGATGTTTTCTTCGTACTGTGCGGCACGACGCGCCCAAATCATACGCTTTGCACCGGCCTTGCCCTTGGCGGATGCGATTGCCTCGTCCATCTTCTTGGCGGTGGTCAGCGGGCGCAATCCAGAAATTTCCGCACGTTCAATCGGCACGCGCAATGTCATATGATTGCGTTCAAATTCGATGACCAACATCTTTATTTTCTGGTCGCCAATCGTTTGTTCTTCGGTACGAACCAATTTGCCAACGCCCTGCGTTGGGTACACAACATATTGACCGGCCTTAAAATCTAATTTCTTACTTGGCATAATAGACCCTTTGCGGTTGCCATTCTCTCTGTCCCACGTATTATATCACAAAAAAACCAGAAAAACAAATAATTGACGAAAAAAATAAACGCCCCACGTGGGGGCGTATTCTTATCGCAGTACACCGCGACGCATTGTTGGCCCGCGTCGTACCGCCGATGCGCGTGTACCCGCCGTCGCATCCACAGACGTTGTGCACACCCATTCGTCGTTCTGCAAAATTGCGGTCTGGCCATCTGGGCAATCCGGTTTTTCCAAACGCCATGCAAAGCAACTGCCCTTTTGATATGATTGATATGTTGCATTGTCCGCACCGTCACGGGTGTACGCACCATATTCAGGATTCCAAACGCCCGCCGCTTCGCCGCCGCACCATTTGCGCGCACCAAAGCAATCTATGCAATTTCCATCTTTGTCACAAATCTGATCCGGCGCAGCGGTCGAAACATATCCACTGTTTGCCGATTTCCCTTCGCCCATCATTTTGCCAGTTTCCAAATCGCGACACCACAATTTTTCACATTCCTGTGTCTTGACGCCATCGGTTGTGGTTGTGCGTGATGATAAAACATAGCCCGCACCACACGACGTGAACTTTGCCGCATCAGCCGCGCAAACCACGCCAACCAGCATAAAAAATGAACAAATCAATTTTTTCATATCTGCATCTCTCTTGTCCCAGACATTTTACACGATTTTATAGCAAAATCCAAATTGTTTTTTACTGTCCCAATCCCGCTGGGGTAAAGCGACCAATATTGTTAAACAATTCTTGCAATGCGTTCAGTTCAATCGCGGCTGGGATTTCTGTTTCGCCATCGGCAATCACAACATCTGGCAAATCGGCATCACGCAAGACCTGTGTTTTAACAACGCGGTCACCACGCACCCACGCCAACAAGACGGTTTTATTATCATACGTTTTTGGCAGCGGCCCGCGATAGTTTTCGTCCGCGCCATAATATACCCACACGTCATCACCATAGATTGTTTTAACCTGTGGCGCACCAATTTTGTCCTGTAACTGGGCGGTGTTTTTAATTTCAGATGCCACCGTGTCCAAATCAGACGGGAAAACATACCCGCGGTGTTTGGTCTGGAACGTGCACCCCGCCAGCGCGATTAAACAAATTGCGATTATTTTTTTCATGTGGATTACCCCTCGCCGTTTTCTTTGGTTTGATTTGCCGCATTCATCATTGCGAAATGCGCGATGTACTTTTTCAGTTCACTCTTGTACCGATTGTTTTCCTTGGCAAATTCAACCAATCTGTCAAAGTTCGGATTTGCCGCGCGCGCCGCGCCAAAACGACTTTCGGTTTTCAAGAAATCTTCCAATGGCGTTGGATTATCAATATTTGAATCCAGCGTCAACGGATTGCGCCCTGCATCAATCAAGCGTGGATCAAAACGATACAACGGCCATGCACCGGTCTGAACCAACTGGGTCTGGTGCTGGACACCGTTTTGCAATGCAAATCCATGCGCAATACATGGCGCGTACGCCAGAATTACCGATGGGCCGGGGAAACTTTCGGCCTCGCGGAATGCGCGAATCGCCTGAACAGGATTCGCCCCCAACGCGATTTGCGCGACATACGCACCCGACATCATCGCCATCATGCCCAAATCTTTCTTGGCGTGTTCTTTGCCCCCGATGGCAAATTTCATACTGGCGGCAAATGGTGTGGATTTGGATTGCTGGCCACCGGTATTCGAATACCCTTCGGT
>ERZ808245.144-NODE-144-length-42034-cov-5.273708_pt1 | contig 42034 bp, 32 predicted proteins | sample MGYA00521243_ERZ808245 | MGnify/ENA primary metagenome ERZ808245 (study PRJEB31516, sample SAMN03275576) | gut metagenome | biome: mammalia-associated habitat; material: feces | host: Papio cynocephalus | place: Kenya | collected 2012-07-07 ... | reverse complement strand
GCATTACCAAGAAACCCTACGAGACCCTACTTCCCTTCATCCATATCGCAGACGACTACAAACCCGCCTCAGAGTTCTACGGACACAAGACGAGGAAAAGAGCCGAATCCTATTCCAATAATGAAGGAAGCGGAAGCTATCATGAAAGTGAGAGCGGAAGCTATCATAAAGACGAAAACAAAAACTATCATGAAAGTGAGAGTGGAAACACAGAAAGACCATATACAAACAAATACAGCCACACACAAAAGCTGAAGGCTGGCGAACAGATTAATATCAACACCGCAGACACCACGGAACTACAAAAGATTCCTGGGATAGGTAACTATTTTGCCAAAGCCATCGTAAGATATAGAAACCAGCTAGGCGGTTTTATCCATATCGAACAGTTGGCAGAAATCAAGAATTTCCCAAGTTCTGCCATAGACTTCATCAAGATTGACGCGGCACGCATCAGCAAAATCAATATCAACAAGCTCTCGTTCTCCCAACTCTGCCATCATCCTTACATCAACACCAGCCAAGCCAAGGAGATTCGCGACTATAGAAACAAAAAAGGTCCGTTGAAAAACCTTGACGAGCTAAAACTCCTCAAAGGTTTTTCAACGGACGAAATAGAACGGCTAAAGCCTTATATCACATTCTAGCAATTATTAAATTACGTTCTACCAATTCTTAAATTACGTTCCAGCAGCTTTCAAATTACGTTCTAATTCTTAATCGAATTATAACATCTCTTAAATCACTCCAAACTGATGCAGGAAAATCAGCAAGATGCAGACCGGACTGACGAAACGAATCATAAAGAGGAACACAGGGAAGAACTTGCCACTCACCGTGCCCCAGTTGGTGAACTCATCACGAACAATCTTCTTTGGCACATACCAACCCAAGAACAAACAGGTGACAAACGAGCCTAACGGCATCAACAACTGAGCCGTAAAGTTATCACAATTGGTGAGGAAATCCTTTCCGAAGAAGCCCAATCCTGGCACTGCTCCTTGCGAGAGAGAACAGAACACGGCTATCACACAGCAAGCGATGGTCTCTATCCAAGCGCCATTTTTGCGGCTAATCTTACGCTCCTCATAGAAGAATGCCGTTCCTATCTCATGCATGGATATGGTAGATGTCAACGCTGCCAACACCAATAAGGCATAAAACAATACCGAAATAACGTAACAAACCACAGGCATATTGCCAAACGCCTGTTGGAACACATTAGGCAGCGTGATGAAGATGAGCGAAGGACCGCTATCTGGATTCACGCCTACAGAGAATGCCGCAGGGAAAATCATCAAGCCCGCCAACACTGCTATCAAGGTATCGATAACCACAATTTGGCTTGCAGACTTCAAGAGATTGGTCTGACGACTGAAATAGGAAGCATAGGTGCAAAGACAAGCCGTACCCATACTCAGCGAGAAGAACGCCTGTCCCAAGGCCTCCAACAACACATTCTCATCCACCTTCGAGAAATCTGGCTTCAACAAAAACTCCACACCCTTCATCGCCCCAGGTAACGAACAAGATGCCGCAACAATGACAATGAGCAACACAAAGAGCAGCGGCATCAATATCTTAGATGCCTTCTCTATACCGTTGCGCACGCCTCGAACCACCACCATGTGGGTCAGCAAGATAAAAGCTATCGCCCACAAGGTAGGCCGTATAGGGTCGGCGGCAAAAGTCTGAAAGTAATTTTTCACATACTCTGGGTCTCCATGTACACCGCCCATAATACTGGCATAGAGATACTGCAGGCACCAACCTGCCACCACGGCATAAAAGCCAAGGATAATCATGGAAGTGATAACTCCCATCAATCCCACTGCACCCCAAGCCTTATGACCATTGCCTAAATTGCTATAAGCACGGGCAGCATTGGAGGCCGAGTGGCGGCCGATGATAAACTCGTTCATCATGCCTGGCAAGCCCAGCAAGATGATGCAAACCAAATAGATGAGAATGAAAGCTGCGCCACCATTCTGACCTGCCATATAAGGAAAGCGCCATACGTTGCCCAAGCCCACGGCTGAACCCGCTGTGGCTAGGATGACGCCTAATTTACTTCCGAAATTTCCTCTATTTTCCATTGAATGTAATGTTTTGTGCGTAAAATACGTTATTACATATATTACACCTTATAATATATAATGAGCCTTATCCGAAGACTCCAAACTGATTCAAGAACACCAAGAATATCAGCACTGGGCAAATATATCTGATTAAGAAAAGATAGATGCCGAAAAGGTTTCCCTTCAAAGTTCCCCAGTTGGTGAACTCATCCTGCACAATCTTCTTTGGCACATACCAGCCCAAGAACAAACAAGTAAAGAAGCCCGCCATCGGCAGGAACACCTGTCCCGTAACAAAGTCGAACCAGTCGAACAGTGTCTTGCCCAGGAATGTGAGCTTATCCGTCGCACCCAACGAGAGAGAACAGAAGGCTCCTATCACGGCACAAGATATGGTCACGATGGTTGCCCCCTTCTTGCGGTCTATCTTCAGCTCCTCATAGAAGAACGAGGTATTCACCTCGTGCAGCGACATCAGCGATGTAAGGGCAGCCACCGAAAGGAGCACATAGAAGAGCAGCGAGATAATCCATCCCAACACAGGCATGGAGGCAAATGCCTCATTGAAGACATTTGGCAGAGTGATGAAGATGAGCGAAGGACCACTATCAGGCGATACACCCACAGAGAACGCTGCAGGGAAAATCATCAAACCAGCCATCACCGCAACAATCAAGTCGATGGCAGAAATCTGCAAGGCAGACTTGAAGAGATTGGTCTGGCGAGTGAAATAAGAGGCATACGTACAGATGCAACCCATACCGATGCTCATGGAGTAGAACGACTGTCCCAAGGCATTGAGGAATACGTTTCTATCCACCTTGCCAAAGTCTGGCTTCAGCAAGAACTCGATGCCACTCCCGGCATTAGGCAACATACAAGCTGCCACCACGATGATAAGCAAGAGGATGAACAAGAGGGGCATCATCACCTTGGATGCCTTCTCGATGCCACCTCGCACACCGTGGATAATCACGAAGTGACAAACCAGGAAGATAGCCACCGTCCACATCACAGGGCGAATCGGGTCGGAAGAAAACTCCTTGAAATAGTTTGCCACGAAGGTTGGGTCGCCATGCAGCTCCCCCATGATGCTAGCATAGACATACTGCAAGCACCATCCCGAGACCACGGCATAATAACCAGTTATCAGGAAGCCAGTAAGCACCTCCAGGTAGCCTACCCATCGCCAAGGCGTTCCATTGGCGAGTTTGGTATAGGCACGCGCCGTATTGGAAGCACCGTGACGACCGATGACAAACTCTGATATCATACAAGGGATGCCGAGCAAGAGCACGCATCCGATATACACCAAGATAAAGGCTGCGCCACCTTCCTGACCAGCCATATAAGGGAAGCGCCATACGTTACCCAAACCTACGGCGCCACCTGCCGTAGCAAGAATCATTCCTATCTTGCTACCAAAACTTCCTCTATTTGTTTCTGCCATTTTCTATATTTTCTCTTTTTATGCGCTTATATTTTATCCGTTTCAAAACGTTTCACGTGGAGCATTTTCACGGTTTCACCGTTTATTTTATTAACGCTCCCTCTTTACAAGGTGCAAAATTATAAAATAATTCCCATATAAGCGTATAAATCGAAAGCGAAAATGGAAGAAACCCTAATATTTATGCAAAATCACAGGGAATCGCGCCATTTTGAGAAGGGATTTGTCAAAAGATGCGAATTGTAGAAGCGCTTGTCGCCCGTCACTTCCCTGTCGATGAAATCGGGTTTCTCGTATGGTTCGTCCTCACTCTCAAGCTCAACCTCAGCCATCACCAAACCTTCGTTGTCACCATAAAACTCATCCACCTCGAATGTATGTTCTCCACTCTTCACCAGATAACGTCGCTTGTCGATGACACCCCCCTGACAAAGTTGCAAGAGATGCTTCGCCTCGTCCATCGTTATCTCTTTCTCAAACTCATAGCGGGTCATGCCGCCATTCACCGACTTGCCTTTGATGGTAAGGTAAGCCTTATCGTCTCGTGTACGAACTCGCACGGTAGCCCCCTCGGCAGGAATATAACCCTGCTGGATATGGCTACTAGAAAAGGCGGCACTCTTGTAAGCGTCGCCCTTCTTGACGAGGAATTTTCTTTCTATTTCCAATCCGCTCATACTAAATTCTGTTAGAAGTAAAAAGTCTGAAAGCTAAAGCTCAGACATTAGAAACTTGAAGCTTAAGTTTTGATATTAGAAGCTTAAGTTTTGATATTAGAAGCTTAAGTTTTGATATTAGAAACTTGAAGCTAAGAAATCTGAAATCAAGCTTTTCTTCCCGGCTTATTTTATGCGATAGAAGCAGCATAAATGGCAAAGACTATTGCCAGTCCTATCAAAAAGCCGAAAATATACTTGATAACTTTCTCGCCCTTGGCTGCTTGTTTCTTCTCATAAGCCTCATGCTTGGCTCTTCTCAAATCTTTATTTCCACTCATAGTCGTTATATTTTTAGGTTGTTATTGTTTAAAAGGTGAGCCAAGTCCTCGACAAGAAGCTTGGCTCTACCTTGCTTAATCTTATTTTTTAATTCTCTTCTTCGTCTGCAGTAGGGAACTCCATTAAGTAAGCCTTGATGAATCCATCTATCTTGCCGTCCATCACGCCATCCACATCTGATGTCTGATAGCCCGTGCGATGGTCTTTCACGCGGCGGTCGTCGAAAACGTAGCTACGTATCTGGCTTCCCCACTCTATCTTTTTCTTACCAGCCTCTATCTTTGCCTTGGCTTCGAGGCGCTTCTTCATGGCGCGGTCGTAGAGTTGACTCTTCAAGAGCAACAATGCCTTGGCACGGTTTTTTGGCTGGTCGCGTGTCTCGGTGTTCTCGATGAGGATTTCCTCTTCCTCGCCCGTATCTGGGTCGGTGTACCAATAGCGCAGACGGACACCCGACTCCACCTTGTTCACATTCTGACCACCAGCACCACTCGAGCGGAAAGTATCCCAAGAGAGTTTGGCTGGATCCACATAAACCTCGATGGTATCATCCACCAATGGGGTGACGAAAACAGAGGCAAAGCTGGTCATTCGTTTGCCCTGGGCATTGAAAGGAGAGACACGCACCAAACGGTGCACACCATTCTCACTCTTCAGATAGCCATAAGCATACTCGCCTCCCTCAATGGTCATGGTAACGCTCTTGATGCCCGCCTCGTCACCTTCCTGCATATCGGTGATGGTTACCTTGTAGCCATGAGCCTCTGCCCAACGCATGTACATACGCATCAGCATCGAAGCCCAGTCCTGGCTCTCTGTACCACCGGCACCTGAGTTAATCTTCAGCACGCAGTCCATCGGGTCTTCCTTTTGGCGCAACATGTTCTTGAGTTCCAAGTCCTCGATGGCCTTGATAGCCTTGTCGTAATCGGCATCCACTTCTTCCTCGGTCACCATTTGGTCCTTATAGAAGTCGAAGGCAAGCTGAAGTTCATCAGCATAAAGGCGAACAGTCTTATAGCCATCGAGCCACTTCTGGATGCTTTTTACCTTCTTCATCTGCTCCTGCGCATACTTGGGGTCTTCCCAAAAGTCGGGAGCTTGGGTGCGGAGCTGCTCCTCCTCGAATTCTACTTTCTTCTGGTCTATATTGAGATAGCGATGGAGGGCATCTGCACGCTCCATCACATCTTTCAATTGGTCAGCTGTAATCATTAATGTATAATTAATAATTTATATTTTACTATTTAAAATTTGAGTTTCATTCTTTGTACATGAGTTTCATTCTTTGTACATGAGTTTCATTCTTTGTACATAAGTTTCATTCTCTGTACGTGAGATTCTTTATTCGTACTTGAAATTAATCTTCGTACATTTTGTCTATCTCAGCCTTGTAGTTCTTGTTGATAATCGGACGGCGAATCTTCAGCGTGTTGGTCAACTCGCCCGACTCCATCGAGAAGTGATGCGCCAAGAGCGTGATGCGCTTAATTTGCTCGTAGTAAGCCAAATGCTGCTGCAAGATTTGGATACGATCCATCAACATCTTCTGCACCTTCTCGTTGGCACACAAATCTTCACGACTATTAAAGTCGATGTGATGCTCGCGAGCCCAGTCTTCCACCAAGCGGAACTCTGGCACGACGAGCGCTGAGACGAACTTGCGCTGGTCGGCAATGACTGCCACCTGATCGATAAACTTATCCACCAGGAGCAAAGACTCCACCTGCTGAGGGGCGATATACTTACCGTTAGAAGTCTTGAACAAATCCTTGATGCGCTCAGTGAGGTAAAGCTCGCCGTCCTTCAGATAGCCAGCGTCACCCGTATGGAAGAATCCATCCTTGTCGAACGCCTTGGCATTGGTGGTGTCACGATGGAAATATCCTGGAGTGATGGTAGGACCTTTCAACAAAACCTCACTGTCCTCACCTATCTTAATCTGGATACCAGAGATAGGGCGTCCCACAGAGCCAATGGTATATTTCTTGTCGAGATTGTCGCAGGAGACCGTGGCAAGGCTCTCGGTCAGACCATAGCCTACAATCATGCCGATGCCAATAGAGTGAACGAACTGCTCCACCTCTGGACTTACATAAGCTCCTGCCGTAGGGAAGATATTAGGATTCTCCAAACCGAGCTGCTTGCGCACCATGCTCAAGATGGTCTTATTGATAATCTTATATTGCAACTCCAGAGTCAAAGGAGGGCGCTTACCATTGGCTACATAATCTATGTTGCGCTTCTTGCCCACTGCCAAAGCATGATAGAACATCTTCTTCTGCAAAGGACTCGCATCATCCATCTTTGCCTTCACTGCGATATATACCTTCTCCCAGAAACGTGGTACACTACTCATACAGGTAGGATGTACCTCTCGCATACTCTCCTGTATCTCATGAGGATTGGTGTTGATGAAGAGCTGGGCGCCCATCGACAATGCGAGATAAGCCCATCCACGCTCGAAGATGTGAGTGAATGGCAGGAAGTCAATCACACGGTCTTTGTCTGTGATAGGCACACACTTACCATTCGCCTCCAAGGCAGCATGATACTGTCCATAGGTCAACATCACGCCCTTGCTATCGCCTGTGGTTCCACTTGTGTAGAGGATATTGGCAAGGTCTTCCATATTCGCCTGCTTGTAGAGTTCCTCCACCTCGCTTTGGCGTGGGAAGTTCTCGCCCAACTTGATGAAGTCGGAAAAATAGAGTGCAGCAGGATCATGAGTGCTGATGCGCACACTGGAGTCGAAGATGATGATGCGCTCCAAGGATGGGCAGAGTGCGAAGACACGGTGTGCCTTGTCGTACTGCTCCTGTTCGCCCACAAAGAGGAAGCGAATCTGCGCATCATTGATCATATATTGTATCTGTTGCTCGCTGCTGGTAGCATAGAACGGAACGGAGCACACACGCACTCCGTACGCACCGAAGTCGGTGTATAGATAATGCACGCAGTTCTGCGAGAACACGGCGATTTTGTCTTGTGGTTTAACGCCGAGGTTCAACAAGGCGTTGCTTACTTGTTTCACTCTCAGCGAGAACTGATTCCATGAAACGGCTTGCCACTGATCACTGCCAAACTGCTTGAAATTGAGCGCAGGCTTACTGCCCCACTTTTTGGCGAGGTCGTGAATCAGTACCGAAAGATGACTGTTAATCTGCATAAGCTTATTTTTAAATATGCTGCAAAGATACGGTAAATCATAGACAATACAAAATAAAATGATAGTTTTTCCACAATATGTGCTCTTTTTTTCGTAACTTTGCCCCCGAACAAACAAAGAAATTATAAAATAACAGATAATATCACCTAATTTATACAATGGAGAGATTATGATGACACAAGAAGAATATGTAAGCGATGCCGTGACGCTGCTCAAGAAACTCATCGCCACACCATCCATCAGCCGAAACGAGAAGGAGGCTGCCGACATCATGGAGCAAACCATCCGCGGCTACGGATTCGAGCCTCATCGCGAGGCGAATAACGTTTGGACTCTCGACCCTCACTGGGACGACAACCGCCCCACCCTTCTGCTCAACGCCCACATCGACACTGTGAAACCTGTGGCTACCTGGCAGAGAGACCCATTCCACCCTGGTCTTGAAACGCAAGAAGTAGAAGCCCTCACTGAGCAAGGCGACAAGGTTGTCAAAAGCGAAGAAACCCTCTATGGACTGGGGAGCAACGACTGTGGTGGTGGACTGTGCTCGCTACTCCAGATGTTCCGCATGCTCACGGAGAAGCCCCAGCATTACAACCTCATCTATCTGGCATCTGCCGAGGAAGAGGTTTCGGGTAAGGATGGCATCAGCCGAGCATTACCCCTGCTGCCACATATCGACCTCGCCATCGTGGGCGAGCCAACGGGCATGAATCCCGCCGTAGCCGAAAAGGGACTAATGGTACTGGATGTGATTGCCCATGGCAAAAGTGGACACGCAGCTCGCAACGAAGGTGTGAACGCCATCTATGAGGCCTTGGACGACATGCGATGGATTCGTGACTACAAATTCGAAAAGGTGAGCGAGTTTCTGGGACCGACAAAGATGACACTCACCGTGGTGAATGCCGGCACCCAGCACAATGTGATTCCCGACAAGTGTACGATGCTCGTAGATATTCGCACCAACGAGTTTTACGACAACGAAGAAGTGTATCGGTTTATCTGCCAGCACCTCAAAAGCGAATGCAAGGCACACAGTTTCCGCCTGAAGTCTTCTCGCATCGACCCCAAGCACCCACTCATCCAAAAATGTGTGGCAATGGGAATGAAGCCATTCGGCAGTCCGACCCTCAGCGACCAAGCCTTGATGCACTTCCCATCTTTCAAGTTGGGTCCTGGAGAGTCATCCCGCTCCCACTCTGCCGACGAGTTCATCCGCATCAGCGAAATCAAGAATGCCATCGCCCAATATGCCCAATTATTAGACGGAGCTGACATTTAAGAAATACGAAAAAAATCATGGCATCTTTGACAGCTGAGACATGTTTGACAGCTGATATGTTTGGCAGCTGTCTTAGCATACAAAAACGCAAGGTACTCTCTGATTGTACCTTGCGTTTTTGTATTAATACCTTTTAGCTTTCGATTATCTTCTTATCTTCTGATTATCTGATTATCTTCTGATTATCTGATTATCTTCTGATTATCTTCTGATTATCATTCAGATTATCATTCAGATTATCATTCAGATTATCTTCCTAGCCAAGCCTCAGGATTCAGCTTGGCTGTTTCCTTGCGAAGCTGGAACTGCAGGATGTTATCAGCTCCCACAGCACCGAGTGCCTGACGGGCGCTTACATGTTGTCCCTTATGCACACTTACCGATTTTAGGTTGCAATACACAGAGATATAGGCTCCATGGCGAACCAACACGTTCCACATGCCACCATAGCCAAACACTGCACTCACTTCGCCATCATAGATGCTGCGAGCCACACAGCCTGGCTTGCCCTGGATATTGATTCCCTTGTTATCGAGGGTCACACCCTTCAAGCCTTGTACATTATATTGTCCGAAGTGACTCACGATACGATAGCCACCACTGATAGGCATTGGCAAGCGACCACGGTTCGATTCGAATCCGCCGCTCAACATCCTATCCACCGAACTCAAGGTAGAGGCCTCGTCGGCATTTTTCTTGGCTGCGGCAATTTCTCGCTTGCTGCGTTCCTCGTCGGCCTTCGCCTTCAATTCGGCAGCCTGTCGGTCGGCCTCAGCCTTCTTGGCAGCTTGCTCGGCGGCAGCTTGTCGAGCAGCCTGTTCCTCAGCGGCACGCTTGGCAGCCTCTGCCTTGGCACGAGCTTCTGCCTGGGCCTTCGCCTTGGCTTTCGCCTCAGCTTGCGCCTGTGCCAGCTCTTGTGCTCTCTTGGCTTCCTCCTGTGCCTTCCGAGCTTCCTCGGCAGCCTTTCTGCGAGCTTCCTCGGCTGCGGCGGCACGAGCCTTCGCCTCTGCTATGCGGCGTGCGTTCTCACGAGCGGCAGCTTCGGCTGCGGCTTTCTTGCGTGCCAACTCCTCGGCACGTTTTTTGGCAGCTGCGGCGGCGGCAGCTTTCTTCTTTGCCTCGGCTGCGGCACGGGCACGAGCCTTCGCCACCTCTTGTTGTATCAAACGGTCGATTTGGGCATTGATGGCCGCATCCTTCTGACGCTGGTCGGCGATGACAGCCTGGATGGTCTTCTGCTGCTTCTGCAGTCCTTGCACCATCACCTGTTGCTGGGTCTGTTTGCCCACAAGGGCTGTTTTCTCTTGCTTACCTTTATATAGCAGATTGCTTTTATGCCCCTTTACGTTCTCCAGTTGCTTGTGCTTGGCGTTCACCTGGTTCTGCTTGGCTTGCACCGCCTGTCCCTGTGCTTTCTGATAAGAAGAATACTGACGTATGAACGCGAGGCGGCGATACATTTGCGTCAGGTTCTTGGCACTGAAGATGAACATCAGCTTGTCCTGCACAGTATGATGGCGGCTCATATAGCGCATGGAGCGTATGTACTTGTTCTTTCTGTCCTGCAACTGCTGCTGCAAGGTTTTGAGCTGCGCCTGGAGAATGCCGATATTGCCGTCGATGTGATGGATGTCTTTCTGGATTCCATCTATTTTCTTCTGGCTCTGGTCGATTTCGCCATTCAGCACCATCAGGTCTTCCAAGCGTTTTTTCACGTCGGCTTGGTTTTGGCGCAAAGCTTGTTCCTGCTCCTTGATTCTGCGCTGGATGTCGGCACGTTGTCCCTGCAATCCTCGGATGGAGGCATTGCTATAAGTAGCCGCACGGCGTTCTGCCGCCGTAGGAGCCTTGGCAGCCCCTCTCTTCCGGTTAGTCCTTACAGCAGCCTTGGGATTCACTCTGGCTGCCTTGGAATTCGCCCTTGCGCCCTTGCCAGCTACTTGTGCCGGACGTCGTTTTGTGGCAACCACCGTCTTCTTGGCTTGCTTTTTCTGCGTATGCTTCTGCGCAAAAGGAGCGAGCGAGAATGTGATAGCCATCAAGAATAATAAGATTCGTTTCATTCTTATTTTAAAATATCATTTTTTTGATTTCGTCTCACGATGAAGCATCTCCGACGATGCGGGATGATGCGATTACATATTCATCAGTTTGCCAAGCACATCCTCGGGCTGTACCTGCTTGTACTTGCCGGAAACTTCTGTCTGTGCATCCCATTTGTCATCGTTCTTCACGTTGTCCATCTCCAAGTTCATCTTCACCTCTTGCAATTTGTTGTTTACCTTGCCCGAGAGGGTGAGACGAAGGGTGGCAGGGAATTGCTTCACGCCCACATTCTTGAAGTTGGAGTATTTCATGCTCAGGCTTGATTTCCCCGACGACTTGTCCGAGTAAGTTACATGGGTCTCGGTGATGCGCCCTGTGGTGCGATTGGTAGTCCATACATAGTTCATATTGCCATACTGGATGCTGACAGGGCATTCGTCGCCAACAGTTTCCAGGTTGGCAGCAAACTTTCTCAAATCAGACTCCGCCACGTTCTTGTTTCCTGGCACCAAGAGCTGGTTCCAGAAGAGGGCCTGGAGAGAATAGAAGTTTACACCCTGCTTCTTTAAGAAATCCACTTGGGTATAATCCGCCTTGATGTATTCCTTGTGCAGACGGTCGATGATGAGCACGTAGTTAGGAGTAAACTCCAAGCGTCCCACTTCCGAACCCAGGATAGGGATGAAAAGTTGGATGCGGATTACCTCGTCCTTGCGCATGCTCAGCTTGCCTGGAACCGTGATGTCCTTGCCGCCAGCCTGAAGGTTGAACGACATCTTGCCCACGATGTTCTTGGCATAAACCTGATTGTCGTAAACTTTCTGCACGAAGGACAAGTTTGCCACTTCCGAAGACTGCTTTGCATTCGTAGCCTTGGCTGTGGTTTCAGTCTTCTTATGTTCTATGGCAGAGGTGTTGTCCTTCTGAGCTAGCTTGGTGGTTCCGCACGAAGCCATCAGCAGAATGCCCATGGCTGCCACCATCCCATTTATCTGATTCATTTTCATTTCTTCTTACGTTTTTTATTCATCATTTTCTGATTGCCTCCATTCATCATCTTCTTTCTGAACGCCTCCTCGGAGATGTATTGCTTGTGGTCGATCTTCCATTTCAGCACGTCAGTCTTGTGGTCGTCCTCATAGGCTTGCTTCCAGTAATCCAATGCGCCATCCATCATGCCGTTCATGGCGTAGATGTCGCCCGCATGTTCCAGCACGGTACTGTTGTTCTCGGTGGAGTCTCTACTCTTGAGGGCAGCGTCGATATAGGTCTTTGCGTCGGCGTAACGCTCCTCCATAAACAATATCCAGGCGTAAGTATCGAGATAGGTGCCATTGTTGGGCTCTGCCTTGATGGTCTTGTAGCTCATGGCTTCCGCCTTATGCAAGTCCTTGCCCTGCTCACTCAGATAGTAAGCATAGTTGTTGAGTGCCATGATGTTGTCGTCTTTCCATTGCAGGCAGGAGTCATAGGATGCGATGGACTCATCCTTCTTACCTTTTTTATAGAGAATGTCGCCCATCACGGCGTAGAGGTCGGAGACCAAATCTCGGGAAGACTGCTCGTTGATCTGGGCTACGCCCATACGGAACTCATTGAGTGCCGCATCCTCGTCTTGCTCTTGATAGTAAGCCATTCCACCGAAGTAATAGAAGAGCATTTCCTCTGGATTATACTCGTGGGCAGCCTTTGCCTGGGTGATGACCGCATCATACTTCTTCTGGTTCCAAAGCATCTGGATGACTTGCACACGGGCGTTGGCGTTATCGGGGGCGATGCTGAGCACCTTGTCGAAAGCAGCAATCACGGTATCGGCAGGCATCTTCTTGAGGCTCATGTAGGCGGCACGTAGCTCGGCTATCTCGGGCGATGGATTCGGCACGCCGAGTACTTTGTCGAAGAGAGCCAGCACCTTGATGGAATCGCCTCCGTCCTGATTCTCGTTGTTTTGGATGTAAGAGCGGAACATCAATATCTTGGTATCGGTGTCGGTTTTCTTACCCATCAGAATCTTGTCGAGCATCTCGTGCGCCAAGTCTTCCTGCTTGGTGGCATTGTAGTAGTCGTAGAGCGACATCTGGGCGTAGGCGTTGTCGGGCTCGTCCTTCAGCACATCGCCAAAGCACTTGTAGGCTTCCTTCTGGCGGTTGTGCTGCATCAGCCAGTTGCCGAGCATCGTCTTATACTGGGTGTCGAGCGGATGCTGCTCCGTCAGGGTCTTCAGCTCGTTGTAGGCAGCCTTCTCATCGTGCATCATCTCGTAGATTTGCATCTTGGTCAGCGTAAACTGCTCACTCTCTCCCTCCTCTGTCTCCAGTCGGCTCACGGTGTTGAGCATCATCTTGTAGTTTTTCTGCTGCTGATAGAGTTGTGCCAGGACTCGAAGCACATCGGTGTTGCTGTGGTTCTTGGCATACACACCCTCGTAGGTGTCGATGGCTTTATCATACTGAGCCTTGCCGATGTAATACTGGGCGAGGCGCTCGGCATAAATCAAGTTGTCGGGATCCACCTCTATCGCTTTCTGCAATCTGGCGAGTGCCAACGAGTCTTGCTTCATCGACGAATAATAGAGCGACAGATAGTAATTGGCTGTGGCTGAGCGAGGGTCGATGCCTCGGGCATGCTCATAGAGGTCGAAAGCTGCCGTGTAGTGACCAGCCGCATGCTGTCTAGCCGCCTCGGTCAAGAAGTATTCAAAACGCTTGCGACTGTTGGGCGAAAGCGAATCTACCCACTCCGTCGGTTGCTTGGCTGGTTCTGCCTTCTTCTTTCGGGCTAACGATGGCACGGCCGTGGCACTTACCAATGCCACGGCAACCCACAAGCCCATATTTCTTAAATCTATCTTCACAATCTATTTTTATTCTTAAAGATTTTCCTCAATTCCAAAGATTCTCTTTTTAAATTTCAAAGATTCATCTTCGTTCTTAAAGATTCTTTGATTCCCTATTCCGTTCCATTCATTACTTGACTCCAGTATGGCCGTAGCCACCGGCTCCACGCTCAGTCTCGTCCAGCTGTTCCACCTCGATGAAGTCACACTGCTCGTGCTTGGCTAATACCATCTGGGCGATGCGTTCGCCGTCGTTGACGACGAAGTCTTGCTGCGAGAAATTGATGAGCAGCACCATGATTTCGCCCCTGTAGTCTGCGTCGATGGTTCCCGGAGTGTTGAGCACGGTGATGCCATGCTTCAGTGCCAAGCCACTGCGAGGGCGAACCTGCGCCTCATAGCCAGCCGGCAGAGCCATGAAAAGCCCCGTAGGGATGAGTCTTCGCTCCATGGGATGAAGCACGATAGGCTCCTCGATGTTGGCACGCAAGTCCATGCCTGCACTCTGAGGGGTGGCGAACGCTGGGAGAGGCTGATGCCCCTTATTGATAATCTGTACTTTCAGCATAATATATTGTTCGTTATATATTTTGTTCGTTTTATTTTCTATACTGTTCGTTTTGTTTCTTACGACAAACGAAGAGCCTGGCATTGCGCTATCACTCAACCAGTCCTCATTTAATCTGCAAAAATACAGTTTTTTAGCCGAATAATCGCATTTTAGACGTGAAAATGATATAATTTATCCTTTTTTATTTTGATTTGTGCCAAGTTTCGTGTATTTTTGTGCCATCAATTCTCATTACGAACAAGAAACATTAATAAGCAAGCATATAAATGGACTGGACACAACTCATATCCAACAAGCGCTTCGGACAGGAACACAAGCACGCCGAACGTCACGACGACCGCTCTGAATTCAAGCGCGACTACGATCGTCTCATTTTCTCATCGGCATTTCGAAGGCTGCAAAACAAGACGCAGGTCTTCCCTTTGCCAGGCAGCATCTTCGTACACAACCGACTCACCCACAGCCTGGAAGTGGCGAGCGTGGGCATGTCGCTAGGCAACGACATCTCCAGCCACATCATCAAGCAGCGCCCCGAGTTGAAAGATACGCTCTTCGAGGAAATCGGCACCATCGTAAGCGCGGCTTGCCTGGCGCACGACTTGGGCAATCCTCCCTTCGGACACTCTGGCGAGAAGGCAATCCAGACCTTCTTTAGCGAGGGAGCGGGCCTGAAGCTGAAAGCGAAAGTTTCACCAGCGTTTTGGGACGACATCACCCACTTCGAGGGTAACGCCAACGCCTTCCGCATCCTCACCCACCAGTTCAAGGGTCGCCGTCTTGGAGGCTTCGTGATGACCTACTCCATGCTTGCCGCCATTGTGAAATATCCTTTCGCAAGTAGCCTGGCAGGAAGCCACGGGAAATTCGGTTTTTTCACCTCCGAGGCCAAAAGCTTTCAAAAAGTGGCCGACGAACTGGGCATCATCCGAAAGTCTGCCGAAGGCGAACCCCTCTGGTATGCCCGCCACCCGCTGGTATATATGGTGGAGGCTGCCGACGACATCTGCTACGAGATTATGGATATCGAAGACTCACACAAGCTCAAGATATTGTCATTTGACGAGACTGCCAACTTGCTGCTTGCTTTCTTCGACGACGAGACCCAGGGAGGAATTCGCCAGCGCATCATCGACGAGGGCTTGACCGACGAGAACGAACAAGTGGTGTATATGCGAGCTTGCGTGATAGGAAAGCTGGAGAACGAATGTGTAAAAACTTTTCTTAGCCACGAGGAGGAGATTTTGGCAGGCAATTTCGAAGGAAGCCTCATCGACCATATCGCTGACCATCAGCGCAACGCCTACAAGAAATGCACACTAGTTTCTCGACAGAAAATCTATGCCAGCAAGCCTGTGCTCGATGTAGAGCTCTCGGGTTATAAAATCATGGAGACGCTGATGGAGGTTTTCATTGACGCTGCTGTGAACCCCGACCGTTTCTACAGCAAGCAACTCATCCGACGAGTGGGCAGTCAATACGACATCAACAATGAGAACCTGGAGGAGCGCATCATGGCAGTGCTCGACTACATCAGCGGAATGACTGATGTCTATGCCCTGGACATCTATCAAAAAATCAACGGCATCAGTTTGCCTATCGTGTAATTTGGAAACAACGCCTTTCGCATTTTACCCTTCACCACCCTTCACCCAGAGTTCTTCCTGCATCTTGCCAAGGCTTAGGCAAATCTCTGCTCGGCTTCTTCCATATTCTGCCTACCGCTGTTCCAATTTCTGCCTCGCCTAAGCAAGACATTGCCCTGGCTGGGGCAATATTTTGCCCTAGCCTAACAAAAAAAGATTACATACATCGGAAAAAGAAGAGAAAGCACGTCTCGTCGTGCAAACACCGTTTCCCTTTTCTATTACACACTACACCAAGCATCAAACAAACAGCTGATTTTCTGCATGTTACGCAAGTGTAGTATTACCTCTCACAGTACACCCACACTACACCACACTACACTCTTTTCGTTTCCCCTCACTTGTACAAGCTCATTTTTCTTTCAGCCAGCACTTTTTAATCTGTAAAAATTTAGTTGTGGTGTAGTGTGGGTGTAGTGTAGGTGTAGTGTGGGTGCAATATCGGTACATATACTACACACGCAACTATCTAAACTCCAGAATGTTACAAACAAAAAGTGTAGTGTGTAGTAGTTTTTTAAATCTTGTGATGAAGGTGAAGGGTAAATGCAATATTACTAGTTATTTCTGAATCGCCAACGAGGAAAAGTGGAAAAAGCTATTTAAGCTTTTTCCTTGTAAAAGATTTTGTTGGCTCCGCTGGTAATCTTGAGAGCCTCAGGATGCTCAGCGATAAACGTATTGATGTGACGCACACGCTTCTCCTCCAAGATTTCATCCACGGCTATCAAGATACCCGTCTCCTCTACGTCGCCAAAACCATAGTTGATGGCTGTGCCGAAGAGCTTCATCGTAGGGCTCAAGTTCATATAGGCATTCACCAAAGGTGGAATGTTGAAGCCCAACTCACGCACTTTCTTGTTCAGAATACGATAATCGGCACGAAAATCATCCTCGGTGAAAATGGCTGCCAGCTCGCTTTCCGGTGTATCCAACTTCAGTGGCTTCATCGGAATCACCAAGTTCTCCTTGTCATCGAAGTGCTTCTTGAGGAAATAGAGAATCATATCGCGGCCACGGCGAATGTAAGAAGGATACATCGTCATCTTGCCGAAGAAATATTTCACCTCTGGATAGAGCACGGTCAAGGCTCCCAAACCATCCCACAGATTGTCGAGGGCGAAGATGCTCTTGGTGTTCTTGCGCACGTTCTGGTATTCCAGCGACACAAACGAGCGTCCCAGTTCCACGGTGTAAGGCATGTACTCCTTCAGGAACTTATCGGAGAAATGGAACATGTGGCTTGTGGCAAGCTTAGGCTGCCCCTTCTCGTCGAGCTGCCAGTCCTTGCCCAAGAGATAACGGTAGCCACCGATAATCTCATTGGCCTCAGGATTCCATACGATGAGCTGCTTGTAGCAGTTGTCACCGAAGTCGAATTCGTCAAGGTCCATCGATTTGCCCGTTCCACCACCTGCTTCGCGGAAAGCGATTTCACGAAGGCGTCCTATCTCCTTCAACACATTTGGGGAGTCATTAGCCGTGATGATGTAAATCTCATTATGGCTCTTGTTGGTCATGCGCAGCTGCTTGTCGGGAGTCAACTCGCTCTTCAGCAGCTCGCGGTCAATGGGTTGGATGATTTCTTCTTCCATAACTACTCTTCTCTATATATAATAATACAGTCGATTCTTTATCTTAATCTTTTTCTATTTCTCTTTTCTTTTGTACTCAAGCAATTATCACTTTGTACTCAAGTACTTAGGCTACAACTCGTAAACCTTGTCCTTCACATACTGAGCCCACTCTGTGGCTGTCTTGCTCTTGTCGAAAGTCTGCCAAGGTATAGGCTTTCCGATGGCGATGCGGAAGTGCTTGCCTACATTCTTGTACATCTCATCCACCAAGAAAATCATGGCGAGATTGAACGGCAGGTGCTTGTCACTGAACTTGGCGATGCGATAGAAACGCTCGGAGTTCTGTCCGCCGAAATGGATAGGCACCACGTCGCGCTGGTATTCCACGCTCTTGGAGATGAAAGTCTTCTTCCAAGGCAAGTCGCGAATGGAACCATCAGGCTGCTTTCGGCTGTTCAGGCCCGCAGGGAACATGAGCATGTGGTTATCGCTCTGGAAGCCGGCCTCCACCATTCGAGGGAAGTCGCGGCTCTGTCGCCCCGTCTTGTTGATGCCGATGCTCACAGGCTTCAAGCCTGGCAGGTTGAGCAAGAGATCGTTTACCAGATAGCGGAACTTACCATCGTAATGCTTGCCGATGATGGACCCCAGGCACACGCCGTCTTGCCCACCCAGAGGATGGTTGGACACAAAGGTGTAGAGCTTGCCATCGTTCTTGTCGGGCAGGTTCTCCAAGCCCACTATCTCGACATCCATCTTCAGATAGCGCACGCATTCGGTGAGCCACTCCGTGCCGGAAAGCCCACGGCTCTCCCACAAGAACTTGTTCACCTCGTCCTCGTGGATGATTTTCTTCAGCCAAGACACCAAGAATCTAGGAACAAACTTGGCTTTGCTCCCCATCTTATTTTTCAGTATCTTTTCTATGTCTATCGTTTTCTCTATTGAAGCGCTCATTTCTAGTAAACTTAGTATAAGTACCTGCAAAGTTAGTTTTTCTTTTTCAAAAAAGAGTCATTTTTTCCGAAAAAATGCCCATATTGCCCCAAATAATTGCATTTTCACACCTTTTACGAAGATATTAAGACAAAATTCTACGTTTTTAGCGTATCATCTGTTACATAGTTCAGCCGGCATCCGTTACAGCAAAAACAACTTTTTTGCGCAACTTTTATATTTTTTGTGAGGAAAAGTGGGGCTATGTGGGGAATTTTATGTACCTTTGAACCCGAATTCCTATTTATTTAGGTACATACGCGCATTTAATAAGTACATGCACGCAAGAAAACAAGTTATTAATAAGCAACTTATAAAGAACGAAAAAGGACTTAAAAATGATAAAGACAGCAGAAACATACCACGTACCCGTGCTCCTCAAGGAGAGCGTTGACGGACTGAACATCCACCCCGGAGGCATCTACGTAGATGTAACCTTCGGAGGCGGTGGGCACTCCAAGGAGATACTGTCCCGCATCAGCGAGGGAGGGCATCTCTACAGCTTCGACCAAGATGCCGACGCCGAGCGCAACGTGGTGGCGAGCCCCGACTTCACCTTCGTTTGCTCCAACTTCAGATACTTGAAAAACTGGATGCGATACTACGGCGTGGATGGACTCGATGGTCTGCTAGCCGACCTCGGCGTATCAAGCCACCACTTCGACGACGAGACCCGAGGATTCTCATTCCGCTTCGACTCGCCGCTAGACATGCGCATGAACAAGCGTGCCGGGAAGACTGCTGCCGACATCGTGAACGAATACGAGGAAGAGGCACTCGCCGACATCTTCTACCTCTATGGCGAACTGAAGAACTCGCGACGCATCGCCTCCGCACTGGTGAAGGCGAGAGCCACCGCTCCCATCAAGACCACCAAGGACTTCATGGCAGCCGTGGAGCCTCTCTTCAAGAGAGAACGTGAGAAGAAAGACATGGCTAAACTCTTCCAGGCACTGCGCATCGAGGTGAACCACGAAATGGATGCCCTGAAGGAGATGCTGAGAGCCGCCACAGAACTGCTGAAACCAGGCGGCAGGCTATCCGTCATCACCTACCACTCGCTGGAAGACCGCATCGTGAAAAACATGATGAAGGCGGGCAACCCAGAAGGAAAGGTAGAACAAGACTTCTTCGGAAGAATAGAAACCCCTTTCAAGCTCGTGAACAACAAAGTCATCATACCCGATGCCGACGAGCAGGAGAGAAACCCGAGAAGCCGCAGCGCCAAGTTAAGAATCGCTGAAAAGAAATAAGAGCAAAAATGAAACAAGATAAAGAAAAACCAGAGGCCAACAGCCAGGAGACAACTTCGCAGGAGCGACCCCCTGTAGCCGGCAAGCCCCACCAAGACGGTGCCGACAAGGAGCAGAAAAACGCTGCTCCGGAAGGAACAGAGCAGAAGAGGGACGCAGAGCAAAAGAAAATTGAGCAGAGCACCCTGGAGGAGGAGGCACCCGAGACTTCGCTCAAGGCGGTCATCGCCAAGCAAGCCATCGAGGAAGAAATGTCTGGCTCAGCCAGCTTCACCCTGCGCAAGATATTGGGTGGCGACATCCTCACCACCCAAATCATACGCAAGCAGATATGGCTGTTTATGCTCATCGTGTTTTTCGTCATCATATACATATCCAACCGATACAGCATCCAAAAGGACCTCATCGAGCTGGACCAACTACAGAAAGAGCTGCAAGACACCAAATACAAGGCTTTGTCAACCAGCAGCCAAATAACCGAGAAGAGTCGAGAGAGCAACGTGCTCGAAGTGCTGAAACACAGTAAGGACAGCACCCTGCACATCGCCACCCAACCTCCTTACATCATTAACGTACCAGAAGAATGAGCAAGTTTGACCATAAGAAAGTAATGCCTCGCTACAGCGCCATCGCCATCATCATGACCCTGATAGCCACAGCCATCGTGGGCAAGGCACTCTATATCATGACGGCAAAGCACGACTACTGGATGAAGGTGGCTGAACGACAAAAGAGAGACTCCGTGACCGTGAAGCCAAACCGAGGAAACATCCTAAGCTGCGCCGGACAACTGATGGCAAGCTCGCTGCCTGAGTTTAAGGTGTTCATGGACTTCCAGGCTCTCAGCGAGGCAGGCAACGACTCGCTCTGGAACGTGAAGCAAGACTCCATCTGCCAAGGACTCCACAAGATATTCCCCGACAAGAGCGCAGAGGAATTCAAGCGTCACCTCATCGAGGGAAGAGGCAAGAAGAGCCGCCACTGGGCTGTGTATGGCAGCCGCATCGACTATAATACATTCACGGAAGTGAAAGATTTGCCAGTATTCCGCCTGTCACCATACAAGAGCGGATTCCACTGGGAAGAATACAATGCCCGCACACGCACCTATGGTTCGCTTGCAGGACGCACCATCGGCGCCATGTTTGGTGCCAAGGATACTGCGAGATTCGGACTGGAGCTGAGCTATGACTCCATCCTGAGAGGAACCAACGGCATCGTGCATCGCCGCAAGGTACGCAACAAGTTCCTTGACATCACCGACACACCGCCTATCGACGGTGCAGACATCGTGACCACCATCGACGTGAGCATGCAAGACCTAGCCGAGCGCTCGCTTATCGAGGAACTGAAGGAAATCAACGCCAACGTGGGCGTAGCCATCGTGATGGATGTACCTACGGGCGACATCAAGGCCATCGTAAACATGGAGAAATGCTTCGACGGCGAATATCGAGAGATTCACAACCATGCCGTGAGCGACCTCCTGGAGCCTGGTTCGGTGTTCAAGCCAGCCTCCATCCTCGTGGCACTCGACGACGGCGTGGTGGACACCACATACCATGTGGAGACAGGCTGCGGCGTATGGCAGATGTACGGCAGAGACATGAAGGACCACAACTGGCGCAAAGGCGGATATGGCATGCTCACCTTGCCACAGACCCTGTGGTATAGCTCCAACATCGGTGTGAGCCGTATCATCGACGACCACTACCGCAATGATCCGGAGAAATTCGTGAGGGGCATCTACCGCACAGGATTGCACGACGACCTGAAGATTCCGCTCGTGGGTGCGACACCTGCCCGAATACGTATGCCTCACAGAAACAGCCACGGGCAGTATGACAACTGGGCGAAAACCAGCTTGCCATGGATGAGCATCGGATACGAGACCCAGATACCTCCTATCTCCACCCTCACCTTCTACAACACCATCGCCAACAACGGAAAGATGATGCGACCAAGATTCGTGAGCAAGGTGGTGAAAAATGGAGAAACCATCATGGAATTTCCACCAGAGGTGATGCGACCACAAATAGCCAAGCCTAAAAGCATCAAGGAGCTGCAAACCATCTTGGAACAAGTGGTGAGCGTGGGACTCGGAAAGAAAGCAGGCTCACCTAACTTCAAGGTAGCGGGCAAGACGGGTACCGCACAAGTTTCGAAAGGTGCGGGCGGCTACAAAAATGGTGGAACCAACTACTTGGTGAGCTTCGCAGGCTACTTCCCTGCCGACAATCCAAGATACAGTTGCATCGTTTGCATCCAGAAATCAGGCTTGCCAGCATCTGGAGGTAGCATGAGCGGAAAGGTGTTCCACGACATCGCCGAAGGCATCATGGCACAAAGCCTGAAGCTCGACGTAAAGGATGCCAAGGACTCCGCATCCATCTTCGTGCCCGACGTAAAAAACGGCAATGTGCTTGCCGCCGACTATGTGCTCACCCACCTGGGCATCAAAACCAACACCAACTGGAGCGGCAGCTACGCCAACGGCAACCCTATCTGGGGAAAAGCAGAAAAAGTGGGCAACAGAAGCGTGAGACTCATCCGGGAGAAGCAATATGGCAAGGGAACAGTGCCAGACATCTATGGCATGGGAGCCCGAGATGCCATCTTCGCCATGGAGAGCAGAGGCATCAAGACCAAGATTTACGGCAGAGGCAAAGTCATCAAGCAGAGCCTCATGCCGGGGACACCAGTCAAGAAGGGATCCGTATGTTCCATAGAATTGAACTAAATGCATTCCTTTATACATAACAAAATGCATTTCTTTAACACAATGCATTTCTCTAAATATAATAATGCATTCCTCTATATATAATAAGGTGTAACAAAACAAAAAACATAATATGAAGTTACAAGAATTACTCAAAAACATCGAGCCGATTCAGATTGTCGGCGATGCAAACGTTGAAGTGTCGGGTGTAAACATCGACTCTCGCAAGATTAAAGATGGACATCTATTCGTTGCTATGAAGGGAACACAGGTAGATGGACACAAGTTTATCCCTAAGGCTATCGAGCTAGGTGCCAAGTCGGTGCTCTGCGAGGACATGCCTGAGGAAAAGGCTGAAGGCGTAACTTACATCCAGGTGGAGAGCACGGAGGATGCTGTGGGCAAGGTTGCCACACTCTTCTATGGCGACCCATCCAGAAAATTGAAGTTGGTTGGCGTGACGGGCACCAATGGCAAGACCACCATCGCCACCTTATTATATAACATGTTCCGCAAGTTCGGACACAAGTGCGGATTGCTCTCTACCGTTTGCAACTACATCGAGGACGAGGCTATCCCTGCCGACCACACCACACCAGACCCTATCGAGCTGAACGAGCTTTTGGGCAAGATGGTGGAGGCTGGTTGTGAATATGCCTTCATGGAGTGTTCTTCGCACGCCATCGCTCAGAAGCGCATCGGCGGATTGAACTTCACAGGCGGCATCTTCACTAACTTGACCCGCGACCACCTCGACTACCACAAGACTTTCGAGAACTATCGCAATGCCAAGAAGGCATTCTTCGATGGCCTGCCTAAGACTGCCTTTGCCATCACCAACGCCGACGACAAGAACGGCATGATTATGGTTCAGAACACCAAGGCAACCATCAAGACCTACTCTACCCGCACCATGGCAGACTTCAAGGCGAAGATTCTGGAGTGTCACTTCGGCGGCATGTACCTGGAGATAGACGGCAGAGAGGTAGGCGTACAGTTCATCGGCAAGTTCAATGTGAGCAATCTGCTCGCCGTATATGGCGCAGCCATCATGCTCGGCAAACAGCCAGAAGACATTCTCGTAGTGATGAGCACCCTGCACAGCGTAAGCGGAAGATTGGAGCCAATCCAGTCGCCAGACGGATATACAGCCATTGTAGATTACGCCCACACACCTGATGCCCTGGAGAATGTGCTCAACGCCATCCACGAAGTGCTCGACGGCAAGGGCGGACACGTCATCACCGTATGTGGTGCCGGCGGAAACCGTGACAAAGGCAAGCGCCCTCTGATGGCACAAGAGGCTGTAAAACAGAGCGACAAGGTCATCATCACCAGCGACAACCCACGCTTCGAGGAACCACAAGACATCATCAACGACATGCTCGCTGGTCTCAATGCCCAACAGATGAAGAAGGTGGTAAGCATCGTGGACCGCAAGGAAGCCATCCGCACAGCCTGCATGATGGCTCAGAAGGGCGACGTAATCCTCGTTGCCGGCAAGGGACACGAGAACTATCAGGATGTGAAGGGCGTAAAGCACCACTTCGACGACAAGGAAGTGCTCCGCGACATCTTTGGCATTCCTCAGAAATAAGAAACAAGAATAGTAAATTAAAGTAGCAAAAGAAAGAATGTTATACTATCTCTTTAGATTTCTGGAGCAATGGGGAATCACAGGTTCTCACATGTGGGGCTACATCTCATTCCGTGCCCTGCTCGCACTTATATTGTCACTGATTATCTCTGCTTGGTTTGGTGAGAAATTCATCAAGTACCTCAAGAGCAAGCAAATCACAGAGACTCAGCGTGATGCCAGCATCGACCCATTCGGCGTCAAGAAGATTGGTGTGCCATCCATGGGTGGTGTCATCATCATCCTTGCCATCCTCGTACCAGTGCTCTTGCTCGGTCGTCTGCGCAACATCTATCTCATCCTGATGATCATCACCACCGTGTGGCTCGGTTTCCTGGGCGGCATGGACGACTTCATCAAGATTTTCAAGCGTGACAAAGAGGGTTTGAAAGGTAAATACAAGATTGTGGGACAAGTAGGCATCGGTCTCATCGTAGGCTTGGTGCTCTGGGCTTCGCCTGACGTGAAGATGAACGAGAACCTCGCCATCGAGCGACAGGGACAGGAGACGGTGGTTAAGCACAGGACAGAAGCCACTAAGTCGCTGAAGACCACCATCCCATTCATCAAAGGTCACAACCTGGACTACAGCAAGATAACCAGCTTCTGCGGCAAGTATAAGGTGGCAGCAGGTTGGGTGCTCTTCGTCATCATGACCATCTTTGTGGTGACTGCCGTATCAAACGGTGCTAACCTGAACGATGGTATGGACGGAATGTGTGCCGGCAACTCCGCCATCATAGGTGTGGCACTAGGCATCCTGGCTTACGTGTCGTCGCACATCCAGTTTGCCGCCTACCTCAACATCATGTATATCCCTGGCTCCGAGGAGTTGGTGGTATTCTTCTGCGCCTTCATCGGCGCACTCATCGGTTTCCTCTGGTACAATGCCTACCCTGCCCAAGTATTCATGGGCGATACGGGTTCGCTGACCATCGGTGGTATCATCGCCGTGGGTGCCATCATCATCCACAAGGAGTTGATGTTGCCTATCCTCTGCGGTATATTCTTCGTGGAGAGCCTCAGCGTAATGATACAGGTGTACTACTATAAGCTGGGCAAGCGAAAGGGTGTGAAGCAGCGCATCTTCAAGCGCACCCCTATCCACGATAACTTCCGCACCCAGGATAGCCAGCTCGACCCAGACTGCAAGTACCTCTGGAAGAAACCACACAATGCCTTCCACGAGTCGAAGATTACCATCCGCTTCTGGATCGTGACCATCATTCTCGCCGCATTGACCATCATCACATTGAAGATTAGATAACGTCTTATAAAAAACGGATAATATCGTCCGAAACAAAAAAATCGACACAAAAAGATACCTCCTCCCTTCGGGGAAGGAGGTTAGATAAAATAACAATATGAGCAAAATTGTAATTTTAGGAGCTGGCGAGAGCGGCGCAGGTGCTGCCGTGCTGGCAAAGAAGGAGGGTTTCGAGGTATTTGTCTCCGACATGTCTAAAATCAAGGACAAATACAAGAAGTTGATGGACGACCACCACATCGAGTGGGAAGAGGGCCATCATACAGAAGAGAAGATTCTAGATGCCGACGAAGTCATCAAGAGCCCGGGCATCCCTAAGGAGGCACCGATGATTCAGAAGTTGATGGCAAAGGGCACTCCTATCATCAGTGAAATCGAGTTCGCTGGTCGCTACACCGATGCCAAGATGATTTGCATCACCGGCAGCAACGGCAAGACCACCACCACTTCGCTGATTTACCATATCATCAAGTCTGCGGGTTACGACGTTGGCTTGGCGGGCAACATCGGCAAGAGCCTCGCCTTGCAGGTGGCTGAGACTCCGCACAAGTACTATGTCATCGAATTGAGTAGTTTCCAGCTCGACAACATGTATAAGTTCCGTGCCAACGTAGCCATCCTGCTCAACATCACGCCAGACCATTTGGATCGCTATGAGTTCAAGATGCAGAACTATATCGATGCCAAGATGCGCATCACCCAGAACCAAACAGAGGAAGACAGCTTCATCTACTGGAACGACGACCCAATCGTGACCAAGGAAATCAAGAAGTACGACCTCAAGAGTCACCTCTGCGCCTTCGCCGAGACCAAGGAAGAGGGCACAGTGGGATACATCGACAACGGCAAGTTCACACTCGACTTCCCTACCCACTTCGAGATGCCACAGGCAGACATGAGCCTCAGCGGCAAGCACAACATCTACAACAGTTTGGCAGCCGCACTGGCATGCAACATCGTGGGCATTGACAAGGAAACCTTGCACAAGGGCTTGAGCGACTTCCCTGGCGTGGAACACCGACTGGAGAAAGTAGGCAAGTTCAAGGGAGTATATTACGTAAACGACTCAAAGGCCACCAACGTAGATGCTTGCTGGTACGCCTTGGAGAGCATGACTACCCCTACCATCCTCATCTTGGGCGGTAAGGACAAGGGCAACGACTACAACCAAATCAAGGACTTGGTGAAGCAGAAGTGTGCGGGCATCGTATATCTCGGAGCCGACAACAAGAAGTTGCACGACAACTTCGACGAGCTTGGCATCCCTGTACGCGACACCCACAGCATGAAAGACTGCGTGGCAGCTTGCCAGGAACTGGCGAAGCCAGGCGACACCGTATTGCTCAGCCCATGCTGCGCAAGCTTCGACCTCTTCAAGAACATGGAAGACCGAGGCGAGCAGTTCAAGGCATTGGCTAGAGCCATCGGAGAATAATCAGATAAAAAAGCGAAGGAGCAGGGGGAAAATCCCTCTACTCCTCCACTTCTCATCATAACAGAAAGAACAAACTTAGGAAAATGAACAATAAGACCATAGGCAACATATTCAAGGGAGACAAGGTAATCTGGATGGTTTTCTTCTTTCTCTGTATGATCAGCATCGTGGAGGTGTATTCTGCCTCCAGCTCTCTGTCATACCAAAGCGGAAACTACATGGCTCCGGTCATCCGCCACGTAGGTCTGCTGTTAATGGGCTTAGGCACCATGATATGTATGCTCAAGGTTAAGTGCAAGTATTTCAAGATTACCACACCTTTTATCATCATTCCATCCCTTATCATGCTGATATGGGTATTGGTGGCAGGACAATCTACCAACGGAGCCTCTCGTTGGGTAAACTTCGTAGGTATCCAGTTCCAGCCATCCGAGATAGCCAAAGGAGCAGTAGTCCTGGTAGTGGCCCAAATTCTCAGTGCCATGCAAACATCGAATGGTGCCGACCGAAGAGCCTACAAGTATGTGCTAACTGCTTGTAGCCCCTTCGTGTTTCTCATCGGACTGGAGAACCTGTCCACCGCCATGCTTCTCTGTGTCACCATCTTATGCATGATGATCATCGGAAGAGTGCCCATGAAGCAACTAGGGAAGCTTGTTGGTAGTGTAATCATCTTTGTCTGCGTCATCTTCGCAGCCGTCATGATTGTGGGAGAAGACAAAGGAGATACGAACGCCAAACCCGAAAATACGCTGACCGAAAATATCGAACAGGACAAAGATGAGCCAGGCATGGCCCAAAAAATGTTCCACCGTGCCGACACATGGAAGGCCCGCATTGACAAGTTCTTGGACTCCAAGTCGGTAGCCCCAGAAGACGTGGACCTGGACAAAGACGCCCAAGTGGCGCATGCCAACATCGCCATAGCCTCATCCAACATCGTAGGAAAAGGACCAGGCAACTCCGTGGAACGAGACTTCCTCTCGCAAGCATTCTCCGACTTCATCTATGCCATCATCATAGAGGAAATGGGTATATGGGGAGCCGTGTTCGTGGCATTTTTGTACATCATCTTGCTCTTCAGAGCTGGCAGGATAGCCAACAGATGCGAGAATACTTTCCCAGCTTTCCTATGTATGGGACTTGCCATCATGCTGGTAGTACAAGCCCTGTTTAACATGGCTGTTGCCGTAGGGTTGGCACCAGTTACAGGACAACCACTACCGCTCATCAGTAGAGGTGGAACATCCACCATCATCAACTGTCTCTATTTGGGAGTCATTTTAAGCATCAGCAGGACTGCAAAGAAGAAAGAAATGCCTCAAAATGAAGCAAATCTTGACAAATTTGCAGTTGCATAAAAAAAGACTATCTAAAATTAGGTAAAAATTGCCATTAAATGGATTTTTTTGCTTACCTTTGCGTTGGAATTGTTGACCCTTGGGTCATAAACAAGAATGGATATGAATAATGAATTAAGAATCATCATAAGTGGAGGCGGCACAGGAGGTCATATTTTCCCAGCCGTTTCTATCGCAAACGCCATCAAGGCAAAGCGCCCTGATGCCAAGATTTTGTTTGTAGGAGCACTCGGCAGAATGGAAATGCAGCGAGTACCAGCCGCTGGCTATGAAATCAAAGGATTGCCTATCTGCGGATTCGACAGAAAGCACCTGCTCAAGAACATCGCCGTGCTCTTCAAGATATGGAAAAGCCAGCACATGGCAAAGAACATCATCAAGAAGTTCAAGCCAATGGCTGCGGTAGGCGTGGGCGGATATGCCAGCGGCCCTACACTCAACGTTTGCGCAAGCAAAGGAATACCTTGCCTCATCCAGGAGCAAAACTCATACGCAGGTGTAACCAACAAGCTCTTGGCGAAGAAGGCAGAAAAGATATGCGTGGCTTACGAAGGAATGGAGAGATTCTTCCCTGCCGACAAGATTATCATGACGGGAAACCCAGTACGACAGAATGTACTGGAGACAACCATCACCAAGGAAGAAGCACGCAAGCAATTCGGACTGGATCCAGACAAAAAGACCATCTTGCTCGTAGGCGGTAGCCTCGGCGCAAGAACCATCAACGAGAGTATTCTACAGCACCTCGACCTGGTGAAGGAAAGTGGCGTGCAGTTTATCTGGCAAACAGGTAAATATTACAACGCCGCCATCATGGAGCAGTTGAAAGGAAAGGAAGCAGAATTGCCAATGCTCAAGGTTACAGACTTCATCAGCGATATGGGCGCTGCATACAAGGCAGCCGACCTCGTCATCAGCCGTGCCGGTGCCAGCAGCATCAGCGAGTTCTGCCTCATCGGTAAGCCTGTCATACTTGTTCCTAGCCCTAACGTGGCAGAAGACCATCAGACCAAGAATGCCATGGCATTGGTCAACAAGGACGCAGCCATTTACGTAAAGGACGTGGAAGCACCACAGGTCTTGCTGAAGAAAGCCATCGAAACCGTAAAAGACGAGGCTAAGCTAGCATCACTCAGTGAAAACATCAAGAAATTAGGATTAAAGAACTCTGCCGACGTCATCGCCGACGAAGTAATAAAATTAGCAACAAAATAATGGAAATCAAAGATATTAAAGCAGTTTATTTCGTTGGAGCTGGCGGTATCGGAATGAGCGCCATCGCAAGATACTTCCTCAACAAGAAGTTGGTAGTAGCAGGATATGACAAGACCCCTTCCAATCTCACCCACGACTTGGAGAAAGAGGGAATGCTCATCCACTACGAGGAGAATGTAGATCTCATCCCAGAGGCTTGCAAGGATGCCAAAACAACATTGGTAGTCTATACTCCCGCCATCCCTGCCGAGCACAAAGAACTGGTGTATTTCCACGAAAACGGATTCACCATCGAGAAACGTGCCCAGGTACTGGGAACCTTGACCCGTACCCACAAGGGGCTGTGTGTCGCCGGCACCCATGGAAAGACTACCACATCTACCATGTGCGCCCATATTATGCACCAGAGTCACATCGACTGTAATGCATTCCTCGGCGGAATCTCCAAGAACTATGGCACCAACTATATCCTCTCCGACAAGAGCGACTATGTGGTAATCGAGGCTGATGAATTCGACCGTAGCTTCCACTGGTTGCGCCCTTGGATGAGCGTCATCACAGCCACAGACCCTGATCATCTCGACATTTATGGCACCAAAGAGGCATATCTCGAAAGCTTCCGTCATTACACGGAACTCATCCAGCCAGGCGGTGCACTCATCATCCACAAGGATTTGGAAATGAAGCAGCACGTGCAGGATGGAGTCAAGGTATATGAATACAGCCTCAACGAAGGGGACTTCCATGCCGAAAACATCAAGATAGACAATGGCGAGATTACATTCGACTTCATCTCACCAATCGAAAACGTAACAGGCGTAGAACTCGGTCAGCCTGTGCCAATCAACATCGAGAACGGTGTGGCAGCCATGGCAATGGCACAGTTGAACGGCTGCACAGCCGATGAACTGCGCAAGGGTATGAAGACGTACGAAGGTGTAGAACGCCGCTTCGACTTCAAGATTAAAAACGACAAGCACGTGTTCCTCTCAGACTACGCACACCATCCTAAGGAGATATACCAAAGCGCCAAGAGCATCCGTGAGCTTTATAAAGATCGCAAAATCACAGCCATCTTCCAGCCACACCTCTACACACGCACTCGTGACTTCTACAAAGACTTTGCCAACAGCCTGAGTCTTCTTGACGAAGTCATTCTCTGTGACATCTATCCTGCTCGTGAAAAGCCAATCCCAGGCGTAACATCCAAGCTCATCTACGACAACCTGAAACCAGGCGTGGAAAAGAGCATGATTCACAAGGAAGACGTACTCAACTTGGTGAAAAGCAGAGACTTCGATGTACTCATCGTACTGGGAGCAGGCGACTTGGACAACTACGTCCCTGAAATCACAAAGATTCTAGAAGCAAAATAAACCCTTCGACAAAGGGAACTTGCAAAACAAGAAACAACAAAAATGCATATCAATTGGCAGAAAACCATCATCATCACCCTAGATGTCGCAATAGCCACATACCTGGGATTCGCTTTCACCAAGTTTAACAAGCCTGATGAAAAGAATCTTGTATGCACCAAGGTGAACATCAACATAGAAGATGAAATGACCAATGGCTTTCTGAACGCCAAGGAAATCAAGAAGAGACTGGAGCTGCGGAAACTCTATCCCTTGGAAAGGCCACTCAACGAAGTGAACGCCAGAAAGATAGAGGAGAGCCTGAAGACCAGTCCCTTTGTGAAAACCGCAGAGTGCTATAAGACCCAAGATGGACTGGTAGATATCTATCTCACACAGCGCATGCCAATTGTTAGAATCAAGAGCATCAACAACGAGGACTACTATATAGATGATCATTATCAGATCATGCCCAACACCAACTATACAAGCGACATCATCATCGCCACGGGCAACATCAACAGATGGTATGCCCAAAAGTATATATCACTGGTAAGCAAGACTCTGATGACGAACAATCTTTGGAGAAACCAGATAGAGCAGATCAACGTACTGCCCAACAGGGGCATCGAGTTAGTGCCCAGGGTGGGAAACCACATTATATATATAGGTAACCTGCCTGAGAGCAATATCATCAGCAAAAGAGAAAAGGATGTAGAAGAATTCATCAACAAGAAGATGGACCGACTGGAAAAATTCTACAAATACGGACTCTCGCAAGCTGGCTGGAATAAATACTCATACATCAACATTGAGTTTGACAACCAGATTATTTGCACAAAGCATCATAACAGCTAATATAAAATAGAAACAGAAAAAGATAATATATAAGGACTATGCCAAAGGAATTTATTGTAGCTATCGAGCTTGGCTCATCTAAGATGACAGGTATAGCAGGTCAGAAGAATTTAGACGGTAGCATCACCGTACTTGCTACCGTCGAGGAGAATTCGTCTTCATGCATCAGAAAAGGTGTTATCTACAACATTGACAAGACTTGCCAATGCCTAGTTAGCATCATCAAGAAGCTGAAGAACATTCTCAAGCAAGACATCACCCAGGTTTATGTGGGTGTAGGAGGCAGATCTATCAGAAGCATCAAGAACGTCATCGTAAAAGATTTACCGGGCACATCGATCATTTCGCAAGACATGATCAATGAGCTTATGGACATCAATCGCAACATGACTTACCCAGACCAAGAGATCTTGGATGCGGCCACACAGGAATACAAGGTTGACAACCAGTACCAAATAGACCCTGTAGGCATACAGTGCAACCATTTGGAGGGAATCTTCCTCAACATACTTTGGCGTAAGAACTTCTACAACAACATCAACACCTGCTTTGAGAACGCCAACATCCCTATAGCAGAGATGTATCTCGCACCTTTGGCAATGGCAGACAGCGTTCTGAGCGATTCTGAGAAACGTGCGGGTTGTATGCTCGTTGACCTGGGAGCCGACACCACGACTGTATCCGTCTATTACAAGGGTATCTTGCGTCACTTGTCTGTCATACCTTTGGGAGGCAATAATGTAACAAAGGATTTAACGTGTCTGCAAATAGAGGAAGCCGACGCTGAAAGAATGAAGCTGAGATACGCCAAGGCTTATACCGACATCAGCAACATCGATCCAACCTTGAGCTATACTGTTGACAAAGACAGAACAGTAGAAAGCAAGAAATTCATCGAGATTGTTGAAGCACGTGTAGAAGAAATCGTAGAAAATGCATGGTTCCAGGTACCAGTGGAATTCTCCGATAAGTTGATGGGCGGCATCATCTTGACAGGTGGTGGCAGCAACATGCCTGAAATCGACAAGGTATTCAAGACACATACACACATCGACAAAGTTCGCATCGCCAAGTTTGTAATGCAGACCGTCAACTCAAAAGACCCAAAGATTACAAACCACGATGGAATGATGAATACCGTATTAGGTCTTTTAGCAAAGGGCGATATGAACTGTGCAGGCAACGAAATCGGCAATGGTCTCTTCGACAACATCGAGAACAAGGCAATGGGCGCAGAAACGCATAAAGCTGCACGCAACCCTAACGAGACAACAGGAAAGGGAGTCGTCTTGACAGCCGAAGAAAAGCGCAAGGCTGAAGAGGAAGCCCGCCGAAAGAGAGAGCAAGAAGAGGAAGAAGCTAGAATCTTGGCGGAAAAAGAAGCCGAGGAAGAAGCTAAGCGCCGAAAAGAGAACAGTCTCGTCCACAAATTCATGAGAGGATTCAAGAAGTTTGTGAAGGACACCATCTCTGAGGAAGAATAAATAAAGGAAGACATATTGTAAAATCATATTTTAGAATATACGATTATGCAAGATAACGCAAACACTCCACATATACTGGACTTTGGAGAGCCAGAAAAGGAAAACAGCATCATCAAGGTGATTGGTGTTGGTGGTGGCGGCGGCAACGCCGTAAACCACATGTATCGCGAAGGCATACATGACGTGAGCTTCGTTTTGTGCAACACCGATAATCAGGCACTCAACGATTCGCCCGTGCCAGTACATCTCCAACTCGGAAAAGAAGGTCTAGGAGCTGGCAACAAACCAGCCAAGGCTCGCCAAGCCGCTGAGGAAACCATCGACGAAATCAAGAACATGCTCAACGATGGCACCAAAATGGCATTCATAACTGCCGGTATGGGCGGTGGTACAGGAACAGGTGCAGCTCCAGTTATAGCCCGAGTAAGCAAAGACCTGGGCATCCTTACCGTGGGTATCGTCACTATTCCATTCCGCTTCGAGGGTCCTAAGAAAATAGACCAAGCACTCGACGGTGTGGAGGAAATGTCAAAGCACGTAGATGCCTTGTTGGTCATTAACAACGAACGACTGCGCCAGATTTACCCAGACCTCGCCGTACTAGATGCATTCGGCAAGGCAGACGACACACTGAGCGTCGCAGCCAAGAGTATCGCTGAAATCATCACGGTGCATGGTCTCATCAACCTCGACTTCAACGATGTCAAAACCGTATTGAAAGATGGTGGCGTTGCCATTATGAGTACAGGTTATGGCGAAGGAGAAGGTCGTGTCAAGAAAGCCATCGAAGATGCATTGAACTCACCATTGCTCAACGATAACGACGTATTCAACTCAAAGAAGATTCTCCTGAGCATCGCTTTCGCCAGCGAGAAAAAGGATAATCCTGGCTTAACGATGGACGAAATGAACGACGTGAACGACTTTATGGAGAAGTTTGGCGACGATTTCGAATTGAAGTGGGGACTCGCCATTGACCCAGAGTTGGGCAGCAGAGTAAAGGTCACAGTATTGGCCACAGGTTTCGGTCTCGAAGACGTGGAAGGTATGAACCGCCACATGAAGAAGCATACGGAGGAGGAAGCTCGCCGTATCGCCGAAGAGGAAGAGACCAGAGCTGAACGTCAGAACAGACGAGAGCGTTACTATGGTTCTGACGGCAACTCAACCCAGTACAAACGTCACCCACATATATTCTTGTTCCGCCCAGAAGACCTCGACAACGAAGATGTCATCCTGCAGGTTGAGAACACTCCAACCTATAAGCGCACTCGCCAAACATTGGAAGACATCAGAAGCCTTGCTTCTGGAAACATAGAAGTGGAAGAGAGCAAGAAAGACGATGGCGATGCAGTGCAGGGAGTCATTAGCTTCGCTTAAAGAAAACAGCAGTTTGGAAAAGCGATTAGCAAAGAAAAGCGATTAACAAACTGTTTCTTGAAGAGCGTTTCAAACACAAACAGATTCTGCCCTTAGGAAAACAGTTCTCGAAGGACAGAAAAGCTCTTCAGTTCCGGGAAACCAGGCACATGAATTTTATAATACTCCAATATCACCTCTACACAACGGTTTCGATCTAACCGAGACATTGTGTAGAGGTGCATTGTTTCATAGCTTAAGCGAAACAATCCCACCATACGGTAAGAATCCTCTTTACTTAAATAATGTCTATGGGTAGGGACATAAGGCACAAAGCAACCATCTTCCAAGTCAAAATAATCTCCATTCTCTCCACTCTCCAAGTTAGGCGAAAAACCCAAGAAGAACGTAAGACGTACCATAAAGACAATATGGAAATTAGCATACCCATCCTTTGCATGGTCCAACCATAATATGCTCTCCTCGATGAAAGCGTAAAGCGGAAGATTAGACTGTTCATTTTTAGTGGCTTGCCCAAGAAGTTCTGCCAAGAACATAGACATAGCTAACTTGGCTGGCGAAAATGGCAAATCCACAAAAGGCAGAGCGATAGAGACATCTTTCAGATGCTGTAAATTAGCCTTAGGACGATGCTCAAATTCCAAATTGAGCACCATCAAGGGCTGAAACAGTTGGCGCTTCATCTTAGCCTTCGAAGATTTGGGGATTTTTACCATAAAGGACAGTCTTCCCAACTTCTCCGTAAAAAAATCCACGATAAGTTGCGAATCACCATACTTAATGGTTTGCAGTACAATAGCTCTTGTTTTAACTTCCATATTACTTATAATTAATCAAAAACAGGGCAAAATTACAAAAAAACAGGCATTTAGCGAAAATTTTCCACAAAAAATTTGCAGGATTCAAATAAAAGTAGTAACTTTGCACCCGCAAAACAGCAATGGTCCCTTCGTCTATCGGTTAGGACGAGAGATTTTCATTCTCTAAAGAGCAGTTCGACTCTGCTAGGGACTACAAACATATAAAGAATAAAAAAATAATTACATAGAAGATGGCAAATCACAAATCATCAATTAAGAGAATCCGTCAGGACAAGAAGAAGGCTTTGCACAATAAGTATTATGCAAAGACTATGCGCAATGCTGTCCGCAAGTTGCGCAACATGTCTGACAAGGAAGAGGCTGCTAAGCTCTATCCTACAGTACAGAAGCTTTTAGACAAGTTGGCTAAGATCAACGTTATTCATCAGAACAAGGCTGCTAACTTGAAGTCTGGTCTCACACAGCACATCGCTAAGTTGGCCTAACTCGCAAGTCTAAGCAATAAAATAAATAAGGCTGCAATCCTTCTTGAAGGGTCGCAGCCTTATTCTTTTATTTGGCACTATCAGACCGCTGCAGTCCGCACACTAAGTCCTCTACCCCACCGTTTCAAGTTTGTTTCACGCCCTTTCCCCAAAGTTTTCTACCACTTCCCATAAAACACAGTTTTTTATCTCATTTTTGGCTATTTTTCACAAAGAAAACCACCTGTTTCTCAGCTTTTTTTAGTATCTTTGCACGGAAATAAGACAATACTTAAAATGGCAGAAAATCAAAACACCGCAAATAATTACTCTGCGAGCAACATCCAAGTCTTGGAAGGTTTGGAAGCTGTTCGCAAACGTCCGGCAATGTACATTGGAGACATTTCCGAAAAGGGTCTTCACCATTTGGTAAACGAGACCGTCGATAACTCTATCGATGAAGCGATGGCAGGTTATTGTACTGAAATCGAAGTAACCATCAATGAAGACAACTCCATCACTGTAGAAGACAATGGTCGTGGTATCCCTGTGGATATGCACGAGAAGCTCCACAAGTCAGCATTGGAAGTCGTAATGACCGTACTCCACGCCGGTGGAAAGTTCGACAAGGGCTCTTACAAGGTGTCCGGAGGTTTGCACGGTGTGGGTGTAAGTTGTGTGAACGCACTTTCCACACATATGAAGTCACAAGTATTCCGCAATGGCAAAATATACCAGCAGGAATACGAGAAGGGAAAGCCTCTCTATCCAGTCAAGATTGTAGGCGAAACCACCAAGCGTGGTACACGTCAGCAATTCTGGCCAGACCCTACAATCTTCACCCACACAATATATAAGTGGGACATCATCGCCAACCGTATGCGCGAGTTGGCATTCCTCAATGCCGGCATCAAGATAACTTTGACCGACCTTCGCCCTGACGAGGAAGGCAAGACAAAGCAAGAAGTATTCCATGCCAAAGACGGATTGAAGGAATTCGTGCGTTACGTAGATCGCCACCGCACACACCTCTTCGACGATGTCATCTACTTGAAGACCGAGAAACAAGGCGTACCTATCGAGATTGCCGTGATGTACAACACAGACTACACTGAGAACATCCACTCATACGTCAACAATATCAACACCATCGAGGGAGGTACACACCTCACCGGTTTCCGTATGGCGTTGACACGCACCTTGAAGGCATACGCCGAAAACGATCCACAAATCTCCAAGCAGATAGAGAAAGCCAAGGTAGAGATTGCCCCAGAGGACTTCCGTGAAGGTCTTACAGCAGTTATCTCCATCAAGGTGGCAGAACCTCAGTTCGAGGGACAGACCAAGACCAAACTTGGCAACAGCGAAGTACAGGGAGCAGTTCAGCAGGCTGTGAACGAAGCTTTGTCAGCTTATTTGGAGGAGCATCCAGACGAGGCGAAGCGCATCTGTGAGAAAGTGGTATTGGCAGCTACTGCTCGTATTGCAGCTCGCAAGGCACGCGAGAGCGTACAGCGCAAGAACTTTATGACAGGTGGCGGTCTTCCTGGCAAGCTTGCCGATTGCTCAATGAAGGACCCTAAGGAATGCGAAATCTTCCTTGTCGAGGGTGATTCCGCTGGTGGTTCAGCCAAGCAAGGACGCGACCGCTTCCATCAGGCCATTCTTCCTTTGCGTGGTAAGATTCTGAACGTAGAGAAGGTACAATGGCACAAGGTATTCGAGGCTGAGTCTGTAATGAACATCATCCAGAGTATCGGCGTTCGCTTCGGCGTGGATGGAGAGGACAGCAAGGAAGCCAATACAGACAAGTTGCGTTACGATAAGATCATCATCATGACCGATGCTGATGTCGATGGTTCTCACATCGACACACTTATCATGACTCTCTTCTATCGCTTCATGCCTAAAGTTATCGAGGAAGGGCACTTGTATATCGCTACCCCACCTCTCTACAAGTGTACTTACCGCAGCAAGATTAGTGAATATTGCTATACAGAGCAGCAGCGCCAGGCTTTCCTCGACAAATATGGCGAGGGACAAGAAGACAAAAACATCCACACCCAGCGTTACAAAGGTTTGGGCGAGATGAACCCAGAGCAGCTTTGGGAAACCACCATGGATCCATCTACTCGCTTGCTCAAACAGGTAACCATCGAGAACGCAGCTCAGGCAGATGAGATATTCTCCATGCTGATGGGTGATGACGTAGAACCTCGACGTGAGTTCATCGAGCAGAATGCAACCTACGCAAATATCGACGCATAAAGCTAGTACAACAATATCGGGGGCAGACTCATCGAAAGAGTCTTCCCCCTTTGTTTATCTATCATCAGCAACTAACAAACCCTATTTCATTATATATCAATTATCTTATGAGACATCTTCTTTTCACCTTTGCACTTGCAGCTTTAGGTACGACAAGCTGTTTAGCAGTAGGGCATTCGCCCAAATCAGCATTACCCAACAAGCTATGGTACAATAAACCCGCATACGCTTTCGAGGAGTCGCTTCCATTAGGAAATGGTAAGCTAGGCGCTTTAGTCTATGGTGGTGCCAACAACGACTCCATCCAACTCAACGACATCACGCTGTGGACGGGCATACCCGTCAATCCTAACGAAGGTGGTGATTCCTATAAATGGATTCCCAAAATCAGGGAAGCTCTCTTCAAAGAAGACTACAAGACTGCCGACTCCTTGCAACACTATGTGCAAGGACACAATTCAGAATATTATCAGCCATTGGGCATGATTAATATACGAGATCGCAATCCTGGAAAATTTACCGAGTATTATCGTGAGCTGAACCTCGATAACTCTCTGGCAACCATTCGCTACAAGCGCAATGGCGTGGAATATACCAAAGAATACTTCGCTTCTCATCCTGACAAAATGATCGCCATCAAACTTTCCGCTTCCCAAAAAGGAGCCATCAACAGCGATATTTCCTTGACTTCGCTCATTCCTCATCAGGTGAAAGCTTCAGGCAGTCAGCTAACAATGACGGGACATGTGTTGGGCGAAGAAAATAATAGTACCCACTACTGTGCTATTCTTCAAGTAAAAAATACCGATGGAGAAGTATGGCAAAGTGATTCCACCCTGCATCTAAAAGATGTATCTGAGGCGGTAATTTATCTTGTCAACGAGACTAGCTACAATGGCTTCGACAAGCACCCTGTTAAAGAAGGAGCGCCCTATATAGAGAATGTAGCCGACGATGCCTGGCATCTTGTAAACTTCACCTACGAGGAATTCAAGCAACGACACATTGCAGACTACAAGAAACTCTTCGACAGAGTAAGCTTCCACTTAAAAGACGCAAAGTTCGACGCCAACCGTCCTACAGACAAACAGTTGCTCGCCTACAGCGACGACAAAGAGTACAATCCTTACTTGGAACAACTCTACTTCCAATACGGTAGATACCTGCTCATCAGCAGCAGCCGAACCCAAGGCGTACCAGCCAATCTGCAGGGGCTTTGGGCTCCTGCTCTTCGCTCTCCTTGGAGAGGCAACTATACCATCAACATCAACCTGGAGGAAAACTACTGGCCTGCTGAAATAGCTAACCTCTCAGAACTCGTTGCTCCCGTAGATGGCTTGGTAAAGGGTATGTCGGTGACAGGTCGCCACAATGCCCAACATTTCTATGGTATCAACAAGGGTTGGTGTTCCGGACATAACACAGACGCATGGGCGATGACAAACCCTGTAGGGACAGGCAACGAAAGTCCCCAGTGGAGCAATTGGGCGATGGGAGGAGCATGGCTCGTTGAAACCCTCTGGGACCATTACGATTACACTCGTGACACTGCATATCTCCGAAACACAGCATATCCACTGATGAAAGGAGCTGCCGACTTCCTCCTTGAATGGCTCATCCCAAATCCTCACAATCCAAACGAGTTGATTACAGCTCCTTGCACCTCGCCAGAGGCTGACTATATCACAGATAAAGGTTATCGTGGCAGTAGCTTTTATGGAGGAACCGCTGACCTTGCGATCATCCGTGAACTCTTCAAGAACACATTGAAGGGAGCCAAGATTCTCGGCATCGACATAGCCTATCAGCAGCAGTTACAATCTGCGCTCAATCGCCTACGCCCATATCATATCGGCAAACGTGGCAACCTCATGGAGTGGTATCATGATTGGGACGACCAAGACTGGCACCATCGCCACCAGTCACACCTGTTGGGTCTCTACCCTTTCCATCAGATTTCCGTGGCAAAGACACCAGAGCTTGCAGCTGCTGCGACCAAAACCTTGGAAATCAAAGGCGACAAATCTACAGGATGGAGCACTGGTTGGAGAATTAATCTTTGGGCTCGCTTGCACCGTGGCGACAAGGCGTATCAGATATTCAGAAAGTTGCTCACCTATGTAAGCCCTGAAGTTTATAAGGACCGCACACACCATAGTGGCGGAACCTACCCTAACTTCTTCGATGCTCATCCACCGTTCCAAATTGACGGAAACTTCGGCGGAACAGCGGGAATCTGTGAGATGTTGATGCAAAGCGACGGAGAGACAATAGATTTACTCCCTGCATTGCCTAAAGAATGGTCAAATGGCGAAATGAAAGGCCTCAAAGCACGTGGCAATTACGCGGTCTCTCTAGCATGGGACAAAGGCAAGATCACCAAGGCTAGCATCACTAGCAAAAATGCAGGCAATCTCATAGTTAACTACAATGGCAAGCAGAAAATTCTCAAATTCAAAGCAGGAGAAACCAAAAACATCAAATAATCTGAGCGTTGCTGCATGCTAGAAGCTACCCAAAAGAGATAACAGACAAAAAAATAACATTTAAATGAGACATCTAACTATTCTCATCCTTACCCTCCTCTGGGTACTGAACTCCCATGCGCAGGAGTTTGGTACCCATTGGATTTCCTATCCACTGCCCAACGATTCATCGGAAGTTTGGTTTCGCAAGAGATACATCATACATCAGCGCCCCATGCAAGCACAAATGTCCATCGCTAGCACTGGCATATATAGGCTCTACATCAACGAAAGAAATGTAACAGGAAGTATGAAATTTGATGGCATTAAAGATGGAATGCTTCTCTGTAGAACCTTCGATGTGACCCAGTATCTGCGAAATGGCGAGAATATCGTTGCCGTATGGTATGCCCCACAGGGCAAACCTAGCCACGGCAAACAACTATCACTGGAATTTTACGGTTGGGACCAAGATAGCATTCCGTTCTACCACAAGGCTGACGGAAAATGGCTATGCCGACAACTTAAGGAATGTAGCAATGGCGAGAACGAACATTTTGATGGACAAGTAAATACACAAGCTTGGAAATCAGAAGAATTTCAGCCTTATGGATGGCTACACCCAACCGGCAGTATGGTTAAGGATAACGATGGAATAACAAGGAATAACAAGGACAAGGATGCTTCTGTCTCAAAAAAACTTTCTACATTCAAAGAAAGCAAAGTTTACAAGGCAGAAAACAAATTATACAATGTATTAAATCCTGTATATACATTTACCGATTCCATCGGCTACAACATCGACTTCGGGCGTCCTTTCCATGGCACCATCCGCCTCACTTTAAGAGAAGCCCATAAAGGAGACAGGCTCTATATCAATGGTTATCAATACATTTGCAACGGTGAATTGGATGAACAAGCATTCTTCCGCTTCAAATACCAAGACCGTAGAATTTACACGCTCACTTGGAGCGGGCGATTCAAAAGAAGCGACATCGTAAATATCGAGGGATTAGAGATTTCGGAATAGCTTATCCGCTTTTCGAAATCTCTTTTTTGTTTAATCCAATTCGGCAAGTAACTGCTCTGCCACCTCGCAGAGTTCATCGTACCACTCCTGACCGAACTTCTCCACAAGCGGTCCTTCCAAGAACTTATAGACAGGCATATTCAACTCCTCGCCTTTCTTGATGGCATCCTTGCAGATGCGCCACTTGTTATAGTTGATGCCTACCACATCATTGCCAAAGTCCTTGGCACGTATCGGATAAAGCGCACAGGAAATTGGCTTCTTAAACTTCGACTTACCCTCTCTGTAAGCACGTTCCAAGGAGCAAAGACAACAATTCGGGATGGTATGTCCATCGTTCATATCCTTTAAGTCCTGATAGCAAGTAAACACAC
>ERZ808245.143-NODE-143-length-42079-cov-9.414144_pt1 | contig 42079 bp, 57 predicted proteins | sample MGYA00521243_ERZ808245 | MGnify/ENA primary metagenome ERZ808245 (study PRJEB31516, sample SAMN03275576) | gut metagenome | biome: mammalia-associated habitat; material: feces | host: Papio cynocephalus | place: Kenya | collected 2012-07-07 ... | reverse complement strand
ACGATGCGAGCTGGCTCTGTATGGCGTTCTGGGTCGCCTGTACCTCCGTCCTGATATTGCAGCAGCAGGACTGGATGGCGTTGACCACCGACCCCTGGTTGACCGCGATGGCCTTATCGACCCCCGCGAGAGCGGACTGGACTGTGTTCATGTCGCAGTTCAGAGTCTGTGCCAGACTTGCGATGGCCTCGCGGTTCCCTCCGACCGCATCCAGCATCCTGGAGTAGTTGGCCTCGTTGACGACGGTTCTATCGACCCCAGCGACATCCCCCGCTCCGCGACCTCCGAAGAACCCTCCCTGTCCTCCGAATCCAAGGATGAGGATGAGGAACAGGACGATGAGCATCCCGCCGTCTCCCCAACTGCCCTTGTCCTTGCAGTCGTTGAGCATGGCGACTATGCCTGGGTCTACTCCCTGTCTGTTCAACATCCCTGCCAGAAGTCCTGAATCGAAACTCTCTCCCATTTTCTCATCTCCTATCATTTTTATCAGTGCGTCCGTGTCGTGACCTATATCCTCCAGAGCGGAATGCTCCCACTTCTGGTAGGCTGTCATATCGGCCTTCATATCGTCCATAGCGCACCTCCTGTCTCGGTAGAGACGATTATACCAACTGGCAGGAGCTTGAACGGATTCTCAGAGATAATGTGATAAACGAATGGAAGATACTGAGTTTGAAAAGATTTCAAAGAGCATCCCATAGAACCCCGAAGGGGAAGAGGTTTGAGGATGGATGTTCAGTCCTTCCTGACGATGTTCTGGAGTGCGCCGATGAGCGCGTTCACCTGTTCATCCGAGAGTGCAGGAGCCTTCTTATCATCGGTCTGAAACTCGGCGATGATACTGTCGGTGAGAGGGTCGATGACCTTGGACTTGAAGGTTCCATCCGCGATGGGATGGACGAAGTAGCGGTCCAGCACAAGGGACACTGCGACCGCACTGACGATGCTCCAGAACACGTAGTCTATCTCGGAGACGACGGTAAGATTGGCGGGTACGATGCTGATCATGGCGAGGTACGCGAGACCAGCGGAGATGCCTGCTCCGATGAGCAAGGCACACACGTAGATGTTGTTGAAGCTCTGGACCTTCGCCATGGCGATTTCGTCCACGGGCTGTCCATTCTTCATGGCATTCGCCCTCAGTTCGAGGACTTTGGATTTCTTGTCCTGATATCCGACCAGGTACAGTACCATGAAGCTGAACAGACTCGCCAGGACGATAGCCAGGACCACGGGGACCAGCATCTCCGACGGGATGGCAATGCAATCCATTTGAATCATTCCTGTGACCAGCATCACTGCTCCTGCGGACATATAGACCGCGTATAAGCCGACCAGAGACCAGGGCAGGACGACACCCTCATCCGATATCGACGGTATGATGCGATTCGTCACGTCACAGAGAACAGAATGGGGCTATAAGCCGTTTATCACTCAGGTGGCAGATACTCCTCCCGTCTAGGTCTGCCTACGCGCCTGTCGGAGTATCTGTACGGATTGAGATAATATGCGCATTTGGCGATATGTTTCTGAGAGAGTTCGTCAGTGGCATTTCGAAGGTCTTTGTTGCAGTACGGACATCTCAGGACATTAGGCGCAGGGAAAAGCTCATGACACCGAGGACAGCGGTATTCAATCGTTCCTAGGCCTCCTGTACGGTTCGAGATACTCCTCCGTGGTCCTGCATATAGGGCACATCCTGTCGCGTCTCAATGCCCAGTAGATAAGACCTGGTATGATTCCGCAGAGCAGGAGAAGGATGAGTGCCGTGACATTGTACTGAGGTATCACTGTCACGTTCTGACAACAGTTCGGACAGAAGCATTGCTTCATGGATAAGGAATCCCCGTGAGGGGATAAAAGGTTTACTCAGGCTTGGCGGGGTAGATGACTGTTTCAGGATAGCCTTCCTGTTCTTTGGTCTTCTCGACAGCCTCGATATACGCCTCGATTTCGGAGACCTTCGCAGACCAATCGCAGGTCGTGTCTCCTGAATGGAGTTTGCGGTAGGCTTCGAGCAGACTGGGCTCGACCTCGGCGATGAGGCCCTTGCGCTCATTCTCACGAGACAGCTCAGGCTCCCAAGGGTTCCCATTCTCGTCCCATGCCCAGCCGTCGGGTAGACCAGGCTTGAGCCATCTCTCCTCGTCGATCGTGGCCGACGGGACGAACGTGAACCCAATCCCGACCCAATTTGGAGCGTCTTCGAACTCGATGTTCGGAGCGAAATGCTTTCTTGCTTCCTCCGCCGTCGGCCAGCGGGTTTCGATGACATACACCTGATGACTGATGATTTGAACAACTTTCATGATACCCACCAGATTGCGACACAGCCTTTTGCTCCATTTTTACTATCTGACGACTCGACCATAGTGCTTCCGATTCCGCCTCCGCCTCCGCCCCCATTAAACACGCCTATGGCCTTCCCGCCTGCTCCACTTCCATATCCTCTCCCATGTTCTGCAACATTGCTGTTGGCCGCATCTCCTCCCTTGCCTCCGAGTGCCCCGCCTCCGCCTCCTCCTGCTCCTGAATACCATTTGTAGGTATCTGCGGATTTACCGTAGCTACCTCTACTGCCATTGCCTCCGTTTGCACCATATCCGCCTCCACCCCCTCCACCCCCTCCGACATAGCCTGTATAACTGTCACTAAACTCATACGAAGTTGCCGAACCCCCCGCACCTCCTGATGCTGAGTAATATTTCCCCTCTATTGTTATCGAGGTGCCATTACTGCCCTGTTCTCCATTGGCATTCGTGGAACCATTGCCCCCTTTGCCTCCGAATTTTGTTCCACCTGAGCCTCCGCTCCCTCCTGAATACCTACCATCATCAGAATTCACATATGCTCCTCCGCTCCCTCCGCCTCCGCCTCCGATATCGCCACTGGTTGAACCACCACGCGTCCCACTGAATTGAGAATCTTGAGAGAGATTTCTACCTCCTGCTCCTCCTGCTACGCCTGTTGTAGTATAGCCACCACGGGTACTAGCACCATCTCCCCCATTCGCAGATAAAAGTGTTCCGAAACTCGATGCCTTGCCGTTATCTACATTTTGCCCATTTTTACCCCCTAAGCCAAGGACGATTTCATAGCTTCCACTAAGACTTCCAGAATATTGCTTAATTTCTCCTCCTGCAGCTCCTCCGCAGTAGTATGTTGATGACTCATAATCAAGGCCTCCTCCTCCTCCATTGATTAGAACATTGTAGCTCCCGCTAGGTACTGTCAGCGTACCGTCCGACGTGATGAACACCAGGTTCGTGACCTTCGAAACAGGAATCGATGCAGATTTCGAGGCACTATTTGGTGTAACCGATGTAGAAGACACGGAAAAGGTGTACAGGTAGGCAGTAGATGCCCCTGAGTAACTCGGAGGGGTTGGAGTACTCACTGTTCCTCCGATGTTCGCAGACTTCGAGGACCGAATCATATATGCAGAGTGTGATGACGCATAGGATGATGTTCCAGAAACAGAGTAGCCTCTGATAGTAATACTTCTCAATGAGTAGTTTGAGCTTACAGTGAGCTTACAGAACTTGTCGGATAGATCCTGAGTGATGCCTGTATTTTTGGGTACTGTGAACTCATGGGTGAATGAATCTCCATAGGCATTCACTGTGAGCAGGTATATTCCACCATACAGGTTGAAGGTCATCGTGGCATTCCATGATGACCCCGATGAAACTGAGGTCCCTCCCTGGGTGATTGTGTATGAGACAGAAGATGAATCCATCGAGCCAGGGGATGCGAATGTTACAACCTGTGCATTCCTCGCACCCGTCAGCCAGGTCAGTGTTCCAACCCCCCTCGATGTGAGCGTGATGCTCTTAGGGTCGTCTCCGATATACTCTCCATCATGAATGACCGAGACGGTATAATCTCCGACAGGAAGCTGTACAGACGCATAGCCATTCGCATCGGACTGGACGGATTTCGAAGTCGTCCCAGAAATGACGAACGTGACCTGTTGGTTCTCCCCATCGTTGGTTATCCAGGTCATGTTCAGCTTGGCTTGACCAGCAGGAATGGCATTCGCCAATCCTCCGAGACATGCGTTGACAATCGGCATCGCTCGGCCTCCGTCTCGCTGGCTTCTTTCTCAATTTCGGCGATGACGGTCTCGATGGCATTCAACGCATCGATGTAGCCCTTCGAGTACGCGCCTGACTCGAACTCATACTGATGCGCTCTCTCCGCACCGATGACCTCGCGGAGTCTTGCATATGGTCCAGTATATGTCGAAATCTCACTCACTTGCTTCATCCTCCCAAATCAGCATTGGATTGAGGTCTGTCGTCGGCTTCTCACCGAGACATCTCAGAGTCACCGTGGACCCGCTTATCGCTGATACGCTCATGATGGCATTCGTCATAACCTCCACAGCCGTATCCGACATTCCAGACCATGTTCCGAGGGTCGCATTCACTGGCGACTTCGGTAGAGTCACGGTAGCGGTCCATGGCCCCGTGCCTGTCCAACTGCTCGCGCTGACATTCAGCTCCGTATACATCGTGAGTCCTCCAATCGACACCTTCACGGGGATATCTGTCTGTGGCTTGAGTCCCAGGGCATAGACGCGCACTAATCTATCGGATTGGATCCCTGCCCTGAGGACCGCATTATACTCCGCCATTCTCGCATCCACGCTCGCCGTGTGCGAGACATAGAACAGTGCATCCGTGGTCGTGAATACCCCTGGCATCTCCAGGTCCTGATAGTACGGTCCTGTCCCGCTCCAGCGCGACGCATATAGAACCGCACTGTATGTGACCAGGACCTTTCCAGCGGGTATCCTCGAACCCGTGCCACCGAGTGCCGTATACAATGTCCAGAAATTCGACTCCCAACGCTCGAAATCCACATATGATACGGTTCTCCCAGCACCCCATGCGGATTCGATGGTGATGGTCTTTCCAAGCTTGGTCGCCACTGCCTTGAGCAGGTTCTCCAGCTTCTGGGCCTCGTCGTATCTGAACTGGGATGAGCGGGTCGTCTCGATGAATATGACCTGGCTGACTCCAGACTCGCGTGCGATGACATTGGCGTTGTACTCCACGCGGTTCATGTCGAGCCACGTGAAGTATTCATTCGCATCCCCGTCCCATACCTTGCACATCAGCTCTGGCAGTACCATTCACGCACCTCCTGGGGCGACGTTCAGAACACGGACATGAGAATACGGTTCCGAGACCTCCTGTACTGTGATGGTGAACGACTTATATGTGCCTGACGGGAATGAGATGGTATCAGTCTCGCTCATCGCGGTCTTCGTGGTCGTTCCATTTGACGATGTATAGACGATACTCGCCTTCCTTATCATACATCTTGATGAGCTTTTCACGACTATGCCTGACGTGTATTCCGCGCTCCCTGTTCCTGTTATCGTCCATGATATCTCTCCATTCTCATCGCCTATGACCGCGCTCCAGGCCCCGATGCGTGGAGACGGGTAGTTCGGGTCGGACAGTGGCGGTGTCGTCATTCCTGACGACCTTATGCCCTTATTCTCGAACGTTGCGATGTCCTCCTCCTCGCTCGTGTCCCATATCTGGACCTGATACGGCGATGAGAATTCCATCCCGTCTCCCGTGGTGATGGCCATATCCGTCCAGCGCGGTACGCTCGACTCGGAGACGGATGCGGAGACCGAGATGAGTACCGTTCCTCCCGCACTGACAGGATTGGGCTGGAGCGCCACGGAGTCTACTGATATCCTCGTGCCCACGAGGTCGTACCGTGCCAGGAGCGTGGTCGGACCCATGACGGTATACGACGTGGTATGGAGCGACGACCCATCCCACCATCCCACGAAGCTCCCTTCTCCTTCGGAACCTGTCGGCAGGTCGATGGAGTGTCCGTACTGAGACTGCATCCCTGTTTTCGTTCCGCTGTCCCAGAGGATGACAGGATAGACCGCAGCGGTATAGATTGCTGTGAATGTCGTATCGCTCTGGATGTCGTAGGCTCCGATATCGACGGTCTTCCCATCGACGGTCCAAACATAGGTGTACCCCGTCTTGGATACGTCAGGGGGGTCCAGTGTCGCCCCTGGAGCTACGGAGTCTGTTCTGACAACCTTTCCATCGGCCATCCATACGGCCTTCACATCGGCCTTAACGACCGTGATGCGCACATATCCATTCCCAGAGTGACCAGTCTCCGAAGATCCTGACGGAGCCTTGAATGAAGACGTTCCGACTGTCGTGGACGCATCTGTGAGATAGTCCTCCGAAGTCAGAAGACATCCTGACGGATACTGGGATGCCGTGGATGCGGTGTAGACATATCCCGACCCTCCCGCTCCTGCCTTATCGTCATCGGATGAGCTGTCGGGCTGTGTCCCTGACCCTCCGTACCATCCACCGCCTCCTGCTCCGCCGTATCCAGAGCTTACTGGTCCCTGTCCGTTCCCTCCGAAACCGAATCCCCCTTTGATGGCGGTGGTAGACCCCGATGTGGTAGTGGATTGGGATGTCGCTGTCGTGGATGACCCTGTTCCAGAGTACGTCGTGTTTCCTGGCCCGTTGTTCGTGCCGTATCCCGACCCCTGATATGTCTGTCCCGCGGTTCCTCCGCCCGCACCTCCAGCTCTCGATGATGACCCATCGGAGCCTCCGCCCCCCGCGACCATCACGCGCGCATACAGAGAGTCTTGGCCGAGACGGATATCCGACCCGCCTCCGCCCCCGTTGTATGTCCCGCGACGGCCTCCTCCGTTGAATCCTCCAGAGGTCTTTCCTGTGTTCCCCGCGCCTCCGACATAGATGAACACCTTGCGGGCCTTCTTCAGCACCAGTATCCCCTTGGAGTATCCTCCTTTCCCTCCATATGTGGACGATGAGCGGTATCCCCCCTGGGCTCCCCAGGCTTCGAGCTTGTACTGACCCGCAGGAAGCTTCGCCGACTGGACACTGCCAGTGTATGCGTAGTCCAGAACATCTCCCGTGGACGGAGGTCCCTTCAAGGCAGTGGACGTGATGGACTTATAGAATGTCTGGCCGACCTCATCCCATAGACCGATGTCCGAGTCCTGTTTGTACGGCTTGAGGTCCCTGACCAGGGTTCCGTCATCCCAGATGCGGATGCGATAGTACAGCCCCCTGGAATAGTTGTTGAAGTTCGACAGACTCGCCTGTGTCAGTCCCGCCATCAGCACAATCGGCATCGGAGCCTTGGTCGTGACGGCGGGATATGTTATCGTAGATGTCCCGATGGATGCCTGGGCCTTTTCGACCTTGATGGTCTGACGGGCCGACATATCGGAGCAGACCACCTGCTTGGTTGTTCCGAAATGGTCCATGCGGTAGTATGTACTCAACAGGAACAGTGCGGTTGCCGTGGATTTTGTGGCGTTCACTGCATCCCTGGCGGAATAGATGCAGTTGGATGACAGCGACGTAGGCTCGAAGTCAATCTCCAGAGTCGTGTTCCCGTCTGGAATGAAACCTGTGTTGACCGCCTGTGCGCCTGTAGCCTGTACGTACTGGAGATATGTTCCCGTCATCCTTCGACGACCTCGACCAGGAAGCGGTCCTTCATGATGTCGGAGCCTATGACATACTTGAGCTGTATCGTATGCAGCCCCGCCTTGGTCGGAGACAGCCTCATCGTCATGGTATGACCTTCTATGTCCATCAGCCCAGAGTCGATGACTTCCGAGCCGAGCATGACGGTGTAGTATGCCTCTCCGATGGTGAACTCCTCTCCCTTCGTGTCCGAAACAGTGAACTCGATGGTCCTGGACTCTCCAGTGTACAGTCTTGTGGTCATGATACCTCCCTCATATCATACGGACATGAAACGGTTTTCATCGCAACGGCATAGCGCGGGTCGCTCAGATGAGCTGGATGCTCCGAAACTCTGTCAAAGACCTCGAAACTCCGTGAGGTCTCCGTCAGGATCGGACTGAGCTTGAGCAGGGTCGCGCGGTATCTCGTCGATATCACGCGGATGCACTTCACCGCACCTCCCTGGACATAGAGGATGGCGCGGTTGTAGCCGATGTTCCCGTAGTCGTCCTCGGCCCAGAACTCGCAGATGTATACGCCGTCCCTATCAGGGAGGGTGAAGAACCACCGCTCCCCTTTCTGATAGAAGGGGAGGGACTGGGCCATGTTTATGAGGCCCCAGACCCTCATTATCATCAGTCGGTCTCCTGGACGGTGACCGATATCACGACGCTGGCTCCCGCATCCGCTGGGTTGGGTACGAGCGTGATGGCGGTGACGACAGGCGCGGTATCGCTGTAGGATACGGTCCTGGTGACAGTGGACGTCAGGCCAGACGCATCCTCGGCTGTGACGACTATCGTGTTGGTACCCTTCACGAGGGTGATTCCCTTTGTGAATGCTCCGTTCTCCGCGACGGTGACATCGCCCTGGTCCTCATCGTTGAGCTTGACCGTGATGGTGACAGGCGACGACAGGGCGTCGTTGGTCGTACCGACGATGTTAATGTCCGCCTTGTTGAACTTCTGTCCATCGGTCGGAGCAGTGATGTTGAGGATAGGCGGAGTGGTATCGACCTTGAACGTAGCAGTGGCTTCGTTGGACTTGTTGCCATCGTAGTCCGAGCCGTAGACCTTGATGGTGTGCTGGCCGTCTGTGAGAGCGGTCGCGGGAGTGAATGTCGCCGTAGCCTCGGACCCATTGACCGTGGCTGTGACCTTCTGTGCGGTTCCGCTGTCTATGATGATATAGCACGAGTCGGGCTTCACGCCAGAGCCAGAGTCTGTGAGCTTGAATCTTATGGTCGGCTTTCCGCTGGTGATGCTCGCTCCCTGGGCAGGATATGTGATGGATGCGACAGGAGCGACCTTTTCGAGGACCTTGAGCTTGAGCGAATCACCGAGAGTCGCAGTGGATGTGTTGATGACCGTCGTGTTCCCATAGTCGTCGGTGACGGTGATTTTGACAGGGTAGTATCCGAGTCCAGACGCATTCGTGCCCACGCCTGGACCTTTCCCTCCGTTGTTGCTTCCTGAAGTCTGGGCTGGAGCGGTGACGGACTTGGACCATACGGCCCCCTCGGTCGGAGCCGTGAGGTCGTAGACCTCCCCATTCACCTCCGCCTTGACGCTGACGATTTTCGCCATGAATTCTGAACCGTCATCCCCTCATTTATGCGTTCCGCGTGTATGAGCCGTCAATGAGCCGTCATAGACGGTCTCCTGGTATACGACATCGTATACAACGGCATCGTCGCTCCAACGGCCCGTGAGACCTACGGAATCGCCGATATCGACAAGGGCATCTGTCCTCCATTCCACCTCGACCATGGCGGAGTACAATGCGGACCTTACACGCTCAGCGATACCTATGGCCTCGTCCTCCGTCTGGACGATAGGGTTGTCTATGGATATCTGTGACTTCGCCTCGGTCGTGGACTTGCGCAGGTCCACGACATATCTCTTGCGGGCCGTTTCTGTGCCGTATGATACCTGAATCGTATTGTATGAGGTGTATGCGTGAGGGAGCGGATACGTGTACTGCATATCTGGGTCCATCGAACCGTACTCACCTGACCTCCTCCCCTTCTCTACATGGATGAATCCATCCCTCGCAGGGGTCAGCCAGATATCGTACATCTGCTCTATCCAGAGGAACATCGTCAGAAGAGACACGTCATCCTTTGACGTGTAGTCCCGAACGGGCTTCATGGCGAACACGGCATCATCGACGATATGCGGGATGTGCATATCTGTCAGGATCGATGTGGCCCAGGCTCCGAAGCTCACCGTGGTCTTGAGCGACCATGAGCCATAGGTATCCTGGAGCGATTTGCGCGGGTCGTAGCAGACCACCGAGAGCTTTGTTTCGTTGGCCTTCTTTTCCGCGATGATATACCGCCCCAAAGGCACGGTCCACATCGTCTCGCCCGAATAGCAGGATACCCCTGCCTGGATTGGAAATGTGGCAGGGATGCTCCCGAAGCTTCCGAGCGGATTGTCAGGGTCCCACTCGCCCAGGACATTGATGACGGTGAAATCCATCTCATAGAGCGGAATGGATGTCATCAGCGGGTCTGTTTCCTCGACCAGAGATACGGAATCCATCAGAGATGACTTGTTGAATGTCATGGATGCTCCGAACTCGATTTCGGACACTCTGATATGACGATATGGCGCAGAAATCCTCGTGATGTGAACAATGATGGTGTCGTATCTCACCGCAGCCGCGTACTTGACGGAGTTGATGTCCGCCTCCATCGCACCGCTGGCCGTGACCTCTCCCCCTGCCTTGAATGTTACAGTCGCATCGAGTATCGACACCTGGCGTGTGAAAAGTGTGAATGCGGATGTATGTTCTGCCGATAGGTTGATGGTGAGAGTCCAGTCTATAAGCCCATCCGCATCGCTGATGATATCCGACCAGAACCCCCATTCTGGCGGATACGTCGTAGGCGCGATAGGCGGTGCGACCATTCCAGCAGAGACGGCCGATGGGATGCCGTAGGCCTCGAATGTCGCCGTTCCTTGCTCGATGTCATAGACCGCATCTACCAGCTGTACTGGATTCCCGAAGGCCAGATGACCTGCCTCCGCTCCAGTATAGTCATCCGCACTGGATTGGTCGATATTGACTCCTATGGCCAGGAACAGGTCCAGGTCACGGGTATCCGCACGCATCGCGGAGACATACTCGGCAGGCATCTCATACGACATCGGAACTCCACCATGCTCATCGTGATGTTGTATCCGCCGAACTCTGCACCGTCATAACGGAGTATCGGTGTTATGGCCAAGTCATTCCCACGATAGAACTTGCCATACTTGTAGCTGGAATCCTCACAGTCGAAGTAACGGACCTGGAATGAGTTTCCGCTCGTGAGGGATAGTATAGTGTTCTTTTCCTCCGCAGTGAGACAATTCCATCCGACTGTGATGGTATGACGGATTCTGATGCGGTCCTTATAAAGAACACCCTTGGTATTGGTACCCGCCTTGACGACTTCATTAGGCACGGATGAGTAAAACCCATAGGACGGGCAGGGCAGGTCCACATATCCGCCTCCCGATGAGACTGCCAGAATCGACGTCATGCTATCGTTCCCCTCCCGCGTCTCGCGCCTTCGGCGATGAGGTCGTCGTATGTGGCCCTTGCCAGGGTTTTTCCATCGACCTGCAGGATGATTTCGGTCCGTGTGTTCTGAGACCCGCCATATCCGCTCGCGCCTCCCATCTCGCTTATGGCTTCCTTGAATGCGGATTTCATAGTGGATACTGGCGATAGTATCTCTGGCTCTTTTGTATTGTCTCCGACCAGGATAGGGAATGGGTCGTTGGGTTTGGCGACCATTCCATCCGCTCCGCCGAACAGACCTCCGACCTTATCGATGATTTTTCCAGGAATGCTCGTGATGCCTCCGACAGGATCCTCCGCGAAACTCGTGATGCCTCCGACTGCTCCGCTGATACCTGCCGTAATTTGGTCGGTAATGTACGATGCGATATTTTTCATGGTCTCCTTGAAGCCTTCCCATAAGCCTGTCCAGTCGAAGTCCAGAACTCCAGTGAGCTTGTCCAGTATCCAGTCCTTGAGGCCCCCCATCGTCTCGCAGAAGCCGTCCCATAAGCCTGTCCAGTCGAACCCCAGAATCGGAGTCAGGACATTGTTCTGGAACCAGTCTCCCGCAGGCCCGACCGTCTCGCAGAATCCGTCATACAGGCCCTGCCAGTTGAAATCCAGAATCGGAGTCAGGACATTATCTTGGAACCACTGGCCCAGCGGACCTACGGTCTCGCAGAATCCGTCATACAGACCCTGCCAGTCGAATCCGAGTATGGGGTTGAGTACATTGTTCCTGAACCAGTCTCCCGCAGGCCCGACCGTCTCGCAGAATCCGTTGTAGAGTCCTGTCCAGTCCACGCTCGTAATCTTGTCGATGATATTGTCTCTGAACCACTGGGGGATTCCGCCCAAGGTCTCGCAAAGACCATTGTAAAGTCCTGTCCAGTCCACGTTCGTAATCTTGTCAATGACGTTTTTCCTGAACCACGCAGGAATGCCCTTCAAAGCCTTTTTGATTTCATTCGGCAGATTCCTGATGAACTCGACTATCTTCCCTCCGCTCGACTCGCCCCAGGCCTGCATCGCATTGGATGTCTTGTCTATCTCCTCCGACGTATCCGCATCGCCTGTTCCAGCATCCATGGTGTTGAGCTTGTCGAAGCTCTGGAGCGCACCTGTAGCATACTCCGACTCCTCCCCTACCTCCTTGACCGCTTCGCTGGCTTCCTCCGCTCCCTCGGTGGTCTTTTTGAAGACATCGCCGAATCCCAGGAATCTGGCTATCGTGTTTATGCCGTTCTTTATGGCATCGAACACTGGCGTGAGGGCCTTTCCTATCGCATCGATGCCTGCCTTTATTCCGTTTATGATGGGCATTATCAGACCTTTCAGGAAGCCGTAGACCAGCGACAGGCCCGCATGGATCTTCTTCACGAGCCAGGTCACTCCGTCCAGAATGCCCCCGATGGCGGTATTGATGGCGTTGACTATCGGTGATGTGAACGCTCCTATCGACGTCTTGAGCTTGCGCATGGAGGCCTCGCGCTTCTCCAGCGTGGACTCGTATTTCTGGGAGTTGTATGCCTTGGCCGTCTCTTTCGCAGACTCCCAGGCCATCTGAACCAGTTTGGCCAGGGTCTTGGCTATGGCCAGCGCGATGGCAGCCACTATGGCTATGACCCCTGCCTTCATCGGCAGAGAGAGCTTCTTGAATGATGACCCCATGCCCTTGAGCTGGGCCTTGAGACCCTTCGCTCCGCTGCCTGCTCCACCGAATGCGTTCTTGAGCTTGTCGCCCATCTCCTGGGCTTTGTCCGCCACTCCGCCGATATCGGGGGCCAGGTCGTTCAAGGCCGAGCGGAAATCCGCCCATGCGTCCTTCTGGGCATCTGCATTTTCCCTGACTTTATCCAGGCTTTTTCTAGCTGTTTCCGCGCCTTTTTTGAGCTTGGACGTATCCGCGACGAACTCGATGCGGACCTGTTTTACATTATCGCTCATTCGCGGACCTCCTGAATGTCATACCGCTCCGACATCATCTGCACCTTATGGAGCATGGCTCTAGCCCTTAATAGCTCATCGCGCTCTGCCTTCATGCGCTTCATGCGCTCGGTCTCGCGCGGAGGATGAAGCGATTCAAACCATTCGGTGCCACGCTGTTTATTGAATGCCGTGGCTAGAACATTGGCTATACCCGACACGAGCCTGACGTCGGCCTCGACGTCGGCCCTTCCCCTTGCGATGATGAGGGCTGAGACCTCCGACGGGTCGGAGGTCGGAACCCCCATCGATTCGGCCAGGAGGATGAGCCTGTGGCCCATCCCTGGCGTTTTCGGACTCAGGTACTCGAACCGTCCTGAGCCGAGGTAAACCCCAGCTCTTCGAAACAGCCCGTGAGGATTTCCATAAGGTCCTTCAGGGTATATCCTGCCTGGACGAACTCGACATAATCCCATCCGACAACTTTGGCTATCCTGATGATGTCAGTCATACGGACGGTCTCGGAGAGATTCGATGCCAGGTCGATGATGGAGAACTTCGGGTCTTCCGCTTCCATCTCCAGGATCTTATCGAGGTCGATATGGAACTCGTTCACGACGCCCTTGGAGGATACGGCCTTCATTTCAAGCTCCCTCTACTGGCTTTCCGCCCTGTGCAGACTGAGTGGACTCGGAGGCCCATATCGCATACAGGGTGACATTGGAGTAGATGTTGAAGGTATCTCCTGCATCATAGGTGGCCCCCATTCCATCCGCACGGGTATTCCAGCAGAGGAATGTCTTGGATGCGGGGGGTGTCAGACCCTCGGATGACAGTACTGTGACTTCCGCTCCATTCTGATACGGGGAGTTGGAGTCGGTTATGCTTCCTGTTCCAGTGTTGGCGTCATATGCGACTTTGAATGTTCCAGAAATCGCAGCGTCATTAGGCCTGCTCTTGGGGATGATAGTCAGGACGATATCCTGTACAGATGAGACCTCTCCTGCTCCCAGCCTCCAGGTCCACTGACCCTTGATTATGAAATAGATTCCGAGCTGGGGGATGCCGTACTTGAAGTCATAGGTGGCATTCCTGGACATGGACTTGATGAGGTCGTAGTTGGAGTCAGGCGCACCCGTCGGCATCGCATTCATCGTGAACTCAAGGTCGCTGGCCTGGTCGGGGATGTCCTTGACATATTCTTTGATTTCACTGTCGAAATTCGTAGCATCGATTTTATCTGCCGACTCTCCGACCTCAGGAGATGACTTCACCTCGTGGAATTTCTTCCAGGTCCCGTCTATCATGACCGCCAGAAAAATCTTGGCGGAGCTTACTGCCTCTGTCATCGTTTCACCTCAGATGAACACGCATCCTCTCCTGTCTACCGTGGCCGAGTACGATGCGACCACGGTATACAGGCGATAGTCGGGGTTATACCCTTGGAGGATGCCGTTGAGGATGACATTGTGTGCGCCGTATATATCTGTGAGTTCGGCTACGATGTCATCGAGAATGGTAGGAGACCTTCCTGTGACCTGTACCTGATACGCCAGGTCGGATATGACCTCCTTCCCGTCCTCTGTGAGCCTGGGGGTATGCGCAGTGCATGAGATGACTGCGGATGGCTTATCCGCCAAATTTTTCTGAGGATACGTGCGATAGACGCGCCCTCCCAGAGCATCTATGCCTTTGGTCCACTTCACGATATCGTCTGTGATGTCTATCATTCGAAGACACTCTCCAACCCTTCAGCCATCATTTTGACCGCGATTCCCTCCGTCTGCTCCAGCGCACGGCCCATGAACGGATTCGGAGCCTGGGCATACCAGCGGATGAATCTCGGAGACTTCGGGTCTCCTGGATTGTACTCTGGATTCGGTGCCCACCAGAATGACTTCGGTACATGAGGTACCGCAGGATCGCCCTTGGTCCCTGTTCCGTACTCGACATACGATGCGTACTCTATGTTCGTGGTCGCTCCGATGAACACCTCATCCGTACCATCATCGCGTGCAATGACAGCCTTCCCGCTCGTCAGAGACTGGCGGAGCCTCCCTGTGTCCACAGGCGCATTCCTGACGGCTTGAGCATACATGACCTGGGCTATCTCTGGCCCGATGTCCGACACGAGAGCATCCTTGAATCTCTTGTTCATGCCATCGAAATCATCGATGAGTTCATCCATACCCTCCAGCTTCACGCTCATAGCATCTGCACCTCCATGGACTGCCCTGTGTAATTGTCCAGGGTGGATATCACGACATACTCCTGCTCAGATTCGCCGAGACGGTCTCCAGGCTGGAATGCGTGAGTATCATTCACCCATGCACGGAAGAGCGGTGTTCTGACATCTCCCTGCTCCGACAATACGGATGCGACCCCCTTCGGACGGACGGATATCAGATAGCGTCCAGCCTTGCGGTATTCTGCCACACAGGACCCGTCCTCCTGTTCCGCTTCGGTGCGCGCGTAGCGGTCCATCCAACGGGCTTCATAGAGCATACTCTGCATTGATACCGACCACCTGGCGGTAGGCTATGATGCGCTTGTATAGCGAATCTGGCATATCGGTAGCCGACCCCCTCCCGAAATCGCCTTCCTGCACCTGGGTCAGATGTTCCCCTCCCTCGGCATTGGACATGTAGCTGGCCATCTCGCAGAGCAGACCATCGATGCGCTCGCCTGGGTCGGTCTCGCGGTGAGTCAAATCCAGGAATGTATCCAAGGCATCGTCCAACAACAGCTCCAGAAATTCATCTGGCTTGCCTTGGACGGTCCTCCGCTTTTTCAGCTTGGCCATGCGACGGGACATCGAATCGTATTCCATGGAACCGCATCGTTCTATGCGGATTTAAAAAGAACCGAAGGGGTTTGGATGGGTTTGGGTTTCATTCGACGACGTGACAGGTCCCGTTGTCGTATGGCATCTCATCATACCATTCGTCGCCCCATTTCTGCTTTATGCTCTCGACAATCTCCGTCGAGAACTCCCAGCAGAGATTGAACGTTTCAGGGCCGAAACTCCACATCTCATGATGATGGACGATTCCGAGGGTTTCGTCGATGTCATCCCAGACGTCTCCAGTCTGCTCTCCGCATTCGCGGATGATGTCGCTTGCCGTGTATTCGTCGTACCAGGTGCCGTCTATCTCGATGCTCATCCTTCTCACCTCATGCCATGACCAGGATGTTTCCGAGAACCATTCTGAGGTAGCTCTGCTCGACCGTCAGGGTTGAGACCTCGATGAGGATATCGAAGGAATGGTACGCCCTCTCGATGGCGGGGTATCCTCCCTGCTCGAAGAGACCGTCCACGACCTTCCTGGTCTGTGCCTTAAGGGCCTCGAAGTCTTCCGCGCTCATTCCATGCTCGTCTGCGAAACTCATTTTCATTCCTCTTCGACGGTTTCTATTTTTCCCGTCTAATACCCTATACTACTCCGTAGTATATAATACCTTGTATTAGAAAATGTATATATGTGGGGCCGAAGCCCCTTGGTTTCACGGAGACCCGCCAGATGTGGGTTTGGCGTCCTTGATAGACACGTACAGCCCAGGAATCTTCTGTTCGGGAACGATGACATCATGGTAGATGCGCAGAGCCATGAAGTCTGCATCCGCCAGAATGTTGTTCTCCTTGGTGATGTACTTCTCGGACCTCGTGGAGACGATACCATATGCGGACCCAGGAGCCATGAGCATGAAGTTCATGCTGAGGGCCTTGGAGTTGGCTTTGATGCCTCCTGCAGTCTGACCATCGGTAACGCCGTCATTGAGGTCGAATGCGGTCTTCATGTAGGACGACGGAACCCATACAATCCTGTTGCCGTCAATCTCGTCCACGATCTCATTGATGGACGACCCTGCTCCGCTTATCTGGCGGACGTGCTGATACTCGGTGGACGAGTACAAGGCAGCTCTGTACTGGGCATCGACATAGGCGATAAGCCCCTGTTCGACATGAGTGTTCTGGAAAACGTTGTCGAATCCAGCCCTCAGCTCGGACAAGATATTGGCCTTGGTGAGGGCCTTCCCGTATACGACATTCTCGTAGGTGTCCGCCTTGGTGTTGGCTCTCGCAAAGCATCCCGCGAGGCGGAGGGAGTCGATTTCAGGCACGACATGGAGTCTGGCGAACTCGGACATCATGTAGCCTGCGGATGCGAGACCTCCAGTCTGCATAATGTCGATGTTGTCCAGCATGAAGCCCCTTGCCCTATCATAGCGGAGAGTATACTCCTGCCAGGACAGGTCGGTGCTTCCCATAGGATACCCTGCGGTCTTGGAGTAGGTTCCCAGTCCCTGGGTGTCGGCAGTGGCGATTTGGAACTTGTTGGCTTCCTGAGTCGCCCTGACCATGACCTCGTTGGGGGTCATGTCATTGGTGACCGCGCTCTTGGAGATTTTCTCATCGAGCATATCGGTCAGCATGACCGTGCGCAGAGCCAGTGTGTTGGCCTGCGCGACATTGTTGGAATAGCTTCCTTTTGCCATTTTTCAACCTCGTAGGCCCATTGCCTTGCGGAGGGCTTCCTCATCAGTCTTGAGCGAGGATGCTCCCGTCGCAGGATCGGGCGGTGTTCCCTTGGCCAGATTGCTGGAGACCTTTTCAGAGACCAGCTTCTGAACCATGGCATCGAATTTCGAGACATTCGCCTCGGTCTCGTCTTCATCCTTTCCGATGAGATACGGAGCGATATCGGCGATATCGGCATATCCCTTGGATGCCAACGATGCTCTGGCATTGGAAACGGCCAGGTCGTGTTCGGCCTTGGTCGCCCTTTCGCTCAATGCCTTCTCACGAATCTCCCACTCTCTCTTGAGCTTGGCTTCACCGTCCAAACGCTCCAGCTCCCTGGCCTCGGCGTCCTTCTGGGCCTGCTCCTTGGCTTTCGCCTCATAGCTGGCCTTCATTTTCGCCTTCTCCCTGGAGATGATTTCGTTCAGCTCGTCCTGGGTGAATGTTTTCGACTCGCCATTAGGCTGAGGCTGTTTGACCTCGGTCTCGCCTGTGTTTCCTGTCTCTGTCATGGTTTTACCCTCCATTAAGGTACAGGACAATCGGCTGAGGCACATATAAAATATCGTAGAAAATGAGATGGAAATGGTTTGAAAAACGGTTGTCAGTCCCAGAGTCCGTCTTTCGGCAGTAGCTCGAAAATGCCCATGAAACCGTCTATCTCGTCGAGTGGCTTGCCTTCGATGACCTCACGGAGTACGCGGATTTTATCATCCAGATTTTCGGTCGAATCCAGGTCGAAGTACGATGCGAGTCTTCCCAGATGAGCCTGCATGAACAGGTCTGCCACTTCTATCCGCTTGGATAACATTCCGATATCCTCCATGTCATTCCCCCAGCTCATACATCACACGGTCGAGTTCTCTGCACAGGGCTGGCTTGTCCTTCCTGAGCTGTGCGATGAGGTCTGGACGCTCGATGGACAGGGCAGTGTAGTTGGCTATGAGTTCTGCTTCTCTCATCCCGTTTCTGGCATAGTACTGTTTTCCGTGTCCGAATTTGACCTTCTTTTCAGACTGGAATGACCCGCCCGACAGTGCGTCGTATATGTCTTCCAGCATATCTATACCGCCTCCCTGAATCCTGCTTCTCCCAGTGTCGTCGATATCTACATTTATATTTCTAACCCATTCCTTGTATTTATCGTATTCTATATTAAAATCCTCTTTAGAAATTAGACCTTTCTTGTAGTCATCAACCATCCTCTCCAGCTTCGCAGTCCATTGTTTGTTCTTGATGTCGGCATCATCATACAACTTGTTGAACTCTGCATCGAATGCCCTGAAGAGCTTGGCCGTATGCTCTGGAATGTCCGATGGTGTATCCGCTATCGCTTTGGACAATGCAGAGTCGTGTGCCGTACTCAGACTCGACTGGTCCTTGCTCTTGCGATGGAAAAAGTCGGATAGATGCGTCATTTCGTGGAACACAGTGCCCATACGCCTACGGTCAGGATTGGAGTGGTCGGGTATGGCCAGCATCGGCTTGGCAGGATTCGGTGTTATCCTGCTCTCATCGGTATATCTGATTTCGATCTCTGGAGCATCCTTGTTCGACATCGCATTCTGAATCACCGCGACGGCGTTAGGGTCTGCATCGGTCTTGTCATTGAGGTATGAGACAATGCGTTCCGTGTTCCTCTTGCGCTTCGGAGTGCTTACGAAGTCCACTCCGAAGTCATCCATCGTCACAGTCCTGCGCTCCCTGGTCGGTACGGTGCGGTCGTATACGGTCTTCGACGATGCCTTGAGCTTGGTCTCTGTTTCAGCCAATGCCTTTCTGACACGCTCGGAGCCGAACATCCGAGACCATTCATCATAGGTCATGCTGGCCGATACCGTCCTCGTCCTTCCGTGTTCATCTCTGGCAGACCGTGTCAGCTCATTCTTGACCTCCTTCGAGAGTGCAGCGATATGTACGCAACGGCAATTCGGGTGCATCGGAGGGAAATTCACCCCCGCCTTGGCCTTGTCGAGCGGGAATGTCTTCCCGTCGAGACGACCGCATACTGGACAGGTCCGCTCATCCAGAGTGGCGACGTACTCGTAGCGTTTGATGCGAGTCTCCTTGAGTGCCTTCATCTCGGCCTCGTTCGAGACCGTTGTAATCATCGTTCTTGCGACTGCCTTGGCTCTCGCTGGAGGGACCTCGTAATGCGCCAGGTCCTTGGCTATCTGAGCGTGCGTCTTGCCCGAAGCTATGCCTTCCACGATGGCATCCCTGATTTTCTGGTCGAGCGGTCCATGATACCATTCTGCCATCGCATCGAGGGTCGAGTTCATCCCAGCGACAATCTGTCCTGCAGGAGGCTCATCTACAGCCCATCCCACCCCGACCTGTTTCTGGAGCGTGAACGTCTGACGGAGATACGCATCCTTGGACAACGACCTCATCACAGGTGTGACATTGCGTTTGACTCCTTCCTTGATGATGGCCTTATTGAGCTTCAGGGATTCATTGAGGGCATCCAGACGGCTCATACGGGAAGCCTTCGCACCTGACATTATCTGGCGTATGGCTTTCCTTCTCTGTGGTCCAGGAAGGGCCTCTGCCTGTTTTATGAGCGCGTTCACCGCATCCATCGTCGGTGTCTTCTTCAGCCAGGCGTATGCCTCCGCCTTGGAATGGAAGGTCCCCTGGTACCGAAGGTCCTCCAGGATGGATGAGACCGTCTTCGACAGATATCTGTTGGAGTCTTTCAGCACGGCATCGATGCGACGCGCGACCGATGGGACTTTGGACTGATACCCTCTCGACCTCCCGTCGGGGTCTGTGAGCGCGTCGCGGTCGTCCCTGTTCATTCCTCGTCCTCGTCCTCGTCCTCGTCCTTCTGGAACAGATTCTGGGGCGTCTGCGACTTCAGCCCAGTGTCCGTATAGTCCTGTCCGAACAGGGCTTCCTGACGGGAATCCGCCTCTTCCTGCTCGCCTTTTATGCGCTCCAGCTCGACTGCCGCATCATCGACTATGGACAGATTCTCGATAGCGGTCTGCTTGGACAGGAATCCAGCAGAGATGGCTGTGGAGTAGGCCGTAGTAGCATAGGATAGATCCTGCGGAGAGTTGAACCTGAATTTTATGCTCATGCCCCCTATGTCGGAGCGCGGTTCATAGTCGGGACTGACCGTGGAGTTGAACAGAACAGCGTCATACAGCTTGCAGCGACGGGTGTATCCCTTCTCATACTGGGCGACTTTATCGGCAACCATCTGGTCCGTTCCGAAAAGCTTGTACGCCATCGACACTCCGCTGGCGTTATTGGCGAACTGCTCATCCGACAGGTCGGGAACCATGGCTTCCTTGTGGATATCGTTCTTGAGCTGGTCCTGATAGACCTGGATGCCCGTCTCATCCATGGTCTTGACCAGGTACTCTGCCGTCGCATCCGTATCGAGCTGAAGGACCTTGCCCTTGCGGAGCTTTCCCAGACTTTCGGCGATTTCGTCCTGGGTCTGGCCGATGACCGCTCCCGAAATCTTGAGCATGGCCTGTGCGAATGCGGTCTTGTCGTCCAGACGGTCCGATAAAAGCTGATTGTAGGCATCCTGGAGACCGATGATAGGCTCGAAGTCCCCCATATAGTCCATGTTGTTGGCGTACTCTATGAGCGGAACACGGCCCATTCCATGAGGTGCGGAGGACTGCATGACCCAGGGGCCGTCCTCGGAGTCGGATGTCCATATCTGGGCTTCGTCCACGGTATACAAGTACAGACGATAATGCTTGACCTGATTCTCGTCCACCTCGACATAGCGGACCGCTCCGAAGACCGAATCCTGTTCCATGTCGCCCGCATATGCTACGAATGCGTCGCGGGGGGAACAGCGGACAGACTTGGGGGTTTTGGGGTCTTTCGTATCGCGGTAGACCAGCTCGAATGCCCTTCCGTAGACTATCATATCGTTGATAAGCTCGGCATCCGTGAGCCATTTGTTCTGCTCGTTATAGAGGTCGGCGATGGCTTGACCGTATGTGTCCCCCTCGGAACAGACGTACTGGGGCCTGTTGCCGATGATGTATCCGCGAAGAGCCTTAGCGATGTATCCGCAGAGGTTGGATACGACCATGCTTCCAGTCGTATCTGCAGGGAAGCGATGCCGTCCAATGTAGTAATTGTGGAGCAGGTCGAACCTTGCTTCGCGGGCTGTAAACTGCTTGAAGGCGTTTCTGACCGCTGTATCCGTGACCATCGGAGGAACACGGATTTTCGGATACTGCTGGATGAGGAAGTCCGTCGAGTATGTGTATCCGACAGAATCGGAAGCCATACCATCCAGGACCTCCTGCGTGATAGGAACATCGACCATGTGCCGAGAATAGCAGTAAGTGGTTTAAATGCCTCTCATCCTCCGAGGATGGGACGGATGTGGGTATACGCGAAATACCTCAATGAATCCATGCAGTCGTCTTTGACCTTCAACGGCTTGTCCTCACCCCTTGCACTGGCCTTCTCATCCCAGGAGTAAGTAGAGAACTGTCTCAACATCTGACGGCAATCGTGAGAAATGCGAAGGGTCCCATCGTAGAGAATCTTCTTGGTGTACTCGATTCCGTCCAGGACGTCGTTCCTCGCGTTGAATGCCATAGCCTTGTGCTTCTGGAACTCGACCTTGATTGCTCCTGCAGCTGGATCTATGCAGATATTGACCGTGAGCGGGTCCACTCCGAAACGTTCGCAGAGCTTGACGAAACCTTGCCAATATTCCTCAGTCGTCAAGTCCTCCTTCTCGGAGTAGTACTCGCCGAAGATGGCCCATCTCTTGCGGTCCTTGCGATGGAACCCTCCCAGATAGATGACCGTAGCGTGGTTCGTTCCGAAGTCCAGACTCGCATAACGCAGGTTGTAATCGGCGGGGTCCAGGTCGGCGCATACGCAGTCCTCGGTGGCTCCTGGATAGACAAGTCCTTCCGCGATGCAACGTTCACCCAGGATGGCTCTGCGGTACTGGAATGAGCCTTCTGTATACTGATGCTTCAGTTCCTCTATGCGGTCTGCGGTGAGAATGGGGTTATCGTTCAAGTAGAACTTCCATAGATGGAACCCTCCCATCGCCTTCTTCTCCTCGGCGGTCTTGAAGTCATAAAAGTCGATATATTCCTCGTAAATCCAGTGGTATGGATTGTCGGGGTTGAGGGTCCAAAAGTGCTTTCTATCCGAACTTGCGACGGTACGTTTAAATGCCTCGGCAACGAACTCGCGGTCGTGCATGTTGATTTCATCCGCAAACCATCCTCCTGCGGTGAGACCTCTCAGCACCATGTGCGCCTGGATGTCGGATGCACCGTATGTGTAGATGGTCTTGAGACCCTGCGGGGTCGGGATGAGGATAACCTGTGACTTATGGACCTGACGATACTGGCTCCCAGGGATAAGGGCCAGCACGCCGTAGTCTCCGAGGATGCAGTTCTTCTCCAGGGTGGAGGCAGTACGGCCAGACATGATGAATGTGCTTTCGGGCGATTCGATCACGTAGAACAGGAACGCCGTCAGCGCAACGACGGTCTTCGATGACCTCACGGCACCCTCCCACACGTTGAGGAAGCCCGTGTTGGCCATGCTCCGCATTATCTTAACGCGAGATTCCTTTTCGGGATGAACTTTCAGTTCGGTCATCATCATTCATCGTCCTTGTATTTCGATAGGGCCTTGGCAAACTCGGTCAGTGGGCTTGGCGCATTGGCATCTGTGACCTCCACCTTGTCCGTCTGGCCGAGGTAATTCTTACCAAGGAATATCGCCATCGTCGCCGAACCTTGCTTCATTATCTTGTACTGGCTGTTGCGTATCGAACGGGTGAAGTCCGAATGCCCCATCGCCATCGCCCTGTTGAATTTCTCGCGGTTCCTCGGATTGAGCAGGGTGTCTGTGCATACTCCGAGGTCTTCTGCAATTTCCTCCCTCGTACAGCCCATCGATGCAAGTTTGGCGACGTATTCGACTCCCTCTGGGTCCGTCAGGACCTGATAGGGCCTCTTAGGGTTCTTACTCGGCTGTTCTTCCAACACCACAATCTGCTTGGTCTTGCCTTCACGTTTGACTGTCTTAATCATGACCATGAGTTTCACCTCATGGCGTTCAGAGTCTCCACACGGAGTGTGGGATTGTCTGCGAATCTTCCACGGACCGTATTAGTTATGGTCTTTGCATCGGTCTTGCGGATTCCTCTCGCGGTCATACACGAATGTTTGGCGGAGATAGATACCATGATGTCCTCGATTCCAAGGGCCATCCCCAGGATGTCTGCGATATCCGCTCCGATGCGCTCCTGAATCTGAAGACGCTTGCATACCATATCTGCGATACGGGCCAGCTTGGAGATGCCCAGGACCCTGCCATCTGGGATGTATGCGATGGAGATTTTCATATCATAAATCAGGGCCATATGATGCTCGCAGTAGCTGAAGCATTCTATGTCCTTGACCAGCACCAGGTCGTTTGACTGGACCTCAAACTCCTTGTCGAACCTCTGTGCGATCTCCTCGTTCGTGTAGTTGAGTCCTTCCAGGGTCTCCGCGTACATCTTCGCAACCCTTTTCGGAGTCTCGACCAGCCCCTCGCGGTCGGGGTCCTCTCCGAGCGCGATAAGCAAGTCTCTGACCGCCTTTTCAATACCTTCCTTATCCATCATTCAAACTCCTCTCTCTTCATTCGGCCATATCAACTTATGGAGCTGATAAGCCATCCTCCAACGTCCTCCCATATCCATGACGGTTTCCGAGAGTTTGCGAAGGTCCATCAGACCTGCGCAGGGCGTGACCTGGACCCTTGCCTCGACACTCGGAAGCCTCTTGGCGTGTATAATATCCTCGTCGTTGGCGATGACGAGATTGAGCGTATCGCAGGGTCTCAGCAGAAGGAGATTATCGCACAGCATATGCCTCTCCATCCTGCTGGACGGGAGTTTCCAGTCCATGATGACCTCGACCCCCTCCTTAAGACACGGCGCGATGTCACAGGCTCCGTTGGTCTCTATCTCGACTCTGCGTCCCATGTCCAGGATGGCATCGACCATATCTGGAGTCACTTGTTCGAGCGGTTCTCCGCCCGTGAGGACGACCCATTCGCATGCCGAAGCACCGATAGCATCCAGAATCTCATCGGTCGTCATCTCCGCTCCGTCTTCGCGGTTCTGCGCGTATGCCGTGTCGCACCAGGCGCAACGGAGGGAGCATCCTGCGAACCTCACGAATAGCGCAGGAAGGCCCTGGCGAGGTCCTTCACCCTCGATGCTCTCGAATATCTCACCGACCATCATATCATCGTCACCTCCCAAGGAAAACGAATCCACATCTGATGCTTGAGGTACACCGAGATGTCTGGATGGACGGAGGCCGACAGGGTGTCATAGACTGTCGCAGTCGTATAACGGTTCACATAGGGCTTCAGAGCGCGTCCCGTGTCGCAGATATCATCCACAACCACACATCCCTCACACGGTGCAGTGAGCATGGGGATTCCCTTCAGATGGGATATCATGACCGCAGGGACCAATCCTCCACGCGGGATGCCGTATACGCCTACAATATCACCTGGCAACCTTGCACAGATGCGCTGAACGGCGTGTTCGAGCATCTTCCAGGAGCAGAGTTCAGCGCTCGCAGGTGGCGACGTTGCCTTCACTCTCCTGAATTGTGACCTTGGTGCATTTCTCTCCGATGACCTGCATGACCCATGCTGCAATGTTCTCTGCGGTCGGGTTGAATGTGAACACGTCGTTCAGGTTCTGGTGGTCCAAGCAGTCATGAATCTTCGACTTGATGGCGGTGAAGTCCATAACCATACCATTCTTGTCCAGCTCCTCGCTCTGCAATGTGACCGTGATGATCCAATTGTGACCATGGAGATTCGAGCATTTCGACGGGTAGTCCAAGGTCAGATGATGCGCTCCGCTTATCTCCATCCTTTTCGTGACCGTATATTTCACAACCTCACCTCATACTCAATCGGGTCCTCAACTCCATTCGCATGAAACGCCTTCTGCCTGTCACGACAGGTTCCGCAGACTCCGCACGCCTTCTCTCTACCATTGTAACAGGACCAGGTGAGCTGATACGGCACTCCGAGTCTGAGTCCTTCTGCGATGATGTCCTTCTTATAATACGCAGTGAATGGACACCATAGGCTCGCACGGCTCCCCGACCCAACGAAAACAGCTTCGGACATCGCTTCGATAAAATCCTCTCCGCAGTCGGGATATGCGCAACCTGCAATGTCGTCACTGTGGTTTCCAAGCACGACCGTCACTTCGTCATCGCATCTGGACAATGCGAATGCCGTTATCGCAGACAGGAACAATCCGTTGCGGAACGGGATGTAAGTCACGACAGGGTGGACGCCATCTGTCTGTGCGTCATAGGATTCGGATGGAACCGTACCCTTGCCCGTCAGCGGGTTCTCTAAGCTCTTGTAGACTTCGCTGAAGTCTAGTGTCGAATGTGGTACGCCATAATAGTCTGCGATGGCCTGTGCGCAATCCAGCTCTTTGCTATGCCTCTGACCATAATAGACCGATACGGTTTCGACGACATCATATCCATATTTTTCAATCGCCAATGCGAGCGCGGTCGTCGAATCCGCGCCCCCGCTGTTCAAAACAAAATACCTCACAAACTCACCTCTGCGAAATCCGCGAATCTGACCCACTCTCTAAAATTATGGATTGCTAATGTCCTGGCATCCGCCATGCGCATCCCTTCGGGTTTGTTATGCTTAATGATGGTTCCATGTTTGTATTGATAGACTCCGCCGAATCTGTTGCCTGTGACCCATGCTGTGCTATCCACCGAATCGAAATGGTACTTATGAAGAGCTGAGACCGCTGTGAATCCGAGGCCGTGTATTCTCGCGCCCTTGCGGTGCGCACGGTTGATGAACTCGGGGAAGAATCTCCACTCACTCTGTTTGATTTCCTTGGAGACGATGCCTCCGATAGAGACATAATCGTAATTTTCACACATCACATCGAATGCGTCCATCCCGCGCGATTTATGCCATACAGGGATGCACTGCTTCCCTGTCCTCCTCTCCAGATCCTGACGGAGCTTGAGGACGTTCTCGTAGCCTATGATGGGGTCGATATCCAGCTCGAAAAACCGTTCGACATGATTGCGATTGATGAACTCCGCGTAACGTTTGACGTAATCATTCCAATCGACACCTGCGGGATTGGTTTGCATGAATGTGAATGCACCCGAATCCAGGAGGAACCGTTTGGCTTGTGGGATGATGTACTTCTCGGTGATGTCATCCGCATAGAAGAAGCTCTGAAGGATGTTCGCCGTGGAGATGAGGTTCGATGCCCCCTCTTGGTCCTGGCCCAACAACATCTTCTGCCTTCCTTCGATGCCTGCCAGATATACTTCCATGTCCTCACTCGGTGTTGCTGACCTGACCTGACCTGACCTGACCTGACCTGACCTGAGTTCGGTACGATGTACGCCCGAAGGCATCCGCCAGATTCCGCTAGATATAGGTCCATCTCTTCCTCTTTCAATCGCTTTCTCGTAATTCAGTAGACTGTTCTGGAAGAACGCCAGACTGAGGTATAGCTCCATTACAACTCGAACTCCCTTCCGCAGTATGGGCAGGTGCATTTCAGACGTTCGGCATCCTGTGGCACGTCCTTTGGGTTCTCATCGGTGCCCATGAAGAACCCATCCAAGTCCAGGTCTTCGACCTCCACGAAGCCGAAATCACTCAAATCCAACCCCTCCTTGTCGAGTTCTGCAATTTCCTCGTCAAGTTTGTCATAGTCCCATTTAGCCCGTTCGCCCGACTTGTTATCCACAAGACGGTACGCGCGGACGTTCTTGGCGACATCATCGTATCTGATGACCTCGATAACTTCATCATCCCATCCCATCTCCATCATGGCCTTCCATCTAGTATGTCCTGCCACGATGACATTGTTGCAATCCACGACGATCCGCTGGATGTATCCGAACTCCTCCAGGGATTTGCGAACGTCTGCAACGGCTTCATCGTTGAAACGCGGATTGTTGATATACGGCGCGAGGTCCTTGACCCTCAGCTTCACAATCTCGGTCTTGCCTGTCATTGCTCACTCTCCAATTTCTTGTGTTTCGCATTCAGGACCCGTTGACTGATGAGGGACCTGTTGCAACCTATCGACCTTGCATATGCGGTGGCCGTGGACCCTTCCTCGACGCAGGCGATATACGCCTCCGCTTCAAGGCGGGTCATGCCTGTATCGTACATGAGGTCCTTGACCCTCTCCGAATCCATGCACAGATGATGTGAGCGTAATATAAGGTTATATCGCCATCGTCCGATAAGGCCATCGCACCATGTCACTCTATCCGAGACTCTAAATACTCCCGATGCCTAGCATACCCTGTCGTTTCGAGGGCATTCTCTACCTCTAGGTCGGATGGAGCGATTCCATCCGACCCCCCTGCGATACGATGTATCCTATGTATCCCAAAATCGGAAACTTTTGCACTACGCGCGTATGCGCGTATACGCGCGCGCATGCGTAATATAGGATTTCTACTTTTTTTATTTTTATAATTTTAGAGAAAAGTAGTATACATAGTATATCGGTCTATTTTCATTTAAATACTCCTTTATATAGTTTATAAATGATATCATCATACAATCACCAAATTCACAAAGAATACATAGTATTTTTTTGAGAATGCCGTTCTATCAGGACATTCCCGTATCTGTTTCTGAACAACCTCGTATCATCGGATATTAAGACATCCTAAATGTATCCTATCGGAGAAAAGTATCATCCCCGCTGGGATGCGGGGGAAGATGTTTCAACGTCTCGCAGACACGATTTCGCACAGCCTGTCGAGACGGTCGGCGACGGCAAGGAGCGCATGGACCGTGGCGCTTTCCGTGTCGCCCTTGGACATCTCCTTCCCGACCTCATCGACCAAATCCCTGTATCTGCCCATTCCATTCCTCCTGATTTCCTCATAAACCGTGTTTCCCTTGCGTTTGACGGACTTCGAAGGCATCCTCGCTCTGGCATACGTCTTCAGCCCCCGATGCCCGTAGAATCGATTTCCGACGGGCTTGCGCGAGTCTCCTTCCGATGGCCCTCCTGTCGGCGGATTCGTAGACCCTGCCATGCTCGAACCCTTCGCGGTACGCCTGCCCGCAGGACTCGCACAGCGGAGGGGCGTTGTCGAACACGTGGACGGCCTGACGGGTGCAGAATGCGCACTTCATGCCTCCTTCCTCCCGAACCTCCCGCAGCCATCCTCCTCTGGACAGTATCCGAGACGGACGCACTGGGGTTCGAGGAGCGAACTCCACAATGCCCAATCCTCGGCGGTCCTCGTCGCGCGGTCCATGGACTCGGTGAACGCGAGCCTGTGCCTGACCTGCCTCGCCATCTCATCGGCGAGAGCGCGGATTTCATCCTGGGCGCGGGCGCATCTCCGCAGGCCCAGGAAATGGCTGAGTTCGCGGAGATTCATCGTCACTACCAGGTTGGTCGTGCAGGCGTTGGGAAGAACATAGCGGGCGTCCTCTTCAGGGATGCCGTTGGCCACCAGCGTCTCATAGACGTGGGATGCCTCCTTCATGAAGTCGTCGTAGACCTCTTCCATCGACACCTCGATGGGATTCCCGTCGCCGTCGTCTCCAGCGTACAGCTCCGACCCGCATTCCGCGATGCTCTTCGGAGTCGTATAGCCGAAGCCCTTCATGTCCACATACCGCTGCGACTGCTGGGCGTAGGACGCGAGCCTGTGCCTCACGAGCTGGTGGGAGCAGGCGCGTGAGATGCCCTCGATCGTGAACGTCGCAGTGACGTGTTCGAGGATGGACAGATGCCCGCTCCGAACCGCCTTGAGCAGGCTCCTGGGCGTGGGGTCTCTCGCCATCCCCGTGGAGACACAGCAGTATGCGGCGGTCATCGCGGACCTCCAGCCGTCGAGACGGATGAGCGTGACCTTCATCCCGCACGCCTCCATGTCGGAGCGGAGTTGCTGTGGACCTTCATCGACACGTCCTTCTGGACGAAGCCGAACTTCTGGAGCGAGATGAGCCTCCTGTAGATGCGCACACGGCAGTCGGGAGTGGGCTCGGCTCCGAAGGCATCGGCTATATCCCAGACTGTTCTCGGCATCCCGTCATCCAGTAGTCTGCGGATGTCGTCGGTGGTCGGTATCATCGGGTACACCTGCCCACTCCGCTGGAAGGAATCCATCCCTCCCCTGACGTCTGGGGACCACGATATGCGCCAGACTGTACCGTTCGAGGGAGCGGAGCCTCATATTGATGCGGTCCAGACAGGACTTCGTGGGCTCGGCTCCGAAGGCATCGGCGATGTCGTGCGCCGTCCTGGGAGTCCCATCGGACAGTAGCCTGCGGATATCGTCGGTGGTCGGTATCATCTCGTCTCCCTCCACAGCTCGGCCAGGTCGTTCCAGCCCATCTCCTGGCAGAACATCGCTCTGTCCTTGGACGGCAGGGCCATCTTCAGCGCCCTGCACTTCTCTTCCGTCATCTTCAGGAGGAGTCCGTCGGCTTTCCTGGACATCTATGAGCCTCCATTGGGTGATTGGCCTGTTGTTCATCATCACGGTACGGCATTCGACGAAGCCGTACTTCCTGAGTGCCTTGAGCTTGGACTGGACTCCTGTACACATGGCCTTGTGCCTCTCAGGCTTCGGGTCCAGGTCATCCGCGAGGTCCGAGACCGTTCTCCACTCGGAACCCATCATCTCCAGTATCGTCTCCTGTCTCATTGATGCCCCTCCTTCCCGTCTACAAGCTCCATCGTGACCTTCACGAGGTCTCCGTAGTCGGCTCCCAGCAGAGCGAACTCCCTGGACAGGTTCAGGCCCAGGGAGGACCCGTGCTTGACGACGGGCTTCGTTGCCGTGACGGCTCTTGCTCCGCTCATCGACGCTCCCTCAGCTCGTACAGCCTGGGCTCGGAGCGGGTGGCCGTGAGTCTCGCGTCCTTCGTGTATGATATCGACCTCAGAGCGGAGTCCACATGGGACAGACAGACCCTCGCGGTCCTGCCGAGTTCGTGACGGGTCCATGACCCTCCAGTACTCAGGAGTGCCTTGATGCGTCTCGTCTCCGCATCCGTCGCGTATCTGCTCGCTGCCCATCCCCCCTGAACTCCTCGACCGCCTTCATGAAGGTCATGACCGCGTTGTACTCGCCGACGGTGAATCCGCCTTCGGACAGGATCTTGCAGACCTCCCCCTCCAGCACATCAGCCAGGAGCCGTATCTGATTGTAGGGGGCTGTGCCCCCCTGGACTCCGCTCATTCGTCGTCCTCCTGATACGGCGTGGACTCCTCCGATGAGAAGCCCTCCTCCTCCGCATCCATCTCGATGCCGTATTCCTCATAGAATCTCCTGCGGGACTCGATGATGAGCTTTCCAGCCTCATCGAGGTCCTTCTTGGACTTGAGCATCAGACAGCACATCCTCATCTGCTCTTCGATGTCCAGTCCAGGGAGTGCGATGATGCTCAACTCCTTCATGGACTTGGAGATGTCGTTGAAAATCTCGCTCGCACGGAGGATCGAATTCGCCTTCACGACCATCGTCTTCCTCTGCCTGGGGGTGTTCATCCTTCCGCTCCTCGGCTTTTCCTCTGTTATCTTATACTCGTCTCCTGCCATTCTCTTCACCTCACTCTATGACCTCGATGTTCACCTCAGGGTGGGACTCGCCGTTGTCGACGATGTCCGACTCGATGTATGCCTGCTCTTCGTGGAGTCCGCACTCGAAGCGTACAGGATCGACCCTGCGGAGCGCGGTGCCTTCGGAATATCCGCATCCGCAGATTTCGACCGAATCCCCCAGCTCGTTCAGGAAGTCCTCATACATCTCTTCGGTGTACCTGCTCTCCACCAGAGGGCCGACATCCTCGGCTCTGATGATTTCGCCGTTCCTCGTGTCGATGAATCTCATTCCTGAACCCCCTTCTTGACCAGGCACTGGGTGGAGTAGTACATCACGGTGTGGAGCGGAACGACCACGCGCCTCTTCTCGGTTCCTTCATTCCTCGTGTAGTGGTAGTAGACCAGGGACTTCTCCGTGACCTTCCACCCTGCAAGCCCGTATGTGAGCTGGGGCTTGACCGCGTGGTTCAGGTATTCCATGCAAGCCATCTTGACGTTCATCGCTGTCATTTTTCTTTTCTCCTCGGCGGTTCTCTTCTTTTCCCGCCTATTACCTAGATAGGCTACGGAGTATATAATACTTTGTATTATTTAATAAAGGTTAGAAATCTTTGAAAAGGTTTGAGCAGGTTTGAACAGGTTCAATACGGCTTGCGCATCTTCATGCGCTTGCGTGCCTCCAGGATCGCGCTCTCTACATCCGTGACGGAACGCGCGCATACCCACATCCCGCCTGCCTCTACAATCTCATGAGCACGACGGTACTGGAGTGGAGACAGGACTCCTGTCGGGGTCTTGACCTCGATGCCGAGGAACATCCCGTCGACGCAGGCTATCATGTCAGGGTCGCCTGGCTTGGAATGCGGCCCCCCTTTCACCATGGACCAGAAGACCTCTTCGGTGTCCAGACGTCTCTTTATGTCCGCCTTCAGCTGTGCTTCCTGTGTCAACCTTATCCACCTGGATTGTGACCATCTCGCCTGCCTTTATGCCCCACGACTTGTCCAGAACGACATATACGGACCCGCCGTATGCCACTGTCTTCCTTGTTGCAAAGTACGTCATGCTTTCCTCCTGGCTCTCGAAGGTGTATCCCCCATGGCGATGGGATAGCTGCTCGAACAGGTGCCATGGGTTTGGACCCTCCGAGGGCCGATGCTCATGCTTCGATGCCGACATTGGACTCCAGGAACGCCATGGCTCCGACCCCATCCTTGGCGTCTATCAGGTCCACCGCCGATATGACGCAGGCGTGTTCTCCGAGCATCGTCTTGAAGACCTTCTCGCGGTCCATCCTGTCGATGGAGTAGGACAGCGCACGTCCAAGCCCAGGTCTGCGCTCGGAAGTAGGACAGCGGGTGTACCATCCGAAGCCGACCACGCGGAACATCGCGGGGTTGAACAGAGGGAAACACTGACGCTCGATATTGAACGGCTGGGTCTCCGACTTGACCCTCGTGAGTACGAAGTCACCGCTGGCACTGTCTGTATAGTCCGTCATGACGGACAGGCGCACGCGATATCCCGCGGATTCGAGTCTCATCACATACTCCAGTACGGCCATTCCTATGTCCAGCAGGTCCTTCGCCTGGTATCTGCACGATAGCGTCATGTCGTAGACAAGATCAATCGCACGGGTCTTCCTGACGGTCTGGTGTGAATCCAGCATCGAGAGCGGAGACCCCGACAGTACCAGCGGAACCACGGGTGCGAACCCGCAGACGCTGTTGAATGTCTCGGACCTCCTGCTCGGAAGACGCTTCTGAATCTCTCTGACCATCTTCTGTATCTCTGGAACCTTCACGCTCCAGCCGTTCTCGCAGAGGTCGAGTGCCTCCTTGGCGGATGAGACCCCATTCCAGCCCTTGTCGAGATTGGACGCCTTGAGGTAGTCCTTGTCGAAACGATGCGAGCGTGCGGTCGTGACGCGAATCATCTCCATCGACGAGTCGAATATCTCCACATTCGATACGAATGTCTTCCTGCCGAGTTTTGTCGTCATCTTCCTGGCTATCATTTCCAACATCCTCTGTTGTGTTGATACTATATAGGCATCTGATATATTAACCCTTACTATCTAAGGGGTTTCTGTAAAGGGTTTAAAGGGTCTTCAGGACTTCGATGTACTTGTTCTCCGCACCGACCCTGATGACCCCGTTTCTGATTGTTGCGAGGTCGGCATCCGACATCCCCTTGAAGAGACAGGAGCGGAGTACCTTGTCGAGCGGGAGGGCCTTGGACATCTTGGCGATCCTGCCGATGGACCTGTACGATGTTATCAGACTGACTCCGCAGGTCTCGCAGGCCTCCCTGACCTTGTGAATGAACTCCACAAGTTCCGAATCCCCTCCAGCGACCGAGAGTTCAACCTTCCTGTCATACCCCACCTTCACGACCGCGAATCTGTCCAGAGACGATGCGTCGAGCTGGTTCCTGCCGACATACTCGAAGCTCGCACCCTGCCCGACTGTGTTTCCAGCAGAGACCACCCTGAAGTCGGGATGCGCTTCGACCCTGCCTATGGGTGCGGGGAAGTCGAAGTATCTGTTGGCGATGGCCGAGTTGAGTATGAGCAGGACTTCGGGGATGCTCGCATCCATCTCATCGAGGAAGAACAGCCCGCCCTTGGTGAATGCCTTGTAGAACTGGCTCTCCTGATAGACTCCCATGGCGTCGGTGAATCCCGTTATCTTGTACTCCTGAGTGACCGCGTTGGAGAAGTAGAACTCCAGTCCGAGGGCTTCAGCCACCTGCTTGCAGAGGACGTTCTTCCCGCATCCTGCAGGACCCACCAGGAACACGGGTTCGTCTGCCTGGACATAAGCGAGTACCTCATCGAATGCCTCGTGAACCATCCCCTCGACAGGCTTCACCTCGCCTGCAGGCGTGACGACCTCGACCCTCTTCTGGATTGGACCGTACTCATCCGCGATGAACTTCCTGACCATGCTAATAGCCTGCTCGGAAATCTTCTCCACCACCTCCGCGCCTGCACTCCTTGAGACGACCTCCGCCACTACCTGAGCCAGCACATCGAGTCCCGCCTGGTTGCTCACAACAGGAGCTTCGGCAGCCTGGACTGAGGCTTCGATGGGCTTCGCAACAGGCGTCTCAGGGCAACGGCGGAACTCGCCTGCGAGGACCTTGGTCATAAAGTCGAGGGCATAGATAGCTTCCTTGACCTTCGACCCAGAGCCGTAGACTCCCTTTGCCATGTCTTCTTTGTGGGCTTCTAAGTCGGTCTGCCTCTGATTCATGTATTGTGTGAATCTATCACGGTCGAGGATCGTGACCATCTCAGGGACATCGTAGGAGACCCCCCTGTACTCCGTCTTGCCATAGGCGCACTTGATAATCTCGAAGGACTCCATCTTCTTCGCGGTGCTTGTCCAGGTCTCATATTTCATTGCCATTTCTATTTCTCCTTCGGCCCTTCTCGGCCTTTCGTCTAATACCCTATATTACCTAGTAGTATATAAATCCTACGGGGTTTCCCGTATTTAGAAATAATCTGAAAAGGTTTGAAAAGGTTTGGCGGGCTTTCGCCCGCAGTTTCACGGACTTTGGCGGTAGTACTGTTCGATGTCCGATGCCCAGGATGCGTCCTGGCCTGCCGACATGAACGAGTAGCAGCGGGGGTACTTCCTTCCAGATGTGCCAGATTCCTTGAGCTTGATGTTGGCGACACAGACGGCTCCGCAGATGTCGCAGGGAGCAGGCACACCGACCTGCACCTGGTCTCCGAAGATGGCTCTTCCCAGCGAGTTCAGGGTTCCGACGGTGGAGTTGTTGGTCTTGACCTCCTTCGTGAGCGGGTCGATGGATTGGAGCCAGTAGCGGAGATTGAACTCCGTGGATGTCTCCAGGTCGGTGCATTCGAGCGTGTAGACGAATGTTTCAGGATCGTAGGACGCAGAGGTGATTTTTATCACTCTCAGCCCTTCAGGGACATCTGTATCCTCCATAACCGCATCGCTGAACTCCCATTTTGTCAGATTGTATGTCATTTCATTCCCTCTTGAATCTTAGAACGTTTGATGTCTTCATGGACACATAGTCATCGATGGCCAGGCCGTCGGCTCTGGCCTTGGCAAGGTCGAACACCTCGCGCTTCTGCTCTGTGACGGTTGCCTTCTGACCCGCCACCTCCAGCTGTCTGATGTTCCTCATCACCATCTGGGTCTTCAAGGTCTCCTTCTTCTCATCCAAGTCCTTGCGGATATCCGCCACGGCGGACTCATAGGCATCGAGTTCATCCTGGGTCGCCAGGATGTCGGTCAGGAGTTCCTTCAGCTCATCATCGGTCATCGTCATGCTTCTCAACTCGCTGAACACACGGGCATCTCTAGGGTCTGTCAGGTCTGGAGCAGGGGTGCGGAGATTCGCACAGAGGTCTTCCCTCCACGACCTGGCATACTCGATGATGCGCTCTATCTCTGGATGAATCGGGACATCGAAACGGAAAACATTGCCTTCAGGGGTCCATGAGTATGGATCCCTGTATGCGGAGTCGTCCACGACTCCGACCAGGAATGATATGTCCGCTCCATCCGCCAGATAGTAGGAGTACAGCGATGCCTGTATCCAGTAATGCTCTGGAATGCCATTCTCCCATCTCGACAGGTCGTTGGTCGTCTTGACCTCGGCGACCCTCCCATCCTCCATCATGCCATCGATATGACCTGCGAAGTTCGGGTCCTTGAAGTCGGAGACCCAGGAATCGTGGTCTCCCTCCCTCTTGGGGAATATCTCCTCCGCTGGAACCGCCCCGCAGTAGTCGAGTATCCTGGGCTCCAGGACTATGCCCGTGCGTATCGCTGGTCTGTCGCCGATATCCTCCCTGAACACGCCCATCAGACGGCAGGCTGTAGTGAACGGGGTCTCCCACGGAGACCTTCCCACGACCGCGCCCAGCGAGGTCCCAGAGACCTTCGCTGGCTCTGCCGATTCCATGAGCGATATGCTCCCGTCCTCCGCGATGGAGAACGGATGCTTCGGAGGGAGGACTCTGGACATTCAGGGCCTCCTGTTCCTGATTATGAACTGGCTGGCGAGCTTCGAGTCCGCCTTGGCCTTCTCGGCCTCGACTTCGAGTGCAGTGAACTCGGCTTCACCGAGGGTGCCGTCGGAGACCTCCTTCCTGGCTTTTTCGAGGATGTTCTGCATCGCCTTGGTCTGAATGGCATTCGCAGGGGCGGATGAGACCTTCGCCTTGAGGTCTTCGGCCAACTGTGCAGGGGTCTTCGTCTCGGCAGGCTTCTGTTCGGCAGGCTTGACCTGGGACTCCGCCAGCTTCTCCTTCACCGCCTGCTTCTGTGCAGGGGTCTTCGGGATGGCGCGTCCGACAGCGGGAACCTCGATGTCCGACGTGTTGGCATCGGGGTCGGAGCAGTCCGCGACCAGGAACTGGTTGAACACTATCTGCTTGATGGCATCGGTCTGAGCCTTGTTGACACCCTTATCTCCAGAATCGCCAGCTTCGCCGTATGCCGTGTACTTCACGCACTCGGCGGTTCCGCCGTATATCGTCATCGTGCATCTGACGGTCCAATGCTGGCTCATGTTGCCGATGGCTTCGTGTTTCGTCAGCTCGGAGTACTCGACCGCCATGTTCAGGCCAGCCCTCTCAAGGGCTTCGTTGAACTGCTTCTTGGTCTTCTCTGCCGTGAGATAGGTGTACCCGCCGTCTGGACGGGAGGGAATGCGGAACACTCCGTCATCCTTCCAGTCCATCGAGCGCAGAATCTTCCTCAGCTCCAATATCTCGGCTCCGAGGCCTTTGCATTTCTCTTCTGTCATTTTCCTGTCCCTCCTTGGGACTAATACGAGATAGTCCGTATAGCTTAAATAGTTTTCCCTTATTGCGCCCACTTCGCCATCAGCTCATGCGTGACATCGACCCCAGAACGGATGGACTCGACCGCCTTCTGCTCGAATGAATCCTCCGCATACAGGAACACATAACGGCACTGATTGACCTGTCCTGTCCTGTAGATGCGGTCCTGGGCCTGGTCCAGTTCCAGCGCGGACAGCGTGGGCTCGTAGAATATCATCAGATGACTGGCGAACAGGTCCGTACCTGCGCAGCCCTTCTTGTACTGGACGACCAGGATCCTCGCATCTCCATACTGCAGGTCCATCCAGGTCGGACCCTTCGACGACCCGTCGAAGCGCACGGCGCCAGGTATCATCTGGCAGAGCTTGTCTATGGAGTGGGAATACCTGGCGAAAATCACGACCTTTCCATCTGCATCCTCCACGAGCTGACGAATCAGAGCATCCTTCTCGGTCTCGAAGGTGTCGCACGTGCCGTCGTCGCGGTACAGGAACCCTGAGCAGACCTGGTAGAGTTTCGCATACTGTGCGCCAGCGATGCGGATGTCGATACCCCATTCCTCGGTCCGACCCTTCAGGATATCGTCATAGGCGCGTCTCGCGCGACGGCCCATCCTCACGGGTATGGCGGTGAAGACGCGTTCAGGCATATCGCGGACATCCTCCAGACGCACGAAGGCCCCGTGGGAGTTGATGACATCCTCGCACGCGGTCTCGTCGTAGGACGAGGGGTTCCCCCAGATGTCCATCTTGCGCACGTACCTTTGGCAGAACGCCTTCCATGAGCCGAAGATGCCAGGGTCGATGAACTCCATCTGACCGTACAGCTTGGACCAGTCGGCACGTCCGCCCCCTCCAGTGACTGGAGTTCCAGACATCGCCACGCGGATGTCCGCGAGCTTCGCCAGCTCAAGGCACATACGGGTCTGAACGCTGGAGTGGGAGCCGAGGGCATGGGACTCATCGGCCACTACAAGGTCCCAGCGATGAGCGACGTCATCCTTCAGGGCATACGACCGCCTCGATGACGATGTTCCGTTCCTATGTCTGGTCTCTCTTGTCACCGCCTTGTATATGCCCTGATAGGACCGTATCACGATCGCCTTCCTGACCGCCTCTATGCCCTCTGGAGAGTAGCCCTCGAACTCCGCCATGCGGTCTATCGACAATGCCCAGTTGGAGCGGAGCGACGCTGGACAGACCACTAGGACCTCCTTCGCCGAGCCATCGGCGACGTGCCGATAGACCCAATCCAGTACGGTGGCGGTCTTCCCGCATCCGCACCCGTAGAACAGGCCGACGGACCCCACCGCATCGATGAGCGACGAGCCGTAGACCTGATGGCTGGCCAGCTTGAACATCGGAACCGCCACGAGGATGCGGAGAACCGAGCCACCGTCGTGGGTCTTCCGTCCAGCTGTACCCCGCGCGTCTTGTATGTGGTGAGTCTGAACTCGTTGCGGATGCGCTCCGAGAACCGTCTCATCGACCATGGCTTCCCTCCCGTCAAGGAGACGAAGCTCTGGTATGACGCATAGGCATCGCGGACCTCCATCTCATCCAGATACTGTGCGATGACCTTCGGCTCCAGAGACCCGCAGAAATCCTCCAGGAAGTCCAGTAGAGGCTCCTGGGTGCGGAAGGCGTCCTGCTCGGCCTTCATTACCTCAGGGTCCAGGAAACGGCATCCACGGCGAAGGAAACGGAGATATGCGATGAGGCAGCGGTTGGCCAGCCATGATATCGCGGATTCCTCCTGCATGCGCGAGTATATCTGGTCCTCCCATCTCTGGGTTTGACGGCAGGGGATTATGCGGAGCCTCCTGTGGAGACCGCTGGATGTGTCGCCGAAGTCGGGCAGGGTGTTCGTGACGAACCAGAGCTTGGCGTGATTCTCAAGATCGAACGGCTGGCCGTACTTGCGCTGGACCTTGACGGACTGCCCGTCGGATAGACGCTTCAGGAGTTCGCCGTCAGACTTGGTGATGCCACCCTTCGTTCCGCTTCCCGTCTCTCCAGAGATGTTGATGAGCTTTCCGCAGAGTTCCGCAGTCAGGAATCCTTCGCCAATCTGGCCGATGTCCAGGTTGGAGACGTTCTCGCGCCCAGCGAGGACGCTCATGGCTTCCTGGAGCGCGGTCTTCCCCGTGTTTCCTGGACCATAGACGGTGATGATGGCAGGCGGTGCCATGGACTCGGAGTAGACCGAGTAGCCGACCAGCTCAAAGAATGCCTCTCTCGTGGAGTCATCTGGCAGGATGCCTTTGTAGACATCCTCGACTGGATGCTCCGCGACTGCTGGCTGATAGTATGCTCCGAGTACATGGGTGACGAACACGAACGGAGTGAATGGTTCGAGTTCATCCCTGTCGATGTTATATAGGCCGTTCTGGAATGGGATGAGCGGATAGTCCGACTGGTAGCGTTCATCCTCCCAGAACGAGTCGGGTATGTCGATGCGGTCGAATGTATTGCGGACCCTCACGGATGCGATGATATCCGCCCTCGTGGAGCGGGTTATGAACGGGGCGCCAGGACACCTTCCGACGATATCCTCTATCATCCCTGCCAGACGTTCCTCCGATATCGGCAGATAGGCGCGTCCATCGAACATATAGATGCGGTTGCCGTCCGATGCTATGCGCATCGCACGGAGATAATCGACGAGCCGTGTCCTGTCCAGCTTCGGCGAGCCGTTCTGTGCATAGGCGACGATGCCGTATGACTCTGGGGATTCCACATCGACCTGATAGATGCGTGTATCCGTTCTGATGTCCTTCTTCAATGTGATGTCGTCCGATGACGGCTTCGAGCATGGCGTGTCACTCATGATACTCCCGACTCGGATATCCGAACAGTGATATAAGACAGTACCGTAGACGATATCCTGCCTGTTCCATCATACACGAGATACGCAGACATCCTATCTGCCTACCATCAAAATACGAGATTCTAGCAGGGTCTTTAAATACTCTTTAAATACATTAATACTATGTATACTATACATCCTATTTTATATAAAAAGTATAAAAGAGTAAAAAAGAAAAGAGAAGAGATATAAAAAGATAGAAACGGATTTTAGGATACATAGGATACATAGGATGCGCATCGAAACGGTCTAATACCCTGATGCGGATAGGCATACTGCATGATACTCCCAGGAGACGGTCATGCGAGCCTGAGTTCGGACGGGCTTTTCTACGTCTCCGCCCTTTTTCCAGCAAAATGGCTTAAACCCTGCATCCGATGACGATGCGAGGTCTACCTCATGTACAGCAAAAAGAACATTCTGACGGCCTTCGCCGTCTTCTCCGTCGTGGCGATGCTCGCTCTGGGCCTTGGGTCCATCGATATCGATGCCAATGATCCCGATCCTGGAGCCTCTTCAGGCACCGAGCCTGCAACGCCTGTCATGCCTGAGAAGGTTTCAGTGACCTACATCATCGGAGCCTCATCCGTCGCGAATGACGCGACCGTGTCCGCTGGAGCATTCCAGCTCCTGACCGCCTCCCCCACGACCATCCCTGCTGGGTTCCTCTTCGGCGGATGGTCTGAAAAGTCCAATGACAACTCCAAACCCGTGACCTCTCTCACCCCCGCGCTGACCTCCGATGAGACCGCATACAAGACCGAGTACACCGTGTATGCGATACTCCTGCCCGACCATACCGCCGACCCGTTCACCATCACCTATGTCATCCCCGACCACGCGGATGTCGTCGTGACCGTTCCCATGGGAACCGCGTTCCCTGTATCGCTCCTGACCCCTGCCGAGTTCGAGACATACGGTATCGATGTCCCCATCGAGAAGGTCTTCACGGGATGGTTCACCGCGCCCTCCGATGGCGTCGCCGTCGAGACCATCGGTGCCGATGCGACGAGAATCACTGGTGGTAAGGCTGGACCTGTCTATGCCCTCGATGATGTCGTCGTCTACGCCGTCTACGCCGACAACACACAGGTCTCCGTGACCTGGCAGATTGACGGTGCAGAGACTGTCGAGAAGTACTACATCGGAGCCCAGATTGCTCACGAGGTCCCCGTCAAGGATGGGTATACGTTCGAGGGATGGGTCGAGGTCTCCGAGGGCAAGGATGGCAGTATCACCGAAACACCCGTGACCGAGTTCCCCCTCGCGTCTGCCGATGCCGTCTATAAAGCGGTCTTCAAGGCACTCCCCGTGCCTGAACCCGAACCTGAGCCTGAGAAGGACGACAGTGGGATGACCGCTGTTCTGGCCATCCTCGGAGTCGTCATCGTCATCGGCGGTGCGCTCTTCGTCTGGACCCTCAAGAAGGATAAGAAAATCTGAGTCTGAGTTCCTGATTTTCCATCGACCTGAATAGAAAACAGGGGCCTCGGCCCCTTTCAAATGGTTTCGCCGACTTTGGCGGATTTCCTTTTCTAGATGCTTTACGGCGCGATAGGCGCGTTTGAGCCTATACGCACCCCTAGGAGACGTAGCATATGTCAGAAGTTCGTCCTCGCGTCTTCTGGGGGCCTTCCTGTGGCTCCTTCTGTCTGATGTACTCTGCATTGACGGCTCTCCTATACTCCTCGACAGCCTGACGGTACCGCTCGTCCCTCATGCACATCTCCGAGATGATGCGCGACTTCTCCTCGGAGACCTTCGCACGAGCATCCTTGACGCTCTGCTCGCTCCTGACCGCCTGCTCCATGACCGCGAACAGGTCCGCATCGGCCTCCTTCCGCGAGGTCTCGATTCCAGCCAGGCGCGATTCCATGTCGCCTATGCGCTTGAGCAGGTCTGGGATGAAGACCCCTTGTCTCTGAAGGTCCGAGAATGCGCTGTAGTTCTCCACCTCCTGAGCTGGAGTGAGCTTCGATGAGGTTCCTCTGACGGCATTCAGAATGTTGTCATACGTCATTTTCCATCACTTTTCGACAGGTAGATGCTCTGAGACGCATCGAAAATGCGCTCAGAGCTGTTTTCACGGGTCGAGCAGGATCGCGTCTTCGACCCAGGGTTCACGAGAGAGTACCAGACCCCGTGACGGTGGAACCTGAGATGGTCCCCGTGTAGCTGATGGCATCCTTGCCCTGGATGGCGTTCAGGATGGCGAGGGTGTTCGCGGT
>ERZ808245.142-NODE-142-length-42165-cov-3.626288_pt1 | contig 42165 bp, 34 predicted proteins | sample MGYA00521243_ERZ808245 | MGnify/ENA primary metagenome ERZ808245 (study PRJEB31516, sample SAMN03275576) | gut metagenome | biome: mammalia-associated habitat; material: feces | host: Papio cynocephalus | place: Kenya | collected 2012-07-07 ... | reverse complement strand
GTGCGCCCCGACGTGAGCTTCTGGTTCCCCCCCAGCCGACGTTACCAACGCCGCCTTCCTGCAAAACGCCATGGCGCTGGAGAAGCAGGGCGCTCGCACCCAATACCTCAACATGCCCGAGGTGGAGATGGCCGACCGCATGTGCGGCGGGCACAAGCAAATATCACAGATGCTGCGCAACATCTACGACCGTCAGCGGGCGGGCGCACTGAGAGCCACCGCCGACGGCGTGACGGGCAACCCCGTGCTCAGAGCCAACATCACCATGTCGGCCACGCCCTACGCCGCACGCAAGTTCTACAAGAACGAGCTTTTCAACGGTACCTTCGGCCGTATGGTCTTCTCCTACAAGGCTCGACAGGAGCGCAGCGGAAGGATTCCGAGACAGGGCAAGTACGACGAGCAATTTCTGAAGAAGCTCGACGAGTACCTGGTGCGCCTGAGCATCTGCAAGGGGCGCTACATCGTCAAGCCGCTGAACAAACTGATAGACCAGTTGGCTGCCGACATGGCCTCGCTCGCCGACCTCACCGACGACGACGTGCTCTGGGACATCTCGAAGCGTGCCCTGGTTTCGGCTTGGAAGGCGGGCTGCCTGATGTGGGTGCTCAATGGGCAGACGTGGACCCGGGCGATGGGAGAGCTGGTGGAATGGCTGGTCTATCACGACATGTGGAGCAAGATGCGCCTCTTCGCCGACATGCTGAGCCAGGATGCCGACGAGATCAACGAGGCGCAGCGCAGGGGTCCGAAGAATCTGCTGGAAGACTTGCCTACCTCCTTCAACGAGGCGCAGCTGGAGGCTCTCCGCATGCAGCTGGGCAAGTCGAGAGAGGGCACGAATGCTCAAATAAGAAAGTGGATTTACCGCAAGTTCATTACTTACAGCAACCAGACGGGACTCTACACCAAGACCCCGGAGTATCTGAAGGGGAAAGGATGATGTGTGTGTGTGTGTTTGAATGCTAAACTCCCAAATGCGAAAGTTCTGTCCCTAACAATAAAAAACATGAAAATGAAAAGAAAATGAAAATGAAAAGAAAATGGAAGATTATGAGATAAAAAAGTTGCGCGACCTACCCATAGAGGAGGTCGCCGACCAGCTGGGAATCACGGTGAACGCCCACCACAAGGCGCTCTGCCCCTTCCACGACGACCACCACGCCAGTCTCTCGTTCAGCAAGAAGGCGAACACGTGCCGTTGCTTCGTCTGCATGGAGCACTCGATGGACACCATCACCCTCACGATGAAGCTGAAGCATGTGGACTTCCTCGTCGCCACCCGATGGCTCGCCGAGATGAACGGCATCCAGCTCAAGGGGATGAGACGAGATAGTTACACCTACGTGAGGGAGAAAGCGCCGTCGGGGAAAGCGCCGTCGGGGAAAGCGCCGTCGGGGAATGTTTCGCCAAGGAATGTTTCGCCGGCAAGCCCTTCGGCGAAGGAAAGTCTGAATCCGAAAGATTCGGGGTTTTCGGGCGATTCGGCTTCGAAAGGAGGTTCGGCTTCGAAAGGAGATTCGGCTTCGAAAGGAGGTTCGGGCAGCCCGGGCTTCGACGCCAGCCGATACATACGATTCTTCGAGCATCCGTGGCTCGGCGAGGAGGCTCGAAAGTTCCTATTCGAGGAGAGAGGGATAGACCCTCGTGTGGCAAGCTGGTGCCGACTCACGTCGTGGCAAGACCGAGAGGGCACCCACTGGCTGCAAATTCCCTACTTCGACTTGCAGGGAAGACTCATCGGTATCCAAAACCGCAACCTCGACTATCGTCGTTCTCCCACAGATTTCACAGATTCCACAGATTCGAAAGATTCTAAAGGCTCAAAAGATTCCACAGATTCTAAAGATTCCACAGATTCTAAAGATTCCACAGATTCTAAAGATTCGAAAGGTCCTAAAGATTCTCCGAAGGAGAAAGACGCAAACGAGAAGCCCCGCTTCCGATTCCCCTCGGGGGCGAAGTGCAGCATCTACAACCTGCCTGTCATCGCAAGGATGAAGCCGGGCGACGAGCTTTACATCACCGAGGGGTGCAGCGACTGCTGGGCGATGCTCTCGGCGGGTCACAAGGCGATAGCCATCCCCTCCGCCACCCTGCTCTCGCAGGAAGACAAGCAGCTGCTCCAGCAGCTGAGCCAGCGGCTCCAGATAAAGTGGCACATGTACCCCGACCGCGACGCACCAGGCGAACGCCTCTTCTTGCAACTACAGCAGATCCTGCCCGACATCCAGCACCACCAGCTGCCACCGGGGTGCAAGGACTTCGGCGAAGCCTACTCGAAGGAAATCAAGCCCGGGAAGTAGCGATGAAGTCCTGAGGCTTCCGGGAAGTCGCGATGAGCCCCCTGAGGCTTCCGTGAAGTTCCGATGAAGTCCTACGACTTCCTGGAAGTTCCGATGAAAAAAAACAAATTCAAATGATAACTTTTTTTAAAAAAAATGACTCGAATATGAAAAAAGAAACGAACGACTGGGCGGACTTCACCATCCGCTCCTACACCAAGAAAGAACTCGCCCTGATGTACTTCCCCGACAGCATGCCCCGCACTGCCGTGAAGCACCTGATGGCATGGATTCGCCGCTGCACCCCGCTATGGGATGCGCTCCAGGCGATGCACTGCCAGAAGAGCGACAAGGGCTTCACCCCAAGACAGGTGAAAGCCATCGTGGAGCACCTGGGTGAGCCATAATTTGGCAGAAGTATTGAGAAAAGCAGCAGAAGAAGAGCTGGAGATTCAATGATTCCCCAGCTCTTCTAGTAAATCCTCGAAAACATAGTCATCGCTCATCAGTTGCAGCCCCGTTCTCGGGTCAGCCAACTTTTGGGCAGTGCTAGAGGAATAAAAGACATCCAAGGCTTGCTCGGGAGTAATATTTTCCTCCTTGGCAAGCCTCATCACCAATCGGCTTTGCTTGCGCCAAAGTACAGAATCTCTCATATTTTCTTATAATTCATAAGATGAAACAAAACTTAGATACTGGTCGATTATCTCCTGCTTACGAATGCAGAGCTGATGATTCACCTTCTTGAACACCAACTGCCCCAAAGCCTGTTCAGCCGTGATGCGACCATTCTCGAAGTCCTCCACCGTATCAATCACATTATCATTGGCGACGCCACCTTCCACCACGTCGAAAGACTGCTGCATTGTGCCGCCTCTTCTGCAATCCACGACGTACCGAAGCCACTCCACATCATATTGCTTGAAGCTTTTGATGCGAAAGGCGATAACCTTCGCCCATTTCTCAGCCTGCGACTGAATGTTTGTCAAGTAGAATCCTTGTCCGAAATCCACCTTTGCCCTACCCCTGCTCACCTCCGGATGGTTTATCTCCAGATAGGAGCCATGATACAGTCTCATTGCGCCGCCTCCCAATTCTTAAGAGTCTCGACGGTAGTGTCAGCCAGCCAGTCAGAACTCTGGGTATGAAGCTCTTCGTAATACGGCAAAAGGAAATTGTGTATAAGCCCCTGCTTCTTTAGGCGCGAATACATGTCCTTGGCAGGGACATTCATTTTTTGTGCCCCCTTCTCTATCGCCATAATGGCAAGATGTATGTTATTATATCCTATCGGTTCCATACGCATTCTATAAATCTTTTTTCAATGAGCAAATATAAGTAAAATAACCCATATTCGATGTTTATGTACTTGATATTTATGTTTTTTTAAAAAATGTCCCCCCATCGCACCCCAACGTCCGCCATCGCCCAACCGTCGGTGGCGGATTTCGTAACTTTGCATCGTGATTCAGAAAGCTAGCTAAAATCACTTTCCTAACTGGGAAAAAATATTTCTCCAGTTGGAAAAATAAAAAACAACAAAATATGTCTAACCATTTAAAGTAAAAAATGAAGAAAGGAAAGGCTCATGAAAGAAATCAATTGGAAAGCGTTCGCCCGATACCTCGTCGTGGCTATAGCTTCCGCCATCGTCACCTTCCTCACCAGTTCGTGCACGGCGGGACTCGTCATCGGTAAGAACCAGCGACAGCAGCAGGAGAACAACATCTCCACCAAGGCTGACTCCAGCAACTGGGTGCCAACCATCACCATCAGATAAAAACTGATTCTTCTGATTCAGATTTTCTGATTCAAGTTTTCAGATTCTGATTCAAGTTTTCTGATTTTCTGATTCAAGTTTTCAGATTCTGATTCAAGTTTTCTGATTCTGATTCAAGTTTTCAGATTCTGATTCAAGTTTTTAAATTTCAAGATTTTCAAAACCAGACTCCAAAGCCCCGACACGAGTCCTCCCCGCAAACAGGCCAACCCCGAAAGGCGGCTGCGCGGGAAGTAAAAAGGGGGCAACAAGCACTATGTCAATCAATCTCAAGGCAAAGGAAACACTCGTCCAAGTGGGCGAAATGAAGGGTAAGTATCGCTACATGCTCTCTACCGAGCTTTACAACAAGCTCTCTGAGGCTAAGGTCATCAAGGAGGCAGCCATCCGAGCAGGCATCAGCCGAGCCGTGATGCAGGTGTGCTGGGACGCAGCGGGCGAGGTAATCAAGGCGTGGACCACAGAGGGTCACTCCGTGGCTATTCCGGGTCTCGGCACCATGCGATTTGGAGTGCGCGCCAAGAGCGTGGGCACCGTGGCCGAGGTGGCAACGGGTCTCATCACCGCACGAAGAGTCATCTTCACACCTAGTGTCGATATCAAGGACGAGCTGAAGAACACCTCTATCAACATCACTTGCTACGACCGCAATGGCAAGGTGGTGAAGAGCGTAACCTCGGGCGACAACACCGACGTGGAGGACCCAGACGACAACCCTGGAGGCGGAAACTCAGGCGGCGGAAACTCAGGCGGCGGGAACTCAGGCGGCGGGAACTCAGGCGGCGGAAGCAGCAACCCTGGAGGCTCCAGCAGCGGCGACACTGACCCAGGCACTGACCCAGGCACGGGCGGAAGCGGCTCCGACGGCAACGGCGACACCGTGTTGTAAGCCCGAAGGCTGAAAGAAAGACGAGCTTGCCGAAAATGGCAAGCCGACATGAATGAAAATAATCGAGAAAGAAATAATCGAGAAAGAAATAATCGAGAAAGAAATAAATCGAGAAAGAAATAAATCGAGATAGAGAGACAAGCCAGTCTCCGAAAATGGCAAGCCGGCTAGAAATCGACAAGCTCGTCTAAAAAAGATAAAATCTGAGACCATAATTTGGTCAATACAAAATAAAGTTGTACTTTTGCGCTCTGCAGGAGTACAACTTTTTTTTGTATCGAAAAATGCAAAAAACGGAATGCAGCTTTTTTGTATCGAAAATTGCAAAAATGGAATGCAGCTTTTTTGTATCGAAAAATGCAAAAAACGGAATGCAGCTTTTTTGTATCGAAAATTGCAAAAAATAAAGTTGACAAGAAAAAATAATTGAAAAAGAATATTGAAATAAAATAATATTGAAATAAAATAATATCGAAACAAAATAATATCGAAAAATATGGAACAGAATTCAAACAAGAATACAGAGAACAAAAATAACAATACAGAGAATAATAATAGCAATACAGAGAATAACAATAATAATAATAATAATAAGGTGGGCAATGACCAGGGCTTGAGATTCATCGGAATCATACCAGCCCGATACGCCTCCACCCGATTCCCCGGCAAGCCGCTGGCGATGCTGGGCGGCAAGCCTGTGATCCAGCACGTGTACGAGAAAGTGGCTGCCGTGCTCGAAGAGGCCTACGTGGCCACCGACGACGAGCGCATCTACCAGGCGGTGGAAGCCTTCGGCGGAAAGGCGGTGATGACCCGCAAGGACCACAAGAGCGGCACCGACCGCATCGAGGAGGCCATCGAGAAGATAGGAGGCGAATGGGACGTGGTGGTCAATGTGCAGGGCGACGAGCCTTTCGTGGCGAAGAGCCAGCTGGAGACCATCTGCCATTGCTTCGACGACCCTACCACCGAAATCGCCACCCTGGGCAAGGCCTTCACCTCGATGCAGGCGGTGGAGAACCCCAACAGCCCCAAGATAGCCGTGAGCAACCAGGGCTTCGCCCTCTACTTCTCGCGCAGCGTAATCCCATACGTGAGGGGCAAGGAGAGAGAGGAGTGGCTACAGCACTTCCCTTACCTCAAGCACCTGGGCATCTACGCCTACCGCAAGCAGGTGCTCCGCGAAATCACACAGCTGCCACAAAGCTCGCTGGAGATAGCAGAGAGCCTGGAGCAACTGCGATGGCTGCAAAACGGATACAAGATTAAGGTGGGAACCACCGACGTGGAGACCGTGGGAATCGACACACCAGAAGACCTCGAAAGAGCAGAGGAATTCCTCAAGCAATCACAGCATTAAGATTTCCGAAGAAAGAAAGGATTTCTAGCTGTACGGTTGAAAAATTCACGAAGAAAGAAAGGAAACGAGAAACCATGGACAAGACCGAAAGCATCGTAAGCCATTACATCCTGCGCCACCACCTGATGGATAAACCAGGAGAAAAACCGAGCGACAAGCCGGACGGCAAACGGGGCGACGCCCCCCAGAAGCTCTACATCGTGGCGCTCTCGGGCGGAGCCGACAGCGTGGCGCTGCTGCTCATCCTCAGAGCCATCGGCATAAGGGTGCACGCCGCCCACTGCAACTTCCACCTGCGTGGCGAGGAGAGCGACCGCGACGAGCAGTTCTGCGCCGACCTCTGCCAGCGGCTCGACGTGCCACTGCACCGCATCCACTTCGACACCCAAGCCTACGCCCAGCTCCACAAGGTGAGCATCGAGATGGCGGCGAGAGAGCTGCGCTACAGATATTTCGCACAGCTCGCCCGCGACATCTGCGCCGAGGGCATCTGCGTGGCGCACCACAAGGACGACAACGTGGAGACCCTGCTGCTCAACCTGCTGAGAGGCAGCGGAGTGGATGGCCTCGCCGCCATCGCCCCCAAGAACGGCAACATCCTGCGCCCCCTGCTCTGCATCGACCGAAAGCAGATACTCGCCTACCTCAAGGAGAAGGGACAGGCCTACGTGACCGACTCCACCAACCTAGAGGACGACGCCCTGCGCAACAAGATACGCCACCACGTAATCCCCCTGCTGGAGAGCCTCAACCCCGCCGCCCGAGAGAACATCGCGCAGACCGCCCGATACATCCGACAAGCCAAGCAGACGATAGACAGCATCCTGGGAAAAGCCGACGAAGCTGACTCGGCGGAAAACCAAAACCGCGAAGCCTCGGCGGAAGCAAGAAACCGCGAAGCCTCGCCCGAGCCTTTCGTAATAATCGAGAAGCAGAAGATACTCCAGGCGGCAAGCCCCGAGTTCATCCTCCATCATCTGATAGGCAAATACGGATTCCACGGCGAGCAGATAGACCAAATCGTAGAGGCCATCGGCAGCAACGCCGAGGACAACGAGCCTAGGGCGAAAGCCGCACAGACTAGGGCGAAAGCCGCACAGACTAGCATCGGCAAGACTTGGCAGAGCAACGACCATCTGCTCTGCATCGACCGAACCCAGCTCATCATCACCTCCCTACAAAGGATGGAACATCTGAGCCAGGAGCGTCCGCATCGACTGCCCGAGGAAGGCATCTACACCCTAGGCTCGGCGGAAAACTTCTATAAAGAAACAAGCCAAAGCCCAGGAACAGGCTCGGAGGAAAACTTCTATAAATATAAAGAAACAAGCCAAAGCCCAGGAACAGGCACTGCCGAAGAGCTAAGAATAAGAATAGCCCGCCATCCCCGCACAGCCGGCTTCAAGCCGAGCAAGGACCCGATGCGCATCACCCTCGACGCCGACAAGGTGAGATTCCCACTCACCTACCGACTCGCCCATCCAGGCGACCGCTTCCACCCCTTCGGGATGAGAGGCTCCAAGCTGGTGAGCGACTACCTGACCGACCGCAAGCGCAACTTCCTGCAAAAGAAATCGCAGCACGTGCTGGCAGACCGCGAGGGAAACATCATCTGGCTGGTGGGAGAAAGAACATCCGACGACTGCAAAATCTCGCCCGAGACACAAGAAATCATAGAAATCAGCCTCGGAGAATGAAAATCTGAGGGTTCGACCCATAAAATCTGAGGGTTCGACCCATAAAATCTGAAGGCTCGACCCATAAAATTTGAGAATTCAACCCATAAAAAAATATTGGGAGGATAACCGATAAAATGAATAAAAACAGAATCAGAGGCATCGCCTGGGGCGGTGCCTTGCTCATCATCATCCTAGGCGCAATGGGCTTCTACGCCTACAGATGCCTGCACCCATCGCGCAAGACCGTGCAGGCTGCCAAAGCCCGCATCGAAGCCTACAGCTGCTACCAGATACGCAGGGGCGACAAGCTGCTGCTACAATTCGACGAAGACACCACCACCCTGGCTGCCACCTTCGCCAACCGATGGGCGCTCGTGCCCTCCTGCCAGGGCAGGCTCATAGCCGCCTACAACCCCACCCTCATGCGCAACCTCTACAAGGGCATCGACCCCGACAGCGTGCTGCAAGAAAAGGTGGATTCCATCGACAGCCTCTACAGAGACTCCAAATGGAAGGAGGGGGAACTAGCCTACTACATCCACTCACACAGCGTGATGGACCTGGGCTACAACCGCATCTGCGCCTACGAAAACCGAGAGAAAATTCTCAGAGACTCTGCCAAGAAACTCCTCGACTCCCTGCACCACATACAGGGGTTCCTGCCCGAGGGAATCGACATAAAAGACCAAGCTAAAGCCGAAGGAAAGGCTGAAGATAAAGCTAAGGCTGAAGGAAAGGCAGGCGATAAAGCTAAGGCAGCCAGCAAGCAGAAGGCGGAAGCCGAAGGAAGCCTCCGCCTGGTTCACGTGGTAACCTATCGCGCCTTCTACACCAACAGCCTGGGCAAGACCGAGAGCCAACCCTGCCACCTGCTGCAACCCCTCGACGGCGAGGACACCCAGGGCTGCCACCTCTTCCAGCTGGAGAGCCAGACCACCCCTAAGGGCATCTTCGGACTAGCCCCACGCTCGGCGGCAGGACTCGCCAAGACCCACGCCACCACCCTCCACCGACCCATCGACTACGCCCACCTCATCATCGACTCGCTAGGCTCCTACAGCGGCTCCACCGACAGCACACACCAGGCCCACGGCTACGGCATCTGGACGGGCAACGACGGAACCTACTACGAGGGCGAATGGGACCAGGGCAAGCGACAGGGATGGGGATTCAGCATCGGTCCCAAGAAACCGCTCAGAGTGGGCGAATGGAAGAACGACCGATACAAGGGCGAAAGACTCGTCTATACATCCCACCGCATCTACGGCATCGACATCTCGAAATACCAGCACATCAGGGGCAACAAGAAGTGCGGCATCAACTGGCAGCGACTACGCATCACCCACCTAGGCTCCATCAGCAAGAAAACCGTGGCGGGAAGCGTGGATTTCCCCATCCGGTTTATCTACATCAAGAGCACCGAGGGCAAGTCGATGGTGAACCCCTACTACAAGCAAGACTACAGCCAAGCCCGCGCTCACGGCTACAAGGTAGGCACCTACCACTTCTTCAGCACCATCTCGCCAGCCGCCCTGCAGGCCAACCACTTCATCAGGCACAGCAACCTGAGGAAGGGCGACTTCCCGCCTGTGCTCGACCTGGAGCCGATGCCTAGCCAAATCAAGAAGATGGGAGGCACGGGCGTGCTCTTCGCCAGGGTGAGAACCTGGCTCCGACTGGTGGAGAGAGCCACCGGGGTGAAACCCATCCTCTACATCAGCCAGACCTTCGTAAACCGTTACCTGCCAGCCGCTCCCGACATCAAGCGCAACTACCCCGTGTGGATAGCCCGATACGGCGAATACAAGCCCGACATCCACCTCGTGTATTGGCAGCTCTGCCCCGACGGCAGGGTGGCTGGAATACAGGGACACGTGGATATCAATGTGTTCAACGGCTACCTGGAGGCGTACGCAAAATACGCTAAAAATGAGGTAATTAAATAAAAATCGAGAAAACCAAGTATTTTTAGTTAAATAATGTTATCGAAAATAACAACCAATCTGATTATTTACTATCTTTGCAGAGTTTAGTAACTAAAAGTTTGGGAGAATTGAAGCATGAGACAGCTAAAGATACAGAAGAGCATTACCAACCGTAACAGCGAGGCACTCGACAAGTACCTCGTGGAGATTGGCAGGGCGCCCATGATTTCCATCGAGGAAGAGATAGAGCTGGCGCAGAAGATACGCAAGGGCGGAAGAATAGGCGAAAGAGCCAAGAACAGGCTGGTGGAAGCCAACCTCAGGTTCGTAGTCTCCGTGGCGAAGCAGTACCAGCACCAGGGGCTCACCCTCACCGACCTCATCGACGAGGGCAACATCGGTCTCATCAAGGCTGCGGAAAGGTTCGACGAGACTAGAGGCTTCAAGTTCATCTCCTACGCCGTATGGTGGATCAGGCAGAGCATCCTGCAGGCCATCGCCGAGCAGAGCCGCATCGTGCGCCTGCCCCTGAACCAGGTGGGCTCGCTCAACAAGGTGAACCAGGAAATCAACAAGTTTGAGCAGGAGAACCTGCGCCGACCAAGCGTGGAGGAACTCTCGGCCCGCACAGGCGTGGAGGAGGAAAAAATCAACCAGGCCATCATGGCCAGCGGACACCACATGAGCATCGACGCCCCCTTCGGCGAGGACGACGACAACTCCATGGCCGACGTGATGGCGGGAGGCGAGGATTCACGCACCGACAAGCAGGTGGACTTCGAGAGCATGTCGAAAGACCTGAAGCTGGTGCTCAAGACCCTGCTCAAAGACAGGGAATACAAGATTATCTGCGCCAGCTACGGCATCGGCGAGACCGAGAAAGGACTCGAGGAGATAGGCGACAAGATGGGACTCACGCGCGAGAGAGTGAGACAAATCAGGGAGAAAAGCATCACCAAAATCAGAGAGTCGGGAAAAATCGGAATCCTCATGAAATACCTGGGATAAAAATCCCGGCTAGGATAAAAAATCTTAATATCCGGGGAAACATTTGTAAGATAATAAATTTATCACTATATTTGCATTTGCAATCGGGTGTGGCCACGCTTGCCGCACCCGATTATTTTTTTTTAGATTGCATCGACTTCCCAAAAGAACATCGAAATCACAGAATATGAAGAAACATCTGCTTTGCATCATAGCCCTCGTCCTCATCGCCCTCGGCACGCAGCCCACCCAGGCGGCAGGCCGCAGAGAGAGGAAGGCAGCTCGCACCGACTCGGTGGTGAGCCGCATCTTCGGCTACGCCCAGCAGGTGGATACCGTGGGCAGGGGAAACCACCCCAGCTACGCCTACACCAAATTCCAGATGCGCACCAACAAGCGCAACGCCTCGCTCATGCTCGTGCCCACCATGTACGCCATCTCCCACGGCATAAGCCGAAAGTTCATCTGCGAATACTACAACCGGCTGGTGGTGGACGACAAGGGAAAGCCCAACATCAAGCGTCTGCTCAACCTCAGCACCGTGCCCCACCGAAGGAGCACCATGACCTCCATGCTCGACTACATGACACCCAGCATTTACGGAGAAAACCTCTTCGAGAAAAACATCCTCTCGCCCTTCCATCGCACCAACAGGCGATACTATCGCTACTACGTAACCCTCCTGCCCTACGGGATGGCGCAAGTCTATGCCTACCCCAAAATCAAGAACACCCAGCTGGTGGAAACCCGAGCCATCGTCAACGCCCACACGGGACAGATACAACTCTGCGACTTCGAGGGCGAGTACGACATGACCCGATTCTTCATCTCCGTGGCCATGGGCAAGGAGGGATTCAAGACCCTGGGTCCCATCAAATGCGAGATGAGAGCCAACTTCAAGTTCATGGGAAACAACATCACCGGAAAATACACCACCCTCTACGACCTGCCCCCACTGCTGGGCGACTCCGTGAGGGAAGACTCGCTCGACAACGCCCCCGACACCCTGCTCATGGCAAGGGTGCGCCCCATCCCGCTGAGCACAGACGAGGAAATGATGTACCGCCACTTCTACGAGGCGCACGAAAAACATCACGAAGCTTCCGTAAGGGAAAAGGCTAAAGCTTCCGGGGAGAAAGAAGCTTCGGAAGAAAAGAAAGTTTGTGAAGAGACGAAAGAAGCTTTGGAAGAGAAGAAAGAAGCTTCGGAAGAAAAGAAAAAAGATTCCGAAGAGGAAGAGGAGGGAAAGAATGAGAAAAGCGACTTCGTGAAAGACGTGCTCTGGGATGTGGTGGGCGACAACCTGCTGAACCGCATTTCCAGCGGCTTCGGCAAGCAGCAACAGGGCTACTTCCGCATAGACCCCCTCTTCAACCCCCTCTACATGGGCTACTCCAAGAAGAAGGGAGTGGTCTATAAATTCAAGCTGAGGGGCGATTACGCCTTCACCCCCAACTGGAAGGTGGAGGCGGGATTCAAGGGCGGCTACAGCTTCCGCCAGCACAGGTTCTACTTCAACGTGCCCCTCAAGCTGACCTACAACACCCCACACGAGGGCTACCTGCTGGCAGAGATAGGTAACGGCAACCGCATCAACACCAATCGCGTGGCCAGACAGGCGCTGGGCTACCAGGAACCCAAGGACAGCGTGGGAAGCTTCTCGCCCGCCGAATTACCAGCCGTGCTGGAGGGCGGAACGGAATACACCGAGTTTAAGGACAACTACTTCAAACTCATCAACCACTGGCGATTCAACCCCAAGTGGGCGGTGGAGTTCGGACTGGTCTCCCACAACCGTATCGCCGTAAAGCCCGAGTTCTACCAGGCCATCGGCTACCCCGACAAATACAAGTCTGTGGCTCCGTCGATGGGCGTGGAGTGGAGACCCCGAGGCGAGAAGGGAGCCATCATGAAGCTCAACTACGAGCAGGGCATCAAGAAGCTGCTGGGCGGAAACATCTCCTACGGCAGAACCGAGTTCGACGTGCAAGCCATCCGCTACGCCTCGCGCCGACGCTCCTACTCCCTCAGGGGAGGAATGGGAGCCTACACCCACCGCACCAACCACTGGGACTTCGTGGATTACTCCAACTTCCACGACAACAACATCCCCGGCGGATGGAACGACGAGTGGACGGGCGACTTCGAGCTGCTCTCCTCGCAATGGTACAACGCCAGCGACTACTACGTGCGCGGCAACTTCACCTACGAGGCTCCGATGGTGCTCTCGGCGTGGCTCCCCCTGGTGGGCAGGTTCATCGAGAAAGAGCGATTCTACATCAGCGCACTCGCCGTGAAGCACCTGCACCCCTACACCGAATGGGGCTACGGAATAAGCAGCCGACTCATCTCGCTAGGATTCTTCGCCGCATTCAGGGAAGCCAAGTTCGACGGCGTAGGCTGCAGATTCGGATTCGAACTCTTCAGAAACTGGTAATCAAGCAAGGATTTCGTCGCCTAAAGCGACGCAAACACCCAAACAAAATCGAAACAAAAAATCAAAACAAATATGAACACAAACAAGGAAACGGCCGAAAAACCGCAACTCACTGTCTATAAGGCAAGTGCAGGTTCTGGTAAAACCTTTACCCTAGCCCGGGAATACATGACCCTCGTCATCGCAGACCCACGCTCCTATCGCACCATCCTGGCGGTGACCTTCACCAACAAGGCCACCGAGGAGATGAAGCTGCGCATACTGAGCCAGCTCTTCGGAATCGCCCACGACCTGCGCGAATCTAACGACTACCTGGTGCAAATACACAAGGCTCTGCCCCACCTCTCGGAAGCGCAAATCAGAAGGAACGCCAAGGAGGCGCTCCGACTCTTGCTGCACAACTACAACTACTTCAGGGTGCAGACCATCGACACCTTCTTCCAGAGCGTGCTGCGCAACCTGGCCCGAGAGCTGGACCTCACCGCCAACCTGCGCATCGGACTCAACGACTACCAGGTGGAGCAACAGGCGGTGGACGAGCTCATCGAGAGCCTGGAGGACACCGACAAGCTGCTGCTATGGATCATGGAGTACATCAAGGAAAACATCGCCGACGACAAAAACTGGAACGTCATCGGACAAATCAAGTCGTTCGGCGAGCACATCTTCAAAGACTACTACAAGGAGAACGCCCTGCTGCTGGGCGAGCGAATGGGAGAAGAGGGATTCTTCGATAACTTCAAGGAGGAGATGAGAAAGCGGAGAGACGAGGCGAAGGAGGAGCTGGTGGGATTCGCCAAGCAATTCTTCCAAGCCCTGGAGCAAGGAGGCTACAGCGCCAACGACCTGAGCAACAAGACACGAGGCATCTGGAGCTACTTCAACAAGCTGAACAACGGGAAATTTGGCGACGAAGACCTGCTGAACAGCACCCTGGAGAAATGCAAGCAGGACCCAGGCAAATGGGTGGGCGCAGCCGAGAAGAAGCAAAACTCGCCCCTCTACCAGTACGCCTGCCAGACGCTCCACCCCATCCTCCTCGAAGCCGAGAAGAAAAGACCCCAGCTCGTAAGAAAATACAAGAGCGCCAACCTCACCATGAAGCACCTCAACCAGCTCCGACTGCTGGGGAGCATCGACCAAAAGGTGAGAGAGCTGAACCAGGAGGCCAACCGATTCCTGCTCAGCGACACGCAGACCCTGCTCCACTCGCTCATCGAGGGCAACGACTCGCCCTTCATCTTCGAGAAAATAGGAACCCAGCTCGACCACATCATGATAGACGAATTCCAGGACACCAGCACCATACAATGGAAAAACTTCAAGGTGCTGCTCGACGAGACCATGAGCCACGAGAACGCCGAAAACCTCATCGTGGGCGACGTGAAGCAGAGCATCTACAGATGGCGATCGGGCGACTGGCGACTGCTCAACAACATCGAGCAGGAATTCATCAACCCCAAGAAGCAGCTCAAGGTGGAACCGCTCCACACCAACTACCGCTCCGACCGCAACATCATCAGCTTCAACAACGCCTTCTTCGTAGAGGCGGCGAAGCAGGAATACGCCCTGGTCAAGGAGGGCAACCCCGAGGAGGCAAGCCAGCTGCTCACCGCCTACGACGACGTGGAGCAGAAAGTGCCCGAGAAAAAGGGCGACGAAGGATACGTGGAAATCAGACTGCTCAAGACGCAGGAAGACGACGAGACAGAGGAGACACAGGCTACAAAAGAGGGCGAAGCCGACACCCCATTGTCTGGCGACCGAATGATGCGCCTCTGCCTGCAAACCGTCAACGAGCTTGTGGCAAGGGGAGTGCCCACCAGCAAGATAGCCATCCTCGTGCGCAGCAACAGCACCATCCAGCAGATAGCCGAATACTTCATGGCCAACAGCACCTACGAGATGGTGTCGGACGAGGCGTTCCGACTCGACGCATCGCAGGCGGTGCTCATCATCGTGACCGCCCTCAGAGTGCTGGCGCACCCCGCCGACGACATCGCCCGCGCCACCGTGCAGCAGTTTGCCCAGCAATACCTGGACGGCGACACGCAGCTACTGAGCCTCCTCACCGAGGGCAGACAGCAGATGCTGCAAATCCCACTGCTCGACCTCGTGGAGCGACTCTTCACCGAACTCCGCCTGGGCGAAATCGAGGAGATGAAGGCCCAGAGCGCCTACCTATGCGCCTTCTACGACAAGCTCAACGACTTCCTCACCGACAACAGCAGCGACATCGAGGCATTCCTGCGCGAGTGGGACGGAAACATACACGACAAGAGCATCCACAGCGACGGAACCAACGGCATCCGACTCCTCACCATACACAAGAGCAAGGGACTGGAGTACGACAACGTAATCATGCCTTACTGCGACTGGCAACTGGAGAAGACGAACACCATCTGGTGCACCCCTACGGAGCCTCCCTACAACGAGCTGCCGCTGGTGCCCATCGACTTCAGCGCCAAGCAGATGTCGCAAACCATCTACGAGCCAGACTACCAGCACGAGCACCTGCAGAACGTGGTGGATAACCTCAACCTGCTCTACGTGGCGTTTACCCGTGCCAGCCACAACCTCTACGTGTTCGGCAAGAGAGCCAACACCGCCTACCGCTCGGGCATCATCGAGGCTTCGCTGGACAAAGTGAACGAAACGCTGAAAAGAGAAGACGGAGTGCCCGTGGAGCTGGAAGGCCTGGGCAGCGACGACAAGACCGAAGACATCGTGTTCAAATACGGCGAGCCAGTGGTGCCCAAGCCCAAGCTGGAGAACGGCATGAAGATGAGCTCCAACGTCTTCGCCCAGCCATCCCAGGCGATAGAAATCAACATCAGCGTTTCGCCCCAGCTGCCCGAGTTCAAGCAGAGCAACAAGAGCCGCGACCTCATCGAGGGCGACGAGCAGGAGGAGCAGCAGAAATACTACATCAAGATGGGTACCGTGCTCCACAGCCTCTTCTCCACCATCCGCACCCGCGACGACATCGAAGGGGCACTCAAGCAGATGGAGCTGGACGGAGTGCTCTACGACGAAAACATCTCGCGCAGCAAGGTGGAGGCGATGATAAGGAAACGACTCCAGTCGCCCAAGGTGAGCGAATGGTTCTCCGACAGATGGACCCTCTTCAACGAGTGCTCCATCATCAGCACCAACGCCGAAGGAAAGATGGAGGAACACCGCCCCGACCGAGTGATGAAAGACGACAAGGAGACGGTGGTGGTGGACTTCAAGTTCGGAAAGCCCAAGCCTGAGCACCAAGAGCAGGTCAAGGGCTACATGCAGCTGCTCAGAGCCATGGGCCACGCCCACGTGAAAGGCTACCTATGGTACGTATATCCCAACAAAATCGAAGAAATAAAATAAGGAAGCATTCCCAAATATTTAATAAGGAAGCATTCCCCGAAAACAGAATTAGACAATGAAAGCATTCTTGAAAATAGTAGCCCAGGACTTGCTAGCCAAGTATGGCACCGACATGAGCGACATCGCCGTGGTGTTCCCTAACAAGCGAGCCTCGCTCTTCCTCAACACCTACCTAGCCCAACTGGCAGGCAAGCCCATCTGGACACCCACATACATCACCATCAGCGACCTCTTCCGAAAGCACTCGCCGCTGAAGGTGGCAGACCCCATCAAGTCTATCTGCGACCTGCACAAGACCTTCGTGCAGTGCACCCAAGTCAGCGAGACCCTGGACCACTTCTACGGCTGGGGGCAACTGCTCCTGGCTGATTTCGATGACGTGGACAAGAACATGGCGGACGCCAAGCAGCTCTTCGCCAACCTGAGCGACATCCACGAGCTGGACGACATCTCCTACCTCACCGAATACCAGAAGATGATGATCAAAAAATTCTTCAGCAATTTCTCGAAGGACCACAACTCGGAGCTGAAGAAAAGATTCCTCCAGCTATGGTCGCACTTCTACGACATCTACACCGAGTTCAACAAGCGCCTCGCCAGCCAAGGACTCGCCTACGAGGGCGCACTCTACCGACAGGTGGCTACCAACGAGAACATCGAGTTCAGACACAAGAAATATCTATTCGTGGGATTCAACATGATGCAGGTGGTGGAGCAGAAACTCTGCGACAAGCTGCTGAAGCTGGGCAAGGCGGCGTTCTACTGGGACTACGACAACTACTACATGGACCAGCAGAACGAGGCGGGACACTACATCCGCCAATACCTGCCCCACTACCCCAACGAGCTGGCAGACTACCCTCAGCGCGAAATCTACGACAACATGAGGGGCAACAAGGACATCACCTACATATCGGCTCCCACGGAGAACATCCAGGCGAGATACGTGAGCACCTGGCTCATGGAGAACAAACGCTACCAGATGGGCAGAAACGTGGCCATCGTGCTGAGCGACGAGAGCCTATTGCAGAGCGTTATACATTCACTTCCACGAGAAGTGAAAAGTATCAACATCACAGTGGGTTATCCCTTGCAGCAAACGCCATTCTACAGCCTCATCCAGCAGCTCATCCAATTGCAGGGCATCGGCCATCCGCAGCACACCGACACCTATCGCCTGCACCACGTGCTCATCGCCCTGCGCCATCCTTACGCCCAATACATCAGCCCTCGCTACACCGACCTGCTGCAGAAACTGGAGGAGCAGAAACGCTTCTACCCATCGAGAGAATTCCTGGGGATGGACGGCGACGAGGGACTGACGCTGCTCTTCGAGAACCTGGACGGAAGCAACCAGAGCGAATACAACAAGCACCTCATCGCCTACCTGCTCGACATCCTACGCACCATCGGCATCCACGCCAAGGAGCTGAACGACCCGCTCTTCCACGAGTCGCTCTATCGCACCTACACCCTGCTCAACCGACTGCAGGAACTCATCGCCAGCGGCGACCTCGACGTGGATATCATCACCCTGGAGCGACTCATCCAGCAGCTCATCCAGACCACCACCATCCCATTCCACGGCGAGCCAGCCGAGGGAATACAGGTGATGGGCGTGCTGGAGACCCGAAACCTCGACTTCGAGCACATCCTCGTGCTCAGTTGCAACGAAGGCAAGCTGCCCAAGGGAGTGAGCGACTCCTCGTTTATCCCCTACACGCTGAGAAAAGCCTACGGGCTGACCACCGTGGAAAACAAGGTGGCCATCTTCGCCTACTACTTCCACAGCATGTTGCAGCGAGCCAAGGACATCACGCTGACCTACAACAACGCCACCGACGACGGACAGACGGGCGAGATGAGCCGATTCATGCTCCAGCTGATGGTGGAGAGCCCCTTCCCCATCAAGCGCAAGACGCTGGTGGCAGGGCAGACTCCCCTGCGCCCAGCCTACAAGGAGGAGTCCAAGACCGAAGAGGCACTGCAGAAGCTGGGAGAAATCAAGATGCTCACCCCTACCTTCTTCAACACCTATCTGAGGTGTCAGAAGCAATTCTTCTATAAATACGTGAAGGGGTTGCTGGAACCCAACGAGATAGACGAAGACGAGGTAGATAACCGAGTGTTCGGAAACATCTTCCACCGAGCCGCCGAGCTTTTCTACTACCGATTCGCCAGCCCGAGCGACATCCAGGAAGACGAAAGCGGCAAGCAGCGACTCGTCCGCCCCATCGTGGTGACGGCAGACCACCTGGACCAGGCTGCGAAGGACAAGAGCCTGGTCTATAGACTCGTGGACCAAGCCTTCAGGGAGGAACTCTTCAAGGTGAGCACCCCCGACAAGCAAACCAAGTACAACGGATTGCAACTCATCAACAAAGAGGTGATAACCAGCTATTTGCGACAGCTCATCACCATCGACCGCCGCTTGGCTCCCTTCACCATCATCGGTATGGAAATCGTGGTTTCGTCATCCCTGGAGGTAAGCACCACCCAGGGCAACAGGACATTCAGGGTGGGAGGATTCATCGACCGCCTCGACGCTGTGGGCGCCGACCTGAAGCAGCACCTCAGAGTCATCGACTACAAGACGGGCAGACCGCAGACCACCCATCCCAAGAGCATCGAGGAAATCTTCTCCACCTCCACACAGTCGCTCAACAAGCACAGCGACTACTATCTGCAAGCGTTGCTCTACTCCATCATCGTGAAGAACCAACGCAAGCTGAACCCCGCACAAGAAGCCGTGTCGCCCGGTCTGCTGTTCATCCAGGGAGCCGGCGCGGAAGACTACGACCCGACGCTGAAGCTGGGCAAGGAGAAACTGGAAGACATCGCTCCACACGAAGAGGAGTTCCTGGGGCTGCTCCGCAATCTGATAGCCGAGATTTTCGACCCAAGCCAGCCTTTCCGCCCTACCGCCGACAAGAAGAAGTGCCAATACTGCCCTTATGCAGGATTGTGTAAATAAGATTCGGGAAAGGCGAAGCTGACAAGATTCGGGAAAGGCGAAGCTGACAAGATTCGGGAAAGGCGAAGCTGACAAGATTCTACGAGATTGTAAAAATCTTGGACGAATGTTAATTGGGCAAATGTTAAAATGAGAAATATTTGAGGACAAAATTTGTTTCTTCAAATATTTCTCAGTATTTTTGCAGCAGAGAATCGTTAGCATTTGCAATGCTGCAATAGTTCTCGGTATTTTGCGGCAGCAATCACTTGCAATCGCAGCATTTTGCAGCAGCAATCATTTGCAATCGCAGCGTTTTGCAGCAGCAATCATTTGCAATCGCAGCATTTTGCAGCAGAGAACATCAGAGAACATCTGAAAACAACAAGGACAAACATTCATTTTTAAAAATCAGGAATTATGACAGAGAAAGAAATCAACCAGATAGTAACCGACAATCTCAACTACGTGAAGTCGGTGGCCAACCAGTTTCGCAGCCAGGGCGTGGAATTCGACGACCTGGTAAGCGAGGGAACCTTGGCAATGATGATGGCAGCCAAAAAGTTTGACGCCAGCCGCGGCACACAGTTTGTGGCCTATGCCTCCCCATTCATCCGCAAGGCGATGCAACAAGCCATAGACAAGCAGTCGGCCCTGTATCGGGTGCCTAAAGACCAGAAGAAATATGCGCCTCGCAACGCTTCGAAGGCTGTCTCCATCGACGCTCCATTGAGCGAGGGCAACAAATACACTCTTCTAGACATTCTGATAAACAAAGACGCTCAGCAAGCAGACGACAACGCCGCTTTCTCACAGATGCTCAACGACCTAACACGTTGCGTTAAAGCTTTGGAAGAACGAGAGAAAACGGTCGTTTCGAAATTCTATGGCATTGGCGTTCCTCACGAAACACTGGCAGAAATAGCCGAGGACATGCAGCTAAAGCGTGAGCGTGTGCGCCAGATCAGGGACAAGGCCATCCGCCACATCTCGAAGAACACCACCAGCAAAACACTCAAGCATTTCCTCAGAAAATAATTTTTTCTCAAAAGATCAATTCACCACCAAAAAGGCTGTGCGAGACTTAGAAATCTAGCACAGCCTTTTTGATGGGCATTTTTTACAAAGGACATCCAAAGGGCAAAAACAACCTTGCAGAGCACCCAATGGGAAAAACAATCTTGCAGAACACCCAATGGGAAAAACAACCTTGCAGAACACCCAATGGGAAAAACAATCTTGCAGAACACCCATGGGCAAATAGCCGTGATGAAAAAACTTTACTTGCTTGCTCCCGGCTTTTGCTGCAAGTGGTCGGTGCGATACTGTCGTGGGGTAATGCCCAGGCGTTTATAGAAATTAGCATAAAAACTCTGACGCGTGTTGAAACCCACCATTTCGCTGATGTCTTCCACGCTCATCTTCGAATAACGCTTGTCTATGAGGAGCGACATGGCATCGTTGACACGATAGTCGTTTACTAGCTCCGAGTAATTCTTATGGAATCGAGTGGCGCACACAGCAGAAATGTAGCGAGAGTTCGTCTTCAAATCCTCAGCCAATTTCTTGGAATTGTAATCAGCGTCTCTATACTTTCGCTCCGTTACTATCAGGCGAATAATCTCGTCTTGGAGGCGGTCTTTAGTCTCCTCGCTCAGCAAGGTCTGGTATCTTGCTGCCTTTTCTTTCTTCGGTAAAATATTATACTTAGCCATAGTGTATGATAAAATTGAGTGTAATAAATTAATACAACAAAGTTACTCCATTTTTGTCAAACTACCAAATTTTTTACCACTTTTTTGAAAAAAAATTTCGTTTTTATTGTATAATTCAAAAAATATCACTAATTTTGCATCGAATACATTATTAAAATAGAAAAAGCTCGAAATTTTTATGAAGCAAATTATATGGTTTGTTAAGACTTATGCTACATTCGTAGTATTGTTTATTTTGCAGAAACCTGTATTCCTATTTTTGGAAAAGGGGGCTGCAATACAACCCGTTGACAATATCCTCGCCGAACTACCTGCCGTGATTTGGCATGGGCTTCCACTCGACCTATCCATGGCTGGTTATCTATCCATCATACCAGGCATTCTCACCCTAGCAGGCGTATGGTTCAGAAAAGAATTGGTGAAACCGATTATGAATATTTATTTCGTAATCGCTTCGCTCATAGTAACTTGCAGTTTTTTGTTAAATGCAAGCTTATACCCTTATTGGAAATATCCGCTAGACAGCACCCCGCTGTTCTACTTCCTCACCTCGCCAGCCGACGCCGTGGCTAGCGTCAGCCTTTGGCAAGTATTGCTCACCCTCTTGGTATGGGCAGTGCTAACCCTCGCCATGTGGTTCTTGCTCCGCATGCCAGGCGGCAAGCGCCACTACAGAAGCCGCTACAGCAACTATGGATTCGGCGAATTCGGCGGGGGTCACAGAGGCTATGATGATTTCGACCGCCATCGCCTGCGCACCACAGGCATCCTGGTAGTTCTCCTGGCATTGCTCTTCATCCCTATCCGAGGCGGACTCACCGTGGCGACCATGAACACCGGACAGGCGTACTTTAGCCAGAACGCCTTCCTCAACCACGCTGCGGTAAACCCTCTGTTCAGCTTCTTCGAGTCGGTGACCCACCAAGAGGACTTCGCCGACATGTATCGTTTCATGGACGACAAGGAGGCGAGCAAACTGTTCGACGGCATGATAAGCACCAGCGACCAGAACACTTATCCGCTCCTCAACGAGGCGAACTTCAAGAAGGGAACTCCCGACATCCTCATCGTCATCATGGAAAGTTTTGCCAACGACATTCTGCCTTCCATCGGAACACAGAAGAATGTAGCCGTCTGCCTCGACTCCATCGCGCAGCAGAGCATCTTCTTCAATAGATTCTACGCCAACAGTTACCGCACCGACCGTGGAATGGTGGCAGTATTGAGCGGTTATCCTGCCCAGCCTACCACCAGCATCATGCGCTACCCAAAGAAGACGGCACAGTTGCCATCCATCGCACGCAGCCTCGTGGAGCAACGCCACTATCAGACTGCCTACTACTACGGTGGCGACGCCGACTACTGCAACATGCGCTCATACCTCACCTCGCAGGGATTCCAGAAAATCTACTCAGAGGCCGACTTCCCCGTGGAGGACAAGCTGAGCAAATGGGGAGTGCCAGACCACATCGTAGCCCAAAAGCTGATGGCAGACATCAAGGCGCAACAGAACTCCAAGCACCCGATGCTGAGAGTGCTGCAAACATCGAGCAGCCACGAACCATTCGACGTGCCTTACAGCCGTCTGAAGGACAAGCGCCTCAATGCTTTCGCATACGCCGACAGCGTGATGGGAGCCATCGTGCGTGAGTACCGCAAGCTGCCACGCTGGAAGAACACCCTCATCCTGTTCGTGGCAGACCACGTGGGCGGCTACAAGGCAAACCTCGACGATGCCGACCGCTCCAGATACCAGATTCCACTGATCCTGGCTGGTGGAGCCATCGCCCGACCTCTGAAAGTGGGCATCATCGGCTCGCAACAAGACATCGCCGCCACGCTGCTCGCACAGCTGGGCGTAAAGCACGACGACTTCAAGTTCAGCAAGAACATGATGAGCGATGCAACGCCTAAGTTTGCCTTCTTCACCACCAACGACAAGTTTGGCGTAGTGTCAGAGGAAAACTCCATCATCTACGACAACAAGGCAGGACACGTGGTGTACGACAAGGGCGAAAAGGGTTACAACCTCAAGCGTGGCAAGGCTTATCTGCAAAAACTCTACGACGACATGGCAAAGAAATAACAGAACGACTTGTCTATAAAGAACGACTCGTCTATAAAGAACGGAACGACTCGTCTATAAAGAACACAGAATGTAGAGCCAAGAAATAATTACGAATTAAACAAACAAAACAAATGATAGAGATCCTACACCAGTTGGAGCAAATAGACACAGAGCTGCTCCTCTCAGTCAATGGGCTTCACTGCGAACTGCTAGACTACTTCATGACGATGGTGAGCAATCGCTTCACATGGATTCCCTTCTATGCAGCCTTGTTATTTGTGCTGGCGAAGAACTTCGACTGGAAGACTTCCCTCACCACCCTATTGGCTGTGGCACTAGTGGTGCTTCTCTGCGACCAGACATCCTCAGGACTGCTCAAGCCGATGGTGGGGCGTCTGAGACCCAGCAACCTCGACAACCCCATCTCGCCGATGGTGCACGTGGTAAACGACTATCGAGGCGGAAGATACGGTTTCCCCTCCTCCCACTCTGCCAACTCCTGGGGATTGGCGTTTTTCGCCATGTATCTGGTGAGAAACAAGAAACTCAGCCTGTTTCTCGCCGTATGGGCAGCGATGCAGTGTTATTCCCGAATGTACCTAGGCGTACATTACCCAGGCGACATCCTGGTGGGACTCATCATTGGCGCCCTGATGGCCTCTCTCGCCTATTGGGGGTTAAAGCACTTCCCCAAGGATTACATCCAGGCGTGGCGCGAGCACTCGGGAGGTTGGAAATATGGCTTCCTGCCCATCACGATAGGAACGGCAAGTTTTGTCGTGATGCTGGCTATCAGCGGAATCATCAGCATGCTATGAGGCAAAACATAGGCAAAACATAAGGCAAAACATAGGCGAAACATAAGGCAAAACATGAGGCAAGACATGAGGCAAGACTCTATCAAGCTACAACAAAGAAATTTCAGCATCAACAATATAATCATTAGCAATATAACATAAAAATATCGAAATATGAAAAAAATGACATTTATGGCAATCGCCATGGGCTTGTTGGCATTCACAGCATGCTCAGAAAAGAAGGCTCCAGCTACCCCTGTAGCCCAGACAGAAGAAATCGTAAAGGACTCAGCATTCCAGCAGGCAGCAGCAGGCGAATACAAGAGTGCGGACGGCAAGCGCATCATCAACCTCAACGCCGACTTCACAGCCAAGACCACAGGCCTCAGCAAGGACTACTTCAAGTGGGAACTCATCGTTAAGCCACAGGGAGCATCAACCAGCATCAACCTCGACCGCAAGGGCATCGACGCTGACGTAAAAGACCAGGCTATGATCGACACAGAAGAAGGAACTCTCATCCTGAAGAACGAAACATTCCGCAAGGCTGCATCAGAAAAGAAATAAAAGCTCTATTATTTCCGTACTTGCAATAAAATTTGTATCTTTGCACCTGCAAAACTTGGAATAAAATAATAATTCATTAAAATATGGCAATTAACGAAGAAAACAAAAACGAAGAGAAGACCAAGAGCATCTCTTTCGTAGAGCAGTTGGTTGAGGAAGACCTCAAGGAAGGCAAGAACGGCGGACGCATTCAGACTCGTTTCCCGCCAGAGCCTAACGGTTACCTCCACATCGGCCATGCGAAAGCTATCTGCATGGACTTTGGCGTAGCCGAGAAATACAACGGAGTGTGCAACCTCCGCTTCGACGACACCAACCCAAGTAAGGAAAACAACGAATACGTAGAAAATATCCTCCAAGACATCCAGTGGCTCGGCTTCAAGTGGGGCAACATCTATTATGCGTCCGACTACTTCGAGAAGCTGTGGGACTTTGCCGTATGGATGATCAAGAATGGTCACGCCTACATCGACGAGCAGACTGCCGAGGAGATTGCGGAGCAAAAGGGAACCCCTACCACTCCAGGTACCGCCAGCCCTTATCGCGACCGTCCGATAGAGGAAAATCTTGCACTCTTTGAGAAGATGAACACTCCAGAGGCTGTGGAGGGAAGCATGGTGTTGCGCGCCAAGCTCGACATGGCTAACCCTAACATGCACTTCCGCGACCCTATCATCTATCGCATCATCCAGACTCCTCATCATCGCACGGGAACCAAATGGCACGCTTATCCTATGTACGACTTCGCACATGGACAGAGCGACTACTTCGAGGGCGTAACCCACTCTATCTGTACATTGGAGTTTGTGCCTCACCGCCCATTGTACGACAAGTTCGTGGATTTCCTGAAGGAGAAAGACGGCACAGACGACAAATTGAACGACAACCGTCCACGACAGATTGAGTTCAACCGCTTGAACCTCACCTACACCGTGATGAGCAAGCGCAAGCTCCACACTCTCGTAGATGAGCACTTGGTAAATGGCTGGGACGACCCACGTATGCCTACACTCTGCGGTATGCGCCGCCGTGGTTACTCACCAGAGAGCATCCGCATGTTCATCGACAGCATTGGCTACACCAAGTTCGACGCCCTGAACGACATGGCTCTCCTGGAGGCTTCCGTGCGCGAGGACTTAAACAAGAAGGCTTGCCGCGTGAGCGCAGTGCTCGACCCTGTGAAGCTGGTCATCACCAACTATCCTGACGGAGAGAGCGAGGAGATGGAAGCCATCAACAACCCAGAGAACGAGGCTGACGGCACACACACCATCACCTTCTCCAAGAATCTTTGGATTGAGCGTGCCGACTTCATGGAGGATGCACCAAAGAAATTCTTCCGCATGACTCCTGGCAAGGAAGTGAGACTGAAGAACGCATACATCGTGAAGTGTACAGGTTGCACCAAGGACGAGAATGGCGTAATCACTGAGATTCAGGCAGAATACGACCCTAACAGCAAGAGTGGTATGGAAGGAGCAAACCGCAAGGTGAAGGGTACCCTGCACTGGGTTTCTGCAGACCACTGCGTAAAGGCTGAGGTACGTGAGTACGACCGCCTCTTCGCCATCGAGAATCCATCTGCCGATGAGCGCGACTTCCACGAGTTGCTCAACCCAGACAGCTTCCACGACTACAACAATTGCTACGTGGAGGAATATGCTGCAAGCAAGAAGCCTGGCGAGTATCTCCAGTTCCAGCGCATCGGTTACTTCATGGCAGACCCTGACACTACAGACGAGAAACCTGTATTCAACAAGACTGTCGGCTTAAAGGACACTTGGGCAAAACAGAAGAAATAATGAATACAGCAGATCTCTTCCTTTGGATTCTCGATAACCTGAACTATTGGGTAGTAACCCTGTTTATGGCCATCGAGAGTTCATTCGTTCCATTCCCTTCAGAGGTGGTTGTTCCGCCAGCTGCCTGGAAAGCCCTGGATCCCAATAGCGGAATGTCGTTCCCGCTGGTCGTAGTATTTGCCACGCTGGGTGCCGACCTGGGTGCCCTCATCAACTACTACTTGGCCAAGTGGGTGGGACGCCCAATCATCTATCGCTTTGCTGATAGCCGCATTGGTCACATGTGCTTGATAGACCGCAAGAAGGTGGAAGTGGCTGAGGAATATTTCCGCAAGCATGGTGCTGCCTCCACGATATTCGGACGTTTGGTGCCTGCCGTTCGCCAGCTTATCAGCATCCCTGCCGGTTTGGCAGGAATGCACGTTGGCAAGTTCCTGCTCTACACCACCATCGGTGCGGGCGTATGGAACACAGTGTTGGCAACAATCGGTTGGGGAATCTATCAATACACCGACTACAAGACCACGCAGGACGTTTACCACCAAGCATTGAAATATAGCCACGAGCTTGGCTACATCATCCTTGCCATCGCAGTGGTAATCATTGCATTCTTGGCTTACAAAGGTTTGAAGAAAAAATAAACTTAGAATTTGAAAAAGAAGAAGCTTTGAATTCGATGAAAATGAAGCTTTGAATTCGATGAAAAAGAAGCTTTGAATTCAATGAAAATGAAGCTTTGAATTCGATGAAAAAGAAACTTTGAATTCGATGAAAATGAAGCTTTGAATTTAATGAAAATGAAGCTTTGAATTCGATGAAAAAGAAACTTTGAATTCGATGAAAATGAAGCTTTGAATTTAATGAAAAAGGAATTTTGAATTCAACAAGAAAGAAGCTTCATTTTAAAATTATAAGTTTAGAAAATCACATAATACAAAAAAATCCTCTGCAAAACTTCCTTCAAAAAGGAGTTGCAGAGGATTTTTTATTTATTCTTATCAATATACTTTTCAAAGAGTATTCCTGCCATTCTTCTCGAATGAAAGGAAAGAACACATCCTAAGGATTAAAATGGAAAGAGCCCATTCTAAGGATTAAAATGGAAATTCCTTTAGAATTCCACATAGTGTCTTTTCCGACTGTAAGAGTTAAACTACTTTTCGCTTCCCGAGAAAATCTTGATGCGCTGTTCCTCAGAAAGTTTGCAAATCAGCAAAGTGCCATCTTCTTCGGCGACAATGTAACCATCCAAACCCTGAATCACCACTTTTTTCTCGTTCATCGTATGAACAATATTATTCTTTGACTCAATCATTTGGATATTATTGCCCATGAGCGCATTGCCATACACATCCTTGTGGCTCTGCGCCAAGAGACTTCCCCAGGTCCCCAAGTCGCTCCATCCAAAGTCGGCAGGCATCACGAAGATTTCCTCCGCCTTCTCCATGATGGCGTAATCCACGGAAATATTCTCACACTCAGGATAACGCAAATCTATCTCGCTCTGCTCCTTGTCTGTTCCGTAAATGCTTCGCATGCTCTCGAAAATCTTGGCAATGCCCGGCTGATAGACACGGAAAGCATTCACGATGGTAACGGCACTCATCACAAAGATACCCGCATTCCAATAGAAGCTCTTGTCTTGAATGTATTGCATTGCTGTTGCCAAGTCTGGCTTCTCCTTAAACTGATCTACACGGAAAATCTCCTTATTGCGGGCAGAAGGGCTGCGCAAGTCTGCCTGAATGTAGCCATAGCCAGTCTCCGGACGAGTTGGCTTCATACCTAAAGTAACGATGCTGTCCGTCTCGCTAGTAAATTTCAAGGCAGAAACGATTACTCTTCTGAACTCATTGGCATTGGTAACAATATGATCGGAAGGAGAAACCACAATATTGGCGTGAGGATCCTTCTCCTTGATGCGCCAGCTAATGTAAGCGATGCAAGGAGCCGTATTTCTTCTGCATGGTTCTTGCAAAATATTGCCTTCAGGAATCTCCGGCAACTGCTCGTGTACCAATGCGGAATATTTCTTATTGGTCACCACCCAAACATTCTCTGGGGCACACACTCCCTCAAAGCGGTCGAACGTGAGCTGCAATAGCGTACGACCTGTTCCTAGAACATCGATAAACTGCTTAGGTTTATCCACAGTACTCATAGGCCAGAATCTACTGCCTACTCCGCCTGCCATGATGACTAAATGATTATTTTTATGAGCCATATTCTTATTTTTTAATTATATTGGGCAAAATTACGAAAAATAATTGGGATAAACAAAAAAAGAATGGAAAATAATTGGGATAAGACAAAAAAGGATGGAAAATAATTGGGATAAGACAAAAAAGGATGGAGAGAAAATCGGGATAAACATAAAATAGAGAATCTTAGAATGAAAAAGGTGCATCATAGAATTATGACGCACCCTCTTTATATATTTGCGATTTCACATCTGATTTACATTCAAATCTGAAAGACAATCTGATGATTTACCCCCAAATCTGAAAGACAAACCATTTTACAGTTTGCCCAACTCTGTCTTCCATGCAGCATAAGCCTCCAAGTATGCAGAGCGGTTAGCCCCGTCAGGTTCCACCACTGCCAATTTCTTGAGCGAAGCGAAAGCCTCATCATGGTCTTTGTAAATGCCTGCACCAATACCTGCACCCTTGGCTGCGCCCGCGCTTCCGTCGGTCTCATAAAGCTCGATGGTTGCACCGCTCACGCCAGCCAATGTGTCTCTGAACAATGGACTGAGGAACATATTCGCCCTGCCTGCATGAATCCTCTTGATGTCCATACCCATCTGCTGCATGATTTCCATACCATAACAGAAGCTGAACACAATGCCTTCCTGGGCGGCGCGCACGATGTGGGCACGATTGTGCTTGTTGAAGCTCAAGCCACGAATGGAGCATCCCACCTCACGATTCTCCAATACACGCTCGGCACCATTGCCAAATGGGATAATCTTGACTCCGTCGCTGCCAATAGGCACACTGGCAGCCAAATCGTTCATGTCGGCGTAACTTACGTCAGGAGTGATGTTGCGATGAACCCAAGCATTCAAGATTCCTGTGCCGTTGATGCAGAGCAACACACCCAGACGGTCCAAATCTTTCGTGTAATTGGCATGAGCGAAGGTATTGACACGACTCTTCGGGTCGTAATTTACATCACCCAAGACTCCATAAACCACACCAGAAGTACCGGCAGTACTTGCTATTTCGCCAGGATTGAATACGTTGAGACTTACGGCATTGTTTGGCTGGTCACCAGCACGATAAGAGATAGGAGTTCCCTCCTTCAAACCCAGCTCTTCGGCGGCAGCCTTGCTCACCACGCTCTGAACAGAGAAGGTAGGAACGATGTCGGCTATAACGCTCTCGTCGAAACCGAAGTAATCAAGCAAGAACTTGGCAGGTTTCTTATCCTTGAAATCCCACATCATTCCCTCAGAGAGACCGCTAATAGTAGTCTTCACCTCACCCGACAACTTCATGGCAAGATAATCGCCAGGGAGCATAATCTTGTCGATTTTATCAAAGACTTCAGGCTCATTCTCCTTGACCCACGCCAACTTAGAGGCAGTAAAGTTACCCGGAGAATTCAACAAATGGCTCAAGCAAAGATCTTCCCCCAAATCATGGAAAGCTTTCTCGCCATAATGCACTGCACGAGAGTCACACCAAATGATAGAAGGACGCAAAACCTGCTGATTCTTATCGACGCAAACCAATCCGTGCATCTGGTAAGAAATACCGATGGCAAGGATGTCCTCACCCTTGGCTCCACTCTCCGCCATTATCTTCTGGAGCGACAACTTTGCGTTGTCCCACCACATCTGCGGATCTTGCTCTGCCCATCCTGTCTTCACTGCCATGATAGGCGCCTCATGGTCTGGATAAAAAGCAGAAGCTACGATTTCACCATTGTCCACATCGGTAAGAGATGCCTTTACCGAACTGGAACCTACATCAAAACCTAATAAATATCTTCTTGACATTTTGTTCGTTATTGTTTAAATTGTTATGTTATTATACTTTCTAGTCTTAAAAGCCAAGCGTGCTCCACAAGACTTTCAATGATAATACGAACAAACGACAAGAATCCCCCCCTCGCCTATTACAAATCTTCAAACAAGTCACGTACCTGTGTGTTTCCCTTACTTTCGTCTGAGTTTAAATTCTTTTCCTTGGCATCCGACATTTCGGACGAGAAAGAGAAATCAAGCATCAGCTGCTTGACCGCTGTATTTTTAAAATTAATATGATAGACTGCATAACCCTTCCCTTTCGACACAAAGGAGGAAGGATCTTTGGAGCATTTGATAAGATACTGCGCTACTTGATTATACACAGTTTTATAGTCTAGGGGATTAAACATGGAGTTGCAAGCATTATAGACGTGGCGGACAATCTTCTCAAGTTTGAGACCAGAATTGCCAGCTTGAACCAAAACATTAAGTATCTCTCGTTCGAGTTTCATGCCAATAAAATAAGCGTTTCTAAGAAATAAAGCAATCAAATTTTTAAAAAAACAAAGCCGCAGTTACTTACCCCCTATAAGGGTGAAGAAACTGCGGCTTCGATAGTCATGTTATTTAAGCGAGCGCAACCTTGTTGTCCTCTTCCTTAATCTTACCCTCTTTAAAGAGCCATCCAATACCGAGGATAGCGTCTTCAACACTAATGTTAGCCTGCTTTGCAATCTCTTCCAGAGAGAGAGCATTTCCGGCTGCAGCCAATGCCTGATAAACATCACCTGCACGGAAGCCAGCGTTTTCAGCAGTCAAATAGATTACCTCTTTCTTAGCTGCTGTGGCTTTCTTTGTAGCTGTAGCAGTCTTAGCTGCTGTAGCCTTCTTCGTAGCTGTCTTCTTGGCAGCTGTCTTTGTTGTTGCTTTCTTTTCTACCATGTTTTTAGTAATAATTTGTTCTATGAAGTGCTGCTTTCAAAAACACTTCTTTAATTATTCTGCTGCAAAATTAAATAAAATATTTTAAATTTATGCATTTTTGGTCAGAAATATGCTAACTTACAAGAAGTTGCACCGTCTTTTTTGACCTAAGTCAAGATAAAACAATGCAATTTTGCTCCTTCTACCGCTACAATGTCTAGCATCCAGGCTTGGGCTATGTAAAAATATCTGCCTAAGGAATTTTCCTGGCAGGATATGTCTGCCAAAGGGATTTCCCTGGCAAGATAAATCTCTACTAAGCTTTCAAGTCGAGCTTGATCTCCAACTCATCCAGCTGCTTAGGATCCAGCTCAGATGGAGCGTCCAGCATGACATCACGACCCGAATTGTTCTTAGGGAAAGCGATGCAATCGCGGATGCTGTCGAGACCAGCCAAGATGCTTACGAAACGGTCGAGACCGAATGCAAGACCTGCGTGAGGTGGTGCTCCATACTTGAAGGCATTCATCAAGAAGCCAAACTGAGCCTCAGCACGCTCTGGAGTGAAACCGAGGACTTCGAACATCTTCTCCTGCAACTGTGTGTCGTGGATACGGAGAGAACCGCCACCGACCTCAATACCGTTGCATACGAAATCGTAAGCCTTTGCACGCACCTGCTCAGGATGCTCGTCGAGTAAAGGAATATCATCAGGGTTTGGCATGGTGAATGGATGATGGGTAGCCATCAAGCGCTGCTCCTCGTCGCTCCACTCGAAGAGAGGGAAGTCGATAATCCAAAGGCACTTGAAAACGTTCTTGTCGCGAAGACCCAAACGGTCTCCCATCTCCAAACGAAGAGAGCAGAGCTGGATACGAGTCTTGTTGGCATTGTCGCCACTCAAAATCAATACGAGGTCGCCATCCTTGGCGCCCATCACGGTCTTGATCTCAGCCAACTCCTCTGGAGAATAGAACTTATCGATGCTACTCTTCACGGAACCATCTGCATTATACTTAATGTAAACCAATCCCTTGGCTCCTACCTGAGGACGCTTTACGAAATCAGTCAACTCATTGAGCTGCTTACGGCTATAGTCTGCGCAACCAGGTACACAGATTCCGCCAATATATTTTGCCTCGTCGAACACAGAGAAATTGCCTTTGCCTGTGAAAGCATCCTTCAATTCCACGAATTCCATGCCGAAACGCAAGTCTGGCTTGTCGCTACCGAAGCGCTTCATTGCCTCGTGCCATGTCATCTGCTGAAGCTTAGGAAGCTCGACACCACGGATTTCCCTAAACAAGTGGCGAGCCATCTCCTCGAAGAGATTGATGACGTCATCCTGATCTACGAAACTCATCTCGCAGTCTATCTGGGTAAACTCAGGCTGGCGGTCTGCACGAAGGTCCTCGTCACGGAAACACTTGGCTATCTGGAAATAGCGGTCGAAACCAGCCACCATCAGGAGCTGCTTCAAGGTCTGAGGACTCTGAGGGAGTGCATAGAACTGACCAGGATTCATACGAGAAGGCACCACGAAGTCGCGCGCACCCTCTGGCGTACTTCCGATAAGGACAGGAGTTTCCACCTCCATAAAGTTCTGGCTGTCGAGGAAGTTGCGTATCAAGATGCACATGCGATGGCGCAATTCCAAATTCTTACGTACAGTAGGACGGCGCAAATCAAGGTAACGGTATTTCATGCGGATATCGTCACCACCATCCGTGTTATCCTCGATAGTGAAAGGAGGAGTCTGGCTCTTAGAGAGCACGTTGAGTTCCTTCGCCAAAATTTCAATATCACCCGTTTCCATCTTTGGGTTCTTGCTCTGACGCTCGCTCACTGTACCCTTCACCTGAATACAATATTCACGGCCCAGCTTGTTGGCAGCATCACACAATTCTTTGTTGTCGGCCTCATTGAAGACCAACTGTGTAATGCCGTAACGGTCGCGCAAGTCAACGAATGTCATTCCACCCATTTTTCTTGAGCGCTGTACCCATCCGGCAAGAGTTACCTCCTTGCCGGCATCAGAGAGACGTAGCTCTCCACAAGTTTGTGTTCTGTACATACCTTAAATTATATTATATATGTTTTATTTCCGAAGTGCAAAGTTACTATAAATAAAGGAAATAACAAAATAAAATCGCAAAAATATTATCATAAACAATACCTTTGCGATTTTACGACCTTAAAACGAGAGTTTAATTTACCGTTTTTTCTGTGGTTTTCCTGCCCTTCTGAATGCCTGGCGATGGAATTGTTCCTCAGCCTTGATGATGCCAAGCACCTTGCTTGCCGGCAGAATATACATAAACTTGGTATGATATTCCTGCTGCAGTTGCTTCATGTCGATGTCTAGCTCATCTTGTCGGCGTATGGCCTCTGCGCAAGCTCTCTCATCGGCAGGATTGACAAAGCGATAACGGCGCATCTCGTCGAAATGCGCACGCATTTTCCTCATCATCTGCCGATAAACCGGAAAGAACTTGGATGCCTCCTGTGGGGTAAGCTTCGCATTCACCGTAATATATTGCTCCAAGTCTGCCTCAAATCTCTTGGGGTCGAAAGGTGGGCGATTCTTGTTCTTCTGGGCAAAGCTTTCCATCCCACACATACTCATCAGCACTACAGAAAGGAGTACCAACATCTTATGTCTGACATTATGCTTCATATTTTTTATTCTAGTCTTTAATTCATTCTTCGCCACCAAGATTAATTCTCCGCCACCAACTGGGCATAGAAGTCCTGGCTGTCCATCATCGTATAGTCTGCCACCTGGTCGAAAGTAGCATCCTCGCTGTAAGCAGCATTTACACTCTCAGCGGCAGCTTGATGCGACTTCTGCGCCATCTGTCCTGTCTGATGGTCGCTCCACTGCAAGCCAAAGTGTATTCCGCCTCCCAACAAGACTGCGACACCAACGGCGGCTGCAATTTTTCTGAGAGGCAGTCGTTGCCAAATGTGCAAAGCGACAACCTGATGCCGCACCTTGCCAGTGGCTTCGCAACCCTCAGCAGCAACTTCAGTTTCGGTCGTCGGGATTTGGCTCATCACCTGTTCCGTCAGGCTGTCAAAATACCCCTCCGGAACCCCAAACGGTCTTTTCTTTCCGAAAATCTCAATTATTTTTTTCTCTTCATTTATCATATAGCTTAATCCTTTCCACTCTTTGATATTAATTGAGACGAACGAGATTGACAAAGGTTTAATTTCATCTCCTTAAAAAACGCCAAGAGAGTGCTTTTACGGAAATATTTCGTAAATTTGCTCTTGCTTGTTGAATTAGCGGGTTTTCATCTATTCTAACAAATGCAAATACTCGATTATTTTCTTTACCGCCAGATGATAAGACGCTTTGAGCGCTCCTTCACTGGTGTCCAATATCTTGCTCATCTCCGAGTATTTCATTTCCTCAAAATACTTCAAGTTGAACACCGTGCGCTGCACTTCCGGCAACCTAGCCACAGCCTCTTGCAGTTTTGCCTGCGCCTCGTCGCCATCAAAATACTCGTCGCCTAGAAGCCTGGATGCCACGGATGGTTCTTCGTCAGTACTCACCTGTTCCATATTGTTCTTCTTCCTCACGAAATCGAGTGCCTCGTTGATGGCGATACGATAAAGCCAAGTGGATAATGTAGATTTACCCTGGAAATTCTGGAGATTGTTCCATACCTTGATAAACACATTTTGCATCACATCATTGGCATCCTCATGATCCAGCACGATACGACGCACCTTCCAGTACAGCGGCTCGCCATACTGCTTCACCAACGCGGCGAATCCTTCTCGCTGCGTTCGTGGTTGCCGAAGCATCTCCAAAAGTTCGTTATCACTAAGTATCATGAAGTTATATCTTTTTGATTACACTATTTCTTTCCTCCTCAGCTTCTCGCCATTGTGTTACTGTAGATACTTTCTCAGGTGTTCGAATATCACCTTGTCGTATCCATACACATCCGGATAGTTGACCATGCCATTCGCCATAGGAAACAAGGTGTAGTAAGCGATGAAGAGCGGAACCTGCGGTTCCAATTTCACCGAACCTACCACGAGTTTCTTGTTGGCAAGCGAGTCGGCAGTCATCGAGTAGTTAATGCGCTCGATGAGTTTCTCGTCCTTATCCTTGAGCAAGAATTTGGCAAGTTCGAAAGGTTTTTCTACTCTCACACATCCGTGCGACACGCCCCTGTCTTCCCTGCCGAAGACTCCGCGGCTCGACGTATCGTGCAAATACACAGAGAAATTGTTGTCAAATCGGAAGATGATTCTTCCCAATGCGTTTCCCTTTCCTCCTCGCTGCACCACCCCATAATTGCCAGAGAGTAACATAGAACGATTCACCTGTGCTGGATTCACCTCCTTGCCCGTAGAACGGTCGGTGATGTAATAGTTGCGAGAATGGAAGTAAGCCGTGCTTCCTGCGTGGCGAACCATATCCTTGACGATGATGCTACGGGGCACAAACCAATTCGGATTCAAGTCCATTCGCTTGATGTTACTGTTGAGCAAAGGGGTCTTGGTCTTGGTGGCTCCACACCCGATGCGCATGGAGAGTGTATCTTTCCCATCTATCGCCAAGAGATGAAAAGACGGGATGTTTACCATCACATATTTCTTGTGTAGTTCCGGGTGGTCGGCTTGTCGCCATCTGCATCGCTCCATATTGACAAGGATCTTCGCCCTCATCTGTTTGCCAAGATGAGGAGAAAGGAGTTTTTCCTGAAGCTCATAATAAAAAGGATTCTTCGGCTGCACTTCTCTCAGGAAGGCTGCGAGCTTGCCGCACTCAGTTTCCCCATTTTCGCCACCATCATAGCCACCGTTACCATTATCACCATCATCCAGAACCTCGCCATCTGTCCTTTCATTCGCTTCCACCAACAGTCTTAACGCCTTCTTATAGAATGCGTCGTCGGCATGCTGCATTTTCACGTCGAAGAGACCACGATAGCTAGTTGGGCGTTTGATGGTGTCATGGGGATTAGGCTCGATGCTGTCTAGGCGGTTCAGCACGAAAGTAGGGTTCACGAAGCCAAATCTCTGTCCTCCCACATAGCGCAGGTAAGACTTGGTGAGTCGATATTCCAGTCGTGCCATCACATGATTGACATCGTCACGTCCCTCGCCAAGTTGCAAGTGCTGGAGTTTTTCCAAGTCTCTTGTAATCTGGGCCACATAGAATTGCTTCGCGTCGAACCCCATCTCTTCCACCCTTTTCAGGTAAGAGAGCAAGGTGTCTGCCCGATGGTCAATGCCACGCCTATCAACCCAAAGGAATCCGCCATGGTTACGATAATATCTTTTGGTATGCAGGTCGGAGACGGTTGTGCCGTCATCATTCCGCATCAAACTGTCCATCAAATCTCTCACCACATGGGAATTGATGGCAAAATTCGGATTTTGCAAATCTTGATAGTACTCCAATGTCAAGTTTCTATTGCTGTTGGGTTCGTGTTCTTTGCAACAAGCCAAGACCATCACACTCAACAACAAAGGTAAAAATCTAAGCAGTTTCACTTCTCTTATGACTATTAAAAAGAAATCTTTTAAAAATCGAAAAAGTTAGCGACGAACGACAATCTTCCGGGTAAACGATTTTCCTACCTTGACTATATAGACACCATCGGTAAGCGAAAGATTGAACCGTTTGTCTTGTCCCTCTACCCTGAAATTTCTCACCGCAACGCCAGCGAGATTATAGATGGTCACCATCTGGTTGTTGGCACCCATGATATGCATCACTCCCCCATAATAGGTAAGCGAAATATCCTGCACATCCGGCTCTACCAAATCCACGCCCCCCGTCCGGGCACTCGACTCCATCGGCGCAGCCTGCATCATACCCACAATGACAGCTATAATAAGTAGAGATTGCTTCATATTCTTGTTATTTTTTACATTGAAATACTTTTGTGCAAAGTTATAAAAAAAGAGGGAACTTGCCATCATATCTGACGGCAAGTCCCCACTTTTTAATTATATTTAACCGAATTGTACGATTAACCCTAATTACATGATTAACGTATCTAACCCTTATTACATGATTAACGTATCTAATTACATGATTCCGTCGGCACGAAGTTTCTGCTGCCACTTCCAGGCAGATGCCAACACATCTTCCAACTTAGCCTCGGCCTTCCAGCCAAGCACCTTGTTTGCCTTGGTGCAGTCGCCCCATATTTTCTCAATATCACCCTCACGACGAGGACCAAACTTCCAGTTCAGCTTGACACCAGTAGCCTTCTCGAAAGTCTCAACGATTTCGAGTGTAGAGTTACCCTTGCCCGTGCCGATGTTGAAGTACTCGATAGGCTCAGTATCCTTGTCGAGCACACGAGCCATGGCTGCCACATGAGCCTTGGCGAGGTCAACCACATAGATGTAGTCACGGATGCAAGTTCCATCAGGGGTATCGTAGTCGTTACCAAAGATGGTAAGCTCCTTGCGAATGCCCATGGCAGTCTGTGTTACGTACGGAATCAAGTTGTTTGGCACTCCGTTTGGCAACTCACCAATCTCAGCAGATGGGTGTGCGCCGATTGGGTTGAAGTATCTCAACACGATGCTCTTGATGTTGGCACCGCTGTGGATGTAGTCGGCAATGATTTGCTCGTTGATCTCCTTGGTGTTTCCGTATGGAGAAGTAGCCTTCTGATGAGGAGCCTCCTCAGTTACAGGAAGGTTCTCTGGCTTTGGCTGGCCATAAACGGTGCAAGAAGAAGAGAAGATGATGCCCTTCACATTGTATTTTGGCATCAGCTCAAGCAAGTTGATGAGCGAAACCACATTGTTGCGATAATACAACAAAGGCTTCTGCACACTCTCGCCCACAGCCTTGCTGGCAGCGAAGTGTATGATGCCCTCGATGTCTGGATATTTCTGGAACACAGCCTCGGCTGCGTCCTTGTCGCGCAAATCCACTTTCTCGAATGCTGGGCGGATGCCTGTAATCTTCTCGATGCCGTCGAGCACCTCGATCTTAGAGTTAGAGAGATCATCTACGATGACTACGTTGTAGCCAGCTTGCTGCAACTCTACTGTAGTGTGGCTGCCGATGAATCCAGTGCCGCCAGTTACCAAAATTGTTTGTTTCATACTGTTAGTTTTTATTGAATAATTGATATTTCTTATTCTCGTTATCGCAAAGAAGCACATCTTTTGTTTTATATCCCAGAATGCCCTTCACGGTTGCAAAAGTACTGCAAAAATGTGAAACTACAAAATATTTCCTTAAAAATATGCCCACACATTCTTTATTTTCAAGAAATAGCTGTAACTTTGCAATTGAAAGAACAAGAAGAATTATGAAACAATACGACATCAACAACGACATGCGATACTTGCAACTGTTGTCTCAGTCGTTTCCCTCTGTAGCGGAGGCGAGCACTGAAATCATCAACCTGCAAGCCATCCTCAACCTCCCGAAGGGCACGGAGCATTTCCTCGCCGACATCCACGGAGAGTATGAGGCATTCCTGCATGTGCTCAAAAACGCATCGGGAAACATCAAGCGCAAGGTGAACGAGCTCTTCGGCAACACCCTCCGCGAGCAAGACAAGCGTGAGCTTTGCACCCTCATCTACTATCCAGAGCAGATGCTGGAGCAAGTGAAGCAAACCGAGCCAGACATCAACGACTGGTACCACATCACCCTCCACCAACTGGTGGCGGTTTGCCGTGATGTGTCTAGCAAATACACCCGTTCCAAGGTGCGCAAGTCGCTGCCGTGCGACTTCTCCTACATTATCCAGGAACTCCTACACGAGCATACCGAAGACCACGACAAGACGGCCTACGTCAATGTCATCGTCGATACCATTATATCCACAGGCAGAGCCGACGACTTCATCGTTGCCATTGCCAACGTGATACAACGCCTCGCCATCGACCAGCTCCACATCCTGGGCGACATCTACGACCGTGGTCCTGGCGCACACATCATCCTCGACAAGATGCGCCATTATCACAGCTGGGACATGCAGTGGGGTAACCACGACGTGCTATGGATGGGAGCGGCAGCCGGCAACGATGCCTGCATCTGCAATGTGATCCGCCTCTGCCTGCGCTACGCCAACCTCGCCACGCTGGAAGAGGGATACGGCATCAACCTCATCCCCCTTGCCACCTTTGCGATGGACACCTACGGCGAAGACCCTTGCGAGGAGTTCAAGCCCAAGCTGAGTGGCGGAGCTGCTGCTATGGACGAGAAGACCCAGCGTCTCACCGCCTTGATGCACAAGGCGATAGCCATCATCCAGTTTAAGATAGAAGGACAGCTCTTCGACAAGCATCCCGAATGGAAGATGAGCGACCGAAAGCTCTTCGAGCATGTGGATTATGAGAAGGGTACCGTCGAGATAGATGGCAAGGAATATGAGATGACCTCTTGCCACTTCCCTACCATCGACCCTCAGCACCCTAACCAGCTGAGCAAGGAGGAAGAGGCACTGATGCAGAAGCTGCACCACTCGTTCATGGTATGCGAAAAACTGCACAAGCACATCCGCGTGATGCTGCAACACGGTTGCATGTACGCCATCTTCAACAACAACCTGCTCTTCCACGCCTCTTGCCCTCTCAACGAGGACGGCAGTCTGAAAGAAGTGGAAATCTATCCAGGCCATCGTTACAGCGGCAAGGATCTGATGCACCACACGGGCATGCAGATTCGCACCGCCTTCCAGCAAGACAGCGACCCAGCGGAGAAGCAATACGCCATCGACTATTTCCTCTACCTCTGGTGCGGTTCCGACAGTCCACTCTTCGACAAGAGCAAGATGGCCACCTTCGAGCGATACTTCATCGCCGACAAGGAAACCCACAAGGAGGAAAAAGGCTACTACTTCAAGCTGAGAGACAACGAGGAAGTGATAGATCACATCATGGATGCCTTTGGCGTGAAGGGTGAGAACCGCCACATCATCAATGGCCACGTGCCCGTACGAACCCTGAAAGGCGAGAACCCTATCAAGGCCAACGGCAAGCTGATGGTGATAGACGGTGGATTCTCGAAAGCTTACCACAACGAGACGGGCATTGCCGGCTACACACTCGTGTATCACTCCCGTGGATTCCAACTCGTGCAGCACGAGCCGTTCACGAGTGCCGAGGATGCCATCAAGCGTGGCACCGACATCAAGAGCACCACGCAAATCGTGGAAATGAGCAATCGCCGAATGCTCGTCGCCGACACCGACATAGGTCAAGAACTGCGCAAGCAAATCAGCGATTTGGAAGAATTGCTCTATGCTTATCGCCACGGCTTCATCAAGGAGTCTGAAAGAAAGAAATAGTATTAAAATGATAATCGAATAAGATATTAAACGATAATCGAATAAGATATTATACGATAATCAAATAAATAAATAAACTAACAAATCAAGAAAATCAAGAATGAAGAAAAAGGAAGTGATGGGGCTGTCGCTCATCTGCATGATGGCGATGGCTCCGTTCTCCACAGTCCAAGCACAAGACTGTAAGGAGAATGCCAAAGAATGCTGCCATCAAGTAAAGAAGGCAGATTGCAGTAATGGAGAGCAAAAAGCCGATTGTTGCCATGCAACCTCTCAGGAGGGAGTCTATACCAACGATTACAGCAACAACCCCAAGCTGGTGAAGGCTGCCCAGAAATGGTATAAGAAGGGCAAGTGGCGCATGGGCTTCACCAAAGCCGACGCCCACAGCAGCGTAAACATCGTGGAGTTTTACCAGCAATATCAGAAGAATCCCGAGCAGTGGAAGGCACTCTTCGACTATATCGCCAAGACCGACTTGCTCTCACTCCCGGGCGGCAAGCATCCGATACCGGGCACCCAACTCACCGTGAGCGTGGAAGACAGCCAAAACGACCCATTGGAAAAACGTGGCAGCGAGAGCCATTACCACCACATCGACTTCCAGTATGTGGTAAAAGGAGTGGAGCGATTCGGAGTCATCGACCACCTTACCAGCAAGCCCAACTGCAAGTATCGTCCCGACGTAATCCATTACGACTACGACAAGGCACGCGCTCGTTTCTACGATAGTACGCCTAGCAAGTTTTTCATCTTCTTCCCGTGCGATTGGCACATCGCCAAGATTGCCAACGACACCGACGACCAAGACATTCGTGTCATTGTCATCAAAGTAGATTACAAGGACTAGCGCCTCTTCTTCCCGACCTTAAATCGGTCGAATCCCAGACCATACACACCGATGACGGCACTTTGGCTTACAAAGGCGGCGGGGTCTATCTCGTCGATGAGACGGAATATCTTCTGCGACTCCCGCTGCCTCGCCAAGACAAAGAGCATGTGCACGTCCTTTCCACTGTAGCAACCGTGCCCGTCCATCACCGTACATCCACGGTCGGCAGCCGTATTGATGGCGGCGCTCAACTCTAGATATTTATCCGAGATGATGAAAAATTGCACCGATCGGCGCAAGGCATTCACCACATGATCCACGCTGAGCGACATCACAAAGAGGCACACATAGCCATAGATGACCATTTCCCAAGAGCGCAACACCAGATAAGAGCTCGTGATGATGAGCAAGTCGCATATCATGATGGCATGTCCCAATGAGATGTTGTAATACTTGTTGATCATTGCCGCCACCGTGTCGCTTCCGCCCGTCGATCCATTGCACGAAAGTCCCAGACCTGCACT
>ERZ808245.140-NODE-140-length-42381-cov-4.810353_pt1 | contig 42381 bp, 49 predicted proteins | sample MGYA00521243_ERZ808245 | MGnify/ENA primary metagenome ERZ808245 (study PRJEB31516, sample SAMN03275576) | gut metagenome | biome: mammalia-associated habitat; material: feces | host: Papio cynocephalus | place: Kenya | collected 2012-07-07 ... | reverse complement strand
TCTTCGCGCAGTTTCAAAACATGGGGCAACAGGGCGCGCAGGACTTCGGTCGTTCCCGCGTGCGCCGCGCCCGACATCAGCATCGGCTTTTTGCGGCAGGCTTTTTGCAAAGCTTTGGCTTTTTCGTCGATTTCCTCGGGCGTCAGCGCGTCGGTTTTGTTCAAAACGACGATTTCCCGCTTTTGCGCCAAAGCCGGCGAGTAAAGTTTCAATTCCTTGCGAATCGCCTTGTAGCGTCCGGCGACGTCCTCTTCCGTCCCGTCGATCAGATGCAGCAGAACGGCGCACCGTTCGACGTGGCGCAGGAAATGGTCGCCCAGTCCGACGCCGTCGTGCGCGCCTTCGATAATGCCGGGAATGTCGGCGATCAGCATTTCCTCGTCGTCGATTTTGGCGATGCCCAGATTCGGGTGCAGAGTCGTGAACGGATAATCCGCGATTTTCGGACGCGCCGACGTCACGGCGGACAGGAAAGTCGATTTTCCGGCGTTCGGGAATCCCAGCAATCCGGCGTCCGCGATCATTTTCAATTTCAGCCAGACCCACATTTCCTCGCCGGGCTGTCCGGGATCGGCGCGGCGCGGCGCCTGATTCGTCGACGTTTTGAACATCGCGTTGCCGTATCCGCCGTCGCCGCCTTTGGCGATCGTGAAACGTTCGTAGGGGGTCAGCATGTCCTTGATGACCGTTTCGTCGTCGTCCGCGACGATTTGCGTGCCGACGGGGACTTTGATGATCAGGTTTTCGCCCTTGCGTCCGAATTTGTCCTTGCCTTCGCCGTTGTGACCGCGTTCGGCTTTGAAATGCTGGCGGTAACGGAAATCGATCAGCGTGTTCAGGTTGGGGACGGCTTCGAAAATCACGTCGCCGCCGCGTCCGCCGTTGCCGCCGTTCGGACCGCCGAATTCGATATACTTTTCGCGGCGGAACGAACAGCAGCCGCTGCCGCCGTCGCCGGATTTCAAGTAGATTTTCGCCTGATCCAAAAATTTCATCGATTCGATTCTCCGTTCTGATACAAAATAAAGGGGAATGGCGCACCAATCCCCTTTAAAAAAGCTGTAAGCCGAAAAGCTTATTCCGTCACGACGGAAACGTAAACTCTGTCGTCGGCTTTGCGCGTAAAAGCGACGCGACCTTCCGCCGTGGCGAAAATGGTGTGATCGCGACCCAATCCGACGTTTTCGCCGGTGCGGTATTTCGTGCCGCGCTGACGGACAATGATGTTGCCGGGAATGACAGCCTGACCGCCCGATTTTTTCAAACCCAAGCGTTTGCTTTCGGAATCGCGTCCGTTTCTGGTGCTGCCGCCTGCTTTCTTATGAGCCATAGTGTAACTCCTTAAACCTTAAAGTGGATTATTCGGCGATATCCGTGATCTTGACGATCGAGATATACTGGCGATGACCGTTTTTACGGCGATAGCCCTGACGGCGTTTCTTTTTGAAAACGATAACGGTATCGTCGCGGGTCTGTTTGACGACCTTGGCGGAAACTTTGGCGCCGGCGATGTTGGGCGTGCCGATTTTTTCATCAAGGGCAAGCACATTGTCAAATGTCACAGTAGAGCCGATCTCCGCATTGAGCTTTTCAACGACGATCGTATCATCCTTTGCGACCTTGTACTGCTTGCCGCCTGTCTTAATAACTGCGAACATTTTCTTCACCATCTTAGAAATTCATAACAAAAAGCAGAAAACACGTTTCCGCCTTAGTGAGAGCCTTTTATAGGCGGATAATCGCGGATTTGTCAACAGAATATTTAGCTTTTCCCGCATTTATTTTCTTTTCGGGGCGATTTGGTCGCCCAAACGTCCCGCCAGACGCGAAAACGGCAGGGATTGCACCCAGATTTTCCCCGGTCCCTGCAAATCCGCGTAAAACAGTCCGGAACCGCCGAAGAGCTGGGTTTTCAAATCCCCCGCGCCGCAAACGTCGAACCGGACGGACGGCTGAAAAGCCGCCAGACAGCCGGCGTCGACCTGAACCGATTCCCCGTCCGCCAGTTCTATTTCGCCGATCGTTCCGCCCGCGTGGATAAAGGCGACTCCGTCCCCCGTCAGCCGTTGCATGACGAAACCGTGTCCGCCGAACAGCGCCGTCGACAGCTTTTTTTGAAAAAACACGCCGATGTCGACGTCTGACTGCGCGCACAGGAAACTGTCGCGCGGGCAAATCAGCTCGCCGCCGATTCCCGCCAGCGACACGGGAATGATCTTTCCGGGGTAGGGCGCGGAAAAGGCGACCCGCGCCGATTCGCCGCCGGTGTTTTCGAACACGGTCAGAAAAGCCCGCTCGCCCGACAGGACGCGTTTGCCCGCGCCGAACAGTCTGCCGACCAGCCCCTGCCGCTTCGTCCCCAGCGAAGCCGCCGGTTTGACGAAAATTCCCTTGTAAATCATCGCGCCGGGTTCGGCGATCACGGATTCGCCGGCGTTCAGCGTGATTTCGACGTACTGCATGTCGTCGCCGCGGATTTTGAAATCCAGCCCCGAATCGAAAAAAGCCCCCGACGGCGGCGCGTCCGCGTCCCGATTCGCCAAAGCGGCGAACCGTTCCGCGGGCGTCCATTCGGGCATGCCTTCGCGCCAGACCAGACAGTCGGGGCGGGTTTGAATGAAACGATGGGCGTCTTCGACGGAAAAAGGTCCGTATTTACGGTTTCCGGACAGGCAGTACCACATGGGCGGCTCCTTGAATGTCAGCGTCGGCGCAACAGGGTCGATCCGACGCGGCGGTTGCGCGGGTCGGAATACAGCAAATGCTGGATATAGCGTCCCTGAAACAGGGTGATGTCGTATTTTTCCGCGAAAAGCAAGGCTTTTTCATCGTCGACGCGGCACAGAATCGTTCTGTTCGCGCCGTAGTTTCTGACTTTGCCGCCCAGCGCCGCGTTCTGTTCCAAAATGTCGGGCAGACCTTCGTTCCACGTCAGCTTGACGTAATCCGCCCCCAGCCGTTCGCGGTCGATCAGGGGCAGGGTTTGCGCCGTCACGCCGTCGACGCAAATCTTGTACCCCAGATTTTTGGCGTAGTCGCGCGCGCACAAATACGATTGCAGGTCGCTGAAAATGTCGATCGGCTGCAATTCCAAAACGATCGAGCTTTTCATCGCGGAACGGATATTGTCGTCAAATTCGCGAAAATCCTCGGATAAAATCGTCGAAATGTTCAAATTCAGCGAAAAGTCGCGGCGGAACGCGCCGTCGTCGTGTTGCGACACGCTGTTTAAAACGCGCTTGTCCAGCGTTTCGGTCAAATCCTGAAACAGCCACGGCGTCGCCGTCAGGGAAACCCCGGGCAAAACCGATTCGCTGAGGTCGGCGATGGAAACGAACACTTCTTCAAACAAAGGCTGCGGCTTTGAATCTTCCAGAATGATGCAGACGGGCTGACGGCGGATCATGTTCGAAAAATCCGTGTTCTGCAACGCCTGCGTCACGCGCGCCAGCATTTCGGGCGTAAACAGCTTTTGATTTTTATGAACGGCGGGGGGCAGGACGAACCGGCGCGTTTCCTTTTTCTCCGTCGCGGCGCGGGCGGGACCGTTCGCGATGCGCGCGATTTCGTGCAGCAGGACTTCGCCGTCGGCGGGCAGGGTGTACGTCTTTTCCAGCGCTTTGGCGTTCTGCGCGGCGGGATCGTCCGAAAAATTCAGCCACGTTTTAATGGTGGCGGCTTTGATCGTGTTGTCGTTGACCTTTTGCGAATAGAACACGAAAATGTCGTCGTTTTTCAGGCAGAAAACCTGACCGTACAGCGATAAAGTGTCGTGAAAGACCGTCAGAATCATAGACAGCAGGCTGTCTTTGCGCAACGCGGGATCGATTTGCGATATTTTCAGCTGGACGACGGTCTGACGCTGTCCCGATTTCAACGCGTCAGCCACGTGGCGGCGGATTTGCTCGTCGTGGTTGATCATGGCGCCGCCTCCTTTTTTCCGACGATCGGCAGGTCAAGCCGGCTTTGGTTCGTGCAGAGCGCGCGCGCCGATCCCGCGACGCAGGCTTTGCGCGCCGAACATTGCGCCGTCGTGCAGTTCGCTTTGTCGCGGCAACCGTGACGGGTGATCGTCGCCGTCAGTTTGTCGATGAAATAGCCCTGATACCGCATGATGCGGTGTTCCAGTCCCCAGCGCATCGCGTTTTCGTCTTCGCACCGCATTAAAATCAGCGTGTCGGGGTCGAACGGACGCAACTTTTCGCCCAGATCCGCCGTGATCAGGGACGGAATCCAGTTCAGTTTCAACAAATCGGGATCCAACACCGTCAAATCCGTAAAGTCGAACGACAGGGGCGTCAATCCGTCGATCAGCAGCTTGTGCCCCGATTCGCGCAACAGGTCGCGGGCGTAGTTGTAATTGCGGGTGTTTTGCAGAATGTCCGCCAGTCCGACCTCCACCACCGCGGATTTGCCGTCCGGCAGCGTCGTCAGAAAAGCTTCGAACGCGGGGGTGAACACGGTCGAAATGTTCAGATTCAGCGAAATGTCGCCGGGCGTGTGGGCGATCAGATCGTCGCCGCACCCCAGCATGCGCTTGTCCAGCGTTTCGCTCAGATGCTGGAACAGCCAGCGGTTCGACAGAACGTCCACGTCGGGGGCGATCGCTTTTTTCAAATCCGCCATGGACGTGAAGTATTCGGTGAACAGCGACGAAAATCCGCCCGTTTTGGTGAAGCCGACCGCTTCCTGACGGCGAATGACCTTTAAAATGTTGAACCCTTGGATATTGCGCAGAATCGCGTCCAAATGCTCGGGGGCGAGGGGGATTTCCTGCTTGCTGTTCTGCCGGTTTTCCTGATCGGCGATCGCTTTTTTGGCGTAGCCCGCCACAAAATCGAAATCGTAGGCCAGCGAATAGGCTTTGACGAAATCGGTCGGATTCGCCGCGGCGAAAGAATCGGACTGGAAGATGTTGCGCACGGACGCCATGGCTTCGTTCAAAATGGCGGGCGGAATGTTCTGTCCGACGACGACGATGTCGTTGTTCGATAAAACGAACAGCCCCGATTGAGATTTTATGATCATCTCGTTCAGAGCGTTCAGAGTCATTCTGACGTGGTTTTTGGTGCGGTTCGCGGGATTCAGCGCCGACATCTTGACGAACAGAGCCGTGGAAACGGCTTTCATCGGCTCGATTCGTTTCAGTTTGTCGTAAAGCTGCTGTTCCGCTGTCGCCACGCCGTCGTGCTTTCTTTCGGGTTATTTCAAATACAGGTGGACTTCGGTGGATTTGACGCCGGTCTTTTCCGTTTTCGAAACAAAGACGCGGTCTTCGGGCAGCCCCATCGACGTCAGCGTGTCGCGGACGGCTTCGGCGTTTTTGGCGGCTTCGGCTTCATCGGCGGCGCCGGAACCGACGGCGACGATTTCGAAATTCGTGGACGGACGCTTGTCCAGCGCGGCTTTGACCGCGTCGTACAGCGACCGTTCGTAGGCGACGTTCTTTTTGTTGAAACGAATCACCATCAGCGGACGGCGTCCCGTCAGATTCGCTTCGGGCAAAGCGGATACGGCGTTCAGCGCGATCGGCGCGGCGGCTTTGGAATGGTCGGCGTTGATCATGCCGCCGTTGCGGATTTCCTTTTCCAACTGGTCGATGTTTTGCTTTTCGGCGCTGAAATACTGTTGCTGACGCGTGATCTGCGCCGCGATTTCGGACGACAGACGATCCAGCGAAATGATCGAACGCCGCGCGTCGTCTTCGACTTTTTTCAGATTTTCATGATCGGACTCCAGCGCGCCCGGAACCATGTAGGTTTCCGTCGCCGTGTTCAAAAGGGAATCCAGTTCGTTTTTGGCGCGGGCGGCTTCGGTCGACAGCTTCGCCGTTTCGGTCATGTTTTTGTCGGCGCCCGCCAGCAGCTGGGCGGACTGTTTCCACATCGCCGTCAGTTCGGGGTTGCCGGGGGTCGTTCCTTTTTGCAAACGGGCGTAGATTTTCGCGACGTTTTCATAGTAGGTTTCGGCTTCCCGCGCGCTTTGCGTCTTCAACGCGTCGAAAGCGGCGCCGTTTTTGGCGATGCCGTCGTTGATCTGCGCCAGCTTCGCGGCGATGGACGAGATTCTTTTCCCGACTTCGGAATTTTGAGCGTTCGCATAAGCGGAAATGTCCGAATCGCCGGACGCCGTTTCGACGGCGCGCGTTTCAACGGGACGGGCGGCGTCCTTTCGGACGACCGGAGCCGTTTTGCGGGGAGCCGCCTTTTCAATGGCGAAATCGTCGGCGTAATAATCGTCGGCGGCGGGACCGGTCGTTCCGACGCACCCCGTCAAAGCCAGCAAAGTCGCCGCCAGAGAAAGTCTTTTGGAAAGAATCATTGTTTAAATACCTTATCGTTAGAAAACTGCGCAATTTTCCCGTCGGGATCGGCGGAAGCGAACCCGACATCTTTTGAATGTAACGGAAAATCGCAGTTTTTCAAGATTTTTTATCAAAAAACAAAAAAAGTCGAATTTTTTTGAAAAAAAGTCTTGCAATCGATAAAAGCGGGGGGTATATACATACCTGTTCAGGCGCCCATAGCTCAACTGGATAGAGCATCTGACTACGGATCAGAAGGCTGGGGATTCGAATTCTCCTGGGCGCGCCACTAAAACCCGCGGAAACGTTGATTTCCGCGGGTTTCTGTTTGCCCAAAATTTGTCCACGTTAAACGGCGTTAAACGACGTTAATCGTTTAACGTCGTGTTTAACGTCGAAAAACCGCCACCGATTTTCGCGAATCGGCGGATTTTCTTTTATTAGCAAGAACGGGCTTTCGATTTAGAGGTTAGTTGTCCGTTCTTGCTTTTTTTCTGTCTTGGAAGTCAAGCACCAAGACGCGAGCGCGCAAAAACGGTTTCCCCGATTTTCGGTCGCGGGTTCCCTGCAAAACGGGCGACACCCCTCCGTTTTTGCGGTGCGTTGACTTCCGCTTGTTCTCCCCGACGAACCACCTCGAAAGGGGTTGTGGCGCGTGTCCACAACCCCTTCGGGGCTGTTTCTTTTAAGGGAGAATTAAAAATGACCGATACGAAAAACCAAGTCATCAAAAACATTGCCGAACGTCTGATTGAAGCGTTGTCCACTTTTGAAGGACAATGGGAAAAGCCGTTTTTTACGGCAGGAAACAACAAAAACGTGATTACGGGCAAAGAATACCGCGGAATCAATATCTTGATTTTAGCCGCCGCGGCGTGGAAAAACGGCTATAAATCCAAAACGTGGGGGACTTTTCAACAATGGCTTGAAAAAAAATGCCCCGTTAAAAAAGGCGAAAAGGCAACGCAAATCATTTTCTGGAAACCGTTGACTTATAAAGAGCAGATTACAGCGGAAAACGGCGACATCGTCGAAGAGGAAAAGCAAACCTTTGTCGCCCGCGCCTACCACGTTTTCAATGCGGAACAGGTCGAGGGGTATTCCGAAGAAATCACCGAAACCGAAAAGCTCGACACCGAAGCGGTTGCGGAAATCAACAAATTCTTTGACAACACGGGCATTCCGTACCGTTTCGGGGACGGAAGCAAGGCTTGCTATTTGCCGCTTCAAGATTTGGTTGTCATTCCCGAACGTGAAAACTGCATCAGTTTGACCGAATACGCCGCGACTTTTTCCCACGAAATGACCCACGCGACGGGACACAAAACAAGATTAGCCCGCAAAATGCTGAACAAGCAAGGCAATCAAGCTTATGCCTTTGAAGAACTGATTGCCGACATCGGCGCGGGAATGGTTTGCAGTCATATCGGATATGACTACGCTTTTTCCAAAAACAATTTGGCTTATTTGAAATCTTGGCTGAAAGTCGTTCACGACGACCCGAAAAAGATTGTTTCCGCCTGTTCGATGGCGCAAAAAGCCGCCGATTATCTTATCGACGCGCAAAACGTCGGGAAAGTCGAAGAATGAAACAAGGCGGGGACACTCCCCGCCTTGAAAATTTTGCCCGCGCCGCGCCCAATGCCTGCGGCATTTCGCCCAAAATTTTTAGAAAAACGCGTTTTCAACCCATTTCGCTTGAGAGTCGTCAGGAACATAATACAAGATAAGTCCGTATCGCGCTATATCCAACGCCTCTTCCGGCGAGGTGAAGCCATTTTGTTTGCTTGGTATATAGGGATCGAGCTGTTTGCTAGAATAGTAATAGTGGCTCAACGAATAGCCATATTTCTCATTCTCATCCTGATAAATCCGGATTCTAATTTTTTGTGAACCGATATAAAACGTGTATTCATCAACAAGCTTTTGCACGGTATGCACGATTTTTTCATTTAGTTCGTTTGAAAATGTCGCTTTAAATTTTTGCATTTCATAACACTCCTTAATTGAATCAATAGCTATTATTTACCACATTCTTTCTTTTTGCAAGTTTTTTAATATTATATTCTGTCGATGATTGTTTTGCCGTCGTGAAATCCTTTTTGCCAGACGAACCACGCGTAGCAGGTCGGCGATGATTTGACCGCCGAAAAGTCGCCGTTTTTCGCGCATTTTATGCGTTTGCGGCAGACGTGAATCCGCGCGGGCGGGTAGCGGTCGAACAAATCGTCGCGGGCGGCGGATTCCAAGAACTGGATTTTCAGAAACAGGCAAAGCAGGTGTCCGGGAGACAAGAGGTCGCACCCGTGAGCAACGAACCGTTCCGCGTCCTTGTATGGCGGATTCGTGACAATGTCGTAGTTGTCCCCCAAGAACGCGTCGAAAAAATCGTATTGATCACCGTATCCGCGAGCGACCAAATCGGACGCGCGAACCTCATACCCGTGTTCGACAAAGCGTTTGGCGAGGTGTCCCTCGCCGCACGCCGGTTCCCAGATGTTTTTCGACAACCACGGTTCCGCGGCGATCAGCAAATCAGCCGCCGCGGGTTCCGTCGCGTAGTAGTCTTCGGTCTGGCGGTCGTTCGTTTTATTTCCGCCGATTGCCGTCAAGAAAAAAGAGGTCATGCGATTCTGTCCCCCAGTTCGATGTCGAAAACGTCGCCGCCTGTGTGCAAGTCGGTATGAAGACCGTTCACAATGCCGATTGATTTGATGCTGAAAGACATTCGTTCCGCGTCTTTCGCGTATCCGCGGCGGAAACGCACGGCTTTATAGCGCATACTTTGGCGCGCGCTCGCGCGTTCCAAAGGATCCGTGGAATCTTTGACTTCGTGGCAATAGGCATCAATACCGAGCCGCTGATCCCAGTAGCGGTTTCTTTCCCTGAATTCGTGCGTTTTTTCGCCCGATTTGATTTTGTCGAACCACACGCCTTTGACGACAAGGTCAAGGATTCCGTTCTGTTTGCTCATTCGTCCTCCAGTGCGTCGGACGCTTTGTCGATTGTTTTGCCGATGCCTTTGAGAATGCTTGACGTTCCCAGTGTCGCGATTGTCAAAACGGCTTTGGTTTCGTCGTCGTCCGTCAAATCGTCTTTGGCGGCTTTCGCCACGCGGATCGGCGCGGCGGCGATTTCTTTCATTGCTTTAAACAGTCCCATTTTCCGTCCTTTCAGCTTTTTCAAGTTCCCTCTGGCGGCGGGTGGTTTCCATCGCGAGTTCGTTCAGCGCGCCAAAATTCAAAATCAATTTGCCTGCCTGTTTTAAAACGACCACGATGAAATCATCGACGGCGTCATAGTATTCTTTGTCGTTCATTGTCTTGTCCTTTCAGTTAATTGTATCGGGATTGCCGTTCGCGTCCGCCGAAACGATTTTGTCCGACGCGGCGAAAATAATTTGGATTTTGAGGTGTCCGGGCATTTGGCTGATTGCGGAAAGCAAAGCTTCCCATGCGAGCTTTGCGTCTTCGTTTTTTTTCGCGTCCATCAGAAAGCAGCCTTTGCCGTCAACGGTCAACGCCATCATGTAAGTGTCCGCCCGTTCAACAGCCTTTACGGCTTTGGCGCGGTCGTCGTTGTATTGTTTTATCGAGTATTTTTCTGCCATTTTTTCCTCCTATCTTCTGCACCGTTTCAGATCGTCATACACGGAGCTGAGTTCACACCGCGCGTCGTCAAGGGAGCTTTCAGCCGCCGAAAGATTTGAAAGTAATTCGTTGATTTCGACACAGTCGGCTTCAAGGTTTTCTGCAATTTCGGCTTTTTGCGTTTCCGTCAGTTCCGGGCGCAAGTCCGCGATGTGCATGGACACCGTGCCGTCGTCCATGTAGATTTTGTTGTCGCTTACATAAAATTCAGCCATTTCAGCCTCCGATCATCGCGCAGGCGGTGATCACCGCGACGGTTAAAATCAGCGTAAAGCGTTTCAGCAGGCGCGCGCGGCGCATTTTTTTAATGCGGCGCGGCGTCATCGGGTTTGACAATGCGAAAAGCAGTTGCGCGGGTGGGATTTGTCGTGTTATCATTTTTCTTGTCCTTAATTCCGGGCGTGTCCTTTTCCAAAAGGCGCGCCCTTTTTTGTTGAAGGGGACGGAACGGTGTTCCGCCATTCGGTTTTTCGCCGAATTTTTCGTTTTGATGCCTTAAAAGCGTTTTTTTCTTTCTTTTCCGCTTAAAAAGACGTATGGTTATTTTGCTTAGTTGATTGCCTCGTCCGTCTGATTGACGGGCGGGGATTTTTTTATCCGTATTTGTGTTCAAAGACTTTTCGCAATCCGTTTTCGGCTTGCCGCGCCGTGTTCTGGCAATAGACCGTATGCAAAAGGCGGCTGTTGCCCGAATGTCCCGAAATAGAGCGCATTTCGCTGTCCGAACATTCGGAATCGCCCATTTCCGTCATCAACGTTCTGCGGAAGTCAATCAGCAGCAAGCCGCTGAAATCAATCGACGGGTGTTCCTGCGCGGCGCGATCCAAAATTTTGCGGAACACGCGGGAAAAGTTATCTTTGTTATACGGATTGCCCGTCTGTTCGGAAACGACGATGTAAATCGACGTTTTCGGTGTTTCGTTCAGCATTTTTTCCAGAGAGGGCACCGCAGGAATCGTAACTTGAACGCCCGTTTTGCTTTGCGTGACGTGAATATGTCCGTTGCGGTAATCCGACCACTTCATCGCCAGCACGTCGCCGCGGCGTTGTGCCGTCCAGCGCGACAGCATGGCGGCAAGCGCGACGGAACGCCGTTCTTTCATCGCGGTTTCGATAAAAGCGTCAAACGCTTCGTCCGTCCAAACGGACGTGCGGTGCGGCTGTTTTTCCAGCTCGAACAACGTCATCGGCGAAGAACTCAAATATCCGCGGCGAACGCCGTAGTTCAAGAGTTTCCGCAAAGTTTTGAGTTTGGAATTCGCGACGAAAACACCTTTTGTCCGCAAAAGCGCGTCATACAAATCGTCAATGCTTTTCCGATCGATTTGCGCGACTTGCCCGCCGCCGAAAATCGACAGCAGAAATTCAAAGTTCCGTTCGTATTCGTAGCGGGTCTTCGCCGCCAGTTTTTGGTACCGTCTATCCTGTTTCAATTCCAAAATCAGCGCGTTCATCGACCCGCGCATAACCGGAGCGCGGCGCGGCTTTTGGGACAAAACGGCGTCGGGCGAGTTTTTCCGCCACGCTTCGACTTCCGCGTTCAGACGGACTGCTTCCTGCTGCGCCGTCGTTTCGTCGGCGGACAACGCTTTTATCGTCCAGCCCATGCGGCGCAAGCCCGCCGAGGGCTGCCAATAATACCGAATCGTGCCGTCGGCGTTTTGACGGGCGGTGAAAAACTGGATTTTTTTGAGTTTTCTCATAGGACTCTCCTTTTCAAACTTGGGAGAGCCGTGCAATGCGGAGCGAAACCGCCTTGCGGTAATCCAACGCTTCGCGTTCGTCGGATTTGCAGTTTGTATAACCGCCTTTGTTTTGGCGGTCAAGCCACATATCGACCGCCAATTCGTCGTATCCGTGCAAAATGGCAATCGGCTGCGGAAAGCCGTCCGATTCCAAACGGCGGCGGTTTGCGTAAAACCACGACGCGGAGCGATTGAGCTTAAAAGCTACCTGTTCGACTGATAGGACTTGACGCATTGCACTTCCCCTTTCGTTGTTGATAAGGGGATTATTCCAAAAAAGAATTTTTCAGTCAAGCGGAAAAATTCTAATTAGGAATAAATATGCCTATTGGGTTGATAGCTCTGCTGGCAAAGAATTTTCGAGCAACCATACATCGATAGCTTTTTTATTCCAACCGGCTTCGCTGAAAAAGTTACGATAATGTTCCGAAATTTCTTTTTCAGAAAGACCACCTCTGCGTAATAATGTTATTTGATCAAAATGTTGGCAAGGACAATTTTGAAATTTTATATGGTCAACATACATCTTTCCTAAAAAAAGAAGGGCTATGTAAAGCGCATAAATGATTACTACTGCCGTCATAGCGCGTTCTTTGCTGAATATTTTACTGCAAATGAAGCAGATTAAAAAATAAGGAATAAACGCGATGAAAATAATCCAAAGCGACAGGAACATTTTTAACAGACTTCTTTTGTTATTTGTTTATCTTGGAGTTTCGGCACCGTATCGCCTGTCTGCAACAATAAATCTTTTCCTTTTTCTGTGCTGTTTCTAAAATAATCCAGCAACATTTTTTCACGTTCGTCTGCCGCGTTTTCCGGTTTTATGCCGAACAACAATTCGTCAGCGGAACATTTTAAAATCTCGACAATTTTTTTTATCAAAACATCGTTTAACCGTTGTTGTCCGTTTTCGATTTTACAAATTGTCGCCTGTGAAGTCCCTAAGGATTCCGCCAGTTGCTCCTGCGTCATTCCGCGGCTGTCGCGTATCGTTTTCAAAAAATTTTTCATGGAAAACATTATATTTTTAAGCTCTTTTGGTGTTTATATCGTTTTTAGAATAATTTGCAGGCTTGACAATGGCGATAAATTATTCGATTTTAGAATTATGAAGCTTGCAACCTATCTGGCAACGAACGCCATTAAACAAAACACCTTTGCGCTGATCATTGGCGCGAAGCAATGCGTTGTCAGCAAATACTGCGCGGGGCAACAGATCCCGCGCCCCGACGTTATGCTTAAAATCTTTAAAGCGACGAACGGCGCGGTGACGCCCAACGATTTTTACGACATTTGCGGGGACGACGCGAACGTCCCCGCGCTGATCAAGGAGGGGACTGATTATGCTTAATCCGGCTCTCCCGTTTCCTTACATCGTTCGCATAAGCAATTCCTTCTTTTTAGAAATCTGGTTCAAACGAGGAAGAATGGAAATGGCTAAAATTACGCAGAATTTACACCAGCAGGTCGGCGAACGCTGGGCAAACGCTTTACGACAACGGTACGGTGCGAACGCCGCCAAGCGAATCGCCGCCGATTTCAACATCAATTACAGAACGGCGCACGGCTGGCTTTCGGGACGACCGCCTTATGCGGTTCATTATATCCGCGCTTGGGAGCTGTTCGGGTTGGAGTTCATCAACGAAACCCTGAACCCGCGCGCGCCCAAATCCGCCGCCGAAATCAAACAGGCTTTTGCCGAGGTGCGGCGGCGTTTGGAAGATTTGAAAAACGACGTTGTCCTTTTAATCGAAAGGAGCGACGAATGAGAGAATACAAAGGTTACAGAGCGGGATACGTTACCGTCGCCCAAGCCGCCTATATGCTGAACGACCACATCGAAGAGGTCATCAGCTACTTAGGTTTGTCGGGCAGCCGCCAAGGCGACAGTCTTTGGCTTCGGAATCCGACGCGGAACGACCACAATCCCAGTCTGCAAATCCGCTTGAAAGGCGAATCGAAAGGCAAATGGAAAGACCAAGCAACCGACGACCGCGGCGATGCGCTGTCGCTGCTTTGCTATATCCGCGGCATTGACAACAAAGAAGCAATGCCTATTGCACTTTCGATTTTAGGCATTTCACGGGACAATCCGCCGTCTGCCCTGCCGCAGGTCAAGGTGCGCGATCAAGAGATGAAAGACGATTACGCCGAAGTGCAAGAGAGCAAGTGGGCGAAAGAGTATTTCTTTCTCAAATCGACGGCGGACATTCTGGGGTCGCCTGTTGACGCGTATTTGCAAAACCGCGGAATCGACTTGCGGAAGCTGTCGCGGATTCCCGAAAGCTTACGCTACTGTGCGGAAGCTTATTCCGCCGAAGATCAGAAAAAGCACCCCGCCATGGTTTGGCTCTACCGGAACAAGGACGGGCTGATCACGGGCGCGCACACGACGTATCTTGAACAAATCGGCGGTGTTTGGAAGAAAGCGCGGCTGAAAACCGCCAAGCGCATGAACGGAACGACGCGCTTTTCGTTCATCAGTCTTGCCCGCGGCGAAACGGCTCACAGCCTAAGCCAGCCGAACCACGGAACGAGGACAATCATTTGCGAAGGAATTGAAACGGGGCTGTCACTCGCTCTTGCTTATCCGCAAGAGCGGGTCATTGCCGCCGGATCCGTCAGCAACATCAAAAACATTCGCTTGCCGTCCGACGTGGTCGATGTCTGTATCGCCATGGACAACGACGGCGAAAACGCGCCGTCGCTGAAAGCTTACATTGCCGCCGCCGAAACTTTTCGGAATCAAGGCAAGACCGTCTATCGGTTGTTCCCGAAGCACAACTTCGGGGACTTTAACGACTGGCTGTGCGCCGCCGCGCTGCCCGCAGACGCGGTTTCCGATTCTATGAGCGAAGCGGCGGGCGAGGGGGGCGACGATGTTCCTTTCTGATTTACCCCGCGCCCGACCGGATTTCTTAAAACTCACACGCGCCGCTTTGCAGTTCGCGTTATACGTGTGTCGTTTTTCGACTGTGGCGGACGCGGCGGGTTTTGTGGCGGAAAAAGTGAGAGTTTCCGCGGCTGTGGCGCGTGTGGCACTTGTGGCGGTTAATTTCGGGCGTGTGTGCGTATGCGGGGGCGCGGGTGTGTGCGCTCCCGCGGGCGTATATACGCGCGCGTCTGCCTGCCGTCACACCGTAACACATTCACATAAATACATATATGTATTTGATTTGTTTATGTTTTTATGTGTTTCAAGGATTTGTGGCGCGTGTGGCGTTGGATCACGCGACGGAAAATAATTTTTTATTGGGTGAAAATTATGAGCGAAACAAACGGCAAAAATCTGGTGGCGAAAGAAGCGGCGGAACGTCTGCCCGAAGCCAATGTCGAAGCGCAGGGAGAGCTGAATTTTCTGTACGACGGATTACAGCCGCCGAAAACGGTCGCCGAACGGCTGGAAATGGCGAAGGCTTTGCGCAAGCGCGCCGTCGGTCGTCCAAAAGGCAGTCTGAACAAGTCCAGCCGCGACAATCGCGCTTATTGCCTGTCGCGCGGCAATATGCCGTTCTTGGACATTGTCGCGTCCCGCGCCTCGATGACCATTGCAGAGCTGGCGGAAATGGAAGGGCTGGATATTGCGACCGCGGCAAGCGTCTGGAAGTTCTGCGTCGAGCAGTACGGCGAATACACCGAGAAGAAAATGCCGAAGAGCATTGAAGCCGACATTCGCGAAAACAAGGTCGTCGTCGTCAAAAAGTACGTCAAGACGGAAGATGACGGTGTAACCGTAGAAATGGCGGATTTCCGCCAAATTTCAAGGGGGCAAGATGATGAAGTTTAACGCCGAAGCGTTTAACGTTTGCGATAAAACCGCAGAAAACAGCCGTTTTAAAGCGGTCGAACATCTGATTTTAAATCAGATGTTCGGACAGATTATGCAAAGGAACGGCTGCTCCGTTCCTTTGCCGCCGCCGCCGATTTCGCCCTCCGCTGCCCCCCTTGCCCGCCCCGCTGCCGAATCATTGGAACCCGGATACGGATTAGTCCCGATTTTGATTTCGGAAAAACGGGAAAAATTTTTATTTTTCATTCGGGGACGGGGAAAGCGGGTTTCGCGCCGCGCCGTTTATTGACGGCGGACGGGCAACGGGGTCAGCCCCAACAATCAACCAAGCACAGGACAACAAAAATGAACGTTGAACAAAACATTGAAGATATGAGAAAAACCGCTCCGTTCGGTGAAAAATGGGATTTCGATGCCGTTGCGCAGGCAAAAAAAACGGAAGCGGAAAAAGTTGCCAAACAGTACAACGACTTGAAAAACACCGAACTCGGTTCAAGTGGTGCGGACAAAAAATGGGCGTACCAAAATTTAAACCGCTGGGGACTTCCCCAAGAATCGGTCGTCGAGCCGCTGGGAAGCCGCGGGCGTACGATGTATTTTCTGAACGACGGGCAGGAATTCGTCGATTGCCGCGACACGGAATTGGGAAGCGCGTTCATTGTCAAGCTGTTCGGCGCGCAATGCGACCGTTTATGGGAGTTTTTTCCGAAATACGACAAAAAGGGCGAAATCAAGATGTATTCGACGGATTACGACGCGACATTGGCGCGAAACGCCCTTGTCCGCGCGTGTTCGCTGAAAAACAGGGAATACGGACTGTTTGACCCGACGCGGCGGCTGCGCGGCGCGGGCGCGTGGACGGACGACGACGGAAATTTGATTTACCATTACGGCGATGAAGTCGTCAAAATCACCAACGGACACGAAGAACATTTCAAATGCGGCGAAATCGGAGCATACGTTTATTCAAAATCGGATACGCTGTGCAAGCCCGCCCCCGAAAACAGCGACGACTGGACGACCATTGCCGATTTTTACCGCGACCTGCAAACGTGGCATTGGGCGGACAAGTTCGGCGCAAAACTGTTTTTAGGCTGGGTCGCCGAAAGTTTCATCGGCGGCGCGCTGTGGTGGCGCGGCGCGATTTGGCTGAACGGCGATGCCGCGTCCGGCAAATCGACGTTGACGGAAGAAGTCCTGTCCGGTTTGTTCGGCGACGGACTGCTGACGACCGCAAACTACACCGAAGCGGCTGTCCGACAGGCGGTCGGCGCGTCGCACCTGCCCGTCGCTCTGGACGAATTGGAGCCGACAGCCAACATTCAGCGGCAAATTGCGCTGGTCGAGCTGGCGCGCGCCGCGACAAGCGGTTCAAAAGCCTTCCGCGGCGGGCAAGACCACAACGCCGTCGGATTCGAGCTGAAAAGCTGTTTCGCTTTTTCGTCAATCAACCTGCCGCCGTTAAAACCGCAGGACAGACAGCGCATTGCGATTTTAAACCTGCTGGATTTGGAAAACGGCGAAAAACCCGACACGTCCGTTCGCCGTTTAAGGAAAGTCGGCGCAATGATCCAACGCCGCATGCTGAACGGGTGGAGCAAATTGAAGGGAATCGTCGAAGAATATCGCGAAGAGTTTTTAAGACATACGGCGAAAAGCCGCGTCGTTGACGTGTACGGCGTTATGCTGGCGTGCGCCGACATCGCCCTTTACGGAGAATTTGACGCAGAACACGCGAAAGAAAACGTCGATCAGATTTGGAATTACATCGAACAGGTAACGGTCGAGGGCGGAACGAACAGAAGCAAGTGCGTCGAATGGCTGCTGTCGTTCCCCATTCGCGAATGGTCGGGCGGTTCAATGACGACGGTCGGCGACCTTATCAGCGAAGCCGTCAGTCCCAACATTCAAGATTACGACAGCGCGCGCAAGACGCTGATGCGTTACGGTATGAAAATCATCGAAGACGACATCGTTTCCGCCGGACCGAACGCGAAAATTCATTTTTTGTTTATCGCCAATTCGCACAAAGCGTTGGTTGACATTTTTCAGAACACGGATTGGACGGGCGCGGCGGGAGCGACGGGCGGCTGGATCAGCGCACTGAGCCGTTTGGAAGGAGCATACCGCGCGCCGAAAAACGTGAGATGCGGCGGCTGGTCGGGGCGCGGATTGATTATTCCCGTTCAATCGCTGGGCATCGGCGCAAAAGAGGAGGCTTTATAATGGAGTTTGTCAAAATTCACAACAAAGGGCATTTGGGCGCAAATCCGTATATCGCCTGCCGCCGTTTCGCCGCAGGAATGCGATTGCTGCGCGATTTTGAACGCAGTATGTTTTGCGAACACTACCGCTGTTGCTTGAACAGGGACGTTCGCACCAACCCGAACAATTCCGCCGCCGCCGATGAAGCGACGGCGACAGACCGCTATATGCGGGCGGTCAAATCGTTTCAGTCCATCGACTATTTTTTCGTCGTCAGATCCATCGTGCTGGAAGACAAAAGCCCGACCGTGTTCGCGCGGTTGGCGCACATCAAAGGATACGCGAGAGTCTATCGACTGCTGCGGGACGCTTTGGATTGTTTGGACGCTTTTTATGAACAGGGGGAAAAATGAAAAAAATCGAACACAAAAATTTAATCGTCATTCAAAAAATCGGTTCGCGCATCGAAGCGGGTTTCGAGCTGTCGGAATGCAGAAAACTGACGGGAGAAGAGCTGTTGCAGGTTGCGGCGCAACTGGGCAGGATTTGCGGATTTTTTGAAAAAATGGTCGAAACGAAAAAGAAATCGCAAAAGGATTGACAGACGTTCTTTTTTGGCGCACGATTAAGGTACAGTCAAAAAAGACTGAATGCTTTTGATGAACAAGCGACGGTTTCCCCCGTCGCTTTTTTTATTGGTGATTTCAATGTCCGACGAACTGACAATCGAAATGCCGAACGGGTGGAACCCCCGACGGCACCAAATGCCGCTGTGGAATTTTTTAGAGCGCGGGGGAAAACGCGCCGTCGCCGTCTGGCACAGACGCGCGGGCAAAGACAGTTTGTCGCTGAATTTCACGGCTGAAAAAATGCTGGAACGCGTCGGCGTATATTGGCATATGCTGCCGACGGCGAAGCAGGCGCGAAAGGTCGTTTGGTCGGGCGTTGACGGACAGCAAAGAAAAATCATCGACCAAGCTTTCCCCAAAGAATTGCGCGCCAAAACCAACGAGCAGGAAATGCTGATTGAGTTTTTCAACGGTTCCGTCTGGCAATGCGTCGGTTCGGACAACTACAACGCTTTGGTCGGCGCGAACCCCGTCGGCGTCGTTTTTTCCGAGTACTCCCTGACTGACCCCGCCGCGTGGGAGTTTATCCGCCCCATTCTGGTGGAAAACGGCGGCTGGGCGTTGTTCATCTTTACGCCCCGCGGCAAAAATCACGCTTACGATTTGTTTGAAATGGCAAAAACAAACCCGAAATGGTTTTGCCAAAAGCTGACCGTTGACGATACGGGCATTATCAATCCCGACGTTATCGAGGAAGAACGCGCCGCGGGTATGGACGAGGATATGATCCAGCAGGAATTTTACTGTTCGTTCGATGCCGCCGTCAAAGGAACGTATTATTCAAGGCTGATCGCCGACGCGGAAAAAGACGGACGTATCGGCGACGTTCCGTATATGACGGACAGACCCGTTACGACGGCGTGGGACATCGGCATGAACGATGCGACGGGAATTTGGTTTTACCAAAAAGACGGCGCGTATTACAACATCATCGACTATTACGAAGGAAGCGACGTAGGACTGAACACTTATCTGAAAGTCCTGCGCGACAAAGGCTATACCTATTCCCCCAAACATATTTTTCCGCACGACATCAACGTCCGCGAATGGACAAGCGGCGATTCCCGCAAGAAGATTCTGGAACGGTCGGGATTTGGCGTCAAAACCGCGCCGAAAGAAAGTGTTGACGAGGGAATCGAAGCGGTCAGAAACATTCTGCCGCTGTGCCGTTTCGACGCGAACAAGTGCAAGCGCGGACTGAACGCGCTGCGCGAATACCACAAATTTTGGAACGACAAGATGAAGGATTATATGCCGAAGCCGTGCCACGACTGGACGTCGCACGGCGCGGACGCGTTCCGTTATTTGGCTTTGACGGCGCGGAAAATGGAAAGCGGCGGCTGGGTCAGCCGTTTTTGGGGCGCAGGCGGAAGCTATGATCCGCTTGCCGAATACGATTGAGGTGAAAATGAAAATCATGCGTTTATCACGCGCGCAAGCCAGAACGGTCGGCGCGTACAAGAGAGTTTTTGAATCCGACGACGGGCGCGCCGTTCTGGTCGATTTGATGCGCCGCGCCGAAATGACGGGAATGCCGTCGCCGAAAAAAGAGCCGACGGATTGGGCGTTCGCGGAAGGAAAACGCGCCTGCGTTTTGGAAATTCTGCAAATGCTGGGAATCGACGAACAAAAATCGCTGGAACTGTACAAAGAAGGAGCCGAATAATGGAAGAACAGGAACAAATCAAAGAACAGACACCGCAAGCCGACGCGGCACAGCCCGCCGAAAGCTGGCGCACCGCCTTGCCCGCGGAAATCCGCGAAGCCGACGATTTTAAGCAAATCGACAGCGTAACGGAATTGGCAAACGCCTATTTGGCGGTGAAAAAGCACGTTTTGACAGGCAACGAAATGGGCGACACGCCCGAATCCAAAGCGGCGTTTTTCACAAAATACGGCAAACCCGCCGCGGAAACCGGATACACGTTCAAACTGCCCGACGAAATCAAAGGCGACGAAGATGTCAACGCCTTTACCGACGTTTTGCGAAAAGCGGCGTTCGCGGGTAATTTGACGGACGAACAGTTTTCGGCGGTTATGGAAAGCGTGCTGAACCAGCCCGCCGTTTTTGAGCAGAAAGAAAACGAGGAAAAAGCGCAACGCAACCGCGTCATGAACGAATATGCCGTAAAGTGCGGCGCGGATTTCAACCGCAAAATGGCGGATTTGAACACGATTTGCAATTCGGTCGGCGAAGAGTTCGTTAACGAACTGATTAAAGCCGGAGCGGGATTCAATCCCGTCATCATTGAAGGATTGCTGCGTTTGGGCGACGCGTACATCGAAAAATCCGGCGGACTGTACCGTTCCGACGGCGCACCCGTTTTGACGGGAAAGGAAATCGATGCCCAAATCGCCAAACTGCGCGCCGATCCCGCCTTTTTGGACGCGGGCAATCCGCGGCATAAGGGCGTCATCAACCAAATCGACGCCCTGTGCAAACAAAAATTCGCCCCCTAATCCATCAAAAGCAAACAGTCGGAAAGATTGAACACCAACCATAACGGAGAATGAAAATGAGTTATCAAATTGAAGAAAGCTTTGTTCAGCAGTACAGTTCGAACGTTCAGCTGTTGAGCCAGCAGAAAGGGTCGAAACTGCGGAACATCGTTCCCATTGAATATATCAAGGGCGAATACGCATACGTCGATCAAATCGGGCAGACGGCGGCGAAACCGATTACAACGCGCCATGCCGACACGCCGATTATGAATGCCGAACACGCCCGCCGCCGTTTGAGTCTGACAGGTTACAACTGGTCAGATTTGATTGACAGCATTGACAAAGTCAAAATGCTGCACGATCCGACAAGCCCTTACGCCATTTCCGCGTCGTTCGCCATGGGGCGCGCCATGGACGCGGAAATTTACGACGCCGCGCTGGGTACGGCGTACACGGGCAAAAACGGCAACAATCCCATCGTGCTGCCGAACAGCCAGAAGCTTGCCGCAGACGACAAAGGCTTTACGTTCGCCAAACTGAAAAAGCTGAAACGAATGTTTGACAGCAACGACATTGAAGAACACAACCGCTATATTTTGTACACCGCGGCGCAGCTGGACGACCTGCTGGGCGAAGAAAAGGTTACGTCGGCTGATTACAATGCCGTCCGCGCGCTGGAACGCGGCGAAATCAACGAATACATGGGATTCAAGTTTATCCAGCTGAACGGCGTTCGGGACACGGGCAAGAAAATCATCACCGCCGATACCGTCAGCGGGAAGACGGTTCGTCATTGTGTCGCGTTCGCGACCAACTGCATGAAGCTGGGCATTGGTGAAGACGTCAAAGCCGAAATCACGCCCCGCGCCGACAAAAACTATTCGACACAGGTGTATTTCGAGATGGCAATCGGCGCCGCGCGTTTGGAAGAAGAAGGCGTGGTTCAGTTCGATTGCGTCGAATCGTGAGGTTGAAAGGGCTGTGAAACATCAGCCCTTTCATTTTTCCGACAACAGAGGAGTTAAAAAAATGTCTGAAATCAAAAGTGATTTTATCGAAAACATCGAAAACGGCAAAATGAACTACGGCGACGTGGCGGGCGGACGTCTCCGTTTGTACCGCGGCGAAATCGACCTGTCCGAAAAGACGGTTGCGGCGGGCGATACCGTAAAAATGCTGATCCTGCCCGAAAAGGGAAAAGTCGTTTCGCGCAGATTCGGCGCGACGGTTTCGCTGGGAACAAGCACCGTTTCCGTCGGCGACGGAACAACGGCGCAAAAATACCGAGCTGTCGCCGTCAAAACGGACTCGACACCCGAAGAACTGCTGTCGCCCGACGCGGAAGCCTGCGGCGAAACGTATGTTCTGACCGTCGCGACGGCGAACCTGCCGACGGCGGGCAAAATCTGGATTGACGCTCTGGTCGCAGACGTTTGACATCTGTCGGCGCACGGACAACACCGTGCGCCGTTTCCTTTTCGGAGTAAGAAAAATGGGATTGGGAAAAGCATTCAAAAAAGGGTTCAAACAAGTCGGCGGGTTTGTATCCAAAGCGGCGAAACAGACGGAACGCGCTGTATCGAAAGCCTACAAACAAACGGAGCGGACGGTGTCCAAAGCGGGGCATAATTTGGAAGGCGTTGCCAGAAATATGGCGCACAACCCCATCGGGGCCATCGGCACGATGACGACAGCCGCCGTAACGGGTGGGGCGTTCGGCACGGGTGCGCTTGCCGCCGCATCGACAACCAGCAAAGGCGCAAAGGTCATCAAGGATTTGAACGAATCCGATGAAATGAAAGTCGTCGGCGCGGGCGCGTTAGCCGTTGCGGCCGGCGCGGGAATCGCCGCCGCCACGGGCGCGACGGCAGGAACGGCGGCAACGGGGGGGACAACCGCCGCAGGCACGGGAACGGCGGCAACCGCAGGTACAGCCGCCGCAGGCACAAGCGCCGCGACCACAGCAACATCGGCAACGGCTGCCGCCGCCGGAGCGGGCGCCGCGTCGGGCGGTCTGTCCACGCTGGAAGCAACGGGGCTGATTGCCCTGTCGTCAATCGGCACAGCGGAATACACAGCGCGCAAAGCCGAAAAACAGGCGAAAAAAGACGAAAAGAAAGCCAATCAAAAAGAAGCCGAAGCGCGCGAAGCCGCCAATCAAGACTACAAGGCGGCTATTGAAGAAAGCCACGAATCCTATCGTCAAAAACAGACGGCGGGACGGTACAATTTTACGACCGAAGCGGGCGCGTTCGGGGATTACGGGCAAACGTCCTTTGCGGGATTCGATCCCGAAACGGGCGCGTTTCAACGGCGAAAACGCTACATCTAAGGAGGCTTGAACAATGGCGGCGGACGTTAAAAAAATCGCGGAATGGATAGACGGGAAAAGAGAAATCCTTTCATCGGGCAGAAAAAATTACGAAAATCTATGCCGACAGGTTACGGAGCTCTTTTGTCCCAACCGCGACGATTTCGGAACACGGCGAAGCGCGGGGGAAGATCGCGTCAGGCGTTTGTACAACCCGATAGGGATTCAATGTGTCGAAATGGCGTCCGCCGACCTTTACGGGCTGTTGACAGATCCGTCGTCCTACTGGTTTGAGTATTCGTTTCAAAACGTCAACGAAATGAGTGATCAGATGATTGTCTGGCTGCGCCGCCAGTCGGAAATCGTGTTCAATCTGATGTACACTCCCGCCGCGCGGTTCGCGGAAGCCATTGCCAAAACATACCCCGACGATTTGGTGTACGGGACGGACATCGTTTATATTTCGTGGAACAACAAGCGGAATTGCCCTTTGTATCAAAATATGCGGCTGTCGGAATGTTATTTCGACGAAGACGAAAGCGGCATGCCCGACACCCTTATCCGCTGTTATGAAATGACGGCGAAGTCCATGCGCGCCCTGTTCGACGAAAACAAATTGCCGAAAGCCGTCAAAGACGCGCTGCGCGAAAACAAAACCGACGAAAAGTTCAAAATCGTTCACGCCGTTTTTCCGAACGGCGAGTATGACTTGAAGCAGGTCAAGCAGCCGTTCGTGTCCGTCATTTACACCAAAGACGAAAAGGAAGTGCTGGAAGTCAGCGGATACGACGAGTTTCCGTTCGCAATCACCCGCTGGGAAACCGCGCCGGGGGAAGTGTGGGGACGAAGCAAGGCGATGACCGCGCTGCCCGACGTGCAGGCTTTGCAGCTGATGACGAAAGAAATGCTGGAAGCCGCGCAGCTGGCAAACCGCCCCGCTTTGCTTTTCCGCAAAGAGGAAGACAAGCTGACTATCCCCGTCATCAAACCGGGGGGATACATTCCCTACACCGACACGCCGCCGCAACCGTTCAACGCGGGCAACAACTACAAGGCGGCGCAGGACGTTATCGCCAACATCGAAGAACGCATCAAACGCGAGTTTGCGCTGTTCAAAATCAACGATTTGAAAGGAACGCACCGCACCCGCGAAGAGGTCGTTCAGCGCGTTTTGGAGGGAACGCGACTGCTGGGTCCCGTCGCGGGACGGCAAATGACCGAAAAGCTGGACGTGATTTTATTGCGGACGTTCAATCTTTGCGCCCGTCACGGATTGCTGGAACCGCCGCCCGAAGACCTGCCCTTCATTGATTTGAAAGTGGTGTACAACTCGCCCATTGCCAAGATGATGAAATTTGAGCGCGCCGACCGCTATGAACAGGCGTTTACGCTGATGAGCCTGTTCGTGAACGGCAACCCGTCGGCGATGATCAACGTCGATACGGACGGAATCGTTCGCGAAATCGCCAAAATTTACGGCGTTCCCGAAATGCTGACCACGCCCGAATATGTGCAGGCGACGCGGCAGGCGCAACAGGAAGCCGCCTTGCGTCAGCAAAACGTCGTGGACGCGCAGAACGCGCTGGATTTGACCCAGCAACAGCAAAACCTGCAAATGCAGGACGAAATGATGACGGAGTAAGCCCATGCCCGATTTGTTCAGTTTCGAGAATTTCAATTCCCTTTCGGGCGAAGATTACACCGTCATCGGCACGCAAATGCTGTCGAACGCGATGAGCAACATCGCGTCCTATCAAGCGGCGAAAAAGAATCTGAAAACCGCGAAGAAAAACGCGGAAAGAACCTTTGCCGCGACGGAATACAACATATCGGTCGAACGGGCGAACCAAGAACAGGAAGCGGCGCAACGATCCGCGCAATACGCCGTCAGCGGTTTCGCGTCCACCGATTTCGCCGACGTCGAACGCAGCATCAAGGCGGGGTTTGAAAAAGGCGTGTCCGCCATGCGCGAAGAAGTTCGCGAAGCGATGTTCGACGACATTCGCCGCGCCATCAAGGACAAGAAAAACGCAAAAGTCGCTGCCGCGCGCGGAACGGCGTTGTCCGTCACCGCGGGCGTTTTGGGAATGTACACGGGCAATCCGATGGCGGCAATGGCGTTTTCAAACGCGGGCAATTCGATAGGCAGAGCTTGGAGGTAGGAAAATGAGAGTGGCGACATCGTCTTTTATGCGGAAACCGAACATCGACAGCCGCGTCGAAACGGCGGAGGGACAAGGCGCGTATGAAGCCGCGCGCGGTTTGTCGCAAGCGGCGGACACGACCGCGAAGCTGGTTGAACGGAATCAGCGTTTGCAGGCGGCGGCGGACATTACGGAATTGAAAGCCGGAATGGCGTCGTGGATCACCGAACGCGAAAACAGCGGCGACATCGACGATTTGCCGAACCGTCTGACGAAAGAAATGGCGGCGCGGTACGAGGGCATGAAAAAGCAGGGCGGTTTTTACGCGCAAGCCATGCAGGAATCCCTGCCGACGGCGAAAGCGCAGTTGAGCGGTTTGGCTGAAAACGCCGTCGTCAACGCGACGTTGGCGAAAAACAGAGAAGCGGTGAACAAAATCATCGCGAACACAACCGTTTTGACCCGCGCCGAACCGCACAACATGGAAGCGAACATCGAGAGCGCGAAAGCGCAAATCAACGAGGCGTTTCTGTCCCCGAAGGAAAAAGAAGAGCTGATCGTGAAACTGAACAGCGATGTTTCCCTTGCCGTTATGGACAGCGAATTGAGTTCGTCGCCCGCTGCGTTGGAGCAATCAATCCGCAAAGGTCGGTTCAAAGATTACGCATCGGTCGAGCGGCAGGAACAGTTTTTAAAAATCGCGGCAGAGAAATCAGCCGCGACAACCAAAACAAACGTGTACGCCTATTTGTATAACAGATTCAAAGACGCAAACGGCGCATTCGATTACCAATCAGCCGTTTCTTTTCTGCGCAATCCCGCAAATCAAAGCGAACTGGGACTGACCGCCGAGGGCGCAAACTCTGTCGGCGACATGCTGTATTCGCAATTCACGCAGGAAAACACCATGCGCGAAACGGCACGGTCGAACGCCGCCGTCGCTGAAGTCGATGTCGCCATCGACAATTTTTACAAAGGCAATGCGGCGGTCGCGATTCAAGCCATTCAAGAATCGAAAAACATCAAAGGCGACGACAAGCCGCGTTTGATTTCCCTGCTGAAAAACGGGCGGTACGGCAAGGACGCGGATTTTTACCAAACAGCGGAAACCGTGCGTAAAATCGCGAAAAGGGAAATCAACACCGAAGAGGAATTGCAGTCGCTGGTCATCAACGGAAAACTGATGAGCGGCGGATACAACACCGCACGGGATTTTTTGAAAAAACGCGACGAAAAAGGATTCGCGCATGTTCAGCGCGCCCTTGATCAACTTAAATCGTCCTACGGTACGGCAGGCTTGCTTGGAAGAATGACCTCTGCGGAAACGGAAGCATACGCCCGCATGACAACGGAAGTTATGGATTTATGGAACGACCTTGTTTCACGCGGGGCGGGAATTGACGAAATAAGAGAAACGTTTGCCCCGTCCAACATCGACGGGATCGGAAAATCGTATTCCCCAAACATCAAAGACAACCTGCAAAGCATGATGGATAAATTTGAGGAAAAAGAAGGGAACAAATACGCGGCATTTATCGAAGATTTGAGAGCGCAGGCAAAAGGCGAAAAGCCGTTTAAAGCCCTGCCGAACGAAAACCCCGCCGATTTTTTAAGCAGAAAAAGGAAGAACTAAATGGACACCGAAAAAGAAACACTTGAAGAAATCGCAACGCTGCGCGAAGCGGGTTATGGGGAAAAAGACATCGCAGACTATTACCGCAAAGAACTGGCAAGCGGCGGATTCAGCGATCCAGAAATCAATTCGTTCCTTAACGAATACATGGGGGCGAAATATCGTTCGCTGAACGGCGACGAACAATCCGAACAGATAAAACAAATCGCCCGGACGGCGACCCCCGAAGCCGTCGAGGACGACGATGTTTCTTTTAAGCGGTTGTTGGAGCTGGGTTATCAGCAATCGGTGACGGGTATGCTGCGGCGAGGAAAAACGCCCGATGAAATATCCGCCGAGGAATATGAAAAAATGGGAGTTTTCGACCGTGCCGTGATGAGTGTCGCAAGCGTCGTTTCAGATTTGCCGTGGTATGCGGCAGGGGCAAAAGTCGGTTCGCTGTCCGGAGGCTTAATCGGATCGTTCGTTCCCGGCGTCGGAAACGCCACAGGTGCCGTTTTGGGCGCAGGCGCGGGAGCGTTCGGCGCTCAAGCGACAGCGCGTCAGATTTTGATTGATATGTATTCCCGCGGCGAAGTCGCGTCCGCCGACGAATTGATGTATCGCGTCAAAAACGCCAGCAAAGAATTTTTGAAAGGTTCCGCCATCGGCATGCTGACCAGCGGCGCGGGGATAGGCGGCAAGCTGGCGGCGGGAAAACTGGCAATCGCCGCAAAAGAAACGGGAAACGCCGCTGCCAAAACGGCGTTGAAAACCGCAGCTAAAGCGGCGCCCGTATCCGCCGAGATTTTCGGAATGACGACGGCAAGCGCGGGACTGGACGCGCGCGTTCCGACGGCACAGGATTTCATCGACTGCGCCGCGACCATCGGATTGCTGAAACTGACCTATGCCACGTCGGGGCGCGTAACGAAAGCGTCAAGCATACAGCTGAACAAATTGAAACGCGAAGTTTTGCCGAAGCTGTACAAAAAGTTCGTGCAGACGGGAAAAGCCCCCGAACAGATTTTGGGCGAAGCGGCGAACGACCCGATAAAAATGCAGGAACTGCTGGACATCGAAAGCATAAAAAAGGGATACGAAGAAACGGCGCAGGATCCGTTTGCCGGAACCCCGACGGACGAAATGTCGCGCTTTTTGAAAAATTACATCATTCAGCGCGGCGCGGCAATAAAAGACGAAAACGGCAACATTGTTGTTCAAGGACGCGATTTGCTGCGTGAAAAAGGAACAAAGCGCAATTTCGGATTCACAAAAGCGATTTTCAAACACGGGCTGACGGCGGAAGATATGGCAAAACTGCCCGAAATCATACGGGATTTCAATCCTTATTCCGTTTCAGAACGCCAGACGAAAAATCCGTCCACCTATGCCGAGTACAGAGTGCCGAAAGATGAAAAGAGTAACTATCTTGCCGTTTTCAGAAATGACGGAAAAGAACAGTCGCTGATTACAATGTACACGGAAACCAAAGAAGACGGACAGGTTTATTCGCAAAAAAAGAGCGTTCCGGCTGAACAGCAGGGCTATAAACCCTCGACCGAACAGCCAACGGCGGGCGATTACTATTTCGTTCCCGACGCTGAACGCTCTTTAAATTTAAATATAGCGCGCGACGCGCTGAAAGTCAACGACGGCGGAAAGATTATGCCCAACGGCGACATCAACGATACCGCCGTCGTCAAAATCAGCGACGTGATGAAGCGTATGCAGGAAGCCGTCAAAGTCCCCGTCCGTTTGGGGAAAATCACGGGCAGCAAAGCCGTTCAAGGGCAGTATTACCCCAAAGAAGAAATGATCCGTTTGCGCAAAGCGAACGATATTGCGACCCTGTCGCACGAAATCGGTCATCATTTGGAAAAGGTCGTGTTCGATAAAATCGGCAGCGACGAAGTCAAACGGTTTTACGCCGAATTGTCGCCCATCGCGTCGAAAGCAAAATCACAGACGAAAGCCGCCGTTTCGGCGGAGGGATTCGCCGAATTTGTTTCGGGATATGTGACCAACCCGAAATCGGTTGCCCAAAAATGCCCGAAGTTCTACGCGTTCTTTGAAGAACGCATGGGGCAAAATGCTCCCGAACTTTTGAATATGCTGAAACAGGCGCAGGAAAGCGTCGATTTGTGGGCGAAACAGCCCGCCTTGGCGCAAGTGCTTTCCCACGTTTCCGTCAAACCCGAAAAGCCGAAAATTCCGTTGAAAGACCACTGGGTGAAGTTCAAAAACGGATTTGTCGAAAATTTCATCGACGATGCCGATCCGCTGGGACGCGCGTCCGAAAAGCTGGGACTTGACAGGCACGAGGACAATTCACCCTACTACCGCGTCCGCATGGTGCGCGGGCTGGTTGACAGCGTGTCGCAATACAATCTGGGCGTGGCGCAGACGAATTTTAAATTCGATGACATCGGCAAATCGCTTGACAATATTCTTGCGCCGCTGAAAAAGAAAAAGCAGCTGAACGAATTTATCGGATATTTAACTGCTGAACATGCCGTCGAACTGACGGAACGCGGCATTGAAACGGGCATTCCTTTGGAAAGCGCGAAGGCGGTCGCGGCGGAATTGCGCCCGAAATACGAGGCGATAGCGAAAGAACTGTACCAGTTTGAAGCAAACACGCTTCAATACGCCGTTGACAGCGGCATTCTGTCGCAGGACGTGGCGAACGCCATGCTGAGCAAAAATCAAAAGTATGTTCCTTTCCGCCGCGTGCTGGAAGAAAACTATGACAAAGGCGTCGGCGTTAAAAAACTGAAACCGAAAAATCCGCTGAAAGGAATCAAAGGTTCATTCCGCGACATCGAAAATCCGCTGGAAAACATCATCAAAAACACATACCAAATCATTGCAAACGCCGAAAAGAACCGTGTCGCGCTTGCCGTCGCCGATTTAAGCAAACTGGACAAAAGCGGCGAATTCGTTTTCAAGGTTACGAAAAACGCCGAAAAGGTAAAACTGCCCAGTGATTTGAAAGTCGTTCGCGAAGATGAAAGCGGCAATATCGAGTTCGTTGACAACGCGTGGATCCACACGGACAAAATCAACGAACGCAACCAAATCATCGCGTACCGGAACGGTGTCGGCGAAGTGTACGAGGTCGCGCCGGAGATTGCGAAAATCATCAACAACCTGTCGCCCATCGAGAGCAACTGGCTTTTAAGGTCGATGGGGGGTTTTGCCAGAACCCTGCGGCTGGGCGCAACGGGACTGAATGCGGGATTTGCGCTGAAAAACACAATCCGCGACACGGCTTTGGCAACCATCGCGACAGAAAATCATTACAAAATCACAAGCCTGCCGTCCGTCATCTGGTTGATGATCAAAAAAGACGATTACTACAAGGCGTTTCAGAAAAGCGGCGCGTCCATGGCAAGCTTTATCAAATATGACCGAAGCACCTTGAACGACCATTTGGAATCGTTGATGTCCACGGGATATTTCGACGACGTGTGGAACTGTTTAAAGGCGAAAGACGCTGTCGCGCTGTTGTCGAAAGGTGTCATCAATCCCGCGACGCACGGCTTGGCGTGGCTGGGCGAAAAGAGCGAAACAATGACCCGTTTCGCCGAGTTCAAAGCCGCGATGAAAGGCAAGGCATTCACCCGTGAAAACATTGAAAGAGCAGGATTTGATGCGCGTGAGGTGACGCTGGATTTCGCCAAAGGCGGATCGGCGGTCAAGTTTGCGAACCAGTTCACGGCGTTTTTGAACGCGAATGTTATCGGTACGGCGAAATCGGTCGAAGTCCTTGCAAAGCACCCTGTCCGCGCCACAATGATTTTAGGGACACTTGGCGTTTTGAACGCTTTGGCAAACTGGGATTATAAAGAATGGAAGGTTGATGACGACATTGAAGACGTGCTGCGAGTCCAGCGTAACACAAACTATGTTTTTTCCGTACCGTACACAAATGACGACGACGTTTCCGACGTTGCCATAATCCGCGTTCCGAAAGCCCAGCAAATCGGCTGGGTTTCCACAGCGTTTGAGGAAACAACTTATCAGTTTTTAAGCGCGCTGAAAGGGAAAGAACGGGACGGCTTTATCGACAATTTGGCGGAGGCGTTTTGGGGCGAACTGAACTTAACCCCCGTTCCGAACGCGGTTTTGACGCCGATTGAAGTTTTGACGAATCACTCTCTTTATTCGGGACGGAAAATCGTTCCCGCCGCGCAGGAAAAGATTTTGCCCGAATACCAGTATTTGGAGCAGACGACGGAAACGGCAAAAGCATTGAGCCGCGCTTTCGCCGCCGCTTTTGGTCCCGACAACACGTTTTCGCCCATCAAATTCGAGTATATGCTGCGCGGCTGGACAGGTTCCGCCGGAACGGGCATTTTGCAGGGAATCGATTTCATCGGCAGAAAAGCGGGATTGCTGGAAGACAACCGTCCCGCGACGGATTTTAAAAATCTGCCGTTCATTCGCGCCTTTACCGTCCGCCACCCGTCGGCGAATACGGAAAGCATTGCCCGTTTTTACGAAGCGGCGGAAAAAGCCGAAAAGTATGTTTCAACGCTTTCGATTGAAAAGAAGCGTATGCACTTCGGCACGATTCTGGATAATTCGTTCTGGCAAAACTACCAATCCGTCATTAACTACAAAAACAGCATAACGGGCTTGCAGGCTTACGCCCGAACCGTTCAGCAGTCGAATGCGACCGCGAACGAAAAACGGCAGCAGCTGGACAGCATTTATAAAGCAATGAACGAAACGGCAAAGGCGGGGCTGGAGCTGAACAAAGCCGTCGAAAGGACGATTGACGATATGAAAAAGGGCGGGAGGTAAGGACGAATCTTTACATTTTTTGTAAAAAGTTGTTGACTTTTTGCGGGTGAAACCCCATCATAATCCTGTAATAACGCTCTTGGTGTCGTTGGCATTTATTTTATAGCTTGTCAGCAGATCCAAGAGCCTTTTTTTTTGAGGTTGATTATGGAAAACACAAACTACTACACCACAGACGGAAAAGTCGCTATTCTCATTGACGGCGGTTATTTTATCAAAAGATTGAAAGCCCTGTATCTTGCAGAGCAAAAGAATCTGCCGCAAGAGCAACAACAAACTTTCGACGTTTCTTATGTCACCAAAAAAATCAAAACGCTGTGCTTTGAACACGCCAAAAAGTTAGATCAAAACATTTATCGCATATTTTATTATGATTGCCCGCCTATCGGTGAAAAGCTTCATAGCATTATGACGAAAAAGTTCATCAAATTTGATGAAACTCCCCAATACAAATTTAAAAACGAACTGCACGCCGAATTGAAAAAAATGCGAAAAATGGCGTTGCGGCTGGGCGTTTTAAACAGGGATAAAGACAATCCTTGGACTATCGCGCCTCAGCAAATGACCAGATTGCTTAAAGGAGAAATTCAAATTTCCGATTTGGATCCCGAAAAGGATTTGATTTTGAATGTTCGCCAAAAACAAGTCGATTTGAAAATCGGCATTGATATTGCGACGATGACTTTAAAAGGACAGGTTTCAACTATGGTTTTGGTTGCCGGAGACGGCGATTTTGTTCCTGTCGCAAAAATGGCAAGGCGTGAAGGCATTGATTTTATCTTGGATCCTATGAGAGGACATATTCAGCCTGCTTTGGTCGAACACGTTGACGGGTTATATTCCGTCTTTCCCGATCCGAGAAAAAAAGCTTCAACTTCGCCTTAGTTCAACAGCCCCGCTTTTGGGGCTGTTTTTTTTGATTTGACGGCGTTCGTTTTTCGGGGCATACTGGAACTACACTAAAACAAGTGTGAAAGCCGCTGATTACAGCGGCTTTTTTGTTTGGAGAAACGCCGATGAACAAAACCGACATCATCAACCACGCCTTGACCCTGCTGGGACAGGCGACCGTCCTGTCCGCCGAGGGCGCGCCCGCCATGGACGCGCTGTTCGACAATTCCAAAAAAAGGCTGCTGCGTTCGTACCCGTTCGCCTGCGCCCGCAAAGATTACGTTTTAAATCCTCTGTCCGAAGTGCCGGAATTCGGCTATATGCACAAATACCAGCTGCCCGCCGACTGTTTGCGCGTCGATCCGCGTTTTTTCGACAAGAACGGCGGCGTTCGCAAAGGCGACGCCGTTTATACGGACGCGGCGGAAATGAAGTTCACGGGCATTGCCGACATCGACGAAGCCGCGCTGACCGAAGACGTCGCGGCTTTGCTGGCGTATGATTTGGCTATCGAAACCTGTTTTCTGCTGACTTCCGACAAAAATCTGGAAGAACAGCTGAAACGCCGCCGCGCTGATCTGTTTGAAAGCGCGAAACGCGATTCCGCGCAGGAAAGCACGCCCGAAGAAATCGTCTATGCCTGTTCGTGGGGGATTCGCTGATGCCGATTATTCAAGCCGTCAAATCGCTGAACGCGGGCAAGTTTTCCCCTCTGCTCCGCGCCCGCGACGAATACGTCGCGTCGTGCAAAACGCTGAAAAACTTTATTCCGACCGTTCAAGGTCCTTTGCAGCGCCGCGCCGGGACGCGGTACGTCGCCGACATCACGGGCGCGGTTCGACTGCTGCCGTTCGTTTTTTCGCCGCTTCAACGCTATCTGTTCGTTTTTTACGAAAACAAAATCGACGTGATGAACGGGGAAACCGTCGTCAAAACTTTGCAGACAAGCTATAAAGCCGCCGATATTCCGAACCTGTTTTACACGCAGGTGCAAGACGTTATGTTTTTGGCGCACGCCGATTATCCAATGAAAAAAATCACGCGGACAATCGGCGCGGACAGCACCGCCGATTTCAAAATCGAAGACGTTGCGTTCAAAAACGGTCCGTATCTGGACGAAAACATCACGGACACGACAATCAGCGTTGCGGGAACGACCGCGACGGCAAGCGCAAACCTGTTTTCCGCGAACGACATCGGGCGTTGGATCCATGTCGAAACCGTGGACAACGGCGCGACGAAATGCCTTGACGCGAAGATTTCCGCCGTGCCAAGCGCGACAACGGCGACCTTGACCGATTTAAACGGCGAGTTTCACAGCGGAAAAGCAACAAAGATGTGGCGAATGTCGCCGTTTTCCGCGTCAAACGGGTATCCCGAATCCGTCTGTTATCACCAAGAGCGTTTGTGGGTGGCGAAAGCGGGGCGCATTTACGCCGCCTGTCAAGCCGGAGGCGTGGACTTTTCAATCAAAAAAGCGGACGCGACCGTGCTTGAAACAAACGGGTTTTCCGTCAATATGGCGGTTGAAAAAGGCGCGGACATTTATTGGCTGGTCAGCGCGGATATGCTGACGGTCGGAACGCTGTCGTTCGAGTACGGAATCACGTCCAGCACTTTGGGGCTGGCGGTCACGCCGTCCAACAAAAAAGCCGTCAAAGCGTTTGATGTCGGGACGTGTTCTTTAAAGCCCGAACTGACGGACGACGGTATCGTCTTTACGGACACTTTCCGCCGCAGCATTTACTTTCTGCGCTATTCGCAGGTGTACGAAACCTACGAAAAAAGCGATTTGACAAAGTTCAATCCCGACATTACCCGCGGAAAAATCAAGGAAACCGCCTTTTGCGCCAAGAAAACGCCGATTTTGTGGGCGTGCAAGAAAGACGGAAGCCTTATCGGTTGCACGCTGTCCATTCGCGAAAACGTCGTCGCGTGGTTCGACGCGAACGTGTCGGGAAAGGTCGTGTCGCTCTGTTCCCTGCCGAACATCGACCAAGAACGGGACAGTCTGTTTCTTGCCGTCGAGCGAAACGTCAACGGCATTAAAAAAACGTATTTGGAAACCCTGTCCGACGGTTTGCCCGACGGCGACAGTTCGCCGACAAACAGCGTATTCGTCGATTGCGCGGTCGTTATCGACAAGGAATCGCCACAAACAGTCATTGACGGGCTGGGACACCTTGAAGGTCAGACGGTCGATATTCTGGCGGACGGCGGCGTTCAGCCGTCGCAAGTCGTTTCAAACGGATCCGTCAATCTGCAATCCGCCGCAAAGCACGTCATTGTCGGAATCGGGTATGAATCCGTCGTTGAGCCGTCAAGCCTTATTCCTTCGGTCAACAAGGAACGGACGTTCAAGCATATTTCAAACATCGAAGTTATGCTGCTGGACACGCTGGGCGGCAAGGCAGGCGTTGAAGCGGTCGGGCTGAACACAATTCAATACTACACGGGAACGCAAAAGATGAACGCGCCCGTTCCCCTGTTTTCTGGGATAAAGCAGATTTCAACGGGCGGACATTGGAGCAAGGACGCGACGGTTCGCGTCGTGCAGGATATGCCGCTGCCCATGACTATACAGGCGTTATATGTGACAATGGAGGTCGTATGACAGTTTCAAACCAAAAAAGCAAAGTGGAATACACGGCAAACGGAACCAGCAAAAATTTTGAGGTTCCGTTTTATTTTATCCGAAAAAAGGATTTGGTCGTTTATCGCAAAATCGGCGAAGCGCCGAAAGAGTTGCTGAAACAGGATATTGATTATTCGGTCAACGGTTCAGCCGCCGACAAGCAGTCGGAAACCGGATATCCGAACGGCGGAACGGTCGTTTTGGCGGAAATGCCTCTGAACGGCACGAAAATAACAATCATGCGCGTCGTCGAACTGACGCAGCTGACCGATTACCAAGAAGCAGGGACGTTCCCCGCTGAACTGCACGAGCAAGCTTTGGACAAGCTGACAATGCAGATTCAACAACTGGCGGAGGAAATCGACCGCGCCGTCAAAATCGACGTGTTTTCGGAATCCCAGCCGTCCGAGCTGATTGACAAAGTGGAATCTCTTTATGAAATCAAAGATCATTTGGTCACGCTGTCGAACGACATCGCGGCGATTAACACGGTAGCGGGGGCGGAAGCGGAGTTGCTGGCGTTGCACGGGAAGCTGGCGGAACTGGTTGCGGTGTACGGAAAGTTGCCGCAGGTTCAGACCGTATCTGACGCGGTGAACGACGTTGTTTTATGCGCGGCGGAGATAGCGGCGATTAAGGACGCGCCGAACCAAGCGGCGGCGGCGAACGCATCGGCATCGGCGGCTTTGGTCAGTCAGCAGCAGAGCGCCGCCAGTCAGACGGAAGCCAAACAATCGGAATTGAAAGCGGCGGCATACGCCGAACGGGTAAGGAGCGAAGGAATCCCCATGAGCATTATCGAGCAGAAAAGAATCAGCATTGACGCGGACGGGCGGACGGTTCGTCTGTGGTGGAAAGATCCGCGGGACACCATCATCGACGGCTACGTCATCGCGTCGTGGAACGCGACGGTCATTGTCAAGAAACAAGGCGCGTATCCCGAAGACATTGACGACGGCGTGATTGTGGCGACGGTTGCCGACCGCGACAGCCATTTGGACGACGCGCTGACGGATACGCAGGAAAACGCGGCGGCGTGGAAGTATCGGGCGTTTCCGCGCAGCGTCAACGGCGTTTATTGTTTGGACAAGCGCAACTGTTTCGGCGTGTGGGTGTACGGCTATTACATTGACGAAGCCGCACCCGTTACATCGACGCGCGTTCACAAAATCGAAGGGTGCGACAATTATTTTTACGAACGCGCCTATATGGATTTCGAGAACAACCGCTTTGAATGGGGCGATTGGCGGAACGCGCCGTTTTTGCCGCGTCCGTGCATGCTGAAACGCAACGGAGAAGTCGCGTATTACCTTGACCCGAACGATTACGGAAAAAAGGCGGACGGGACGGCGTCGGACGTTGCGAACTCCGCCTTTGACGGCAACGCGATGATGGAATGGAACACGGTCTTTATGAAGAAGTACCGCGACAGAAACCGCATTTACGTTTTCTTTTCCAACGTCAAGCAGGACAGCGGGTTCGAGTGTTTTTCGACGCTCAAATCGGACGGCACTTACGCCGAGCATTTCTACACGCCGATTTACGAGGGCAATCTGGTTGACAACGTCATGCGTTCGCTGTCGCTGAACGCCGTCGCGCAGTCCGGCACGACCGCCGACCAAGAAGCCGCGTATGCCGAAGCGAACGGCGCGGGCTGGACGACGACGGTTTGGGCGGACGAGGATTTAATCACGGCGCTGTTCGTTTTGATGTTCGAGAACACGGACAGCCAAGCGGCGCTGGGCAACGGCAACATCAACGGCGGGACAAGCGCGGCGGCGTTTCTGCCGACGGGGTCGGGCAATCAAAAGGGTATGTTTTGGGGGTCGACCGCCAACAACCAATGCGTCAAGGTTTTCGGCATGGAGAACTGGTGGGGCAACCGCTGGCGGCGACCGAACGGCGTTTTGCTGATAGAGGGCATTTACCACGTCAAGATGACGCGTTCGACGGCGGACGGTTCGACCGCGACGGGCTACAACCGCACGGGAGCGGGCTACATCAACACAGGACTGACGACGGAGGGGGATTACAACGCGGCGTACATTTCGCGCGTCCACGCCGGAAAATACGGGTTCCTGGCGGCAAAGGCGGCAGGGTCTTCAACGACCTTTTACGCGGACGGTCATTGGTCGGCAAGGACGGGAACAAGAATGCTGCTTCGCGGCGGTGATTGTTCTAACGGCGCGCTGTGCGGCGCGTTCGCGTTTACCGTAGACGGGCTCCCTGCCTCTGCGGTTTGGTCCTTCGGCGCTTCGCTCTCTTATAGAAACTCTTAAAGGGGGGGTACAGGGGGGAACACTACCTCCCCCCTGTTTAAAGCCGAAGGCTTTGAAAATAAATTTGATTTCGGGGTGAATTTTCTATAAAAAACTTTCGGGACCGGAAGGGCGACGTCGGAGCCGTCGGGTTTCTCTTCGCGGCGGTAATTGTAATAACGGCGCGCTGTGCGGCGCGTTCGCGTTTACCGTAAACGAACTACCTACCAATGCGAATTGGAACATCGGCGCTTCGCTCACTTAGGCAAAGAAAGAAATTCCCGCGCCGTGCGGGAATCAATGCCCGACCTTTTCCACATTCCGAAAGGAAAGAAAATTCGCCGATAAGAGCACGGACAAGTAAGCGAAAGCACAACGCCCGTGAGGTCATAAGAACATGAAGACGTACAACAACCTATTCGACCGGATATGCGACCCCGCCAATATCGAAAAAGCGATATTGAAAGCGAGCCTTGGCAAACGGCACAAGAAAAGCGTTCAGCGCGCTTTGCGCAAGCGCAAGGAAATCGCCGCGTATTTGTCGGAACAGCTGAAAACGGGTCAATGGCGACCAATCGAGCTTCACAGCGCAAAGGTCATCAACGACGGCGTGGAGCTGAAAAAGCGGCTGATCATCTGTCCCGCGTTCGTGCGCGAACAGGTCGTTCATCACGCGATATTCAATGTGTGCGCCCCTCTTTTTCAGCGGAAATTCTACCGGTATTCCTGCGGAAGCGTTCCCGAACGGGGCGCGGAGTTCGCCAAGAAATACATCGAAAAGAAAGTCCGGCGTTCGCGGGCAAAGACAAAATACGTCTGCAAACTGGACGTCAAGAAGTATTTTCCGACAGCCCGCCCGTCCGTAATCTTTCGCGAGTTGCGGCGGACAATCCGCGACCGCCGCGTTTTGGGGCTGTTCGCCCGTATCCTGCGGGCAAACAAATGCCAAGTCCTGCCGGAAGACGCGTCAGCCGCCGCCGGAATGAGCCAAATCGGGACGCACAACGGCAAAGCAGTGTTCAAAGGCGGAATCCCCATCGGGTTTTACACGTCGCCGTGGTTTGCGAACATTCTGCTGAACGCCCTTGACCATTACGTCAAAGAGGAACTGCAAATTCCCGTCTATGTCCGCTACATGGACGACATGGTGCTTTTTTCGCCCAACAAGCGCGCTTTGAAGAAAACGGGCAATAGCATAACCGAATTTCTGAAACGCTTGTGCTTGAAGCTGAAAAACGTCCCCGCCGTGCATAAGTTCGGCGACGCTCCGCGCTGTGTGACGTTCGCGGGCTATGTGTTCCATCGGTGCAAGACGGCTTTACGTTCAAAAGCTTTCTTAAAAGCAATCCGCTGCGTGCGGCGCATAGGGAAAAAACCGGAAATCACGGGATACGACGCGACCAAAATCATGTCGTATGCCGGACGTTTCCGACAGGCAGACGCGCGGTCTGCTTTCAGGCGGTATTTTCTGACCGCCGTGTCAATCAAGGAGTGCCGCCGCGCAATCTCACTCCGAATCAAAAGAAGGAGTTATCAGTATGCCTTTGTTTAAAAAATCGGAAAGCGATTTTCGACCGCAAACGACCGAAGCCATCTGCGACGGTCGTTTTTTTGTGCGCCGAAACATCGTTCAAAAAGAACGGACGGACGCGGACGGGCAAACCGTTGTGTTTTACGCTTACGAGGAAGCCGTCATGTCGCCCGCCGAATATGCGGCGTTTATCGCCGTGTCGGAATGCGAAAGCAAGCGCGAAAGCGCGATTATCGACGAATACACTTTAACGCTGATCGAACAGGGGGTGATTTGAATGCGCACGTTTGTGGAAAGCCTGCGGCGGCTGTACGCCGACGGAAAAATCAAGGTCGAAAAGGTGAACGCTTTTCTGGCTGACGGGAAAATAACGGCGGCGGAAGCCGCTTATGTCAAAGGTGAAAACAATGACTGACATTGTCGTGCAATCGCTGGCGTGGTTCGGCGGGTTCGTGTTCTTTGTCATGCGTTTGGACAAGCGGTTGTCGGTTCTTGAAACAAAGGTCGATGACCTGCGCGAACGGCAGGAAAAGTACAATCACTTGCAGGAACGGATGACGAAAGTGGAAGACCGCAGCGCGTCCAACACGCACCGCATCGATGATTTATACAGCAAACGGAGGTGCAGATGATTTCTCAAGAGGGTGTCGATTTAATCAAAAAATGGGAGGGATTCCGACTGCTGCCCTATGCGGACGCGGGCGGAAAGGCGACCATCGGCTACGGGCATTTAATCAAGGCGGGCGAAAACTTCGACAAAGGCGTTTCGTTTTCGGAAGCCGAAATGCTGTTGCTGGACGACGTCGTCGAAGCCGAAAAAGCCGTCGTGCGTCTGCTGGACAAAGTGCCGCTGTCGGGCAGCCAATGCGACGCGCTGACCTCCCTTGTCTATAACATCGGCGTCGGGGCGTTTGAGAACTCCCAACTGTACGATTTGTTGGTAAAGCGGGACTTCGTCGCCGCCGCGGGGCAGTTCCCCCGGTGGTGCTTCGTCAACAAAAAGGGAAACGTCGGGCTGCTGAACAGGCGGCTGGACGAAATGCGGCTGTTTATGAGGGAATAACCCTTGAAAACCGAAAGGGATTGTGCTTATAATGTGTGTATCGGAAGTTTGGTGCATTTACCGATTTTCAAAGAATACCCCCGCAGTGCTTTGGTAGGTCTGCGGGGGTAAGTTTTATTTACTTGCCGTAAGCTTTCAATAAAACTGCAATCGCCAACAAAATGTAAGCGGTCGCTTCTATGAAAGAATGGTGCATTTTACCTCCTTCCAATCTGCTGTAAGGCAGACGGAGGCATATTACAGGCATATCCTTTGTTTTACAACTTGAAAGGAAATGCTTATGGAAAACATCATCAATTCAATTCTGCTGTTCGCTTTGGCGCACACGGACATCGCTTGGGTCGCCGTCGCGCTGTCGATGCTGGGAACGATTATCGCCGTGCTGACGGTCGTCAAGCCCGCCGCGTTCTGGGCGGTCAAGCTGACCAAAACCGAAAAAGACGACGCGTTCGTCAAGCGGCTGTACGACGTGATCGAGGGAACGGCGATCGACTGGAAGCCCTACGTCGCCCTGTTCCGCAGACGCAACCCCAAAGCCGCCGACGTGCTGGACAAGTTCAGGATTGCGGACAAGGACGAGTTGTCAAGCGATACTTGACAACTGACGGGAAAACGGCGGGGGGCAACCCTCGCCGCTTTTCGCGAACCTGTAAGTAATTCTTACACGTTGGAGAAAACGCCATGGAAAAAGAAATCAAATTGACCGACGCCGAACGGCAGCCGTGCGAAATCTGGACGCGCGTCATGGGGTATTTTCGTCCCGTTTCAGCCTTTAACATCGGCAAAAAATCCGAATACGCCGAACGGGTTTGCTTTTCCGAAAAGAAAGCCGTCAAACGTTTTGCTGACGTCGGCAAAACGCAAGAGGGGGCAGAATGAGCGACTTGATCTTATCCGGTCTGATCGCGCTTTTAATGGGTACGGTCGGGCTTTTATCTTATTTTCTGGGAAAAAGGACGGAAAGAAATGCAAACTTTGAGGAAAAGAAAAAAACGATGGATCAGGTTCGCCGTGTTCGCGGCACTCTTGACGATCCTGATGTTGTTGAACGGCTGCACAACCGTTTTAAGCGGTGATTTCTGCGAAATTTATCTGCCTGTTTATCTTGACTATGAAAGGGATACGGCGGATACTGTCGCGCAAGTTGATCGCAACAACATTGTGTTCTTGCGGTTTTGTGAATAATACGCCTATGACGAAGCTTGATGTCTTTAACCTTTTGAAAACAAAAGATTCGCAACACTCTACGGATCAGAAGGCTGGGGATTCGAATTCTCCTGGGCGCGCCACTAAAACCCGCGGAAACGTTGATTTCCGCGGGTTTCTGTTTGCCCGAAATTTGACAACGTTAAACGACGTTAATCGTTTAACGTCGAAAAACCGCCGCCGATTTTTGCGAATCGGCGGATTCTATTGAGTGTGGCGGGAGATAACTGCTTCATTTCGGAAGCCTGACGCCTTTTGAATAATATGACACGAAATTTCAGCGGCGGCGAGTTTGGCGCGTGCGGCGGATTAAAAGTCGTCGCCGTTCATGTCTTCAAAATCGCCGTTCGCGTCAATATTGACGGGGGCGGACGCGTCGTCGCGGTCGTGAAAGGCGCGGCGCAGTCCCTCCGCCATGAAAAAGCCTTCCGCCAATCTGTCGTCGAAATCTTCGTCGCGCCGGTCGCGGCGCGCCGTGCTCGGGCGAAAAGAGGCGTTTGAAGCAAGTTTTCTGGGTTTCGGGCGCAGGAACCTGATCAGGAAAAAGGCTGCGATCGCAAAAGCGAAAATCGATCCGGCGACATTGCCGTCTTTAACGCCGCAATAAAAGCTGAGCCCGAAGAAAAAGATAAAAGGCAACAAACAGCCCGATCCGAATTTCGGACTGTTCTCTGTGTCGGAAGTGCTTTCATCGGTCATGGTTTTCCTCTCGCGCTTATTTTGACGCGTTCACGGCGGTACCGTTCCGGTCGAACAGGTCGATTCTATACTCGAGCAATTATATGAAATTAAACGTCGGCGATCAAAATAATACAAGGAATACGACTAAAAAAATATCGTGTCAAAAGACACCCTATAAGCCGATATATCGACCATTTCAAATTTAACGTTCGTCAGATTCGAGAGTTTCGGACAGAACCGCCGGTCGCGTGAAACGGCAGAAAAACAGGTGTTTGTTAAAATAAGTATTGCAATTATAATCAATGTTTGATATATGAAAAACAAACGAACGTTAAATTTAATAAACTCTCGAATCTGGCGAAGCACAGTTTTGAACAAAAACTGCATTTTTAAATGAGGGAAAAAGGCGGAACAGCATGAACACGGCGTTTATTCAGGATTGTGCCGATGTTGAAATTATCGAACGCCA